>Ga0310123_10003303_pt1 | contig 12563 bp, 7 predicted proteins | sample CB6_AW_1057_MG_FD_203505 | JGI IMG/M metagenome (GOLD analysis project Ga0310123, IMG submission 203505) | Marine microbial communities from Western Arctic Ocean, Canada - CB6_AW_1057 | ecosystem: Environmental > Aquatic > Marine > Oceanic | place: Canada: Western Arctic Ocean | collected... | reverse complement strand
GGTACCTGTCGATTTCGTGGTCTTTGGCGTTTGGCTGTTGTTGCTTCAAGAGCACGAATCGCTCCAGCACCAGAACGTCCATGTTGGTCGCCATAAAACAGCGAAAAGCGTGTTCCGGCGTGCAGACGATCGGCTCGCCGCGGACGTTGAAGCTGGTGTTGATGATCACCGGTGAACCGGTCTGCTGCTCGAATTTCTTCATGAGCTTATAGTATCGCCCGTGCCGATCTGCATCGACGGTCTGTACGCGGGCAGAGTGATCGACATGGGTGATGGCCGGCACGTCCGACCGCTTGACTTTCAGCTTATCGATCCCCTTCTGGCTGAGGTCTTCACCGTTGAGCTTCGTCCGGTGCTGTTCCCGAACGGCTGCAACGAGCAGCATGTACGGGCTTTGTTCGCAGGACCGCATCTCGAAGTACTCGCCGACGCGCTCTTGCAAAACCGACGGGGCGAACGGCCGAAACGATTCGCGGAACTTAATTTTTAGGTTCATCAGCGATTGCATTTCGGTGCTGCGGGCGTCTCCCAGAATGCTGCGTCCTCCCAGCGACCGCGGGCCGAACTCCATGCGACCCTGCATCCAGCCGATCACTTTTTCGTCGGCAATCAGGCCGGCCACATAGTCGCACAACTCGTCTTCGTCGTCGAAATGCCGATAGCGGGCGCCGGTTTCATTGAGAAACACTTGAATTTCGTCTTCGCTGGCCTGTGGACCCAGAAACGACGCCTGTTGAGAGTCCAGCGGTTGCGGTGTCCGAGGATTGCCCAGCAACTGATACCAGACAAAGCTGGCGACCCCCAGCGCCCCGCCGGCGTCACCGGCCGCTGGTTGAATCCAGAGGTCCTCGAACGGTCCCTCGCGCAGAATGCGGCCGTTGGCCACACAATTAAGGGCCACGCCGCCGGCCAAACAGAGGTGCTTCATGCCGGTCTCGGAGTGTACATGCTGGGCCATTCGCAGCATGATCTCCTCGGTGACGACCTGAATCGACGCCGCGATGTCCATCTCCCGCTCGGTCAGCGGCGATTCCGGTTTTCGCGGCGGACCGCCGAACAGCCGGTCGAACCGGCGGTTGGTCATCGTCAGACCTTGGCAATAATTGAAATACCTCTGGTTCATCCGGAACGAGCCGTCCTCTTTCAAATCGAGCAACTCATCGAAGATCAGCTCGACGAACTTCGGCTTGCCGTAGGGGGCTAGTCCCATCAGCTTGTATTCACCGGAATTGACCCGGAAACCACAAAAATACGTGAAGGCCGAATAGAGCAGTCCGAGCGAATGCGGGAAGTGAAGTTCGTGCGACAGTTCGATCCGGTTCCCGCGACCGACACCGTAACTAGCGGTCGCCCACTCGCCGACGCCGTCCACCGTCAGAATGGCCGCCTCTTCGAACGGCGAGGGGAAAAAGGCACTGGCGGCATGCGATTCGTGGTGCTCGGTGAAGACGAACTGTTTCTGGTATTTGCCGTCCAGCCCTTTGCGGATCTCGCGGGGCAGATACAGTTTCTGTTTCAGCCACGCCGGCAGGGCAACCAGAAAGGATCGAAACCCCTGTGGTGCATAGGCCAAATACGTTTCCAACAGCCGTTCGAATTTCAGGAACGGCTTGTCGTAAAATCCGACGTAGTTCAGATCTCCCGGTTCCAGCCCGCCTTCTGCGAGACAATAGCGGATGGCGTGGATGGGAAATGCTGCATCGTGTTTCTTGCGGGTGAATCGCTCTTCCTGCGCTGCGGCAACAATCTGACCGTCGACGATCAATGCCGCCGCCGAATCGTGATAAAACGCCGAAATACCGAGGATGGATGTCATGGTGAAAAAGCAGCCGCACGTAACGATGGCTGGAAATGATGAAGCCGCTAAGTCGCAAGCGGCGATGGTCGGTCCATTGTACTACCCACCGCGGCCTTATTCCCACTCAATTGTGCTGGGCGGCTTGGAGCTGACGTCGTACACGACCCGGTTCACGCCGCGGACGCTGTTGATGATTCGCGTCGAAATTCGGCCCAGCACCGCGTGCGGGAACTGATACCAGTCGGCCGTCATGAAGTCATCGGTCTGGACAGCCCGCACCGCCACCACGTCTTCGTAAGTCCGAGCATCACCCATCACACCAACCGATTGTACCGGCAACAGGACGGCAAATGCCTGCTGGACGTCACGATATAACCCGGCCCGGCAAAGTTCATCGATGACGATCGCATCGGCGTCTCGGAGCGTCTCCAGTCGCGACGCCGTCACCTCGTCCAGACAACGCACCGCCAAACCGGGACCTGGAAACGGGTGCCGCCAGATCAATCCCTCCGGCAGGCCGAGTTCCAGCCCCATCCGGCGGACTTCGTCCTTGAACAGGTCCCGCAGCGGCTCGATCAACTCGAAGCCGAGTTCGTCCGGCAGGCCGCCCACGTTGTGATGCGTTTTAATGGTTGCCGTCGGTCCGTCGGGATTCGCTCCCGATTCGATCACGTCGGGATACAACGTTCCCTGCGCCAGAAAACGGGCGTCCGGGATCGACTCGGCTTCGTGGCGAAAGACCTCAATGAAGACGCGGCCGATGATTCGCCGCTTCTCCTGGGGATCGGTCACAGCGGCCAATTCGCTAAGAAATCGTTTTCGGGCATCGACGACGTGCAGATCGGTTTTGAAGTGCTGGCTGAACTGTTCTTCGACCTCTTTGGCTTCCCCTTTTCTCAGCAGCCCGTTATCGATGAAAATGCACGACAGTTGCGGTTCGACCGCCCGGAACAACAGGGCCGCCGTCACCGACGAGTCGACCCCTCCGGACAGTCCGCAAATGACGCGGCTGCTGCCGACCCGCTCACGCAACGCTGCCACTTCCCGATCGATCAGCGAGCTGATTTTCCACGTTCCGCGGCAACCACAGATCTCGCGGACGAAATTCGCCAGCAGCCGGTTGCCGTGCTCGGTGTGCGTGACTTCGGGATGAAACTGCAGGCCGTAAATTGGCTTGGTGCGATGTTTGACGGCTGCACAAGCACAAGTCTCGGTCTTGGCTAGCGAGACGAATTGCCGGCTCAGGTCCTGCACCTGGTCGCCGTGGCTCATCCAGACGTTCAAGTCGGTCGGAATTCCTTGAAATAACCCGTTGGAATCGTTCACGCGGCACCCGGTGCGGCCAAACTCTCGTGACTCACCCGGCGTGACTTCGCTGCCCTGCGAACGGCAGGCAAGCTGCATGCCGTAGCAGATTCCCAGAATCGGCAGACCGAGTTCAAAGATTTCCGGGTCCGGCTGCGGCGCGTCTTTTCCGTACACACTGGCTGGACCGCCGGAGAAAATTAGACCTTTCGGTTTCAACTCGCGAATGCGGGCGGCCGAAAGATTGTGACGGACCAACTGGCAGAAGACGTTCTGATCGCGAACCCGGCGCGCAATTAACTGCGCGGTTTGCGATCCGAAATCGAGCACTAGGATCAGCTCCTCGTGCTTCTGATCGATCAGCCCGCGGTAGCGGCTCGGCTGAGCGGTCGCCGTTTTTTCTGTCATGGCGGGTCGGCCTGAAATGGGCTCCGCAGATGTGCGGTCGCGGGAAAGCCCATGATGATACTGAACATCATCGAATAATAAAAGGAGCCGACAGCGCGGTCGTGCACGGTACACAGCCGCTTTGCGGCTTAGCGGTTGCGCTTGACCGTACCCGCTGGATCCGGAAAATAGATTGTTGCATTGGTATGCTCGGCGGGTGGCGCTCGGCATTCAGACTCAGATCACCACCAAAAATCACGACTCATGGTCCGACTGTTCGCAAGTCTGTTGCTGCTGTGTGCAGCGATTCTTCTGGGAGGGATGTCGAAGTCGTTCGCCGATGCTAAGGATCAAACAACTGAAGCGGACAAGGCGGACTACATCGCGAAGATCAAACCGCTGTTGGTGCAGCGCTGCACGACTTGCCACGGACCGCTTCGACAAAATGGCGGTTTGCGGCTCGACGCCGTCGAGCTGATTCTCAAAGGAGGCGAGTCGGGGCCGGTTGTTGTTCCCGGAAATCCGGACGAGAGCCTGCTGATCGACGCGGTCACCGCAGCGGAGAACACCTCGCAAATGCCCAAGGAGGGCACCCAGCTGACCGAAAAAGAAGTGGCCCTGCTGAAAGCCTGGATTGCAGGGGGTGCCATCGCTCCGAAAAACGAGCCAATTGCCAAAGCCCCGCGCACACACTGGGCGTTTGTGCCTGCGTTGCGGCCCAATTTTCCCGAACCGAAAAACGTAGCTTGGCGGAAGAATCCGATCGACGCATTTCTGGCGGCCGAACACGAAAAACGGGGTCTGGTTCCGCAGGTTGCAGCGCCTAGACACATCTTGCTGCGTCGCGTGTTTCTGGACCAAATCGGTTTGCCGCCGACTCCCGAAGAACTTCGCAACTTTCTAGCCGACAACTCACCGGATGCCTACGAGGCGGTCGTTGACCGGTTGCTCGCGAGTCGGCAGCACGGCGAGCGGTGGGCCCGCCATTGGATGGATGTCTGGCGCTACAGCGACTGGTACGGCTATCGAAACGAATTGCGGAATAGTGGCCGGCACATTTGGCGCTGGCGCGACTGGATCATCGATTCGTTGAACGACGACGTGGCCTACAACCAAATGATTGTAGAGATGCTGGCCGCTGACGAACTCGACCCCACCAACGACAAATGGCTGCCTGCGACCGGATTTCTGGTACGGAATTACTACAAGTTCAACCGCAACACCTGGATGGACGCGACCATCGAGCACACCTCGAAAGCGTTTCTGGGCGTGACCATGAACTGTGCCCGCTGCCACGACCACATGTATGATCCGATTTCTCAGAAGGAGTATTATCAGCTTCGGGCCATTTTCGAGCCCTACGCCGTCCGCATCGATCGGTTGCCCGGTCAGGCGGATATCGTGAAAAATGGGTTGTCCCGCGCTTACGACGCCCATCCGAACAGGCCGACATACGTTTTCCAACGAGGGAACGACAAACACCCCGACAAGGAGCATCCGCTTTCGCCGACGGTGCCGACGGCGCTGGCCGAGTCGCCGTTCCAAATTGAACCGGTCCAACTGCCGACGGCCGTGTGGTATCCGGGCATGCGTCCGTTCATCCGCCAGGAGCTGCTCGCGTCGGCGGAAAGCGAAGTCACCAAGAACAGGGAGACCCTCGAAAAGACCCGCAACGATCTTGTTGCGGCACATAAGAAGCTTGCCGAACTTCGCGCGAAAGCAACCGCCACCGAGAATCCGAATGCGGACACCGCTGGAAAGCAAGAGGAATCCAACACAATCTTCACGGTTGCAGATGCAGAGACCGCCATTCGAGACGCCGAGACGTTCATCAGACTTGCCGAGAAAGACCTCGCCGCCGCCGAGGCGCAGCACGTTTCGCTCAGAGCCCGCCTTGCTGCCGACGCGGCCCGGTTCGCTGACCCGCCCGCCTCCAACGCCGCCGAACTGGCACAGGCGGCCGCAAAAACAGGGCAAGACGAAGCCCTGAAGTTGGCTGAAGCGTCCGTGGCCCGGTCCGAATTCGAACTTGTCCGAGCAAAGCGGCCGGCCAAAGACAAGAAACAGCAAAAACCGAACACCATCACCAATGCTGAAAAAAAACTCGCAGCCGAGACGAAGAACCTCAAGGCCGTTCGTGCCGCGTCTGAAAAAAAGTCGAATGCTTACAAACCGCTGACGGCAACATATCCGCAGACGAGCACCGGTCGCCGACTGGCCTTGGCTCGCTGGATCGCCGATGAGAAAAATCCACTGACGCCCCGCGTCGCCGTCAATCACATCTGGATGCGGCATTTCGGTCAGCCGCTGGTCTCGACGGTCTTCGATTTCGGATTGAACGGACAGCCGCCCTCTCATCCCGAACTTCTCGACTGGCTGGCGGTGGAGTTTATGCACAACGGCTGGAGCATGAAGACGCTGCACCGGCTGATTGTCACGTCACAAGCCTATCGTATGCATTCAGCCACGCTGGGGACGCCGACAAAGAATCGCCACATCGATCCGGACAATCGTTTCCTGTGGCGGATGAACTCTCGGCGGATGGAGTCGGAGGCGGTCCGCGACAGTCTGCTGCTGGTGGCCGGACAGCTCGATCTCACCTTGGGCGGCCCGGATCTCGACGCAGACAGCGGGTTGACCAGCTATCGCCGCAGCATCTATTACCGTCACGCGCCCGAAAAATTCATGACATTTCTACAGTTGTTCGACTCGGCCAGCACCAACGAATGCTACCGACGAAGCGAGACCGTCGTTCCTCAGCAGGCGCTGGCGCTGGTCAACAGCCGTTTATCGATCGAGCAGTCCCGTCGACTTGCGCAAACGCTTAACAAGCAGGCCGGTCACCAAGCAAGTCCCGAGTCGCAGGATCGGTTTCTCGAGCTTCTGTTCGAACGGGTTCTGTGTCGACCCCCGACCGAAAAGGAGCGTTCAACCTGCCGAGAGTTCCTGGCTGCCCAAACGAAGCGACTCTCGGATCCGAAAAAGCTGACGACGTTTGCCTCCGGGCCGAAAGTCTCAGTCAAGCCGGCGGCGGAACCGTATCTACGAGCGCGCGAGAACCTCGTGCAGGTGATTCTCAATCACAACGAGTTCATTACCATCCGGTGAAGCAGAGGGTAGGGGGAGAGATCAGGAGAGCGGGAGATAAGGAGTGTTGATTCGTCGTCATACAGAGCTCGATGTCTACAAGCGGGCATTCTTGGCGGCGATGCGGATTTTTGAGTTGGTCAAAGGGAGTCTCCGCGGGAAGAGCGTAATTCGCTTGTTCTGCTGTTGACCAAATCGGTAGTCCATGGGGAAGAGACGCGACGAAAAGGCATACAACCTTGTTCGACGTGGCAATCGAAAATGACTGCGTCACCTACTTGGCAAGCACGAAGAATTTCGAACGTCCAACGACGCGATGCTTGTGTCTGCTGCGATATGGCACAATCGCGGAATTTTACATTGGTTGCTCGAGCGCGGCGTGTCGCCAGACTGCTGCGGAGAGAGCGACGGTGGAAACACTCCGCTTATGCATGCGGCGTCCGAGGGCGATATTCCGGTGATGAAGCTGTTGTTGGGATTTGGCGCAGACCCAAACGCTCCCAACGAGGAATCTGAGAATGCGCTTGGTTTTGTCGTGTCATGGAAACAACCAGAAGCGATCAAATTGCTTATCGCGGCTGGTGCTGACGTTAACAATACTGATGATTCGGGACCTGACCGAACGCAACTCGATTCGGCCGAACTGTCCGAATGGACCGAAGGAGTTGCTGTTCTGCGAACGTTGGGTGGCAAACGTTATGCTGAGCTGATCAGCGAAGCAGAAGCCGCATAATATGGATATCTGAAACGAAAAACTGCCGTAGAACTGTACAACGAATATGACGCGATTGTCGGGATGTCGGCCAATATGATCATCAAGTCGACTGATTGGACGCTAAAATGAACAGCATCACTCCCTTACCCCATCGCTCCTTCTCTCTTGCGCAGAACCGTCGCGCGTTTCTGTCCGACCTGGGAATGGGATTCACCGGCCTGGCACTGGGTGCGATGCTGCACCGCGACGGAATCGCCCGGGCCGATGGAAATCAGCAAGCTGGCTGGGCATCGCCGGACGGGCGGCCGCATTTCCCGCCCCAAGCCAAGAGTGTCATCTGGCTGTTCATGGTCGGCGGTACTAGCCATGTCGAGACATTCGACCCCAAGCCGGAATTGAATCGCTTTGCCGGCAAGTCGATCGGCGAGACGCCTTACAAGGACTCGCTGACGAAATCGTTCCTCAAGGACAATCTACGCATTGTCGTGCCCGATGACGCCAACGGCCACATTTGGCCTAACGTTTATCCGCTGCAAGTTGGTTACCGGAAGCGGGGCGAGAGCGGCATTGAAGTCAGCAACTGGTGGCCACACCTTTCCGAACAAATCGACAATCTGGCCGTCATCCGGTCGATGTGGACCACCGACAATAACCACGGGGCGCAGCTACAGTTTCATACGGGCCGGCACAGTCTCGACGGTTTTTTTCCCAGCATCGGTTCGTGGGTGCACTACGGATTGGGATCACTCAACGAAAACCTGCCGCAGTTTGTCGTCATGGGGACGCCGATCGCCGATTGTTGCGGCGGACAAGGCGGCCACGGCGGCGATTACCTCGGACCGGAACACGACGGCGTCGATCTGAAAATTGATCCAAAAAACCCATTGCCGTTTGCGACACCGGCTGCCAGCGTCTATCGCGAAGAGCAGTTGGCCGAGTTTCAGTTGCTCAATACTCTGAATCGACAGGCGGCCCTGGAGTATCCCGAAGATCAGGCGCTGCGGGCGCGGATCAAGTCGTACGAACTGGCCTTCCGTATGCAGACGGCGGTTCCGGAAATCGTCAACTTCGCAGCGGAAACCGAGACGATGCAGACCCTCTACGGCCTGGGTCAGCCGACCACCCACACCTTCGGGCAGCAGTGTCTGGCCGCCCGCCGGCTGGTCGAACGCGGTGTTCGCTTCGTGCAGATTTTCCACGGCTCGAACGGCGGCGCAGGACGCTGGGACGGACACAGCAATTTGAAAACTGGTCATGCACGACTCTGCCGCGAAGTCGATCAGCCGATCGCCGCACTGATCCAAGATCTGAAACAGCGAGGTCTGCTGGACGAGACGATTGTTGTTTGGGGGTCGGAATTCGGCCGCACACCCGGCGCGCAGAACAGCAACGGCCGAGATCATCATCCGTTCGGTTTCTCGATCTGGATGGCCGGCGGAGGAATTCAAGGCGGCATGGTCCACGGCGCGACCGACGAGCTTGGGTTCCACGCCGTCGAGAACCGTCACTATGTCACCGACCTGCACGCGACCGTGATGAAGCAGTTGGGGCTCGACTCTCGCAAGCTGGAAATTTCGGGACGCCGTCGGCTGGACATCGATCATGGCCAGCCGATCCGCGAGATCATCGCTTGAACGTCTCCAGTCGAGTGGCCAGCACAGAATCGAACATCACGATCGCGAGGCCGATCTGTTGAGACGTATTGTCTTGCTGGGCGCGAGCAATTTGACGGTCTCGTTTCCACGAATCCTGCACGCACTCGAAAATGCTTTCGACGGTCCGCTGGAAGTTTTTGCCGCGTTGGGACACGGCCGGTCGTTCGGCCTGTGGAGCCGCCTGTTGCATCGCGAGCTGCCCGGCATCGTCGGCTGCGGATTGTGGGAAGCCCTTCTGTCACGGCCGGGGCCGGCAACCGAAACGCTGGGGCTAGTCACCGACGTCGGCAACGATCTGCTCTACGGCGCTTCGCCGCTACAGATTGCCGACTGGGTGCAGACATGTCTCGAACGGATGACCGCGCAAAATGCCGACGTGGTGATGACACCCTTACCGATGGGGAGCGTCGAGAAACTCTCATCGTGGAGGTATTATGCAACACGCTCGCTCTTTTTTCCCCGCAGCCGAATCACTTGGCCAGACATGCTAGGCCGAGTGCATGAGCTCAACGAGCGATTGGAAACGCTCGGCCAGGAACAGGGGGTGCAGCTCGTCGGTGTGCAGAGAGATTGGTACGGGTTCGATCCGATTCACATTCGGCACACCAAGCTGCGCGAAGCGTGGCAGCGAATCCTCTCCGGCTGGTCATCGTTTCCGTCCGAAACGCCGACCGGGCAACCTTCACCGGCAACCCGGTTACGGCTGCTACGCATCCAGCCCCAACTTCGGCGCATCTTCGGCCGCCAGCGGATCACCGGGCAACCGGTGCTCAGACACGGCGGGCTCAGCGTGTGGTTGTACTGATAGACCGGATGCTTTCGTGCTCTCCCTGTTTGAAAACATTGTGTTTGCACGTCTTTGCGGCGAGTAAATTTTGAGTGGAGGAGTGACCGCCAGCGCTACATTCCATCGACCACTCCCGACCGAATGGTTCGGATTAGTCGTCGCGATCGCTGTAGTACGTCTGAGTGTGACTCACGAGGTAGGGAGAATGTACAAAAGTTTAGAGAAACAAGGCCAAGGGTCATGTTGCGAGCTAATTTCTGTATTGAGGCGATGACGTTGCAAAAGGGCATCGTTTGTTCGGGCCTTTCGTTGGAACGTGGATTTCATGAGCAAGTCTACCAAAACGTTTTGGCTGCTGACCGTCTCGCAAGCGTTCTGCCTGGCCTTCGGTTTCTGGTTCCAGGAGCGTGTCGTCATTGCCAACGCCGAATGGACGCTTCAGAGCAAACAAACCGAGCAGCGCACGACTCACCGGAGTGATGCAAAACCAGACGTCGATGTCTCGGCCATTGCAGGCGTGCCGTTGACCGCGGACGTTATTTTGGAGTCAATGACGATCGCCGGTGTGCTGATGTTCGTTTGGACGGCCGGGTTGCAGTTGATCGTGTCCTTCCTGATCCTCTCACGAATGTTTGGCGAGCATTCTCGTCAGCGGAACAAGTCGCATGAGGTCTCGGTACAGCAAGCCAAAGATTTGATCCGCACGCAAGACACGGTGATTTTTGGGCTGGCAAAATTAGCCGAGTTTCGCGATCAGGAAACGGGTCATCATCTTGAGCGAATTGCGCTATACTCGACCCGTCTGGCGACGGAGTTGATGCATGATCCGCAATATCGGGCAATGGTCACGCCCACTTTCGTGTGGCTGATCGGGATCAGCTCGGCCCTACACGACATCGGAAAAGTGGGCGTGGAGGACGCGATCCTGCTGAAAGACGGAAAACTCAATGATGAGGAACGCTTCCGCATGCAGTTACACGTCAAGGTTGGCGGCGAGTGCATTCGGAAGATCGAGCATCGGTTGGGTGGCTCCAACTTTCTGCAGATGGCCCGCGAAATTGTCTTATACCACCACGAACATTGGGACGGGACCGGTTATCCACACGGTTTAGCGGGAGAGGATATTCCGCTCGCAGCGCGAATTGTGACGATCGCCGACGTGTACGACGCCCTGTCAGTGCGTCGGATCTATAAATCCGCTTTTGACCATGAAGAATGCGTCCGCATAATCCGCGATGAGGCCGGCCGGCATTTTGATCCTGAGCTGGTCGAGATCTTTCTGAAAATCGAGTCGGAGTTTCGCGAGATTGCCCAGCGATTCGAGAAACTCAGTCGGGATGAGGTGACCGGGACCCCCGACGAGGATGAACCACAGAAAAATCTGACACCTGACCAGGAAAAAGTATTGATGTCGGTGGTTGCGCTTAGTGAGGAGGCCAGCGAATCTCCCCAAGCGGAATCCCTATTGAAGATGCTGTCGTAATTGGGCCGCGGTTTTTCGCCATTCGCGGTGCCCCCTCACTTTTGAGGTTCGCGTCGGCTGCCGACCACCCTTCATTCCGGTATTCCGGAGAAATGACAAATGTTCGTCAAATCAAAAAAGGCTCTACGGACCCTTGAAATCGCTTTGATTGTCAACGTCGTCGGGCTCACCTGTCTGCTGTACGTGTCGACGGGTTACAAGATGACTGAGCTCAACTTGTTTTGTCTGCCGGTGGTTCTGGCGGGTTTCTTTCTGGGGCGCTACCGAGCCGGGGTTTTGGCCCTGTTTTGTGTGATCTCGGCGAGCTTGGTGTCGGTGTTCGATTTAATGAATTTTGCTCCTTTGACATCACCGGTGACGGTTTTCTTGGCGGTCACGATTTGGGGAGCCGTGCTGGGACTGTGTACAATTCTGGTGGGGACGCTTAGTGGCGAGCGGACCGCGCGGACACAAGAGTTACACGAGGCCCATATGGGCCTCGTGGATGTCCTTTCCCGCTACCTCAATCCGAGTCTTTTGGAGCGTTCCCGCCCCGTCTCGAAAATGAGTCAACAAGTGGCAGCCGAGATGAAACTCTCCGAGAGAGAAACCGACAACATCCGGGTCGCGGCACTGCTGCAGGACATGGAAAATCTAGAAATCACCGCCAAGGTACTGAAAAAGGCCGTCGGCGAACTCGGAAAAGGCGATCAACAGTTCTGGAAACCGCATACGTTTCAAGGGGCGGAACTCGTCCACTCGCTGGGCTCGTTGCTCACCGGTGCGCTTCCGCTGCTGCTGTATCAAAACGATCCCTTGAAATTGGAGGGACCGGCGTCCAATGCGTCGGAGCACTTGATGGATGTTCCCTTCGGTGCCTGCATCATTGAGTCCGTGCGGACTTATGAGACCCTGACCAACGGGAACGACAGGCCAACCGGTGACAGCTACCGAACGGCCATCGCGGAACTGTGCCTCGACGTCGAAGCCGACCATCATCCCGCGGTCCTCGACGCCCTGGAACGGGCCCTCGAGAACTCGGCAGAAGTGCCAAAACCGAGCCCCATAAAATCGGTAAAATCCGCGCATTTCGCGAGTGTCGGCGTCTGACCAAAACCGACATCCAGGGGGCAACCGATCGTTGATCGCATGGAAATCCGGCCAGCCAATCTGGAAGGCAAAGGCGAAGTGCCCGCCCGCGATCTACTGCGAAACTCTATACAGATGCGGCCCAATCGGATCATCGTCGGCGAGTGCTACGGCGACGAGGCCTTCGACATGCTTCAGGCCATGAACAACAGAGCCACTTGCTTGTCGGCTTCGAAGCGGTCACCACATGGTGGTCGGCTTAATGAAACGACGTCGTC
>Ga0310123_10003301_pt1 | contig 12567 bp, 17 predicted proteins | sample CB6_AW_1057_MG_FD_203505 | JGI IMG/M metagenome (GOLD analysis project Ga0310123, IMG submission 203505) | Marine microbial communities from Western Arctic Ocean, Canada - CB6_AW_1057 | ecosystem: Environmental > Aquatic > Marine > Oceanic | place: Canada: Western Arctic Ocean | collected... | reverse complement strand
GCTTCGAGCAGCGCGGCCTCCAGGGCAGGATCGGCGCGCTCGCCCGCCGTGCGGAAGAGCAGCGCATTGCCGTCGTAGTCCAGGTGCCCGCGCACGATCCGGCCCGGGCCGGCCACGATCCGCACCGAGGTACCCTCGTGCAGATCCAGATCGTGGCAGATGTCGCGGAAGCCGATGCGGAGAAGGGTCGGACGGGTGAGCGGGCCGTAGCCGATGCGCTCGAGCAGCCGGAGCGCAAGGCGGAAGCCGAAGCGGGCGAGCTCGTCGCGCGAGCCTGTCTGCCCGTGCGCGGCTTCCGCGACCAGGCGCCCCACGTGCTCGAGGGTCGGCTCGTACACCCAGTCAAGGACAACCAGCTCGGAGCTCAGGTCGAGCAGCTTGAGCTCGGCGCTTCCCAGATCGACCGCCTCCGCGGCGGAGGCGTAGCGCCCCTCGAGCACGAGGGCGAGGCCGATGTCCTGGATCCGGCCGCCCTCTATGTCGACCTCATGGACGTCCCGGTACTGCACCACCGCCCGAGTCACTGGGATCTCGCACACTCACGGCACGTCGGCCATCGCCTCGGGGCGGCGATCGATGTCGAGGTTCGGGTTCATCCCGGGCTCCGGCAGGCGGCGGATGGAGACACGAACGGGGGCGGTCAGCCCCCGTCTCTGGTTACGATAATCATCCGTTTCCGGGGGGTACAAGACAGTTGATGCGCCTGGCGGACGGGAGCATCTTCCGTACCCGTCGACCCCCACCCCCGCATGGTGCCACCATGCCCCTCTCACGCCCGAAGCGGCACCGGTCGCTGGGCTTCATCGAGCACGAGAACCGGAGCTGGAGCTGCTTCCTGGTGAGCGGTCAGGTGGCCGATGGGCGCTGGCGCGGCTATCTCGTGTTCCGACCTGCAGATGCCGCCTCGGAGGCGGATGAGGTCGCCACCGCGGAGATCTTCCTGGAGGGGGACGAAGAGGCGGTGCAGGAGCGGACCCGGCTGCTCGGGCGCCCACTCCTGCGCGCGCTGCTCGCCTCCGCGCTGGACGTCCGGGAGCGCACGCGCGGCGAGCGGCCGGAGCTGCGACGCTGGCTGCGCGAGCGGCTGGCCGCCGACGCGCAGCGTCTCGCCGACGAGGGCGGGGGCGCCGAGGCCCGCGACCCCGCGCGCTTGCGCTCGCTCTACGCGTCGTACCGCCTCGACCAGCTCGTGCACTTGCTCGCGCTGGTCCCCTCCGAGGACTTCGACCGGGTGGTGGAGCAGATTCTGGAAGGGAGCCGCGTGGACTTCGCCTCCGACGACCGGCTCCAGCTTGCGATGCTCGTCGTGGACCGGCTCGAGGGTCTTCTCCCGCTGCCTCCCTTCGAGGTCTGGGTGGAGGACTTCCTGGCTCACCGCGAGCGCTACCGGCTCTACGCCGAAACGCTGCACCGGGCCGGGCGACTGCCCTGAATGTGGTCTACTGATGTGAGTCCGCTCGCGCTTGCCGCCACCCCGCGGGTCGGTTATGTTTTATAGTTATTGATTCAACAGTCGAGGAGCGCGATCCTCTTGGAAGTTACCATCCAGGACAACGAGAGTCTCGAGCGCGCGCTGCGCCGCTTCAAGCGAAAGGTTCAGCGCTCCGGCCTCTATTCTGAGCTGCGCAAGCGCCGCTTCTACGAGAAGCCGAGCGCGCAGCGGAAGCGGAAGCGCGAGGCGGCGATCCGCCGCGAACGCCGCCGCCAGCGCCGAGGCCTGCGCCCCCGCATCTGAGGCACCGCGGCCCTCTCGACGTCTCGGCCGGAGACGGTCTCGGAGGCAAGGAACGAGCGGCCCCCCGGGATCACCCGGGGGGCCGCTCGCGTCTTACGCGCCACCGGCCGCGTCAGGCTGCGCCGCGCTCGAACAGGTCGTCCAGCATCTCCCATCCGGCGAGCGCCTCCGGCCCTAGATGGCGCCACGCGAACGTCACCACCAGCCGATTCCAGCCGTGGATCCCGCGCACCTCGGTGGAGGAGAGCGCGGTGACCGACTTGATCGTGCGGCAGAAGTTTCCGCCGGTCGTGAAACCGAGCCGGTGCGCCGCGTGGACCGTGGTCACGTCACGGTCCGCGAGCAGGTGGGCAGCAGCCAGCGCCCGGAACCAGCGCACGTACACGGAGGGCGAGATCAGCCCGCGCCGGCGGAAGCGGGCCTTGAGCGCGCCTCGGCTCATCCCCGTTACCTCGGCGAGCGGGTGCAGATCCGCGTAGTGGGAGGGGAACTCCATCACGCGGCGCCCCACGGTTCGGAGGGCGACTGGGAGGCGCGCGCCGGCCGCACGGGCGAGATCGGCGAGCGCGCGGTCCACCCATGAACCGGGCTCCGCCCGCTGCGGGATCAGCTGGGCCAGCCGGTACGCGGCGTGCTCGACACGGCTCGGGGGCACCTCGCGGGTCCGGCGCTCCGCCTCCCAGGTCCGGAGCGCCGCGTGCGTGATCGCCACCGCCTCGATCCCCGCCTCCAACCGCGCGAGCCGGCGTGCGAGCGGGTGGCCCTCCTCGGGGGCGTAGATCACGGCTCACGGGAACCCCCTGGTCCAGGGCCCGGAGCGCCAGCTCCGCCTCGACGAAGACGTCCTCCTCGGGGTGTGGGCGGTCCGGCGCACCGCAGCGTGCAGGAAGGGGTCGGAGCAGAGGGCGAGGATAATGAAATTTGAATCATTGGTTTTCGGGGCCGTTCGGGCCAGGGTTTCCGTCCGCAGCGGGGAGCCCGGGGACCGAGCCCCGCGACGGCCCCGCTCGCGACGTCAAAGCGGGAGCGGAACCGGCTCCGTGCCGGACTAGTCGTAGAAGCCCCGTCCGGACTTCCGGCCGAAGCGGCCCAGGGAGACGATCCTCCGGAGGAGGGGCGGCGGCGCGTAGCGCTCCTCGCGGTACTCCTCGAACATGATCTCCGCAATTCGGTAGGTGGTGTCCAGCCCGACGAAGTCGCACAGCGCGAGCGGGCCCATCGGATGTCCGCATCCGAGCACCATCGCCTTGTCGATGTCCTCGTGCCCGGCCACGCCCCGCTCCAGCTGGCGAATCGCGTCGAGCATGTAGGGCACCAGCAGCAGGTTCACGACGAACCCCGAGTTGTCCTTCGCGACGATCGGCTCCTTGCCGAGCCGCCGGCCGAACACGAGCGCGGCCTCGAGCGTCTCCGCACTGGTCGCGAGCGTGCGCACGACCTCGACCAGCCTCATCACCGGCACAGGGTTGAAGAAGTGGAGGCCGATGAAGCGGTCCGGCCGGGTCCCCACCGACATGTCGGTGATCGGCAGCGAGCTGGTGTTGGACGCGAACACGGTGTGCTCCGGGCAGAGCGAATGCAGGGCCTCGAACAGCTCGCGCTTCGCGGCCATGTCCTCCACGATGGCCTCGATTACGAGATCGCGGTCGGCCAGCTCCCCGAGATCGGTCGTGTAGCGGATCCGACGCGCCGCCGCGTCCCAATCCGCGGCCGTGAGCTTCTCCTTCGCGACGGCCTTCGCGAGCGAGCCCTCGAGGCGCGCGCGCGCCTGCGCGAGCGTACCCTCGTCCAGCTCGCGGACGACTACGTCGAAGCCGGCCTTGGCCGCCACCTCGACGATCCCGCTCCCCATCAGCCCACACCCCACCACGCCTACCTTCTCCATCGCTGCTTCAGTCGCCACAGCGCGCTCCTGTCTCCAGGTCTTTGATGAGAGAGTCCTTGGCCACGCCGTGGAAGTGGCGGAACACCCATCTGCGCCACGAGGGGGGCGGGGGATCGAGCGTGTCACCCACCTCCATCCGGTCGAGGATTCCCTCCACCTCCGCCAGAACGTCGCGCAACTTGCGCCGGTGGCGCGCGGCCGCCCAGGCGGTGCTCCCCGCGCTGCCGGCGGCGGTCACCGCCGTGCCGACCGCCAGCAGTCCGAGCGGCGACAGCGCGGTCAGCAGCACCGCGCCGCCGAAGCCGAGCACCGCGCCCAGGATGGTTCCCGCAACCGCCTCACCGATCGCGGCGCCCCGGGTTCCGGGATCGACCCGGAAATCGACCAGCGTGCGATCCGGCTCGACCTCCTCGAGCCGCACCTCCACCACCCGCGCCGCGGCCACGTAGTAGCTCCGCGACGCGGCGCTCGCCACGCGCGCGACCTGGGACGCCCAGTCCACCGCGGGACGGTATTGGAGGACGCGCTCGGTGCTGCGCACGGCTTGGAGCAGCCGACCACCGACCAGAAACGCGTCGAGCCGGCCCGCCATCTCGCGTGGGGTACCCGGCACCACGCGGCTCGCACGCATTATCTCCGGACCGAAGACACGCTCGATCGCGCCACCGGACGTAGCGACGGCCCCGCTCCGGACCTCGGCGAGCGCCATGCGCACGTGGCGCTCGGGCAGTCCGACCTCGCGCGCGATGCGCAGGAGCTCAGACTCGTCGAGCGTGCCCTCCCCGGAATCGCTCTCGCGCGCGGCCAGCTCGGTCGCGCGCCGGATCACCTCGTCGAATTCCCGGCGCGCCAGGCTGCGACCCTGTGCCAACCGGGAACCGTCCACGCGCTCCATCGCTCCGCTCAGCCGGGAAAGGTATCCACCACGACCGCTCCCCCCTGCCCTCCCCCGATACACGCCGAGCCCAGTCCGATCCCGCCGCCACGCCGCCGCAGCTCGTGAAGGAGGTGGATCGTGATGCGCGCACCCGAGGCAGCCAGCGGATGCGTGAGCGCGATCGCGCCGCCATCCACGTTGGTCTTCTCGGGGTCGAGCCCCAGCTCCTTTTCGACCGCCTTGTACTGCGGCGCGAAGGCCTCGTTGACCTCGACCAGATCCATGTCCGCGATCGTAAGTCCCGCGCGCGCTAGCACCCTGCGGGCAGCGGGCGCGGGCCCGATGCCCATGATCGACGGATCCACTCCGGCGAACCCCCACGCGATCAGCCGCCCGAGCGGCTCGAGCCCGCGCGCCTCCGCCCAGGCGCGGTCGGCCACCACGCACGCGGCGGCCCCGTCCCCGATCCCGCTCGCGTTCCCGGCAGTGACGAGCCCATCCCTCTTGAAGTACGGCTTGAGCCCCGCGAGCACGTCCATGGTCGTGTCGGGGCGCATGTGCTCGTCGCTCCGGAACTCGACGTCGCCCTTGCGGCTCCTCACCGTGACCGGCGTGACCTCGGCGTCGAAGCGCCCGGCGTCCCAGGCCCGCTTGGCCCGCTGCTGCGACTCGAACGCGACCCGGTCCGCCTCCTCGCGCGTCACCTCGTAGCTCTCGGCCAGCTTCTCCGCGGTCTGCGCCATGGTCAGCCCGCAGCGGCTGTCGCGCAGCGCCTGCCAAAGCATGTCCTCGAAGAAGCCGCCCGCCTCGCCCAGCCGGAGGGCGCCCCAGCGCGCTCCGCGCACCACGTGCGGCGCCGTGCTCATCGACTCCGTGCCGCCGCACAGCGCGGCGTCGGCCTCGCCGAGCAGGATCTCCTTCGCCCCCTGCACGATCGCCTCGAAGCCCGTGCCGCACAGGCGGTTCACGGTGAGCGCGCCCACCTCTTCGGGCACGCCCGTACCGAGCGCGACGTGGCGCGCCAGGTAGATGGCATCGGCGGACGTCTGGAGCGCGTTGCCGAAGAAGACGTGCCCGATGTCCTCCGCGGTGATCCCCGACTCCGCGAGCGCGGCCCGGGCGGCGAAGATGCCGAGCTGCGTCGCCGTGAGCTCCTTGAGCGAGCCGCCGAAGGTGCCGAACCCGGTGCGCTTCCCGGAGAGGAAGACGACGTCCGTGCTCTGTCCCTGAGTGCCCATGGATACCGCGGTCGGAGGGGATGCGAGAGGCGTATCAGCCTACCCTCGCGGACAATGGGGGTTCGGGCGCTACTGCTCGTACGACTCCCGTCGCGACGCCTCGGACAGCGGAATCAGCCAGGCGGCCGGATCCGACGAGATCAGCTCGCGCGCCTCCGCGAGCGAGGTGCATCCCGTGTAACTGACCGCGGAGCGGACGTGGCCACGGATCCGTTTCAGGATGTCCACCACGCTCCCGCGGTAGGAAACCTGGATCTCCTGTCCCTAGGCGGGCGTGGTGAGCGCCCTCGGCCGCTCCTTCCGCTCCACGAGGGGGCGGTTGATCGAGGACGTGATCCAGACCGACGCGGCGCTGAATCCAGGCAACTCGGGTGGCCCGCTGGTCGATTCGCGCGGGCGCGGCGGCGGCGTAAACACGGCGGTCATCCTGCCGGTTGCGTGGTCTCCACGCGTGGGCTGATCCACACAAGCGGTCGGGCAGTCTGAGCGTTGGTCGCCGACTCGCCGCTCGCCATCACCGACGACGACGACTTCGAGCGCTTCCCGCCGCTCGGGCTGGCGATCGAAGGGTAGGCAAGCGCAAGCGAACCTCAGCCCCCTCCGTCCGCGACCACGATCGTTCCCCGCCCATCCTGGCCGTTCCCGATCACGACGAACGGGTAACTCCCCTCGGGAGCGTCCGCGAAACTCACGATGAAGCGCGCCTCCAGCTCGACCAGGGGAGGACTGCGGTCCTGGCCGGACCGTCGCAAGAGCTCCGCCCCGGCCGGAGGGGCGTCGTCGAGCAGGAAGGTGACCGCGTGAACACGGCGGTTCTGGGTGACGAACTCGACCCAGTCCCCGGGACGGACCGTGACCCGCACGGGCTCGATCCGCGCGCGGTTGTCCACGCTCCCCAACTGAATCCGGTGGACGCGCTCCCCGTCGCCCAGCCCCAACGAGTCGCGCAGGAGCGCATCGGGGCGCAGCTGCGGATCCGTGCGCTCGCAGGCTGCGGCGAGGAACGGCAGTGCCCAGACCAGCAGCAGAATCCGGCCCACCGACCCGATCATCTCGCCTCGGCGTGAAGAGCATCGAGCCGAGCGGATCATGCAAGCGGCGGGGCGATGCGGGCTCGATGGCCGCCCGTCACCCCCGATCGCCGACGGCGCTCCCGCACGCCGCGCAGAAGCGCCACCCCATCTCCAGCTCCTCGCCGCAGTTGGGGCAGGGCGCCTTGTGCAGGTAGGCCCCACAGAACGGGCAGTAGTTGAGGGTATCGCGGCGAGGGAGCGACTCGCGGCACCAGAGGCAGTGCGTAGGTCCCGGCGCGGCCGGCTCGTGCGGTTCAGGACCGTCCGGGGCTGGCTCCATGCGCAACAGAGGTAGCTCGCCGCCCACGTTCTCGGCGGGAGCCGCCGTCGAAGGCGGAGCGGGCGCGGCCGGCCGGGTGGCCGCGCGGGGGGCCGCGGCCTCCGGCGCTTGGGGGATGATCGGGCCGGCGGCAGGCTGCGACCCGGATCCCGCGGACGCCGTGCCGCGCGCCCCGCCGGCTTCCGGATCGGGGAGGTCGTGCAGCATGCGCAGCGGGTTGAGCCGTACGTCCACCGCCGCATACTCGCGGTACAGGCCGGTGTTGGGGCTGGGCGACTTGAGCTCCTGCTGGATCTCGCGCCGCGCGTGATCCGACTCGATCACCAGGTAGTCCCCCTCACCCGCCAACAGTCGGAGGAGGACGTCCTCGTAGTCGCCGTTCATCTGGACACCGATGCGGTCACGGTGCGTCCGGTACGGCACCAGGTTCTGGTAGATCTCCGAAACCGTGAACGGCTCGCTCAAGTACAGCGGACGGGTGCGCATGATCTCTTCCACCAGCGTGCGGTGGAAACGCGCGAGCGGATCCAGCGACGCTTCCATCACTCGTCCTCGAGCGTGATCAGTCGCTCCCGGATCGCCGCTCGGATGAAGGACTCGGGATCCTGGAAGGCGATCTCGACTCCGCGTTCCTCGTGCCAGCGCTCGGCCAGCCGACGCATGTAGTGCGCGAGCGTCTCATGGCTGAACCCCGCGTCGTCGCGCATCTGGCGGACGATCTCATGCCAGGTGCCGCGGAAGACGTAGCCATCCGGCAACCGCACCTGGTGCCGGCACGCGTCCCCGGCGCCCTGGCCGCGGTCGAACAGCTCCAACTGGCTCGGGTCGTAGACGTGGTGCGCGGGGCCGCCGTTGAACTGTGTCTCGACCTCCGAGAGCAGGCGGTCGAGGGGGTCCGAGACGGCCTCCAGCTCGCGTAGCCGTGCCTCCCAGGGAGCGAGTCGTGCGTCCCCCTCGTCCATCTGCCAGAGCGCGCGCTTGAGCTCGATCATCCGCCAGACGGCGAGCGAGTCCCAGTGGTCGACCGGCGGTACGCGCTCGAACTCGCGCAGCGCTCCCTCCCAGTCCCCTCGGTCGTACAGCAGATGGCCCAGATGGACCCGCGCCTCATGCAGGTCGGGATCGAGGCGGAGCGCGCGCCGGATCTGGCGCCCGGCACCTACCTGGTCGCCCAGCCGATGCAGCGCGTAGCCCAGGGAAGCCGCAGCCTCCGCATTGTCGGGGCGGCCGGCGGCGGCCTTGGCGAAGACGTCGCGGCACTCCGCGTACATCGCCTCACGATAGAGCGCCCGTCCCATCGTGAGCATCAACTCGACGTCGTCGTCGTATCCCATTGCGGCGACTCGCGCGAACAGATAAAGCGCTCGGTCCCGGTCGCCCAGCCGGAGCAGCGTCTCACCCATGCCGACGAGCGCATCCTCGTGGGCGGAATCGAGCACGAGCGCACCCTCGTAGGCCTGGCGCGCCCACGCGAATTCCTCGCGCGCGAGACGCGCGTACCCCAAGCCGACGTAGAGCTCGACGGCGTTGGGGTAACGTGAAAGGCCCTCTTTGAGCATCTCGAGAGCCGCTTCGTAATCGCCGTCGTTGTAGAGCTTGTGCGCCTGCTCGTCGTACTCCTCTGAGCTGAGGAACCTCTCTGCCATCGAGGGGAGCCTCCTGGGCGGGGGTCTGGCGATGTGGGGGATCGGAACAAATTTAACGCGACACTCGTCGCGATACCACCCTTCGCGATCGCGTTATACCCGCCCGTAGCGCACCCCGCAAAGCGGGCACACGAGATACGGCCCCACCCGGTTGAGGCGCTGCACCGGTTCGTGCCGTGGGCATACCGGATCCTCGCCCGCTTCCTGGCGCTTCTTGACCCCGCTCCGCTCTCCCCGGGTCGCGGCCAGGATCCGGAGGGAGAAGCGCAGGGAGGAGGCGCTGCACTCAAGGATCACCGTGCCCGTGCCGTCCTCCTCGGTGCATACGCGGAGCGGCTCCAGGAAGCCACCCATGGGAGAGGGCATCTGCACGCTCTGATAGTAGCGCTTGAGCTGCACCCTCTGGTCGGGCAGCTCGATCGCGTCCCAGGCCGGCTCGGGCGGCCCGGCCGGCCGGAGCACGGCACGGGGCCCCGGGGGCGGCGCACCGGTCGGCTTCCCCGCCCGCGGGGAGGGTGGAAGGGGAGGGCGCGGCTCCGCGCGCGGCTTGACTGCCCTGGACTCCGACCTGGACTCCGGCCTGGACTCCGACCTGGACTCCGGCCTGGACTCCGACCTGGACTCCGGCCTGGACTCCGACCTGGACTCCGGCCTGGACTCCGGCCTGGGCTCCGGCCTGGGCTCCGGCCTGGGCTCCGGCCTGGGCTCCGGCCTGGGCTCCGGCCTGGGCTCCGGAGCGCGTCCACCCTCAGGAGGAGCCGGATGAGGCGCGGACCGCCGGGGCTGCACCGCACGGGTGGGCTTCGCCCCGGTGGGTGCCTTGGTAGCCCCTTTGGGACGGGCCTTCGCAGCCGCACCGCCCCTGGGAGGCTTCGTGGCGCGGGTCGCCTTGTCCTTGGATGGAGAGCTAGGGGTCTTGGCCTTCGCGGGGTGCTTCGCTGGCTTCCGGGCGGGCTTCTTGGCGGCCTTCGCGGGCTTCTTGGCGGCCTTCGCGGGCTTCTTGGCGGCCTTTGCGGGCTTCTTGGCGGCCTTCGCGGGCTTCTTGGCGGCCTTCGCGGGCTTCTTGGCGGCCTTCCGGGCAGGCTTCCGGACGGCCTTCGCGGGCTTCTTCTTGGATGCCGGCCTTCCAGCCGCCCGCTTCTTCGCGGCGGCCTTCCGAGATGGAGCCTCGGCGACCGACTTCTTCTTTGGGGCGGCCTTGCGGGGGGCCGCCTTCCTCGCCGGACGGCCTGCCTTCTTCTTCCCCGCCCCCTTCGCCGAAGGGCTCATCGCATCCCGAGGTGGGAATGGGCGTCCGGATTCCTAGGCGACAACGGGGCGACAGTATAGGGATGGTGCTCAGGGGCCGCCAGCGCATCAGGCCTTCTTTGCGGAGGCGGAAAGATTCTGGAAACAGATGAAGGGACGGCGGCCCTCACGAACCTCCGTCCATTCCGATGTCACGGCCGATCCCTGCGCTCGCCCCGGGCGGGCCTGCGCGGCGCCTCTCCAGGGTCAGGCCGCGTTTGCGTCCTCTTCCTCCTCCACGGTATTGTCGGCGCCGTGCGCGATAGCCGGCTTGCAGAAGCGAATCCCGATGCCGCACAGCTCTTGCAGGTCACCGTCCGTCAGGTCCGGGTAGCGCTCCCCGATGTATTCGATCGTCTCGTTCATCCACTGCGCCTGGTCCTCGGGGCTCGCGTGGAGGACGCCGCAGCGGTTGATGTGACTGAAGAGCTCGTCCCGCGCACGATCTTTCAGCTTTTCGTTGGGCACGATTTTTCACCTCCTCTATACGGGCACAAGCGCGCCGCGCACGGCGCGTCCCACGGTGAACGGTGATCCGAGCTGCAAATATAACCGAACGCAAAGGAGCGGAAAACCGCTCCTCCAGCAGATGATCTCCGCAAGGCACGGGCCGCGCGCTGGCACACCGCTGCCTCCATCGCACCCACCCGCCACCACAGGACTAGGGGCCGCAAGGCTGATAAACTTTGCTCACGCGACCCGCTCGCACATCGTGATCCGATCGACAGCCGGCGCGGGCGCACGGGAGGAGAACGCGTGGAGCTGACGACAGCGCTGGTGTGCGACGACGCGCGCGCGACCGAGGACGGCAAGCTGGACGTCCACGGCGTCTTCAACGACCTGTTCGCGCCCGGCTTTCCGGCCAAGCAGGAACGCATGGTGCTGGTGATGGGGATCGAGTGGGACCGCACGGACCAGGGCCGCCACACGTTCCGCGTCGACCTGGAGGATCCGTCGGGCCGGCCGACCCTGACGCTCGAGGGTCACACCGACGTCGACCGGCGCACGCCGGACCGGCCACCCGCCCGCACCCGCCTCATCATGCCCCTCGAGGACGTCGTCTTCCCGAGGCCGGGGGCGTACCGGTTCGTGCTCCACATGAAGGGCAAGCAGCTCCCGGGGCCCGCGGTGCACGTGCTGGTCGCCGAGCACCCCGTGCCGCCGGAGGCTGGGGGGACGGCCGGGGAGACCGGCAGCGGGAGCGCTTGAGCCGCACGCTCACCCCCGCAGCGGCACTGGCCGGGGCAGAGCGCGTCGGGATCGTGCTGCTCACCGGCATCGGGGATGTGGTCCACGGACTCCCCATCGCCAACGACCTCAAGCAGGACGAGCCCGCCCGGCGCGTGCTGTGGATCGCGGAGCCCGTGCCCGCGCGCTCGAGCACCACCCTGCGGTGGACGAGATCGTCGTGTTCCGCAAGGAGGTGGGGATCCAGGGCGTGCTCGAGCTCGCCGCCGGACTGCGCGCCCGCCGCTGTGCGGTGACCCTCAACGCGCAGCGGTACCTCAAGAGCGTCTTCCCGACCCTGCTCGCCGGCGCGTCCGTCCGCGTCGGGCTCCCTCGCTCGAAGACCCGTGACGGGGTCTCGCTCTTTCACACGCATCACCTCGTGGAGCGCCCCTGGTGCCACACGCAGGACCTCTTGCTCGGGTACCGCGAAATCCTCGGGCTCCCCGCGGACGCTCCGGTCGAATGGCGGATCACCTTCTCCGAGGAAGAGCGGCGCCAGCGCGCCGGCTTCTTCGCGGAGCTCGGGGAGGGGCCGGTCGCGGGGCTCGTGCTCGCCACGGCCAACCTCAAGAAGGACTGGCCTGCGGGCCACTATGCTCCGCTCGCACGCGCGCTGGCCGCGCTCGGCTACCGCGTGCTGCTCGTCGGCGGACCGAGCCCGCGCGAGCGGGCCGTGGCGGACGCCGTGCTCGCGGCGCCAGGCACGCGCGCCGTCTCGGGGCTCTCCGACTCGGTGCGGCACATGATGTGGATGGTCGCCGGCGTCGATCTCCTGGTGAGCCCGGACACCGGCCCGCTCCACCTCGCGCAGGCGCTCGGCACACCTGTGATCGGGCTCTTCGGTCACACCAACCCGGCGTGCGTGGGTCCATGGCGGCGCTTCCGCGAGCTGATGGTGGACCGCTACACCGAGCCGGGGGCGTCCTCCGACCCCACCGAATACGAGCCTAAGCTCGGACGCATGGAGCAGGTCTCGGTCGAGGACGTGCTCGAGAAGGTCGAGCTGGCGCGTGCGCGCTACGGGTCGGCGCGGGCCACTCTCCGATGAGGCTGCCGGAAGGGCTCCATCTCGTGCCCGCGCCGGCCGCGGTCGCCTTCGCCGCGCCCGAGGTCGAGGCCTGGGTGCGCGCCACCCTCTCCCGGGGCGAGCGGCTGTACGAGGCCGCCGACGGACAGGCGGAGGCGGTGCTGGCAGGCCGCGGGCCCGTGCTGGTCCTGCGCACCCCGCGCGGCCAGTGGGTGGTGCGCCGCTATCGCCGGGGCGGCCGCGTCGCCGCGCCGCTCTTGGGCGAACGGTATCTGCGCGTGGGAGTCGC
>Ga0310123_10003300_pt1 | contig 12573 bp, 11 predicted proteins | sample CB6_AW_1057_MG_FD_203505 | JGI IMG/M metagenome (GOLD analysis project Ga0310123, IMG submission 203505) | Marine microbial communities from Western Arctic Ocean, Canada - CB6_AW_1057 | ecosystem: Environmental > Aquatic > Marine > Oceanic | place: Canada: Western Arctic Ocean | collected... | reverse complement strand
GCTTGATAGATAGCACTTAAGATAAACAATCCATGACAGAATACGGAGATTTCTCCTCTGTCAATTGAACGGTCTGGGGACAACAGACTGAACAGCTACGTTCACATGGATGAGCGGTCCCTCTGCAAATCTGCAAAAAACGGCGAGAAAGGATGGTTGTGAAACGATTGACAGCTCTCGAAATTTCGGTACACTGTTATGCAATTGAGACTCAATCTCATAGTTGATAGCTCCCCAGACGCAACTGCCTGGACAGTCGAATCCATCCAATCCTGCTCGAAAAACCGCCCTTATGTCGCCGCTCACCCGGACAACTCACAAGATCGTCTGTCAATGCTTGCAGGTGACCGCATCGGAAATTGAGTCCGCCGCTGTTTTTGGCGGTCTTCAGAGCCTCAAAGACGTAATGGACCAAACCGGCGCGGGCAAAGGGTGCACCGCCTGCCACTGTGCCATCCGCGACCTGCTCGGCAGTCAGTGTTGTGTGCCCTCTTCCTCGCCGACCTGGGTGACCAGATAGTTCTCGATGCCCATCTTTCCGATGAGATCGAGCTGCGCTTCGAGCCAATCCACATGCTCTTCGGACTCGACGAGCAACTTTTCCATCAGTTCGCGGCTGCCTCCTTCGTTTTCCGTAATGCACAAGGCAATGGATTTGTTATAGGCCTGCACGCCTTCCATCTCCAGCGTCAGATCGTTCGACAACTGCTCTTTGACGTCACCACCGACCGAGATGACGCCGTAACGGGCGATTTCAGGGACCCCATCCAGAAAGATGATCCGGTCGATGAGCATCTCGGCATGTTTCATTTCGCCGAGGGCCTCGTGATAGTGCTTTTCAGCAAGGCGATTCAGCCCCCAGTTGGCACACATTTTTGCTTGAACGAAGTATTGATTGATCGCGGTCAGTTCGATGGTCAACCCGTCGTTGAGAGCATCGATCACTTTCTGGTTGCCTTGCATGGTTTTCTCCGTCACAAAGACCCGAATTCGTCAGACCCGACCTTCGGCCGGTGGTTGCGAGAGAATTCTAGGAAGCTTTGGCGACACGATACCAGCCCACATCTGGAGTCGAGGGCAATTTTCTGCCAATTGATATTGCGTCTCTTTCTGCGATTGAGTCTCAGCCAACAAACTCCGTGACTCAACGGAAACCAGAGCTTACAGATCGGCCTCTTCCAGGACTGCGATATACGGCAAGTGCCGATATTCGTCGTTGTAGTCCAGCCCGTAACCGACAACGAACACGTCGGGAATGCGAAAGCAGTGGTAATCGGGTTCGAGACTGACCCTGATGCGTCCCTGTTTCCAAAGCAGAACGGCCGAGCGGACGCTGCGGGGAGACTTTTGTTTGACGGTTTCGTAGAGCGCCGAGAGCGTTTGCCCGGTGTCGAAGATGTCATCGACCAGCAGCACATCTCGGTCGGCGATGTCGGGCAACAGCGCATCATTGACGGTCAGCTGTGCCGGCTCCGTCCCGCGTCCTCGATAGCTCGAGGCCTGAATCAGACCGACACGCAAGGGCAGTTCCATCGCGCGGATCAAATCGGAAATCAGCACGATGCTGCCGGTCAACACGCCGAGAACGGTCAGCGGACGGTCCCGATAGTCGCCGGCAACACGTTGTGCCAGGCTTGCCACCTCTTTGGAGATGTCGGCTGCACCAATCAGTTGCCTCACCGCTGCCCTCCCTTGTTGTCGAATGGCCGTGTGGTTTTCGGCCGGTTGCCAAATGGACTATCATACGGAGTGCCGGACGGCGGGAACACTGCACACCCGCTGACGAGAGGGTGCCTCTTTCCGCATGGGTTGTCGTGTGAAGTGCCCGCGAACAAATCGAGACCGACCATCATGAGCGACCTCACCGGAACGTGGACTCAGATCGTAATCGATGGCAAAACGGCCGACGTCTTCGAACCAAGCCATCGGAGCGACCAGAACCACGCCGTGCTGCATCTGCACGGCCACGGTTTGGAGACGCTGAAGGGAAACGCCGTTTTTACAGCGGAATTGGCACGCCGGGGGCTGCCCTGTCTCTGTCCGCACGGAAAGCGGTCATGGTGGACCGAGACTCTCTGCCGCGAGTTTGACCACGAGATGAGTCCGCTCGTGTTTTTGCGCGAACGGGTGGTTCCTCAGATCGCTAAACTCTGGGACGTTCGGCCGCCGGGTATCGGCCTGATTGGGATTAGTATGGGAGGGCAGGGAGCCCTGCAACTAGCCTATCGGTACGCGCGTGAATTTCCCGTGGTGGCGGCAATCTCACCGGCAGTCGACTTCCATAACTTGTACGGACAGGGTTTGCCGCTCGATGAAATGTTCTCGAACCGCGAACACGCCCGGCAACAAACGGTGACTCTCAGGCTGCATCCAATGAGCTGGCCGCGACATCAATTGCTCGTCTGCGATCCGGCCGACACCGAGTGGTTCGACGGGGTGGAGCGACTGGTCAGTAAGTTGTCCTCGAGTGGTATTCTTTTCGAGGCCGATCTGGAAACAACGGCCGGCGGTCACAGTTGGGATTACTTCAATCGGATGGCCGAACGGGTCATCGGCTTCGTCTCTGAGCGGCTGGAATAAAAGCGTCGGTGCATTGGCACGGCATCCGCAAATTCGGCATGATCGGCTAAGAACCGTCCCTCAAACTGTGGACCTGTCCGGCTGGCTTGTTTGCGCCGTCAGACTATGGCAGATCATTTTGAAATGTCCGGCCGAAACGTGTTCTTCAGCGTGATTTTCGGACTTGGACCGGACAGAACAAAATGCCCTTGGCATACTGCTGCTGATTCTTGTTCGAGCAGATCGACATGCCCACAACGCGCGGAGCACCGCAGTCGATGGATGACCGAGCCAATTCAGAGCCCTTTTATCTCGGCGTTGATGTGGGCGGCACGAATACCAAGGCCGGCGTCGTGAACGGCCGTGGTGAATCGCTTTCGCGGGTAATTGTGCCGACCGAGGCGAACCGTGGACCGGACGTCGGATTGGCGAATATCGACCGGGCCGTCAAGCAGGCCGTCGCCGAGAGCCCCGTTTCCCTAGCCGAGATTTCGACCATCGGATTGGCCACCGCCGGCCCCATGGATATTCCGGCCGGCAAGCTTCTTAAACCACCCAATTTGCCCGGTTGGGACAATCTGCCGATTCGACAAATCGTCCGAGATCACTTCGACAAGCCAACCGTGCTCCAAAATGACGCCAATGCCGCCGCTTATGGTGAGTTCTGGATCGGTGCCGGCAAGGACACGCACAGTTTGGTGTTGTGGACTTTGGGCACCGGCATCGGTTGTGGAATTATTATCGGCGACCTGGTTTTGACCGGAGAACACTCGCACGGCTCGGAATGCGGACACATCATTATTGAAATGCAGGGCGGCCGACGCTGCGACACCGGTCAGTACGGAACTCTGGAAGCCTATGCGGGCGCGAAAGGGCTGCTGCGCCGCTGTCGAGAGGCACTCGACGAAGGACGCGACTCGCTGCTGCGAGAGAAAATCGATGCCGGGCAAAAGCTGACGCCGCTGTTGATTGCCCAAGCGGCCGAGCAGGGCGATCCGCTCGCGGACGAACTCGTGATGGAGACCGCCCGTTACATGGGCGTCGGCACCACCACGCTGATGCACACCATCGATCCGGACATGTTTTTGTTCGGCGGAGCAATGACCTTCGGCCGCAACGAATCCGAACTCGGCCGGCGGTTCCTCAAACGTATCAAGGATGAAGTCAAGGCCCGCGCGTTCCGCGCACCGTTCGAACAGACGATCATCGATTGGGCCACACTCGGCGGTGATGCGGGTTACATCGGTGCCGCCGGCTGCGCCCGGCTGGAGTTCGGCTGTTAATCGGCGCTCCAGCGGGTTGTGATTTTCTTCGACTGCGTCCAGAATTCGATCGAGCTTTTGCCAGTGATGTCGCCCATGCCGAAACGCGAGTCGTTCCAACCACCGAAGCCGAACGGCTCGCGGGGCACCGGCACACCGATGTTGACCCCCAGCATGCCGGCCTCGGCCGCGTCCAGGACTTGCCGGGCCAGCGTTCCCGTTTGCGTGTAGACAGCGGCCGCGTTGCCATAGGGAGACGCATTTTCGATGGCCATCGCTTCGTCGAGATCTGCAGCGCGAATGATCGCCAACACCGGGCCGAATACCTCTTCCTGGGCAATTTTCATATCGGGACGCACCCGGTCGAGAACCGTCGGGCCGACGTAAAAGCCGTTCTCGCACTCCGGCACCACTGCACCGCGGCCGTCGACGAGCACAGTTGCACCGGCCTGTTCGGCTTCGCCGATGTAGGCCTCGATCCGCTGCTTGGCTTGTCGGCTGATGACCGCCCCCAGCGTCTTTCCAGGAACGAAACGGCGAGCCTCCTCGCAAACCCGCTCGATGATCCGATCGACGTCTCCAACGGCAATCAGCGAGGCAGCGGCCATACACCGCTGGCCGGCACAACCGGCCATCGAGGCCGCCACGTTGGCTGCCGTCAGGGCCTCATCGGCATCCGGCAGGACGATGAGATGGTTTTTCGCGCCACCCATGGCCAAGGCCCGCTTCAGATTGCCGGTGGCGCGGGTGTAGACAATCTTCGCCACTTTTGTGGAGCCGACAAACGTCAGCGCCCGGATGTCGGGATGATCGCAGATCGCCTCTACAACCGGCCGTTCTCCGTGTACAACGTTAAACACGCCGGCCGGCAGGCCGGCTTCGCTGAGTAGTTCAGCCGTCCGGGACGCGCTCAACGGCACCTGCTCCGACGGTTTCAGAATGAACGTGTTGCCCAGCGCCAAGGCAATGGGGATTGTCCAATGCGGAACCATCACCGGAAAGTTAAACGGCACAATCGAGGCCACGACGCCCAGCGGTTTGCGTTCGACACGGCACTCGACCCCCGGGCTGACTTCGAGCACTTCGCCGGTCGTCCACTGAGGCAGCGAACAGGCAAACTCGGTGACTTCGATCGCTTTCAGAGTTTCGGCCCGCGCTTCGTCGGGCGTTTTGCCGTTCTCCTCGTGAACCAGGGTTGTGAGTTCGTCGATGTTTTGCCGCAGCAGTTCCCGATACCGATAAAACACCTGTGCCCGTTCCTGCATTGTTTTTGTCGCCCATGCCGGAAACGCCCGTTTGGCAGACTCGACGGCCCGGTCGAGTTCCGCCCGGTTAGACATCGGGACCCGCGACAACAGAGAACCGTTCAGCGGCGAGACGACGTCCAATAACTCACCGTCGGCCGCGACCGGTGTCCCGTCGATGTAGTTGTTGAGTTGTGGATATTTCATGGCAGTTGCTTTTGAAAGGCCGATTCGCCAGCCAAGGCACCTCAGTAAGACCGTACCCGGCAACGCGATTTCGTTCAAACGAAATTCCCGATCTTGGCAGAGGATTCCTCATAGAGGGCACTCTTTTTCAACAGGCGGTTAAGCTTCTGCGAGCCACTCTCCGACGTCGACACGGTGGGCGCTCAATCTCTCAATCAGGCTGTCCCATTGGGCCTTCGGAATCGGAATCCCCTCGCGAAGCCGCTGTTTGCGGAACTGCCAACCGCGCTGTCCCGGCCAGCGGACCGGTTTCGCAGGATCCTGGGGTTGGTTCGACTCTAGCTGATGAATCAGATAGCCGAACCGTTCCTCAAATGGGCCACTTCCGCCGAACGCATCGGGACAAATTGCCAGCGCGAAGAACGATCCGTAATAGGGCCCGGACGTCTCGCTAGCCAGGGGCATCTGTCGGCCGATGGGACTGTCGGCCAATCCGGCGGTCAATCCGTCCACCAGCAAACCGAAGCCGTAGCCGACGTGACCGGCCACCGGTAAAATCCAGCCATCTTTGAGTTCCGCCGGATTAGTTGTCGGCCGGCCGGCGGCATTGATCACCCGATTTTCGGGCAGCAGACCTTCACGTTCGGCGTGGTTTTTCATTTTTGCGCCGGAGTGCCCCGTCGAAAAATCGAAGACGAGCGGATCGTCCTGTTCGCGTGGAAAGGCGTACGAAATGGGGTTCGTACCATGTACACCGGTCGTGCCACCGTAGGGGGCCACGTGTGGCGCGCAAGCCGTCGCGGCAATGCCGATCATCCCCCGATGCGCCGCCTGAATTGTGTAATGCGAAATGGCTCCGTTGTGCGTGCTCTGCCGAACCACGGCTGATCCCAGACCGTGTTCGCGGGCGCTTGAGATCGCCTTGTTCATCGTCACGAAACTGGCATAGTGTCCCAGCCCCTGCCCGGCGTCTAACATGGCAGTTGTCTTCGTTTCCTTGACGACGGCCGGTTCCGATCCGGGCACGATCTGACCAACCGACCACTTTTCCAGGTAGTGTGGGAGAACACGAATCCCGTGACTGTCGATGCCGCGCAGATTCGCCTCGATCAGCGCGTCGATGACAACGTCGGCAATGTGTGGCGGGGTGTTCATTGTGTCGACAAAAACCGCCTGACACAGTTTCTGCGCCAACGCAACTGAGACCGTCTTCACCACCAACTCCAGATCAAAGTGAAACGAAATTTCGGGACTCGTTTTTCCTCGGGCATCCGATGACCGCTGGACGCGATTGAACGGCCGCCACCGGAAATGACCGATCTTGCCGTGACGGTCAACAGCCGTCACCAGCGTATCTTGTGTGCGGTCAGCTTACCGGGACCGGGTAGCCCTTCTGCTGATCGACGACGTTCAACAGCGGTTCGTCGGCCAGATACCGCTGCAGATTTTTGCAGAAAAACTGCGTCAGCCTCTGGACCCGTCGTGTAGACAGGCCCGCAAAGTGTGGCGTGATTACCAGGTTCGGAACGTCCCACAGGGGGCTCTCAGCCGGTAGCGGCTCAGTTTCGCAAACATCGATACCGGCCCCGGCCAGCCGGTCTGCGAGCAGGGCCTCTGACAGCGCTTCCTCGTCCACAATGCCGCCGCGAGCGATGTTGACCAGAATGGCGGTCGGCTTCATCCGCGCCAGCTTCTCGGCATCGATCAGGTGATGCGTTTCAGCCGTGTAGGGGCAGGAGATCATCACAACGTCGGCCGCTTCCAACAGTTCGTCGATCCGATCCAGCGTCCAGAGCGATTCGACCTCGTCCGGTTTCGGCGGTTGGTTCAGATCGACCGCCAGCACGCGCATTCCGAAGGCGGCGGCGACCCGTGCGTAGCGGCGACCGATTCCGCCCAGCCCGATGATCCCCGCCGTGCTGCCGTCCAGGTCGTAGTACGGCCCCGGTTCCCAGCGGTGTTCCTGCTGCCGGCGGAAACTGGTCGAGAGTCCGCGGGCCACAGCCAGCGTCAAAGCCCAAGCGGTTTCGGCGACCTGGGGCGCGTGCACACCACTGGCATTGGTGATGGTCAGTCCTCGTTCGATCAGTTCTGGGACCAGCATCATGTCCATTCCCGCCGCAGTGGCCTGGATCCATCGCAGGTTTTCGGTACCGCGAAACACTGCGGGGGCATGATACCCGAAGAAGATCTCTGCTTCGGCGAGTTCTTCAGCCAGGCTTTCCTTGGTGGCGACGCTCACCGTTACCGACGGCGCCGTTTGCCGAATCTGTTCGACGAACGGTTCGTCAATTCCCAGCGGGTCGTAAATCACAAGTTTTCTCGGCATTTCGCTTCCTTCGGTTCAAGTTTCACATCGGTTGAGTGTCAATGCTGCTTGATTGATAAAATCATTGGAGCGGCCGGATCACCAGATTTCCACTGAAGTTGATCAGCACCGTCTCATCGTGAAAGGTGACGTTGGCATAGCCCACGTTGCCGTAGTCGTCGGGCAACCGGCCGACGTCGTCGCGACCGTACACCATCTTACTGTCCTGGCCGGTAAAATCATCACTCAACAGTCATTTCGGCCGTGCCGACACGAAATTAGGACATCCGATGAGATGCGCGATATGAGCGTCTCTTTCCCCTCCCCACTCAACGCCTTGGCAGCTTGATGAAAACCTTCTGCTCTCGGACAGGGGGTCTGGCCCTCTCCAGAAAATATGGTTACGGATTGATACAAGCCGTAGGTGATGAACAGTTTGTTCTGACAATGGGCCAGACCCCCTTCCCTCGGTTACGTTACTCCCGTTTGAAAAACTGACCAGACCGGTCGCATTCAGCCATCCGGTTGACCTGAGCGACATTCGACCCCAGAATTCCCATGGGTCGAATCGACCTGTTTCTGGTCGTTCGGTCAAGCGGCCGAGTTTGCGAGCGGTTTGCCGCTCTGAGGAAAGGGCCCGACCGAGCGGTCGCGATTCCTTGATGGCTCCGAAGCGACCATTCGGCATTGGGGGGCTGGCGCGCTCGAAACGTGGCTCGTATGTGGTCGCGGGCAAGATTTGGCCCCCGACAATTTTCGGGAAAATAAGGAGAGGCACCCATGGTCAGTCGCAAACCTGTGACACGGAAGTCTGCAAAGCCGACGCAGTCCACCAGTCCCGCGAAAAAAACAAAGCCAAGCAATCGTCTGAAAAAATCCCGCCGCGCGAAACAGGCCACCCGTCAAAAACGAGCCGGCCTCAACAGCGGTCCACAGACTATCGGTGCCTACCTGATCCAGCGCCTACAGGACTACGGCGTCAAAGATATGTTCGGAATTCCGGGCGACTACTCGCTGCAGCTATACGGAATGTTGGAAGAGAGTCCGATTCGAATGATCGGCACCACTCGCGAAGATTGTGCCGGTTATGCGGCCGACGGTTATGCCCGTATCCAAGGTCTGGGAGCGGTGTGTGTGACCTACTGTGTCGGCGGACTGAGTTTGTGCAATTCGATAGCCGGTGCGTATGCCGAGAAGTCACCGGTGATCGTCATCAGCGGCGCCCCGGGAATGGACGAACGGCGGTCCGATCCTCTGCTGCACCACCGTGTCCGCGACTTTCACACGCAGCGGGAAGTTTTCGAGAAGATCACAGTGGCCTCGGCTTCCCTCGACGATCCCTTGACCGCTTTCCGCGAGATCGATCGCTGTCTGGCGGCGGCGGTGCGTTACAAGCGGCCGGTCTATCTCGAACTGCCTCGCGACCGCGTGCAGACCCGCGCATTGTACCCCCACGAGCCGACCGTCGAAACTCTCGTCAGCCACAAGCACGCGCTGCGCGAGGCGATTGACGAAGCGGCTGAGCTGATCAATCAATGCAAAAGGCCCGTCATCATTGCGGGCGTCGAGATGCACCGCTTCGGTCTCCGCGAGGAAGTGTTGAGGCTCGCGGAAAACAACAAAATTCCGATGACCTCAACACTGCTGGGCAAGTCGGTCGTCAGCGAACGGCACCCGTTGTACCTGGGCGTCTACGAAGGCGCCATGGGACGCGAGACGGTGCGAAAATATGTCGAGGAAAGCGATTGCGTGATCCTACTCGGCACGTTTATGACTGACATCAACCTGGGAATTTATACGGCTCACCTCGATCCCGGCAAATGCATTTACGCCACCAGCGAGATACTGCGAATTCGGCACCATCACTTCCATGACGTGTTGCTGTCCGACTTTGTCAAGGGATTGGCCAAATCCGACCTGCACGCGATTCGCCGGCTGATGCCGCCCTCATCACGCGCGGCGGACGAGGAGTTCAAATTACAGCCGGACGCCCCTGTGAAGGTCCAACGGCTGTTCGCCCGGATCAATGAGCTGCTTGATGAGCAGATGGTCGTTCTGGCCGACGTCGGCGACTCCCTGTTCGCCGCCTCCGATCTGACCATCCACAAACATACGGAGTTTCTCAGTCCGGCGTATTACACGTCGATGGGGTTTGCCGTTCCGGCGGCAGTTGGCGTGCAGGTCGCCAATAAGGATCTGCGGCCGATTGTGCTGGTTGGTGACGGCGCGTTTCAAATGACCTGCCTGGAATTGTCGACGGCCGTCCGGCACGGGTTCGATCCGATCGTGCTGGTCCTGAACAACAAAGGATATACGACGGAGCGGTTTCTGCAGGACGGACCGTTCAACGACATCCCGAATTGGAACTATCACCGGCTGCCCGACCTGCTCGGGGGGGGCTGGGGGTTCGAGGTGGAAACCGAAGGCGACCTGGAAAAAGCGCTACAGGCGGCCCTCGCCAATCGAGATACGTTCAGCCTGCTCAACATTCATCTCGATCCCTTGGACATTAGTCCCGCGCTTCACAGACTTGCCAAGCGTCTCTCGAAAAAAATTTAGTGGTCTGCTATGCCGCAATCGGTAGCTTGGCGTCTGAAACTCGAAGCGAAGAAACCGCGGACTGCACAAATGAAAAGACCTTTCATCACAGGGCTGTATCGCTAGTGTCCGCGAACGTATGTTGGTGCTTACAGTATAGAGTCAGTTTCAAAACCATAAATTACTAAATGAATGGCGGGCAATTTGCGTACCAGAGTGAGTGAAAGGAGACACTCACATGATTATTTCTCTGTCAATACGGCCGCCACGTCGGCGGCCGAATACGACAGGGTCCAGGACGGCCCCGAAACCGCTTCTCATTGATTCCCAATGGGTTCTGATTAAAAACTTGCTGCGTGATCCACCAAAATCGAAGCGTGGCGGGCGTCCACGAGTTGCGGCCAGAGCATGCCTGGAAGGCATGCTCTGGCTTCTACGGACAGGCGCTCGATGGCAAGATTTACCAGAACGATACCCCAGTCCTTCAACTTGTTGGCGGCGATTGCAGGAGTGGACCGCAGCAGGCGTCTGGAAAAAAGCGTGGCGACGGTTGCTGAAGAAACTCGATGCCCTCAACCAGATTGACTGGGAGGAAGCGATGGGCGACGGAACGTTTTTGCCCGCAAAAAAAAGGGCGCCGACGTTGGCAAGACCAAAAAAGGCAAGGGTACCAAAATCATGCTGATGATCGACGGAAACGGTACGCCGTTGTCGGTGTTCACGCTTTCGGCGAATCAGGTGAAGGTCAATGCCTTAGAGAACTTGGTGGATATTCGCGTGACGAAGAAGAAGCCGAAACGAATGCTCTATGACAAGGCGTCGGACGCAGACTGGGTTCGCGAACGTCTCGATGCTCACGGGATCGAACTGATTTGTCCCCATCGTCGTGGTCGGAAGAAACCGCCCACGCAAGACGGTCGTCCGCTTCGCCGCTACAGACGGCGGTACAAAGTCGAACGCACGGTCAGCTGGCTCTTCAACCTCAGGCGACTCGTTGTGCGCTACGAGTATCACGACTATCTCTTCCAAGGGTTTGCACAACTCGGATGCCTATTTACAATTCTCAAAGGGTTTTGAAACTGCCTCTAATAAGTTCAATTCTGCGACATCAATGGTATTTTCTTCGTGATCGTTGTCGGCCGCAAACACAGTTTGTCGTTGCAAACTTGGTAATGGATGTCGACGCCAACCATCTGGTCACGATTGTCTGATGTCACCTCCAAGTCGTGAACGAAGCTCACCGTTCCCTCGTAGATTTGCATCGTTGGGTCGTCGATGTAGGGGGCCCCTCTGGGTCGCTGCCACTCTCCGATCGGGCGGACATTGTCCGGCAGATCCAAGTCGAGTTGGATCGGGCGGAACGGACTACCTTCGGCCGCCGAAGCATAAATGTGCCAGCCGGGTGCAATGTCGATGTTTACTGCAAGCTGGAATCTGGAGCCTTCATCAGATGGCATTCGCTGAACTGACGCGCCAATAGTTACAGGGCCGTCGTCGTGAGCGTCCTCAACTTCTGCTGCCGGTTGCCTTGTAACAGTCGTACCTGACTCAGTTGCCGACGCACTCGCTTGCAGGTCTTGATTAACGGATTTGCTACGTAGGTACATCCACACAAAACTTGCACGGCGGCTCTCGCGGAAATACTGTTTGCCCTGCTCGTCCACCTCCGTGTATTGATCGGCGAGTGCGCGATACTCTTTTTCTAGTTCCTTCTTGGTCGAGGCGTCGGCGTCTTCATCACCCATCACCGTTCTGACTTTTCCGATCGTGTTCAGCAGCTCTTCTTTTTGTTCGATAAACGCTCGGAGCTCATCCCTTTCTCGCGAGCTGAGTTCTCGCGTCCAATTGATTTCCGAACAATCTCCCACGATCAGATCCAACAGGCCATCACTGTTGTAGTCCGTGACGCAAATCTGCGCTCGTACCCCGAGGGCTGGCGCTTCGCCCGGTTTCAGGTTTTGTTCCAGAGAGTTGGAGTCCTCTGCGGCGGCGACGAGAGGCTGTCGCGGGCCAAACTTAGGTTCGGTTTTTGAGCCGACGTTTTTGTACTACCCGACACTGCCGTCGCCGGACGAGACAACCAGATCCCACACGCCATCGGCATTCCAGTCAGCGACGACCGGGTTGGCGTGCGCGTACACTTTGAGTGGTTTGCCGTCCACCTCGATCTGAACGCTCTCGGTGCCGTAGACCGGTTTGCTGCGTGTTCCTTCATTGACTCTCAAGAACAGTTCTCCTCCAAAGCTCCTAATCAGCAGATCCAGATCACCATCGGATTCCCAATCAACAGGAGTAACCCAACTACCGAAAGAAGCAACCCGAGCCATGATCAGGTCATCGTTGTCTGCAGCCACGTCATCTTTGAGCTTTGTATATTTTGCGAACTCTTTCGGATGATGAACGACTGGTTGGCCGGACTTGTCGAGAATTTGTTGGACTTTCTCATACTTGCCTTCTTCAGACCCGCGGAACAAAT
>Ga0310123_10003299_pt1 | contig 12574 bp, 3 predicted proteins | sample CB6_AW_1057_MG_FD_203505 | JGI IMG/M metagenome (GOLD analysis project Ga0310123, IMG submission 203505) | Marine microbial communities from Western Arctic Ocean, Canada - CB6_AW_1057 | ecosystem: Environmental > Aquatic > Marine > Oceanic | place: Canada: Western Arctic Ocean | collected... | reverse complement strand
AGGGGATGTATCGACATCGTGTCAGGCAAACGATCTTTCCTAGTTGATGTAACTTGTGTCGTCGTTGAATTTTGCCACCAGGCTGATTCTAATGGAACAAGGAACTTCTACTTCGGCACGGGTACCTCGTCACGGGCCAATCTACCTGCGGTCCTGCCGTACCACTCAGACTCGGGGGACCGCCACCAGAAGTTCCTTGCCCACTCGGTCGCCAACCGCGAGGTATTCGAGGCAACGAATGGCATCCACTGGAATCCGCATCACATGATCTGAACGCACCTGGGAAGGCAGTGAAGAAGGCAACCATGAAGAGACAGCAGAAGAGGCGTCTGCCACGGCGACGTTCCGCAGCAAGTTCCTATCGTAGGCGATCCAGGGTCGGCCGTGCTGAGAGCACATCCGTACATCGGCTCGCTCAGTTCGAGGTGCTCGAAGAACGACGTGTTCTCAGCGCTAATGCACTCGGCGCCAATGCACTCGCTTCCTTCGAGGCAAGTCTCGATAATTCCGCGAAGATGCCCGAACTGCGTCTGGAGCTTACCGGTGGTGGATCGACGAACTTCGTCGCGTTACGGATGTCGGCTACCAACGGCGGCACCATAGACCCCGGTGAGATCGAGATTCGCAACAACGACAATACGGTTACACCGTGGGTTTCGCTTGCCGACGTCCATGGCACGACCGATAGCTACCTCTTGGTTCGGCTTGCCCCCGGCGAATATCCTGTTTTCCTCCAGGGCGACGACGGCACCGGTCCGTTCCGAGTCGATGTCTTCCTGCCCGGCGACCTCGACGATGGCATGGTCACGGATCAAGAGCTTCGTCAAGCCAGCAGCTCCCTGGTACAGACGTTCGGAACAAACAGTAATCACATTTCGCAGCTTTTCTTTCGTCAACTCAATATCAACCTGCTTCAAAATCAATACAACGAGGCATTCGACGCCAACATGAACGGCCAGATCGACCATTTCGATTTGGATCGCCTCACTTTTAATTTGAACAATCCGCTGCTGATGGTCTCGCTGACCGGCGAACTCGACCCGCCCGAGATCACGATCGAGATGCCCAATGACACAGGCATCGACGAGATCGACGGCAGCTTCGAGGACGGCATCACCAATGACGATAGTGACCCGATCTTCGAGGGCACACTGAAAGACGCCAACGACGTCGAGTTCTTCCGAGCGAGCATCGACAGCCCATTTCAGAACAACTTTATCGATATCATGGATCTCTTGGAGCCGGCCTCGGACGATCCGATAGATGGAACCGATTCGGTCTTTTCGTTGACGCTCGATGATCTAGATCGAATCTTCAACCCCGATGGATCCGGCAACGCGACAGTCCTCGACTCAAGCCCGCACACGCTTCGGTTGGTGGCCGGTGATCTGCTGGGAAACAGTCTTGGAACCGATCCGACGGACGACGCAGAGCCGTTCGAGTTCACTTTCGAAATTGACACCGACTACCCTCAACCTCCTCTGACGTTTGATCTGACAACCGAAAGTGACTCGGGCATTTTAGACGATGACGACATCACCCAGGTCGTCGAACCGACAATCTTCGTCACGGTCGGCGCGGGGCAAGAAGGCCAGGCCGTTCGATTGACGAGTACCCTCGATGGTTTCGATCCGATTGGATTTGGCATCGTAGAAAACGGAGTCGCCCAAATCACGACAAGCGAGCTTCGTGACGGAACGCACTTCATTACAGCGACAGCCGTCGACCCCGCCGGCAATGAGAGTAATCCTGCGAACCTGTTTACACTCATCATCGACAACGAACTGTCAGTGCTCGACCTGGACACCACCGTGGTTTCCGGTGTTCTGGGGACCTTGATCGGAACGACCGATCCCAACTCGGTCGTCACACTCACCCTTAGCGGCGACGATAACGTAATCGACGAAGTGGCCGCCGGTGACGATGGCGTTTTCACTTTTGAAGAGGTCTCTTTTCCCGTAGCACTCGATCCGGTTGATTTCACACTCTCGTCCGTCGACCCGGCCGGAAATGAACGTACGTCGACGCCGCATACGGTCACCCGCAACGCGCCGCCTGTAGTCGACCAACAACTGGAAAGTGTGGTCGTCGATGAAGATGCTGTAAATTATGTAGATGACGTTTCAAATCTCTTCATCGATCCGGATGGTGTCGAATCATTCAGCTTGTCGGTCGAATCAGGCAACTCGGATCTTGTCGAGGCGAGCCTTAACGGCAATATGGTGACACTCGATTTCCAGCCGGACACCTTTGGCACGACAAATGTAACCATTACCGCGACCGACAACTTGGGGCGGATGGCGGAGTTCGTTTGGGCGATTCAGGTCGATCCGGTCAACGACGCGCCGTCGTTTGATATCAGCAATGAACTGACAGTCAATGAAGACCACAGCGGAAACGAAAGCGCTGTGGAGCCCGGTTTCGCTACGAACATCTCGCCGGGCGGCCCGGTCAATGACACGTTTGAAGTCGGTCAAGTGCTCACATTCCAGATTGAGACTGACAACAACGACCTGTTCGCAGCCGGACCGGAAATCAATTCGACTACCGGCGATCTAACATTCACACTGGCGCCCGACGCCAATGGCGTGGCCCATGTGACGGTCTCGCTGACGGACAACGGCGGCACGAACAACAGCGGTGTCGACGAATCAGTTGAGCAAATGTTCACGATCACGGTCAATCTGGTCAACGACGCACCGACCTTCACACTCGGCGACGACCAAACGATCGACGAAGATACCGGACAGCAAACAGTCGAAACTTTTGCGCCCGATCGCAAGCCCGGCGGCGGAGCCGATGAGGCGGGCCAAGGGTTCTCGGACTTCGTGGTGACGACCAACAACGATGCGCTCTTCAGCGTGCTGCCGGCCATCGACGGCGATGGCACACTGACGTATACGCCGGCCGACGATGCGTTTGGTGTCGCGATAGTCACCGTCTCGCTCACGGACGACGGCGGCACGGCCAACGGAGGCGTCAACACCACAGAACAGACATTCTCGATCACGATCAACAACGTGAACGATGACCCGACCGCCGTGGATGACCTCGATCTGACCGTCACAGTCGGGATCGAAAACGATCTGAACGTTCTCGGCAACGATTTGATCGCTCCCGACGTAGGCGAGACGCTCACGATCAAGGAAGATCCAACCGCCGACAAGGGAACGGTCACCCGCAGCAATGACAACAGGTTGCTACTCTACACACCGAATGCAGGCGTACAGCTAGGTGAAACCGACACATTTACATATACGATCGGGGATGGGAACGGCGGCGAGGACACGGCCACGGTCACGGTCACCTTCGTCGAAAGCAGCGTGAATGCGGTAGACGATGAATTTGGTATCGACCCGCTGATCTTCGAAGACAATGGTCCCGTCTCACTCGACGTTTTGGACAACGACGAGGATCCGGAAGGGGAAAGTTTTTTGATCGTCAGCGTTTCGCAAGGAAACCAGGGCGGCCAAGTTTCGCATGACGGGTCGATGATCACGTACGAGCCGGCCCCTGACTTTTTCGGCCAAGAAACATTCACCTACACGATCGAAGACACCGCGGGCGCGATGGACACGGCAACTGTCACGGTGACGGTGACGGGGACGAACGATGCGCCCGAGTTTGACCTGCCAGCCGAAGCGGACCAGGAGATCACCGAGGGCATGACATCGCTGCAAACGGTGGCTAGTTTTGCTTCGAATATGCTGCCGGGTGGCAATCCTTCCGACGATCCACAATCGTTTACTTTCGAGCTCACCAATGACAATAACGGACTGTTTTCTGTGCAACCGTCGATCGACTCGGCTACCGGCGACCTGACCTATCAGCTTGCTGACGACGACGTAAATGGTTCGGCCGAGGTGACGGTCCGTCTGATGGACGACGGCGGGACAGCCAACGGTGGCGTCGACGAATCCCTCGGGCAGACGTTCACGATTGAAGTAACGCCCGTCAACGATGCACCGTCATTTGATGTGGGCGATGATGAACTATTTTTGACCGATGATGCCGGACCGCAAACTATCCCGAATCATGCCACAAACATTTCGCCCGGCGGCGATGGTGACGAGGCGGGGCAGACACTGCAATTCATCGTCATCACCGACAACGACGCACTGTTCAGTGTCTTGCCCGCGATTAACGCCGGCGGCACGCTGACCTTCACACCGCAGGTAGGCGCCAACAGTTCAGCCGAAGTTACGATCACCCTCATGGATGATGGCGGGACAGACAACAGCGGCGTGGACAAATCAGGCGAGCAACATTTTCACGTCACAATATCGACTGAAAACGACCCGCCCATTTTAGTCAATCCGATCGCCGATATGGATTTAAACGACGTCGATGAGAACGATCCACCCAACCCCGGTCCGCAGCCTGACACGATCGATCTGACCAACGTTTTCTTTGATCCGGACAACGATCTTGCATTCGAGATCGTTTCGAACTCAAACACGGATCTTGTTGACGTCTCGATTAACGGCGACGACCTGACGGTGAATTATCTTCCTTATAAGTCGGATCAGGACCGGACGCCTGCCGATGTTACGATTCGAGCAACCGAGGTCGGCGGCGACGGCCTTTTTGTGACCGACACGTTCGTCGTCTCGGTTGGGCCGCAGACGACGTTCGAATTGTATGTGGTCGTGCTTGAGAACGCTTCTACACAAGAACTCGACGACGATCTCACGGTAAGCGAATTGCCCAATTCGATCTCGGAGATCGGAATTGGAGAAGACTATGTCGTGGAGATCTACATGCGTGATCTTTTGGGCGATCCGAGCCAATTTCCGATTGACCCACTGATCGCCGGAGAAGATTTCTCGCAGGCCATTTTCGGGGCCTTTGTGGATCTTACGTACGTTCCAAGCCTTGTTGGCGCGCTCGAGGGTGATGATCTCACGGAAAGCAAACTCTTCGGTTCTCGACCAGACGATTCTCCAATCATCGACGTGCCGGGCGTTATCGAACAGTTTGGCGGTCTCCGCGCGGTCAACTCGGATGACGATGGTATTGCAACGACATTTTCTCGCCTGGGTGTCATCGAATTCACGGTATCAGAATCGGGACTCCAGCAGTTTACCCTATCGTTGGACGACCTGGACGCACCGAATCCGACGACCAGCGTAGGACGAGCGGGAGATTTGGCAAGAATTGCCGACGATGTTCACCCGAGCCAGGTCGAGATATTCAACGCGTCAGTCAATCACGTTTCGGAAATCATTACGCTCAATATCAACTCGGCCGAGAGCGAACTGGAAGTGAGCGGAGCCTTCGGCGGCACGGATCTTGAACCTCAGGAGGCAGGTATCTCGAACACGCCCCAACTGAGCGGCACGATTCAAATCGAAGTCGATGACTTAGACGCCCCCTCGGTGATGCGCATTATCAGCGCGAACATCGACTGGCACGATACGGGCAACTGGAAACCGAACAATGATGACCCACCCAACTTACCAGATACGTTAGAGGATCAGGTGGATTTGGCGGTGTTGGGTGAATTTCAGATTAGGAACGTGATAGGTTCAGATTTACCTTTCAATATTGCCGGGCGAGATTGGACGTCCGATCTCACCAGCCAGCTTATTACGTTGGGCCCGGGTGGCACGTTTGCCGCCAACGATTGGGCGTGGCAACTGACCGGCGGAGAGGTCGACCAGCACATAGGAACAAATCCCGCGTCGAACATTGGCGGGGCCGAAGACGATCTCACTGGTGTTGATTTGTTACCCAACGCCACCCCCAATGCGTCGCTCGTTCGCGACAATGACACCTTGACGCTCACGCTGCCCGTGACCCATCATCTGACAACCGAAATTACCGGCGGCACGCTCTCCCTCGACTTTATCGGCCTCACGAATGGTATCGTTGCCACGTTCACCCTGCCGGGCGCTGCCTCGACGAGCTCAGCCTTGGCGGCGCCGTCCAATAGTGCCCCAGTCCTGTCGGAAGAGGCCGTCTTCAGCAGCCTCACGAGCACGACCGACGCCGTTATTCTACCACCTGACGAGACATCGAAGTCGGAGTCCGCCACGCAGCAGGAACTCTTTCAAAACGGGATTGCTGTCGACTGGCCAGACATGCTGATAGTTGACGCCGACCACATTCTGCGGCCCGCTTATTTTGGCGAAATCGGTGGCAACACTACGAGCGACGGGGCCATCGACGAAGTCGCGTCGAGCGATCTTGAAGCCGACCTGACCTCGATCGATGCGGCCTTTGCCGATTGGCACGACAGCCTGCTCTAGAGCAGATCCCACTTGTGTACAGAGCGTAAACCGCCGCCTGAGGGTCGCCACGGCGACTTCCACGTCTACTCTGCGTGTGTGCGACTCGCACTATCCGTGCAGTTCCTCGGCCGTCTGGATGGGGTATACTTACGTGAGCACCCCGGCTGCTTGAGGCAGATCGGAGTGTTGGAAGATCCTCTTGCAAAGCAGCCGGGGTGCTTTCTTCCGTTCCATGTCTAAGCAACACAGCAACCAACACGGCTCGCAAGCGGCTCCGCTAAACCTGAAATCGGCCGATGTCCCTATCTTTGGTAAGCAAACCGACGAGCTGGCGACTGGCGAGTTGGCGCCGGTTGGTCCCTCAAATCCGCCGACTGGCTGAAGAAGCCAAGCCGCTCAACGACCTTGAGCTACGGAAGCGGAGCCTCTCGCTACGGTTTCGTGTCAAAAGTGGCGAGCCAATGGCTGCGCTGCTGAGCGAGGCCTTTGCCCTGGTCTGCGAGGCGTCGCGGCGGACGTTGAACATGGTTCACTTCGATGTACAGTTGCTTGGTGGCATGGCCATGTTCCACGGCGCCATCGTCGAGATGGAAACTGGCGAGGGCAAAACGCTTACCGCCACGCTGTCCCTTTATCTGCGCGCTCTCTCGGGCAAAGGCGCCTTGCTGGCAACCGTAAACGATTACCTGGCCCAACGCGACGCGAACTGGATGCGTCCCATCTATGACAAATTGGGCATGTCGGTCGGAGTCATTCAAACCCAAATGCCACAACCGAATCGTCGCAAAGCCTATTCCTGTAACATCACGTATGGAACGGCCAAGGAGTTTGGTTTTGACTTCTTGCGAGACCGGCTGCTGTTGCGGGCCAACGGTCAATCGCTCGACTTCGACACAGCAAATCAAGTCACCGGTATTCCGTCGCTCAGCGGCGAGCAACCGGTGCAACGTGGCGCCTATTTTGCCTTGGTTGACGAAGCCGACAGTGTGCTCATTGACGATGCCAGAACGCCGTTGATCATTAGTTGTCTTCCTGGCGACACGGAGAAGGTCGCTGCCGCCGGTTATCGATGGGCGTCTCAGACGGTCGATCAATTCGACGAATACGAACATTACGAATACGACCACGAGAAGAAAAAGGCCGAGCTAACCGTCGAAGGACGTCTGCTCGTTCGTAAACTGTCCAAGCCCGACCTCATGAACCGCGTTGGCCTGATCGACATGTATGACTACATCGAGCGAGCCATCAAGGTCGAACGAGAATTCGACCGCGATCGGCAGTATGTCGTACGCGACGAAGAAATCGTGATCGTCGACGAGTCGACCGGACGGTTGGCCGAAGGCCGAAAATGGCGGGCCGGCATCCATCAGGCGATCGAAGCCCGTGAAAACGTCGAGGTCACGTTGGACACGGGCCAGGCGGCTCGCGTCACGGTTCAAGATTTTTTCATGCGGTTCCAGTTTCTGTCTGGAATGACCGGTACGGCGCGTAGCGCGGCCCGCGAGCTACGAGCTATCTACAAGCTTCCCGTCGTTCCCGTGCCGACCAATAAACCCTCGCAACGCCAGCGGCTCGAGGAACGGGTCTACGGCACCGGGGTCGACAAGTGGGCCGCGATCGTCGAGGAGATTTGCCAGGTTCATGCGACCGGTCGGCCCGTGCTGGTCGGCACACGGTCGATCGAGCGTTCGGAGCTTTTATCCCAATTGCTCAGTCAGGCGGGAATCAAACATCAGGTTCTCAATGCACGTCGCATCGAGGCCGAAGCGGAAATTGTTGCCCAGGCGGGTCAGCCGGATAAGGTAACCGTTTCGACGAACATGGCCGGACGTGGTACCGACATCAAGCTTGGTGAGGGAGTCGCCGAACTGGGAGGCCTTCATGTCATATGCACGGAGTTGCACGACTCCGCTCGTATCGATCGGCAACTTGGCGGTCGATGTGGACGGCAGGGAGATCCCGGGACGGTCCGACAATGTTTGGCTTTGGATGATGAAATCCTATTAACCGGTTTAGGACCTCATAAATCGGAACGGCTTCGGTCGCTTGGTAAACGGGCTATTGGCAAACAGGATCCTGGTAGTCTGGGGCGATTAGTCGGATTATTCCACCGTGCCCAGAATCGCGCGGAACGTCACAACTATCGGGGACGTAAAATGCTTATGTATCACGAAAAACAGTTACGAAAGATGCAAACGGAAATAGGACAAGATCCCTACCTCGATACGCCGGATTAGACGTTCGGCGGCGTCTTGTCACGTTGAGCTTCCGTTGTTGTCCGTTACAATGCACTACATACCCCGAAGCACCCCGACTGCTGCCTCACGATGATTTCTAAAGTTTCTTTGTCAGCAGCCGGGGTGCTGTTAGTCTATTTTCTGTGAGTTGCCTTAGCCGGAGTCACCATGAGCAGCGAATCGTCATCATCGGTCGACCCTCAAGCAGTCGAACACACTAAGCAGCAAATTCGCGGCTTGGTCGAAGAGATCACGGCGCTTTCCAAGCAGGAGTTGGCTCCTAGCCAATACTACGCCGAGTTTCTCAAACGTGTGGTCGAGGCGCTGGCAGCGGTCGGCGGAGCAGTTTGGGTCATTGGCGAAGGCCGACAGATTCAACTTGCCTACCAAATCAACCTCAAGCGGACGATGCTCGACGAGCAAGGAGAGCATCAAGCACATCATGCCAAGTTGTTGGCACAAGTCGCTCAAAGTGGCGAAGGAACGCTCGTGCCGCCACACTCCGGTGCGGGTAATAAGGGCGGTACGGGGGATGAGGGCGTCGGCGCGAACCCGACGGAAATGCTGCTCGTATTGGCTCCTTTGACAGCCGAGGACAATACCGAGGCCGTGGTCGAAATCTTTCAGCGACCCACACCCCAGCCCGCCACGCGGCGCGGCTATCTCCGCTTCCTATTGCAGATGTGCGATCTGGCCAGCCAATGGCTCACCTCGCAAAAACTGCGGCAACTTGGGTCCCGTGAATCGTTGTGGACGCAACTCGACGACTTCGCACGTTTGGTTCACGAATCGCTCGACGTTCGTTACACCTCGTATGTTATCGCCAACGAAGCGCAGCGGCTGGTCGGCTGCGATCGTGTGACTGTTGCTGTCCGACGTGGCGGCAAATGTTTGGTCGAATCGGTCAGTGGACAGGATGCGTTCGACAATCGCTCCAATGTGGTTACATTGCTCGGGCGGCTGGCGACCCAAGTGGTTCGGATGGGCGAGCCCCTATGGTACGCCGGCGACACAAGCGATCTGCCGCCCCAGGTCGAGGACGCTGTCCACGAGTATGTTGACATCTCGCATACCAAAACCATCTGCATCGTGCCGATTTCGCGTACGGTTGTCGATCAGACACGCGATCTCGAGATGGCGCCGATTGGTTCCGTGCAAGATGCACCGATCGTGGCGGCCATTATTTTTGAACAGATCGAAGAGATTCGGCCCCGCAGCGAGCTGGCGCCTCGTATTGACCTGGTTTGTGGCCATGCCGCACGCGCGCTAAGCAATGCCATCGACCACAACAGCGTGTTCCTGATGCCGCTTTGGCGGATGATCGGCAAATCGCGAGTTTTGGTGCGAGCGCGCACGCTGCCCAAGACGATCGTGGTCTCGATTCTGCTGGTTGGAATCTGCCTGGCGATGAGCGTCGTCCCCTATGACTTTGCTCTGAAGGGCTCCGGAGTTCTACAGCCCGTCGAGCGACGTGATCTGTTTGTCAACATCGAAGGTTGCGTGGTGGAGAAAGTCTGGGTTCGGGCAGGGGACCACGTCGACGCAAATCAGACACTGATCCTACTCCGCAATACCGACTTGGCAAAACAATACGCCGATTTGGAAGGTGAAATGCTCTCAACCAGCGAACAGCGAGATAGCGTTGCCAGCGATGGCCAAGCCCGCGGCCTCAACCCCAATGAAAAAAGTCGCCTTCGCGGGCAACTTGCCGAATTAGATCAGAAGCTGACCAGCCTTCGCAGCCAGCTTCAATTGCTCGATAAAAAACAAGAGATGCTCGTCGTCCGCAGCCCGATTGCCGGAACCGTCATTACCTGGGACATCGAACGCCTGCTCGACCGTCGTCCCGTCACTCGCGGACAAAAACTACTAACCGTTGCCAATCGGGACGGACCGTGGGAGTTGGAAGTCTTCATGCCCGAGCGGCGAATGGGGCATGTCGCGCAGGCTGCTTCCAAGTTGGAGGACAACCAACAGCTAGAAATCACCTACATTGCCGAAACGGATCCCACCAAGCTACACAAGGGGACGGTCCGTAAAACGGATCCCACCGCTCACTTGCACGAAGAGCACGGCCATGTGGTCTCCTTGTTTGTCAACATCGACAAGACCGAACTCAACGACCCACGAACAGGCGCCAGCGTAACAGCCAAGGTGCATTGCGGTCGCCGACCGGTGGGTTACGTGCTGTTGCACGATCTGTTCGAGTTTGTCGATTCGCGAATTATCTTCAATTTGTAAGCGCCACGACGAGTCCGTAGCCCACGACAAAACCTCATGGCGACCCTTGCCGATAGCCTGACTTCCAGCAGCAGCCGTCCGCTTGCGCTGCGTAAGCGGCCCGATCTGACGGCTCGCCAACAACGCTATCAGGGCCGCGGGTTTTGGGTGGTCAAGGAACCGGTCGGGCTAAAATATTTTCGATTTCACGAGGAAGAATATGCTGTTCTCCTCATGCTCGACGGCCAAGTTAGCCTCGACGAAATCCGCACGAGATTTCAAGAACGGTTCGCGCCGCAAAAAATCAGTCTCTCCGAGCTTCAGCAATTCATCGGCATGTTGCACCGCAACGGACTGGTCTACGCTCCGGCTCGCAGCCAGGGTGAACAGCTCAAGCGACGTCGTGACGATCGAAAACACAAAGAACGGATGGCCATGCTGACCAATGTGTTGGCGGTTCGTTTCAAAGGTGTCGATCCCGAGCGATTTCTCAACGGGTTGTATCCTTATATCAAGTGGTTCTTTTCGCCTGTTGCCGTGCTGCTTTGCTGCGCGTTGGGTTTAACCGCGCTCAGTTTGGTCGCTACGCAGTTCGACGTGTTTCAGTCCCGTTTGCCTGCCTTCCAGGAATTTTTCGGACCGCAAAACTGGCTTTATCTTGGTTTAACCATGGCCGTGGTCAAGATCATGCACGAACTAGGGCATGGCTTGTCGTGCAAACATTTTGGCGGTGAATGTCATGAAATCGGCATCATGCTGCTCGTACTTACGCCGTGTCTCTATTGCAACGTCTCCGATTCCTGGATGTTGCCCAGCAAATGGCGACGCGCCGCGATCGGCGCTGCCGGTATGTACGTCGAACTCGTGCTGGCGTCGATTGCTACCTTTGTCTGGTGGTTCAGCGACCCCGGCATGCTCAATCACTTGGCATTGCGAGTCGTGTTTATTTGCTCAGTCAGCACCGTGCTGTTCAATGCCAACCCCCTGCTCCGTTACGATGGCTACTACATTCTATCGGACCTATCCGAGATTCCGAACCTGAGGCAGAAGGCCACGACCATTCTCAACCGAATCATGTCTCGCTGGTGCCTCGGGCTCGAACTACCCGAGGCACCCTTCCTGCCGAAGCGCAATCATTTATTCTTTGCCTTGTTTACCGTCGCTTCAAACGTCTACCGCTGGGTCGTCCTCCTGTCGATCCTGTGGTTTCTCAACAAAGTGTTTGAGCCCTACGGTCTAAAGATTATCGGCCAGGCAATCGCCGCCGTATCGATTGGCGGTCTCGTGATCAAGCCAATGGTGCAACTCTACAAATTCGTTACCGTGCCCGGAAGGATTCAGCAGATGAAACGTCGCAATGCGATCACCACCACCACAATCGTCTTGGCGATTATCACCGGAATTCTGTTGATTCCGATTCGCCGTTACGTATCGTGTACATTGGATCTTCAACCGGCGAATGCCGAATCAGTTTATGTTGAAGTCCCGGGCCAATTGACTCAGGTGATGGTCAGACCCGACCAGCACGTCGAGGCCAATGCGGCTCTGGCTCAATTCTCCAGTATCGAACTCGAACAGCAAGTTGCTGAGCTTCAGGGGCAATATGCCGAGTACCAGGTGCGGCTCAAGAGTCTAAAATCAACTGCCTTCGGAGACAAACAGAAGGGCCCCCAAGCCAGCGCCAGGATTCCTCAAGTCGAAGAAGCACTGGAAAGTATCAAGAATCAACTTAATAACACCCGGGCCGAACAACAGCGTTTACATCTGGTCGCGCCCATCTCCGGGACGGTGTTCTCTCCGCCCCCCAGAGCGAACCGACCGCAGACCGATGGCGGCCTGCAATCACTGAGTGGCACACTCTTGGACCCCAAAAACATCGGTGCG
>Ga0310123_10003298_pt1 | contig 12575 bp, 9 predicted proteins | sample CB6_AW_1057_MG_FD_203505 | JGI IMG/M metagenome (GOLD analysis project Ga0310123, IMG submission 203505) | Marine microbial communities from Western Arctic Ocean, Canada - CB6_AW_1057 | ecosystem: Environmental > Aquatic > Marine > Oceanic | place: Canada: Western Arctic Ocean | collected... | reverse complement strand
ATCCTCGATCTGTCGGTCGACCTTCCCGGGACTGTCCATGCCGGGCTTCTGGATCAACCGGAACGTGTTCTGAGTGAATTCCAGGCACAGGGCCGCCGTCTTGCGTTCGCGAGGGGTGCCCGTCTTGAGCAACCCCAGGCACCTGGCCTCGATCTCCCTGATCCGCGGCACGTCCTTGACCAGGATTCCGCGCAGCTGCTTGAGCTGCCTTGAGAGTCGATCGCAGGTGATCTTCTTGTCCGACTTGTTGTAGTTCCTGGCCGCTCGCAGGGCACCGGCGACCGAGGTGGTCTTGAACGGCTTGCCGTCGTATCCGACCATCTCGCCGGCCTCGAGGACCCCGGCCAGACAGGACGTCAGCAGCAGGACACCCAGCCATCGGTTCAACTGGAACATGTGGAACATGACTTTCGCCTGTTCGATGACCGCCGACCGCGTCAGGATGACCTGCCAGAGTGTATGTTGGGCACACTCGAAACGATCTCCGGTACCAACTTGTACCAGAATCCGACAGAGCATCTCCACGACAGCCCAACTGGACCTCCCCGCCGTCCCACGACCGGAATCAGACCCGTGACACGACCCTCCCCACCCACGGCTCATGACGACCCGAGACCCAGGCCCGAGCAGCCCTCGCGGCGTGACCTGCTGCTGGGCGGTGCGGCCCTCGTCGGTGGCCTGGCCAGCATCCCGACCGCCTCGGCCGCTCCAGCCAGCTCCATCACGAAGTCGAAGTGGGACAAGGAATACACCTTCGGACACTCGCAGCTGTTCATGGACCACTACCACCAGGGCATCCTCGGCATCCTCGGCAAGATCGCCGGTGAGGCCGAGCTGGTCGGGGAATTGACATCGCGGGCCGCTCGGGTGGTCCGCGCCGGTCACGATGTCTGGACCTCGATGAACGACGGCCACATGCCGCACTGGGAACAACGTGCCGACCGACTGGGTAGTCCGAAGATCATGAAGGACCAAAAGGACCTCAAGCTCCTGAAACCCGGCGACATGCTGTTTACCAACCACTGCAACAAGCAGGTGTTGGCAACCCGTGAGCGGGGCGTCTACGTCGTGGCGGTCACGATTTCCTATATCGACAACGAGTTCCGGCCCGCCGGCTTCACCGACGAATCCCACAGCAACCCCGACGGCCTGAAACTCAAGGACGTTTCCCACGTCATCCTGCACAGCCATACCCCCTACAAACAGGGCCTGGTCCGAGCTCCGGAAATCCCCGAATTCCGGCTCTGCCCGTCGAGTCAGACCGGAGTGGGCGCACTGCACTGGATGCTGAATGCCGAATTGGCCAACAAGCTGGCCGACCCGAAAGCCAAGCCGGTCGAGAAGAGCATCGAGTACCTCGAGACGCTGGTGGACCGCATCAAGCGGATTGCCACACATCGCGACGCGATTCGTGAAACGGCCGTGGCGATGACTCGCCGGATCCGCCGCGGAGGCCGCTGGTTCGTGCGGTCCGACGCCCACCAAGGACTCTCCAGCGAAATGTCGCACGTGGCCAGCGGGCCGATGATCGTCAACTACGGCGATTGGTCGGCCAAGCCGCGCGAGAACGTGCTGCTGGTCTCGACCATCACACCCGAGCACCCCGCCGAAGTGAAAGCGGCCCGGAAAGCACGGGCCGAAGGAGCCCTGGTCATCGGCATCGGACCTGCGACTCTCGACGGCAAGACGCCGCGCAGCGGACTCTTTTCACAGTGCAATGTGCAGTTCGAAAACTTCTCACCCGAATCGCACGGGGTGATCCGGATTCGGGGCCGCCAGCAGCCGATCTGCCCGACAACCGGGCTGACCACCAACGTGATCCAGCAGATGCTGTGTGCCCAGTGGGTCGACGAGATGGTCCGCCGCGGCTTTGTGCCGTACTTCTACCAGGGCGGCTACCAGCAGGGCGGGTCCGAATACAACTCCGCCATGAAGATCCACTTCGAACGGCAGGGATTCTGAGCGCTGCTACGAGATGCCCGCGACGGCACCGATGACCACGCCGTAGATCACGGCGATCAGCGAGAGGACCCACGAGGCAATTGTCAGTCGAAAGGGCATCGATCCGTCGAAACGCGTGAAGAAGTAGTAGATCGAGAAGCAGGGGATGAAGCAGGGGATGAACAGGTAGAGCATGCCGGTCGTGGTGTCTTCTTCAAAGGCCATCATCAGCAACCAGAGGCCACCGATGAGCCCCAGGGCCATGGCCAAGAGGTGGATGCCCAGCACCACAGCGGCCCCGACATGGGGAAAGATCACACCGCCTGCGGCCGCCACAAGCACCAGCACGGCACCGACGATGACCACGATCCAGAAGACCCGGTCCCGGTCGATCCCGGAATCCCGTCTAGCCCTTCGTTTCGAGGCCCGCGGCTTGGCGACCCGTGACGGGCTGTAGGCAGACGCATCCGAGGAACCGCTGTCAAAGGCCCCTCCGACGGCGGACGCAGTGTCGTCGGAATCGAGCGAGGTCGCTTCCATCGAGGCCAGCTCGTCCCACTCGTCGAGGGGTTCGGGAGCCGCAAACAGACCCTTGACGCTCTGGGCAGGATACCAGCGACCCGAATCGCCCTTGCGGACTTCATCGCTCGGCTTCACCTCGCCGGCGGCGGCCGCGTAACAGCCGTAATCGGACCGATCAGCTTCGAGCCGCGCCTGATGTAGAAGTTGGCCATGCCGCGTAGCACCAATCGGAACAACAGCTCGTCTCTGTGGGCCACCACCGCCCGCCGGAGCTGCTGACGACTTATACCAGAATCCCAGGCGGCATCACGACGGCTGATTGTGCCCATGATGCCCGGGGAGTTCGGCGGCGAGGAGCACAGTCCCAGCGCCGCGGGTGGCCCCATGGGATCATCGCTGGAGAATGGCTAGACTGCTTCGTGTCCTTTGGCGGCCGACGCCCTCGACGTGACATCATCGCTTCCGACCCAAGACCGGTTCACCACGGAGACTCGCTCATGGCCCGCTGCCTGACACTGCTCGCTGTCCTCTCACTCGCTCTCAATTCAGCCGTCGCCGCCGATGCTCCGGTACAGGCCCCAGCCGAACCCAAGGGCATGAAGACCATCTTCAACGGCAAGGATCTTAGCGGCTGGGACGGTGATCCCCGGCTGTGGTCGGTCAAGAACGGTGCCCTACGGGGTGAAACGACGGCCAAGATCCGAGCCAACGGCAACACGTTCATCATCTGGAAGGGTGGCCGCACCAGGGACTTCGAACTGCGACTCTCGTTCCGCTGCAACGCCACGAACAACTCGGGCATCCAGTACCGCTCGAAACACATCACCACCAAGACCCGCAACAAGTGGGTGGTGCGAGGCTACCAGCACGAGATCCGCAACGAGCACAAGCTGCCCAGCGTCTCGGGGTTCATCTACGACGAGGGCGGCCTGACCGGCGGCCGGGGCCGGACCTGCCTGGTCGGCGAGAAGGCGACCTGGGGACCGAAGGGAAAAGTCGTCACCGGCAAGCTGATCGACCAGGCCGGCTGGACCAAACTCTTCAAGCTCGACAAGTTCAACGACGTGATCATCATCGCCCGCGGCACCCACATCAGGCACTACATGAACAACCGCCTGATCCTCGACTTTCAGGACGACCCCAAGCGAGCCCTCCGCGACGGCATCCTCGCCTTCCAGCTCCACGCCGGACGTCCAATGTTTGTCGAGTTCAAGAACGTCCGCATCCGCGAGATCAAGTGAGCGGGACAAAAAACAGCGTCCGGTGGTGAAGCTCACCACCGGACGCTGATCGGGTCGCTTGTGTCGGTTCCGAACCGGACCGACTACTTCTTCGGCGCCTTGGTCTTCTTGGCATTCTCCTTGACGACCTGCTGCACGTTGACCGCCTTGGTCTTGAGCAGCTTGGCCACCTTCTCGGAGAGCTTCTTGGCCAGCAGGCCGCTGGGATCGCAACCGTCAGCGATGGCGATGATGGTTCCGCCCTTGGCAATCAGGAAGTTGGTCGGCATCTTCTTGGTCTGCCAGATCGCCCAGGCCTTGCCCTTGGTGTCGACCGCGTAGAGCATCTTCAGGTTCTTCTTCTTCACGTAGCCTTCGACCTTCTTGTCCGGCTCGCGGAAGATCGCCACGCTGGTCAGGCCCTGGCCCTTGTACGCCTTGTGCAGCTCCTGGAAGTAGGCCAGTTCCTTGTCGCAGCCCGAGCAGCCACAGGTCAGCCGAACCAGCACCGGACCCTTGTCGGTCAGTGACTTCAGCTTCACAACCTTGCCCTTGGCGTCGATCACTGAAAACACCGGAGCCTGGGAACCGGTCACAACAGTTTTCTTGACAGGCTTGGCCTTGGCTTTGGCCTTCTCAGCAGACTGAAGACCGGCCGGAGCCAGCATCACGGCGAATACCAGGGCGGTTGCTACGAGACGCTTCATGTCATGTTCCCGATGAGAAAAGGGGGGGTCTGTTCTGAAAACAGCTCCGTGCCGACCACAAAACTGTTATCGGATGATATCAGCGTACATTGATAGGAACAAGCGGACTTTTCTGATCCGACACGAATCCACCGTTTGCCGCCCGACCGGGCACTACTTGACCCAATCGGGCACCTTGCCGTTCCCGGTCGGCTTACCTCCCAGCACCCAGGCCAGGTTGAAGCGCGCCACGTTCGAGCCACCCCGGGGTCCTCCCTCGAAGTGCAGATACGCCGACCCCTCGGTCCCGGTGCCGGGCCGACCGGCGGTCACCGACGAGTAGGCAAAGCGACCGGCGAAGACCAGCCGCTTGATCGGCCAGCACCTGCCTCCGTCAAAACTCGCCCAGACGGTCCCGTGATCTCTGCCGCCGGGGCTGTCACAGTTGGTGTACAGCAGGATATCTCGGCCGGCCACCGGCAGCCGCACCAGTCCGCCCATGCAACCGTAATTGGAATTCTGAGGCCCGTCGGGCAACACCTGTACGAAGGCCAGGCCCTTCCATGTCGCGCCGCCGTCATCGCTGAAGGCCGACCATCGACGTCGGGGGTTCTTTCCCTCGGGAGCCCAGTGCCGCCGCGAGTTGTAGTAGATGCGGCCGTCGGAGAGTTCCGCCAGGGTCGCCTCGCCGGTCCCCATGGCCGGAAACGGTTCACTCGCCTGCCACGTCTTGCCGCCGTCATCGCTGAAGACCGCGTTGGTGTAGTGCCCGGGCCAGCGGGCTCGTTCGTTCTTGCCGGCGTACCATCGCGACGGACGCAGCAACCGCCCCTTGTGCTTGCCCCTGCGCAGCGTGATCCCGTGCTCGTTCATGTGCATCGAGGGCACATTGCCCTTCGAGTCGGGCTTCACCGACGCCTCGAACTTCGACCAGGTCTTGCCGCTGTCCCTGCTGCGGTAGACCTGCAGCGGCGCCGGAGGGTGCTGGTCTTCGGCAAAGGCGATGATGTGGCCCGTGGTCTCATCGACGGTCAACCCGCCTGCCTGGATCCCCGCAGCGGCCACCGTGATCGCCTTGCCCCAGGTCTCCCCCGCATCCTCGCTCCGCTTCACCTTCAGGCTCCGGCTCCCCCAGCTGGCCAGCACCACGCCGTCGACGGTGACCACCACGTTGGGAAACCGCTCATCAGCGAAGACCTGCTGCACCCCGAACCGAGCCTTACCCAGGTGTGGCTTGAGCCTGCCTTCCGAGGGATGTCCCGCGGCGGTCCTGGAAATGGCAACCTTCTGAGCTACGGCCGTGGCCGTGGATGCCAGCAATGCGGGGCAGAGCAGTGCGAGTGTGAGTAACTTCATGGTGTTTGAGACTCTCTACAAAGGAAGCGTTCGGTTCAGCGGGCCGGTCGCGGCTCGATCGCCCATCGTCCACGTCACCGATCCCCCCATCAACCCCGGCACCGGATTGGGGTCTTCGTGACCTCGAACCCGCCTGCCACTCACTCAGCGACCGAACCTCAGTGAATAGAGATCGGCGTCCCTGAGCACGAATCTCAGCCTCACGGGGCGGCCGGCCAGGGACTTCAGTTCACGACTCCCATTCCAGCTCAACGAACGCTCCACCGAATCGCCGTACAACTCGTCGCACTCCTTCAGCGAAAAGCCCTGGATCGGCTGGCCCGCCTCGTCCTGGATCTCGCACTTCAGGCTGCCGGCCGCCGACGTGGCAAAGTTGATCATCAGCTGCACCTCGCCCAACTGGCCGGCCGCCGGATCGACCACCACCTGTTGGCCATCCCCGAGCAGCCCGTCGACCAGCGGTCGCTTGGCATCATCCATCGTCAGCAGGATACCCGGCTCGGATTCCTGCAGGCAGCGTGCCCGATTCGGCCTCTGGACCAGCTCGGCGATCTCGGCGGCCGACAGGGCTCGACGCAGTACCAGCAGGTCATCGAGCAGGCCCAGGAACGGCTCGTTGTCCCGAGATGTCGGCGGGTAGTCCTCGCCGAATCTCAGGTTGCCCCGCCGGAACTCCAGGTCTCCACCACCCGCCTCACCACCGGCCGCAACCTCGCGGCCGTCGAAGTAGATCCGCACCTGGCCATCATCCCAGGTGGCGGCCACGTGATGCGAGGTCCTGGGATCGACCTGGCTGCTCCAGTTTCCCACGTCCTTGTAGAGCGCACCGACGAGCACCCCGTTGTAATCGAAGCGGATCGAGTGCTTGCCACCGTTGCCGATGACACCGCCGGAGTTGATGTCGAAGAACAGTTCTTTGGGCCTGGTGCTGCCGCCGTCGTAGGTGGAAAACAGCCGCCGCACACCCTCGGGCACCACCCGGACTCGAACCGCCAGTGTCGCCTGCCGGCCCAGGTTGCGGGTCTCTCCCAGTTCGAGCACCGTCGCGACGTCGAAGTCCATCGAACCGCGACCACGAATCGGTCGCCGGGTCTCAACCTTCAACCGCCTCGGCCCGTTGTCCTCGATCGCCCTGGCCGTCCCCTTGGGTGGCACCGAGAAGACCAGCGGGCGGGTGAGCAATTCGCCGCCCGAGCGAGACGCTTTTATGGAAACGAACCCGTCGGGTCGCAGGGTGTAGCGTCGCATCCGGCAATCATCACCGGCGTAGTAGCCCTCGATCGAGTACATCGACAACTCGTCGCCGACACCGGCCAGGCTGCTGGAGGTCTCGACGATGCCCCAGGCCAGGAAGTTGTTGCGGTTGACCCACCGCTGAGACTGCCGCCCGGGTCTCAGGAACGCATCCTCAAACCGATCGAAGCGCACCCCGTCGCGGCTGGTCATCAGCAGCACATCCGAGACCCCGTCGTTGCGGTGTCGGGTGGGGTTGCGACCGAGTACCAGCCGCTTGGGAAATGCCAGCAGAATGTGCGGGGCGCGGTGGTACTGGGTGACCTGGTTTGTGTAGAGGTGGATGCTGGCGTCGTCGGTGTAGGTCAGAAACCGTGGCTGGGTCCACGTGAGAAAATCGCGGGACGTGGCGGTCTTGATCGCCCGCACGCCATTGGCAAAGCCCCGTTGGTACTCGACGTAGGTCCCGCGGACCGTGTCGTAAAAGGCCAGGTTCTGAGAATCGAAGTGGCCGGAGGTGACGACGGGGCGGTCCTTGATCAGGGACCAGTGGATTGCGTCGGGCGAAGCGAGCACGTAGAGCCCCTCGTGAGTGGCAGCGACCGCCTTGTACCTCGTCTCGGAGCGGCACTCCGGGTTGGAGTCCTTGAACGGAACGAAGTTGTGGGTCCCTACGCCGGTCCAGATGATGTTGTTCTGCTTCGAACCGGCAAATTCGTGAAGCCCCAGCATCGGCTTGGTCCAGCGGATTCCGTCCCGGCTCTCGGCATAGCAAACCACTTCCCGGCCATCCGCCCTGGGATGGGTGGTCCGGGGGCCGGAGTGCATTCCCCGGTAGTACATGCGAAACCGGTCCCCATCGCGAAAGACGGTGTGATAAAAGCAGACGTTGCCCTCCCAGGCCGCGTCGTGAACAATCGCCACCTCGCGAGCCACCGGGTGATGCAACACCCGCCGAGATCGGGTCAGCCGCTGGACCAGGAAGTCGTCGACGAACAACTCGCGACGATTGCCGATCTGCCGCACACCGCCCGGCTTGGCCTCACCGGCCTGCAACAACTCGGCCGGCCCGCTCCAGGCCACGGCGACGGCTGCCAACGCGAGCACTCGAGCGGACAGGACCATTTTCGCAATCCTCGACATGGGGGCGGGCAGCACAGTCGCCTGCGGTTTCGCTGGGAACTTGGCCCCAGTCTAATCGTGTACGCGTCGATTCTCTTCTCGACCCCCAACCTCGAGCAGCCGATATGCCTCCGCAACGACTCGGATTTGACGACATCTACCCGTCGGGACCTCACTACAGCCGCGGGGTCCGTGCCGGGAATACGCTGTACCTCTCGGGCTGTACCGCCAACGGATCGCCCGCCGAAAACGGATCGGCCATGGAACAGCTGGATGCCATTCTCGACCGACTCGTCCGCATGGTCGAAACCGAAGGCGGCCAGGCAGCCGACATCGTCAAGCTGACGACCTTCGTGGCCCACCCCGACGAGTGGTTCCCCTTCGAAGGACCTCAGGTCGAGATCTTCACCAGGCACTTCGGCGATCAGTACCCGACCAACACCATGGTCGGAGTCCAATTCCTGACCGACAACGTCCTGCTCGAAATCGACGCGATCGCCGAGCTGCCGTAGCCGACCCCGGCGACTCCGGCGACCCCGGCGACCTTCTTCACGCTGACTTCAAAATCGAAGCCCGTGATCAGCTGCTCACCCCGGCCCGAATCGTATGCCCGTTGATCTCCAGAGCCAGCCGATCGAGGTTGTGCTGGCCACGTGAGCGGAACCGCATCGTCAGCGTCCGGGCCGAGTGCCGGCACGGGACCTGCTCCAGGCCCCAGGTAGCCCTTGGCGAATCTCTGATTGCGACGTACACTTCAGTCAGACCCTTGGACTCCACTAGGAGACCGGGGCGAAGCGGTTGGAATTCAGCGAGTAGCGCTGTTTCTTCATGAGTTGAGAGCGCTGTTCGTGGAAGCGGAGTGTTCTGGCAAAGCCGCCAGTTGTCTCCTCCGCGTCAGACACTCGTTGCCCAATTCGCCGCCATTCTCTGTTGCTGTCCCGTGGCACATACTGACCGCGGGCAACAGGGCGTTCTCGATGCCACCGGTGCTGACACGGCCCGCTGCGTCTTCGTCCTGTGCATGCGATCATCCGATCGCGACAAAATGAAGGAAGACCATTGAAGACGTTTGCTGAACTCGACCTGATCCAGCCGGTGCAACAGGCCTTGGCCGATCAGGACTACAAGACTCCGACCCCGATCCAGGCCCAGACCATCCCCCCCGCGATGCGGGGACGCGATGTGCTGGGCTGTGCCCAGACGGGAACCGGCAAGACCGCCGCGTTCGCCGTGCCGATTCTCAACCGCCTCGGTTCTCACAACCGCAAGTCGCCGCCCAATCACCCCTTCGTGTTGGTGCTGGCACCGACCCGCGAGTTGGCGATTCAGATCGGCGGGAGTTTCGCGACCTACGGGGCCCACCTGCACCTCCGCCAGACGGTGATCTACGGTGGAGTCAACCAGGCGAGCCAGGTCAGGATGCTCAACCGCGGAGCTCACATCCTGGTCGCCACGCCCGGACGACTGCTGGACCTGATGAACCAGGGCCACATCCACCTCGATCAGCTCGAAGTCTTCGTCCTCGACGAAGCCGACCGCATGCTCGACATGGGCTTCCTGCCGGATCTCAAGCGGATCATCAGCCACCTGCCCACCCGTCGCCAGTCGCTGTTCTTCTCGGCCACGATGCCGCCGAGCATTCTCCAGCTGTCCGCGGGACTGCTGTCGGACCCGGTCAGTATCGATGTCACTCCGGAGCAGATCAGCCTCGAAGAAATCGAGCAACGGGTTCACCTGGTCCCGAAGCAGGGCAAGCAGGATCTGCTGCAGCAGATCCTCGGATTACCCGAAGTGGTCCAGGCACTGGTCTTCACCAAGACCAAGCGGCGAGCCAACATGGTGACCAAGAAACTGATCCGCTCGGGCATCGGTGCGGCGGTGATCCACGGCAACAAGTCGCAGGGGGCCCGCCAGAGAGCACTCGGAGACTTCCGCGAAGGGCGGGTCCGTGTGCTGGTGGCAACCGATGTCGCCGCGCGTGGCATCGACATCGAAGGCATCTCCCATGTGATCAACTTCGACATCCCGATCGAACCGGAGGCCTACGTGCACCGGATCGGTCGAACCGGACGCGCCGGCGCAGAAGGAGTGGCCCTGTCGTTCTGCAGCCCCGAGGAACGTGGCGAACTGCGGGCGATCGAAAAACTGATCTCACAAAAGGTGCCCCTCGCATCAGCAGAATACGCCGACGAAACCGAACCACCAAAGCCCAAGCCGCCGCAGACCAAGCCGCCGCAGACCAAGCCGCCGCAGACCAAGCCGCCGCAGACCCGGCAATCAGAAACCGGTGACCGGAAACTCGCTCGGAAAACGGATCGGAAGCCGGGTCGCCAAACGGGCGGGCAGCCAGACCGCAAACCCGCCCGCAAACCCGCCCGCAAGCCGAAACACCAACACCAGCAGGCTCAGCACGACCTGCGGGCCACGCAGGGCCAGATCAAGCTGATCACTCACAAGGGATTCGGCTTCATCGAGAACGGCAGCAGCAAGGATCTCTTCTTCCACCGTTCGGCTGTCGAGGGTGCCAGCTTCGAAGACCTCGAGCTCGGCCAGCACGTCTCCTTCACACTCGGCCAGGGACCCCGTGGTCCCTGTGCCACCAACGTGCAGGTGATCTGAAGTAGCTCAGGCTGTGCCTGACAGAGCCATCTGCCACTGAGCAAGTCAGCCACGCCCGACCCTGTCCCCCTGCGGCTTTGTCGGCGAGACCGCTGAGTCTGGAACCGCTGAGTCTGGACCGGTGACGGGCTGTCAGGGGATCGCGTCAGGCACAGCCTGACCTACACCTTCGAAAACAGCGTGTCGAAGGCGGTGCCCGAGCTGTCCGAGAAGCCTCGCTGCTCGATGCCCATCGAGTGCAGGATGCTCAGGTACATGTCGGACATCTTCGTCGGGCCGTCCTGCCGGTAGGTGCCGTGCTTCAACCCCATGTTGGCACCTCCGACCACCATCGTCGGCAGGTTCCGCGGGTTGTGAGTCGTGCTGGCACCGCTGCCAAAAAGCACGATGCTGTTGTCGAGTACCGTGCCGGTCTTGTCCTTGAACTCACTCAAGCGGCCAAAGAAGTAGGCCAGTTGTTCACTGAGGAAGCGGTCGTACTTGGCGAATTCCAATTGCCCCGCCTTGTCGCCGGCGTGCGAGAGACTGTGGTGGGTGCGGGTCAGGCCCAGCTTCAGCGGGAAGGTGTCGCTGATCCCCATGCCATCTTCACGGTTCAGCATGAAGGCGACGCTGCGGGTGATGTCGGCATCGAAGGCCAACGCGATCAGGTCGAACATGTTGCGGTAGTAGTCGGCCGGCTTGCCCTCGTTGGTCACGTCGAGATCCAGGTGCGAATGGTCCTGCTTCTTCAACGGGATTTCGACCCACTTCTCCGAGGCAATCAGGCGGCTCTCGACTTCGCTGAGCGAGGTCAGGTACTGATCCATCTTGAGCCGATCCGAACGACCCAGCTTCCGGTTCAATGACCTGGCACTCTCGAGCACCGCGTCCACCAACTTGATCCTCCGCTTCAGCTTCTGACGCTCGACGGCCATCGACGCCTTGTCGGCTCGGAACAAGCGATCGAACACGCGACGCGGGTTGTTCTCGGCCGGGATCGGTTTCCCTTCGAGGTTGTACGAGATGGTGCCGGTCCGCGAGAGGAAGCCGGTGCCGGCGTCGATCGAGAGGACCAGGGACGGCTGGCGGCAGTGCTGCTTGGTGTGGTGGGCCACGACCTGGTCCAGGCCCACCGAGTTGAACTTGCCCGGCTTGGGATTGTGCAACGGCGCACCGGTCAGCCACATGTCCGAACAGATGTGCGGGTCGGCCTTGATGCCGTTTTCGTGGTACATCTCGCCCAGGAAACTCAACTGGTCGCGGTACCCCGCCAGCGGTTCGGTCGACTTGCCGAAGACGAACTTGCCGTCCTTTGCTGCTCGAGGAAACCAGCTCCAGTCGTCGATCTTGTGCTCGGGCTTGGGCAACGACATGCCGTTGGCCGTATAGATCGCACACAGACGCCTGGGCGCGAGGGTCGAGACTTCCTCGCCCATCGCTTCCAGCACGGGCAGGGCCAGGGTCGCGCCGGCGATTCCCTTGAGAACCGCACGACGATCGAGCTTCACGGGAGTGGTCATGGACGGTTCCAGCTCAGGTCCGTGTTCTTGTTCTTCTTGTTCTTCTTGTTGTTCAAGGCGTGACACCGCCGATCCTTCGGCCGGTGAGCACTTCGACTCAACGACAGTTTGTATCCGGCCCGGGCGGCAATTCCAACAGCAGACCGCCCAACAACTCCTGCGGTGTTCTTCTCATCGACTGCCGGCGGGGTGTCACTTTTCGAGAAACAGCGGACTGTGGATCACGACCCGAAAAGCGTCCCGCACCCGGTAGTCCTTCTTACCCAACTCTACGGCCTGCTCACGCAGGAACTCAAGTTCATTGTAGCTCAGCGTCCGCCCCGTGGCGTATGTGGCCAGGTGCTTCAGGAAACTGAACACCACCTTGTCGATCT
>Ga0310123_10003297_pt1 | contig 12576 bp, 12 predicted proteins | sample CB6_AW_1057_MG_FD_203505 | JGI IMG/M metagenome (GOLD analysis project Ga0310123, IMG submission 203505) | Marine microbial communities from Western Arctic Ocean, Canada - CB6_AW_1057 | ecosystem: Environmental > Aquatic > Marine > Oceanic | place: Canada: Western Arctic Ocean | collected... | reverse complement strand
CGTCTTCAAGCTGGGGAACGATCGGCACCAACCCGGGACGCGGTTCAATGATTGGCACGCCAAATTGTTTCGCAACACGATAACCAAAATCCGTAGCTCCAAGTGCGGGAAAAGAAAGCGCGCCTGTGGCGATTACGAGTGAATCGCATTCAAAACAACCTTGCGATGTTTGCAACTGAAACCCGCTTTTCCCTTTAAGTGTATCGACACTGCATTTGGAAAAAATCTCTACACCCGCATCGCGACATTCGTCCTCGATCAGCTTTAAAATTTGGCGGGAGGAATGTTTGCAAAAAAGTTGGCCCAACGTTTTCTCGAAAAACTCTATACCGTGTTTGCGAACCAATTCAATGAATTCACCCACTTGATAACGCGAAAGCGCTGAGCGACAAAAGTGCGGGTTGCTGGAAATATAATTCTCCGGTCCCGCATCGAGATTTGTGAAATTGCACCGCCCTCCACCCGAGATTAGAATTTTTTTACCGATGCGATCGTTGTGCTCCAGCACAGCCACAGAACGGCCACGTTGACCGGCAGTCATTGCGCACATCAGCCCGGCACCCCCTGCGCCGATAATGATTACATCAAACCGTTGGCTCATCTCGAACGGAGCAGTTGAGGTAATGAAATCGCAATAGCTTAGAAAATTAAGAAGAAGGCCACCCTAATCGAAACTACAATATTCATCATGCGGCAACGAATGAGGTGAGGATTTTTCGGGTGCCGCTGAAGGTGCGACGGCCGTGCATGGCAACGTAGTTGTCAACCAATGCGAGGTCGCCGGCCTACCACGGGATGTCGAAGGTGACTTTATCGGCGAGAGTGCTGGCGGCGGTTTTGGTGACTGCAACTCCCCCCACCCCACCAGAAGCACGGCTGCGATTGTTGTGATTAGGAGGTGTATCATTGGGCGATAATTATCATTTGTCTCCATACTTTTTATGCCACTTTAACGACCAAAGATCATTCAATTGGGTGAGTTCAGCATGGCCGTCTGAAAACACGACATTGATGGCACCTGGCAATATTTTTTTGCTTTTTGAGCGGAACTCCTCCCCTGGCGAGACGCCTCCATGCCTGGTGAGGGTTATCCTGGAAAAACCCACATTTTCTGTACTGCCTTTGGACAGACTTGAAGCCGGTCTCTGCTTAATCATGGGCCATTGGTTGCGCCACATGGCATCACAGAATAGAGGCGTGCGTGAGGAGGATCGGACATCACTGTCCGTCAGGAAAGCTAGATCTCTGGCCATCCCATGCTGTGTCACCCAGCTTTGAGGCCAATCACCGGCATAAGTCCATCCATTCAAACCATAGCTCCCGGCCCATGGCTTGCCTGTGCGTCCGTTTATTCCCTTGTTTGACCATGCTCTTGTCGCTGTTCCCTCTGATCCGAGTTTCGACTGATCGACAGGCGCCACGGGGCAAATTCGTATCTCGTCGACCTTGGAGTAGTTTTTGCTCAACTGATCTAGCCACACGTAGTTGCGGGTGGGTGATTCAAACGGCAACATACTTCCAGTATCATTGGTGTATAATTTGTGAGCGAGGCCAAGTTGCTTGAGATTGGAGACACACTTGATCCCCTTAACCTTTAGCTTGGCACGACTCAGGGCTGGCAATAACAGCGAAGCCAGAATTGCAATGATGGCGATCACCACCAACAGCTCAATAAGAGTAAACCCCCAGCTAGGCTTTGTTTTCATTTCCCTTCAGCTTTCAATTCTTCACCCGTCTTGCCGCCGTGTTTGCGGAGAAGGTCGGCGACTTAGATCAGACACAAATTCCTCATTCTACGACCTCTTGTTCGATGTTCATCGTTTTCAGTCCCACGGTGATCTTTCAGGCGATCCACTGCTCCCTCCGAAGCCATCTATCCATCGCCAACTTTTTAGTCCTGCTATCTCAGTCTCGCGGTACCCTCGAGTCTTACCGTAGTCCGAAGTAATCTCGAAAATAACATTCACCTTCTCTTCTCCATTTTTCTTTAGATGAGTTGCGATCTCATCTGAATACCCTCCAATGAAATAGCTAGGGAATTCAACGAAAGAGAGAATAACCTTCGGCTCGTTAATACCGTTTGTTCGAGTCGGCTCGATTTCCCAAGTCATAATATGCTCTCGCGTCTCAGTTTGGCCGATAAAAGGACCGTAAAGAAAGAATCCGAACAGCGCTGCGAAAGTAGCTGTGGAAAATAATACCGCTTTCCATTTCACAATCCTAGCTTTAGCGATCCAGCAACCGAGGAGCGCAAGTAAGATGACAACGGGAAGGCCAATGACAAATAGAAACGGGCGGAGGTCGATATAAGCGAGGATCATGTTTTCATTTCTTCACCGAATTCTCAACTTCTCAAAGCATTTTATCTTTTACTTCTTACGACTCCCCACACCCCACCAGCACCACGGCTGCGATTGTTATGAGTAGGAGGTCTTTCATTGTTGTTTGAGGGCTGCCTCGATTTTGGCCCGGGTAGTGGGCTTTAGGTCGGGTCGCTGCAGGGCCGATACTAGGCGAGCGCGAATGGCGGGGTCAAGATGCGGGATGGGGCGGTAGGCGTGGGGTCGTTTGAGGTGGAGTCGGAGGGCGTCCCTGGTTTGATTTAGTTGGGGATCGATTTACGTAGACGTTCGATCACCAACGAGTGACGGGATAAATTTGCAAGGTTTGTCCATTCCTGGGGATCGGAGTCGTGATCGTAGAGTTCTTCACCTCCGTCATGGTATCGGATGTAACGCCAACGCTCGGTTCTCACGGCGTGGTTGCCCTGACCGTAGGTGATCAGCACGGGACGTTTCCACTCCATTTTGGGATCCTGCAACAGTGGCACGATGCTATGTCCGTCCAATCCGTTACGCGAAGGCAAACCACACAATTCAACAAGTGTTGGATATAGGTCTATCAAACTGACGGGACGCCAGCAAAGTAGGTTTTCTTGAAGCTGCCCGGGTGCAGAAATGATCAACGTTGTCCGGGTCGTAGTTTCCCAAAGTGCATGTTTGCGCCAGTGTTGCTTTTCACCCAAATGCCAACCGTGATCGCCCCAGAGAACGACGATGGTGTTGTCAGCGTATTCGCTGTGCTCTAGTGCCACTAAAAGCCGACCCACATGGGCATCTACGAAACTGATCGTCGCCAGATAACCTTGCACAGCTCGATGCCACTGGTTGTATTTCAAAACCATGTTGTGGTCTTCGCCGTGCTTGGCAAAGTTTCGCGGCCCGGACACGTCGTGTACTTCCCGCGCCAGCTTTTTTCCAAACGCTGGCAAGTCGTCGCGGTCGCTGTCCAGCGTCTTTGGAATGAGGATCTTTTCCAGAGGATGCAGGTCGAAGTATTTTCGGGGAACGTGCCAGGGTAAATGCGGCTTGGTGAACCCGCATGCCAGGAAGAAGGGTTTGTCGTGGGTTTTTTCGAGTTCAGAAATCGCCCAGTTTACGACCTTGGCGTCCAGCATGTCGCTGTCTTCATTATCCAGCGGACCCCAAGGAGCCCAAGCCGAAGTGGGCAGATTGGCCGGCTGCCTATATTTAGACTTGATTAGGGAAGCCTTGAAATAGAAATCCCAAGAGGGCAGATCCCCCGGTCGGTTAGCGCCGTGGAATATCTTGCCGCCGCCCTTTGCGGTATATCCGTGTATCCGAAAATACTGCATGAGCGTGAGCGCCTTGGGCAGTTTCTGCCGGAACCGTTCGCCGTTCCCGTAGACGCCGGATTTCGATGGCTCAATGCCGGTCAGCAGGCTCACCCGTGATGGGTTGCACAACGGGGCCGAACAGTAAGCCTTGGTAAAGGAGACCCCCATTCGCGCAAGTCGGTCGATATTTGGCGTTCTGGCCTGAGGATGTCCACCGAGATGTCCAACCCAGTCGTTCAAATCGTCGACCGCAATAAAAAGAACATTTGGGCGAGCCTCCGCGAACACAGGCAAGGCTGCGCCGACCAAGGCAAGAATAAGGAATGTCAGTGGTATTTTCGTTTGTTTCACTCTTTTTCCGCTTCTGGATTTCCACACCCCACCAGCACCACGGCTGCGATTGTTGTGAGTAGGAGGTGTTTTCATTTGCCTTCAGCTTTCAATTCTTCAGATGTCTTGCCGCCGTGTTTGCGGGGTGGATCGGCGAATCCTGCAGGGCCCAGTTGTTGTATTCCGCCAGGCAGTTTTCCAGGCTAAGGAACTTCTTCCATACCAACCGGCCCCGGAATCCGTAGGTGGCATTCTCTTCCACCTGGTGAATGACATACTGGAAATCCCAGGCCGGTCGCAGGTGGTTCTTCCTGACCTTAAACTTGAAGAGACTGAAACGAATCTCGTCTCTTTCGCTGTAGGCCCGATCAAACATCAGGATAAAGGTCATCTGTTTTGCAGCACGTCCCACATAAAAGGGCTGGACATAGCGCGGCCACTCGTAGCTCCAGCTGTTGAGCCTAAATTTTTGCTCCTTGTCGTAATCGATTGGTTGCGCTGCCAGGTTGCGATAAGTTCCCCCGCCGACATGGTCCGGATGGCCCGCGGGTGCATCCGCGGAAATCCACTGCTCTTTTCCACCCGCCTCCTTCTGCCCAAGGAAGTGGAGCGATATGTCCAGCACGTCATTCATATAATCTGCCCAGAAGAAAATCGCGTGGCCGCGTGGGGCAAAAAGCGACGCATCGTGTGGGGTGCAGGTGAACTCAAAATCTATGTAGTAGGGTGGCTTCACTGTATAGGTCATCGTGCTGGACACAGCCCAGGGACTGTCCTCCCTGCGGCGTTTCAACATCACCTTGTTCGAGTCAAGTTGGTGGAGTGTGTACCGTCCATGGCGAGGCGTAAATTTGTTGTCCGGATTCCGATGCCCGGAAATAATGTGCTCGAAGTTCAAGCCAGCAGAGGCTCCCGGGGCATCTGGATCAAACGCATCGTAGCCCGGCGCATGCTTGGTGTTGAACAACGACTGCACTCCGCTGAGTAGAGACGGGGATCGGGCGTTGTCATGAAACAATACGGATAGTTGGCCCGCTTGAATTGTTTTATGACTAACCGGTTCCTCAGACCGACTGACTGGGGAGGAGGCAAGCAGAGCGGCCAGAACGAATATTTTTCGGCGTGCCATCTATTCTTCAACGAGTAATCAGCCCGGTACGCCCCACCAGAAGCACGGCTGCAATTGTTGTGAGTAGGAGGTGTTTCATTTCCCTTCAGCTTTCAATTCTGCACCCGTCTTGCCGCCGTGTTTGCGGAGGAGTGCGGCGATTTCGCCTTCGGTATAATCTAGCGGTGTTTTGCCGCCATCATCTTTCACATTCACATTCGCACCTTTGGCGATGAGTAGTTCGACGATTTCTTTGTGACCATCCAAAGCCGCACTATGCAAAGTTGCAGTTCCAAGAAAGCCTCTAGCATTCACATCCGCACCGTTTTCGATCAGCAGTTCGGCGATTTCCTTGTGAGGTCCAAAAGTCACAGCAAACAAAGCAGTCAATCCATCCGCAGTCATCGCATTCACATCTGCACCTTTGGCGATTAAGAGTTCGGCGATTTCCTTTTGGCCTTCGCCCGCCGCTATTTGCAAAGGAGTCCATCCAACATCATTCTTCGCATCCACTTCAGTTCCAGCAGTCAAGTGCTGTTTGACAGCTTCGATGTTTCCTGCTTCGGCAGCATCGTGAATTGAGATGGTTAGTGCTTTGGCAGTCGGCGGTTCTGGTGGTGGTTCTGGTGGTGGTTCTGGCTTTGCAGCTTCGGCAACGGGTTTAACTGGTACTGGTTTCGTTTCTGGTGCAGGAGCCGACTGCTGCGACTCCCCACACCCCACCAGCACCACGGCTGCGATTGTTGTGATTAGGAGGTGTTTCATTTGCCAGCGGCTTTCAGTTCCTTCTTGGTCTTCCCGCCATGTTTGCGGAGGAGGTCGGCGGTTTCGGTTCGTTTGTACTTGATGGCATTATCTAGTGGTGTTTCGCCAGCATCAGTCTTCGCATTCACATCCGCACCGCTGGCAAGAAGCAGTTCGACGATTTCCTTGTGATCCACGACAGCCGCATAATGCAAAGGAGTCCAACCATTCTCATTCTTCGTATTCACCTCCGCACCGTTGGCGATTAGCAGTTCGGCGACTTCCTTGTGACCCCAATAAGCCGCGCGATGCAAAGGAATCCAACCCGTATCAGTCTTCGCATTCACATCCGCACCAGCAGCCAAATGCTGTTTAACCGCTTCAATGTTTCCATCTTCAGCAGCTTCGTAAATTGAGATGTCTGGTGCTTCGACTGTCGGCGGTTCTGGTGACTGCGACTCACCACACCCCACCAGAACCACGGCTGCGATTGTTGTGAGTAGGAGGTGTTTCATGGCGTGCCAACGCTCGAAGGTGTTATTTCCCCAGTGTCCGTGCGAGGAATGCCTCGCGCGCGGGGCGAGCCTCCTCAATGTGCTTTACATAGGCGCCGTGGCCTGTGCCGTCGGCGTAGCGCTTGTATGTAATATCTTTCGCGCCGGCTTCACGCAGTGCTTTGACAAAGTCGTCGAGGAAGCGCACCGGAGCCTTTGTGTCCTCTGTACCATGGATGAAATAGAGAGGCGGCACATCCCCGCTGACGTAGGTCATGGGCTGTATCTTTTGCACGTCCGGGTCGGCGGGTTTACCTCTAAGTCCACGGAAACCTGGCATGATCGGGGTGGAACTGCAGTGGGCGGCTTGCACCATGCTCGAATATTCTTGGTATGGGCCGTCGCCTTCGAGGCCAGCAGATGCCGGGCACACGGCCAGCATCAACGCCAAATGACCACCTGAGGAATTGCCCGCGGCGCCGATGCGATCCGGGTCGAGGTTGTATTCCTCCGCGTGTGCGCGGAGCCAGCGGGTGGCGCACTTCACGTCCTCGACGCACGCCTTTTTATCCACGTCGAGCCGGTAATTAACGGAGATGCAAACGTAGCCTTTGGCCGCGTAATGGAGGACAGCGCCGATACCCTTTCCACGCTTGTCGCCTTTCGTCCAGCCGCCGCCGTGAATGTAAACAATGGCGGGACGCGGTGCATCGCCGCGTTCTTTCGGCATCGCGAGGTCGAGTTTCCAAGCGTCATTCCCTTCGCGATAAGCGATATCTGGCAAGACGGTAACGCCGTCGGGAGCTCGCTTCAGCAAGTCTTCCGTGGACATCGTGGGCTTGTTGGAATTGCTGTTGGCAGACTGCTCGGCGTCTTGCGCTATGGCGGGGATGGTTATGAGAAGTGCCAACACCGTGGTCGGAAGAGCAATTATTCGCTTTATAATGGGCTTTCTTTTCATGTCGAAGGTGGTTCCACGTTAAGCCAACACTCATCCCAATGAGCGCAGTTTTCAAGGTGTTTTAACTGTTGCCGTAGCCTCGCACTCAGTGCATCATCTTTCCATACAATGGAGAATCTTATGAAAAATCGAGCGATATTTTTGAAGATGTGCGTTGCGTTCCTTTTTGTCCTGAGCGTGGTGCGTGGCGTGGTGGCCGAACCCGCCAAGAAGAAGCTACAGATCTTCATTCTAGCCGGCCAATCGAACATGGTCGGGCATTCCTATTATATTACCATCCCAACCTTACTTACGGCAAAGGAACCGGAAGTAAGGGAACTGGCGAATCTGGTATTTAAAAAGGACGCAAAGATTTCCCGAGCCGTCGTGGAGGACCTGATTGCAACTCGCATGAAGCGCGATGAGATCAACAAGAGTCTGCGCGCCAAGAAGATTGAAGGCGCGGACAAGATAGCAACCGCTCAGGGGGAGGTAAAAAAACTGCAGGCGCAGTGCGATGCCAAGATGCAAAAAATCAAGGACACCTTTGTCGTCTCCAAACAGGTTTATATCACTTCCATTGCCGACGGCAATCGAGGTTCCGGACCTTTGACAGTGGGTTACGGTGGCAACCGTGACAAAATCGGACCCGAATTTGGTTTTGGACTTTCACTGGCGCAAAAACTGGATGCCCCCATCCTGATCATCAAGACCTCCTGGGGCGGCAAGTCCTTGAATTATAATTTCCGGCCACCGTCAGCCGGGCCTTACAAGCTGAACGAAAAGGAACAGACCGCAAAGAACGCCGCAGACATCAGTAAGAATGCAAGCCTCAACTGGAGGATGATGAATGAAGCCGTCCACAATGTACTCAAGGAACTGAAAACACATCACCCGGCGTATGATGCCAAGGTCGGCTATGACATTGCGGGCTTTGTCTGGTTCCAGGGCTTCAACGATCAGTTTTCCGACGAGTTCCGTAACAACTACAGGGATAACATGGTCCATTTTGTGAAGGACGTGCGCAAAGAATATACAACACCCAAGATGCCCTTTGTGATTGGGGTACTGGGAACCAACATGAGCAAAGAGGGCGTCGACAAGAACGCTGTCTCGGTGGCTCAACGGGAAGCAGCAGCCGCTCAGGAATTCAAGGGCAACGTCGCCTCAGTCGAAAGCTACAAAGTCTATGATTTGGAGGCACGGAAAGTCTATGATAGTGGCTGGGCCAAGCATTTCGCCGAATGGTGTGTTGTGGGCAGCGACCGGCCTTATCATTACCTGGGTAGCGGCAAGTTCTTCGTCCGTCTGGGTGACTCATTTGCCAACGCCATGATTGGTCTGATAAATAATCAGGCAAACCCCGGTTCCGGAAAAATCACCATTGACCCGTGAGTCGTGAGACCCGTCAATTTCCAGTCTTTGCTTTGCTGGTATGCGTCAACTCGTCAATGTAGACCCTGACGTGATGGCCGCCGGACTGCATGTTGAAAATACCAAAACGATCAAATTTGGCTCCACGGGCCTTGTCGCCAGGACGCAAGTTTAAAGTATGTGCTTTGCCGTCCAGAGTAATACGAACCTGCCCCTTGTCGCCCGCTTCGCTGGGTGAATATCGCATGGACCACTCATGGACCTGGCCATCAGGGCGGATGATGGGTGGCTCCTTCCGGGTTACAGGATGTGGGGCGGTCAGACCCTCACCGGTCGATGTCCCGTAGCTCGGACGAAAATAATGGCCGACGCGGCTGGGTCCTTCGACCAGGATGGCGAGATAATTCTTCTGGCGAGCCTTGTGCTCCGGAATCTTGTTGTCCATTTTGGTCGCGGAATTAAACCAGCCGAGGTAAAAGGCGCTATCGGACCCGGCGTCAGTTAAGGCTATCTTTCCAGTAGCCTCCAACTCGTTTTCAAGAGTCAGCGTCTCAACCATGGCGCCGTAATAAGCGGGTTTTTCGTCGCGATAGATGATCCCTCCTAATTCACCCGGCTCACCACCGGTGTGGTTGGTCTGACTATACCCGAAATCGTGAAACGGTCGGATAATGCGTTCCTCGAATTCAACTTGGTTGCCCACGCCTTCCCAACCTGCATCGCTGCTGAAGTCCTGCGGCGTGCCGTCAAGCACTAGGTCGTCAATATAGAAATCCATCCGATCCCCATTGGCCTGCAGGTTCCAGATTCCGAAGCGGTTGAAATTCGCTCCGTCGGACTTGTGGCTTTGGCTGAGCGGGAGGGGATACGTTTTGCCGTCGAGGGTGAAGGTCATGATTCCCTGTTTTTCGTTGCCGTCCGGGTCATACGCCAATGACCACTGATGGATGGTGCCATCGGCCTGGAAAGGCTTGGTCTTCGTCGTCTGCCATCGGGGCCCCTCAAAGGCACCACCACCACCTGTCCGCCATTTGCTGGTGCCATATTCGTAAAAGAGCCGATAATTTCCACCATTGCCATCGATTCGAAATCCAATTGAATTGGGAGTGCGCCAACCGCGAGAAGTATGGTGGAACCATCCAATCAGAACCCCGCTGCCACCATCAGCCCGGGTGACCGCAAATTTTCCCGATGCGGCTAGTTTGTCATGGAACGTCCTGCCAGGGATAACCTTGGCATAGTAGGCACGGGTAACGGAACGCTGAACCGTGCCGCCAATCTCACCTGGATTTCCACCGCCTGCATGGTTGGATTCTTGATGACCGAAGTACTGCCTGATGATGGGCAGTTTTTCAGGCAACAAACGGTTGCGGTAACCGTCCCATTGCGGATTTTCATTGAAGTGCCGAGTGACCTTCACTGTATGCCCCTCTGCCAAGAGTCCGGGCAACGATGACAACCACACCACCGCGACAAATAGCATTCTCGACATGTTATTTCAATTCATGCGCCCAACCGCTCCACGCGCACACAGCTGCGATTGTTGTGAGTAGGAGGTTTTTCATTTCCCTTCAGCTTTCAATTCTTCACCCGTCTTGCCGCCGTGTTTGCGGAGGATGGTATGAGGTCAGCGTAATTTAACCGTTGTGCGGGCCATGAGCCAAAGCATATCTCGATTATGAGGCGAATTTCTTTGGTTGGCATACACCTTCCTACCTTTGATCAAGGGCGGTCTGGTGCGGGGATCAACCCATTTCCTTATTTCACTGTGACCATCAGCAAAGGTAAGGCCTCCAGCTTGGTTATGGTAACTGGCAGGAAAATTGACGATGTAAATTTTCAGCGGAGAATCCGGGTAACTACTCATGTCAACGGCGAAGTAACCCTCATCGATTCCGTCCTCCCGTTCGTCGATAAGCACCCACGTTTGAGAGGGTGACAGTGTGGTCATGTCCGAGGTTCGCTTGATGATTTTATATTGTCCTCCACGGCCAGCGTTGATCCAGCAATTCATCGACATGCTACGCACACGAAGATGGGGCCGACCACCGTGAACGGATACACTTTTGTCCGCCGGACATTTCCAGACCGCATAACTTTCGAAGTAGGGCCAAAGCAAGCTGCCCCGTCCATGACTGTCGACCTTGTTCAAATGAAGGACATTGGTGTTGTCGGAAACTGATTGTGCATAATCAAGCCAGCCAGTCACCCATCGTGGTCTTGCCAAACTCCAATCACGCCCAGGATCATTCGGTGGCACGACATCGTCGTTGTCGTGGGTATACATTCCCCAGGCCAAGCTCAGTTGGCTTAAATTACTCATGCAGGAGATGCCATGCGCCTTTTGTTTGGCCTTGGCCAATGCGGGCAGCAGCAAGGCGGCCAAGATGGCAACAATGGCAATCACCACCAGTAGTTCAATGAGCGTGAATGCCCAGCTCGATTCAGCCTTCATTTCCCTTCAGCTCTCAATTCTTCACCCGTCTTGCCGCCGTGTTTGTAATGCCGTCAATAAAACGCATGCCAGTTGCCGGTATGCCTTAGTTTAATCTTGGCAATGGGCCGCGTCTCGTTATGGCCGTCGCCAAAAGCCACGTTCACAGAGTGAAGGCTTCCCTGATATTGATGGCCGCCACCTGCTTTGGCCGGGATCGGCTTACCTCCCACTTGCATATGAGTTAAATCGGAGATGATTGGCTGATGTGCTGCACGGGAATCCGACAGGGAGATTGGCCATCCGTTGGGATCCTTGGGGTTGCCGTTCATTTTTGGTGTGGGAAACATGAAGCCTCCGGCGTTCCGAGGCACCCACCAGTTGTGCTTGATGATGGCAAAGCTGCCGTAGCTACGCCGATAGTAGCGGTTGAGATCCTCGATGGAACTTATGGCTCGCTTGAGATTTTTTCGCGCCCACTGGTCTGCATCGGTAAATTCATTGGGTCGGGTCGGACAAAACCACATCGGCACAGTTAACCCATACGGCTCAATGCCGGGGGCCATGTCGATGGAAACGTCCCATGGGTTCAGGCCGGTGCGCGGCATTTTGAACGAAGGCAGTTTGTCTTCGAAATTCATGGCGTACATGTTGGCAGATATTCCCCACTGCCGGTAGTTTGAAGTACAATTGGTCACCTTGGCTTTGAATTTGGCCTTGGCCAAGGCAGGCAACAGCAGGCCCGCAAGAATTGCGATGATGGCGATCACCACTAGCAGTTCAATTAGCGTAAATCCTCGGCTTTGTTTCGTTTTCATTTGGCTTCAGCTTTTAATTCTTCACCCGTCTTGCCGCCGTGTTTGCGGAGGAGGTCGGCGGTTTTGCCAAAGGTCATATCCAGCGGTGTTCTGCCTTCAAAATGACCTAATTTAATTATCGCATTCACATCCGCACCCTTGGCGATTAGCAGTTCGACAACTTCCTTGTTACCACCGTAAGCCGCAGAATGCAAAGGAGTCCATCCTTCATTAGTCTTCGCATTCACATCTGCACCTGCGGCGATGAGTAGTTCAACAACTTCTATGAGTAGTTCAACAGGGTGGCCACTATTAGCCGCCAGATGCAAAGGAGTCCGTCCATGCTTATCCTTCGCATCCAAATCCGTGCCAGCTGCGATGTGCTGTTTGACGGCTTCAATGTTTCCTTTCTCGCCAGCAGTCCATATATCCACACTCGGCCCACACCCCACCAGCACCACGGCTGCGATTGTTGTGAGTAGGAGGTGTTTCATTTCTTTTCAGCTTTCTAATCAAGCAGAGTTTTTACTCTGCCAACTTCACCCGATAGTACTGCTTCTGGAAAAGCGCTTCACGCCAATCAGTGAATTCAACCGAGCTTCCGGTGCCTTGGAGTTCGCCGATCTCGCCCCATTGTTTTAAGTCATGCGTGACTTCAATTGTGTAGGTTGAATCTGATTTGGTTTCGAAGCTGATAGTGAATGGAGAATCGGTTTTG
>Ga0310123_10003295_pt1 | contig 12583 bp, 15 predicted proteins | sample CB6_AW_1057_MG_FD_203505 | JGI IMG/M metagenome (GOLD analysis project Ga0310123, IMG submission 203505) | Marine microbial communities from Western Arctic Ocean, Canada - CB6_AW_1057 | ecosystem: Environmental > Aquatic > Marine > Oceanic | place: Canada: Western Arctic Ocean | collected... | reverse complement strand
CGCCCATACTACATCTTGGGGTCACCTGAGTTAAATGGATACCCCATCACGCCCATTTTACAGGCCTTGCAGCCGTCCGACTCCCACGAAAACTCACCCGATGGCCCTAACCAGCTGATTCTATTCGACTTTTAACCGGACAGTAGTGAACGTATACGAATCCAGCGTTCATCGAACCGGGTATGTTATCACGCCCGACCCAATACGCAATGCGCTCTCCTTCGGGCGAGAAGCGCGGACGTTTCCCCCGGGGCGCGAGCAGCCGCGGTTCCCCTCCCAGGCTCGGCACTACGTAGATCCCGCCGCCCCCTTTCTTAGAGACAAAGACTACCTGACTGCCGTCGGCTGAAAACGAGGGCTCGTATTCGTCGGCGCTGTCCAAAGTCAACTGAATCGGCTCGCCGCCGCCGATCTGCTGCAGCCAGATGTCCAGATTCCCTTTCCCGGCACGGTCCGAGGTGTAGACGACGAGCTTGCCATCGCTGGAAAGCGAGGCTTGGTAGGCTAGTCCGCCGTCGAACGTCAATCTCCTCAGCAGGGTGTTTGGATCCATAGACCGTGAGGGCTTCGCCGCGTGGAAGCAACAGCCAAGCCAGCAGGCCCCCGAGGGCGATGAAGACCACAGCAGCGGCTGCTTGCAACCAAGTTTTGGACTCACGTCCCGCGGCCGTTGCCGACTCGACGGCGGACACCAACGTCCTCGATGTCCCCGACTCCAGCCTCTTCCTTAGGCTCTTGAGATCGACGGTCATCTCGTCCAGGTGTTGGTAGCGCTCCTCAGGGGCCTTCGCTAAAGCCTTCGCGACGATCCGCTCCAACTCCATCGGCAGGCCCGCCCGCAGCGCGGTGATGGGTTCCGGCTCTTCGCTGGTAATCGCGTAGAGCACGGCCTGCTGGCGCTCGCCCTCGAAAGGCAGGCGGCCTGTCACCATCTCGTAGATCACGACCCCAACTGACCAGATATCCGTGCGGCGATCGGTGGGCAGGCGCTGCGCTTGCTCCGGCGACATGTAGGCAGGCGTTCCCAGGATTGTCGCTGTCTTTGTGAGCTGTGAGCGCTCAGCAAGCTGCGCCAACCAAAAATCCATGATTTTGACTTGGTCTTGTGGCGTCACCATCAGGTTGGCGCCCTTGATATCTCGGTGGACGATGCCCTTTTCGTGCGCCGCTTGCAGTCCCTGCGCCGTTTGGATGGCGGTGTCTAGCGCCTCCTCCAGCTTCAGAGGGCGGGCTTTGATCTTCTCTTTGACCGTCTGCCCCTCCAGATAGGCCATCGAGAGGAAGGTTTGTCCGTCCGCCTCGTCGATTTCGTAGACAGTACAGATGTTGGGGTGGTCGAGTGCTGCCGCAGCTTGCGCTTCGCGGAGGAAGCGCTCCTTGTGTTCTTCGTCGTCTAGAGCCTCAGAACGGAGGAACTTGAGGGCGACAACACGCTTGAGTTTGGTGTCCTCGGCTTTATAGACGACACCCATGCCGCCCCGGCCGAGTTCGGAGAGGATCTTGTAGTGGCTGATTGTTTCGCCGACCACGATGCCCAATTGTACCGCTACAGGATGTCTCGGGGTAACAAGCCTTCCGTCCAGCTATGCGATCGGAGCCCTGCCAGCCGCTTGATCAGACTCGATTTTCGGCCCGCTTGGCGGCCACCGCCTGCACACGGGGCATCTACTCGCCGGCGCCCCCCCTGCCATGGGCGAACGCCGCGATGTAACCAGAACCTCTCAGCACGCTCCACCTCGCCCGCTGTCTGATCCTGATGAAGGTTTATTATGAGATGGCTTATAGTCGGTCCTGCCAGCCGCAACCACAGCTGGAGTACTATGTTCTAAGCCATTGTATTCGTAATAACAAGGAGTCCTGACCAGATGAACGAACACTCCCCCGGCCCAAGCCGCCCGATCGTGAACCGGCGATCTTTCTTGACAGCCACCGCAGCCGGCGCTCTGCTAGCCCCATTCGCTGCCCACGCCCAACGCGACTGGAGCGGCAAGAACCCGGTTCGCTATCCCGATCCCGACATCGTCGTCATCGACCCCCGGTTCGCCAAATACAAACTCGGCAATACGCCGATCCAGCGCCTGCACGTCGGCACGCTGTGGGCCGAAGGACCCGCCTGGAACGGAGTCGGGCGCTATCTGCTGTGGAGCGACATCCCGAACAACGTCCAGTTGCGCTGGCTCGAGGAAGACGGCCACGTCAGCGTCTTTCGCAATCCCTCGGGCAACAGCAACGGCAACACCTTCGATTATCAAGGACGGCAGATCGCCTGCGAACACGGCAATCGCCGCGTGGTTCGCTATGAGTACGACGGCAGCATCACCGTGCTGGCCGACAAATGGGACGGCAAGCCGCTCAACGCTCCCAACGACGCGGTCGTCCATCCGAACACCCACGACATCTGGTTTACCGACCCCGGCTACGGCAGCCTCATGAACTATGAGGGCAATAAGGGTCCGCTGCATCTCAAGGAAGCTGTCTATCGCATGGACGGCAGCAGCGGCAAGATGGAGATGGTCACCGACGAAATCTTCAAGCCCAACGGCCTGTGCTTTTCTCCGGACTACAAAAAGCTCTACATCGCCGATACCGGATCCACGCACTACCCGGAAGCCCCCAAAATCATCAAGGTCTGGGACATCAATGGCGAGAAGAAACTAAGCAACGGCCGCCGCTTCGCCTCGATGGACCTGCCCGGCGTGGGAGCGGGATTGGCCGACGGCATCCGTGCCGATGTCGATGGCAACATCTGGGCCAGCGCCGGCTGGGTTGGCGACGGCTACGACGGAGTGCACATCTTCGCGCCCGACGGAGTCCGCATCGGCCAAATTCGGCTGCCGGAGATGTGCTCCAACGTTTGCTTCGGAGGAACCAAGCGCAACCGCCTGTTCATGACCGGCAGCCAGTCGCTCTACTCCGTCTACGTTGAGACCCAAGGAGCCCACATTACCTAACTGAGAATTAGGAGGGTGCCGGGAAGCCCGTTCAGGCGAACCGCAAACCAGAGGCGCCCAAACCATCTTCGGCGTGTGGATCAAGCGGCCTGTTATTTTGTGGTTGTGAGATCTGCTTGTAACATTAACGAATTGTCGGCCTCTTCCGCGACGCCGTCCAGCTCATCAGCGTCCCAGTCGGAGCTGTCGACCTTGTCTCCAAGGAACTCAACGATGGAAACGCCTGACTTCGTCCACCGCAGCACGGGGATATTATCCGGGCAGAGGGAAGACGCCGCGCGCATCATTTGGGCCGGGACGCTTGCCAAGACCAACTGTTTTATCCGGCACGGACGTGCGCTGACCCGGGCTTTCAACGCCATCCGGGTGTTATTGCAGAGCGAAATCGGGCAGGTAATATAGGGTGCCATCGTGTTCCCCCTGCCTTCTATATGCGTATGCGTGTTTGGGACGAATAAAACGACATTGATTACGATTTCCTTGCGCCACCGTCCGCATGCAGCACAAGGAGCATTAAGATCCGGATCACAATTCCCAAGCTCCACCAACCCTTCGCCCGTTATTTTCGGCGAAAGCGGTTCCGGCGATTTTGGAGCGCGTTCGGGCTGTCGGCCGACACCCGTGTTCTCGACGTCGGAGGATACGAATACTACTGGCGGTATTTTGACAAGGTCCCACAGGTAACGATGATCAACCTCGACCGCTCCGTGGAACGCAGTTCAGGTTTCAACTGGGTGATTGCCGATGCCCGCCAACTGCCTTTCGCCGACGGAGCGTTCGACGTAGTTTTCGCGAACTCGATCATCGAGCACGTCGGTGATCGAGCAAGCCGCCAAGCCTTTGCCGCGGAAGTGGCGCGGGCCGGCAAACGCTACTATGTGCAAACACCCAACCAGTGGTTTCCGGTCGAGCCCCACCTGTGGACCCCATTCATCCACTATCTGCCAGCGCCGCTCCAAAAGCGCCTGCTGAGGAACTTCACGGTTTGGGGCTGGCTAGTCAGGCCAACGCAGCAGGGGTGCGACGAATTCGTCGACGAGGTCCGCCTGCTCTCCATCCGGGAACTCAAGGCGCTGTTCCCTAACGCGGAAATCTGGAAGGAGCGAGTGCTAGGCTGGACGAAGTCCCTCATCGCCGTTTCGAATCGCCCCTGAGACCGCACTGAAAGCCCGCGGCGCCTAGGCGAGCACTTCCGCTGCCGGTGGGCAATAAGCGGACTACACAACACCGAGCGCAATCATCGCATCCGCGACCTTGATGAAACCCCCGATATTGGCTCCCTTGACGTAGTCGATCTTTTCGCCCTCGCGGCCATTCCGCACACAAGTCGAGTGGATACGTTTCATCACTTCTTGCAGTTTCCGCTCAACCTCCGCTCGGGTCCAGGTCAAGTACTGCGCGTTTTGCGTGCGCTCAAATCCCGAAACGGCAACACCGCCGGCGTTGGCTGCCTTGCCTGGCGCGAAAAGCACATTCGCCTTTTGAAGAACCTCCACGCCCGCGGGCGCTGTCGGCATATTGGCCCCTTCGACCACCGCAATGACGCCGTTGTTCGCGAGCTGGGCGGCATCCTCCTGGCTAATCTCATTCTGCGTCGCGCAAGGCATCGCGATATCCGCCTTGACACCCCAAGGCCTCTTGCCGGCGTGATAGTCACAGCCGAACTTTTCGGCGTACTCAGAAATTCGGCCGCGCTTGACCGTCTTGAGATCGATCACGTAGCCCAACTTCTCCTCGTTGATGCCGTCGGGATCATGGATGAAGCCCGAGGAATCAGAAAGCGTGACCACCTTGCCCCCGAGCTGCAAAATCTTCTCGGCCGCAAACTGGGCCACATTGCCCGAGCCGGATACCAGGCAGACCTTGCCTTTGATACTGTCGCCTCGGGTTCGCAGCATCTCCCGCAAGAAATAGACCGCGCCGTAGCCGGTAGCTTCCGTACGAATCAAGCTGCCGCCGAAAGCGGCCCCCTTGCCGGTGATTGCCCCGGTTACCTCATTGCTCAGGCGCTTATATTGCCCGAACAAATAACCGATCTCCCGTCCCCCGACGCCGATGTCACCCGCCGGGATGTCGCGGTTTTCCCCGATATACTTCCACAACTCCGCCATGAACGACTGGCAAAATCGCATCACTTCGTCGTCGGACTTGCCCTTGGGATTAAAATTCGCCCCGCCCTTCGCGCCCCCCATCGGCAGCGTCGTCAGACTGTTTTTAAGAGTCTGTTCGAAGCCAAGAAACTTCATCACGCTAACGGTCACGGAGGGATGAAACCGCAGCCCGCCTTTGTAAGGGCCGATGGCATTGTTGAACTGCACGCGAAAACCGCGATTCACCCGCACGTTGCGCTCATCGTCCTTCCAGGTGACGCGAAAGGTGATGATGCGATCCGGTTCGGTAAGCCGCTCCAGGATTTGCTCCTCGCGGTAGATCGGATTTTCAAAGGTGAAGGGCAGGATGGTCTCCGCCACTTCGCGGACAGCTTGGTGAAACTCCGGCTGGCCGGGATTGCGGCGCACCAGCCCGTTCATGAAACGTTTGAGTTCGGACTCGACTTCGCTATTGTTGGACATAGTTGTTCCTTTGATTCTCCCGCATGCAAGCGCCTTTTGTCCCCGGTTCTTGCGAAACGCCCCGCGCCCTGCAGCCTTCCTGTTCGGCAACGCACGACTTCGCTACCATGAAAACCCATGGAAACCCGGCTCCGCTTCCTGCTCGGCGACCTGTGCGCGAACGCCTCGCTGGGAACACTCATCGCCCTGGTCTGCGCCGGTCTCGTTAGTGAAAACTGGAACCCGCTGCTCGCCATGCTCGCGGGAATGCTGCTGGGCATGCTCCTAGCGTTTCCGGCATCCATTGTCGCCGGCATCTACCTCGGAGCCTTCGAAATCATGATCCCCATGATGCTGACCGGAATGGTTTCCGGGATGGCCGTGGCCATGCTCGCCGCGATGGCGCCTCTGCCTGTCGGTGAGGCCAGCCAATGGGGAGCCTCTTTGGGAATCGCCACCCTCGCCCTGACCTACATGGCGAACGCAGCCCTTCGAGGTGAGGTGAGCCGTTGGACTTAGTCACCCGCAAGAAATGGGACAGCACCGCCTCGAAGTACGATCTGCTCACCCGCGGCACTGAAATCCGCTATGCGGACTACAAAAGGACCTTCTTCGCTCCCATGCAAGGCAAGGTGCTGTTCCTGGCCGCCGGAACCGGCCTCGATTTCAAATACTTCCCGCCCAACCAAGACGTCACGGCCATCGACATCAGTCCCAAAATGCTAGAGAAGGCCGCTCCCCGGGCCGAGCAATACGAAGGCACGATCGACCTCAAAGAAATGGACGTCCACGACCTCAGTTCCCCAGGTTTCCTCGACGACAGCTTCGATCAGATATTCACCGTCTGCACGTTCTGCTCGGTCCCGAACCCCGTACATGGCCTCGAACAGCTACGCCGCGTCCTCAAGCTCGGAGGGCGCCTGCGAATGTTCGAGCACACCGGCAGCCGCTGGTTTCCCTTCAACCTGCTGCTGAACCTAATGACGCCGGTCAGCCGCTTGAACGGCCCGGAACTGAACCGTCCCACGGTGGAGAACGTAGCAAGAGCCGGCTTCACCATCCAGCGAGTCAACAACCTCTACCTAGATGTAGTGAAGACCATCGAAGCAACGAAGTGAACAGAGCCCTGAGCGCAAGCGACGGGCCAGCCAACGAGCAAGGATATTCAGCCGGCCCCCACCGCCTCAACTTCGGCTTCATGGTTCAGTCAAAATCCATGCCTGGAATCGGTTACCTGGACTTGCAGCGCGCGAGGCAGGGAGCAAAAAGCGTGTTACGTTTCGGCGTGAGATCGATCCTGTTGGGGAGGGGCAGCGGAGCAGAAAACAGCCTACTACCGTAATTCATGTTGCACTTACGCCCGAATTCGATACGAGATACAACCAAAATTTGTGGATGAGGGGCTGAGGGAAGGCGGCGTATCCTGACGATTGAGAAATCAATTCAATCGTTTCCTGGAAAGGAACAAGGAGGATACGCCATGAGTCAGTGTGAGGCTGCTGAGAGCAGCAGTCAACTCAACCCCCAATTCATTGATGGAAGAAACGCTCGCCGTTCGATGAAGTACTGCCCAAGGAGCGCGCCAGATGCTCGTCAAGGCCGTGGAAGCCGAAGTGACTGCCCTACATCGAAGGGCATTAGCACGAAGTCGACGAGGACGGCCGACGGCTGGTGGTGCGCGATGTTCCGGTTGAAACCATGTGGGATCAACTGGGCATGCAAGTTCAGTGCTCACTCTTGATGTCGACAGCCATGCCGGAGATGACCAGGAAGGTGCCGCTGAAGCAATCGACGATTACGTTCAATCCTGTGCAAGAACCTGTGAAAAACGGAACCCCGTGACGATTTCGATGACTTTGAGGTGGGATAAGTTGTTGAAAACAATGGCGCGCTCGGAGAGATTCGAACTCCCGACCTTCTGGTCCGTAGCCAGACGCTCTATCCAGCTGAGCTACGAGCGCATTGGAATGGAGGTAACTGCTTGAGGCCTTACTTTTGCTGCGGCCCTGACTTCTGCTCGAAGTCTGACTTCCCTCGATTGTCTGACTTCAATGCTACCGTGCGTCGGGTTGACTGTCAAACTCTGAGATCGCCCCAATCTCCCGTGATAGGCTAGGTTCGAGGGTGCTGCGGACGCCCGGGCTTCCGCGGTTGTTGTCCGCCCCCCCCAACTCAACTCATGAAGATCGTAGAACTCCTCCACGCCGGGAAGCGAACCGTTTCATTTGAATTTTTTCCTCCCAAGGATGACGCTGGATTTGACGACCTGTTTCGAACCATCGCCGCGCTGAAGCCGCTCGATCCTAACTATGTTTCCGTCACTTATGGCGCCGGGGGCAGCACGCGGCGCAAAACGGTCGAGCTTGTCAAGAAGATCAAACACGATATCGGGCTCGAGTCGATGGCACACCTGACGTGTGTCGGCGCCACGCGACAAGAAATCGGGTCCGTGCTGGACGACCTGCAGTCCGCGGGCGTGGAGAACGTCCTGCCGTTGCGAGGTGATCCGCCAAAAGGAGAATCTGAGTTCGTGAGGACCGAGGGCGGTTTCGGATACGCCAATGAACTAGTGGAATTCGTCCGGAGCCGCTACTCTTTCTGTCTTGCCGGCGCCTGCTATCCCGAGATGCACCCGGAAGCTCCAAACCAGGAAACTGATCTGGACAACCTGAAACGGAAGGTGGATGCGGGCGTCGATTTCTTGATTACACAGCTTTTCTTTGACAACGACGACTTCTTCCGTTTTCGAGACCGGGCAGCCACCCGGGGTATCCGTCTGCCGATTCTGGCCGGCATCATGCCGGTTCTCAACGTCAAGCAGATCAAGCGTTTCACGCAGATGTGCGGCGCTGCTATCCCGGCGCAGTTGTTGTCTCAGATTGAAGCTGTTGAGGACGACACGGACGCCGTGAAGCAGATCGGCGTCTACCACGCCGCTCAGCAATGCGAGGGTCTGCTGCGGGACGGTGTTGCGGGGCTGCACTTCTACACCCTGAATCGTTCGACAGCGACCAGGGCGATTTATCAACAAATCAAAAGCTTATTTTCGGATAAGGCCGGACCTGAGCGGGACAACCAGCTATCGTTGGCATTCGGCAAGCACTAGACTAGCTGTCACAATAGAAAGGTAAAATGCGGTTCCTTAACACTTACCTTGCGATTTTGGTGATGACGGTGATTCCTGCAGCCGGCGAGAATTGGCCCCAATAGCGCGGACCTTTCGGGACGGCTGTTTCACCCGATAAGAACACGCCCGTCGAGTGGGGCCGTGACCAGAACATCGCGTGGAGGACTCCTCTGCGTGGTCTCGGTGTGTCATCGCCCATCGTGGCCGGCGACAGGGTGTTTTTGACTTACCAGATTGGAGCCGGCCCGCTACGATTAGGCCGCCACCCGTCACTGGTGGGAGGTGCGGATGCGGCCGCCGCTGGGGAACTTCCACTCGGGGGGCGCCGTCCAGCTGCCGCGGACCAAGAGATCAAACTCGCCGTTGGCGCTTTCGACCGCGCAACAGGGCAGCTCGTCTGGGAGTACGAGGTCGCGGCGGAAGGAGAGTTGCCCGAAGGTCACGAGAAATGGAACCTTGCCACACCCAGCCCCGTGAGCGACGGGGAGCAAGTTTACGCCTGGTTCAGCAACGGACAGCTCGTAGCGGTCGGTCAAGACGGCAAAGCAGTGTGGAGCCGCCATCTTGGAAAGGACTACGGCGCGTACAATGTCCCCTGGGGACATGGCAGCTCTCCCCTACTGTATCGGGATCGTCTAATTCTGGTGTCCTATCATTACTTCCTCCGCCTACTTGTTGGCTCTTGACAAGCTGACGGGTGAGGAGCTGTGGAAGACGGACCGCGGCGAGGGGGTCTACTCTTACACGACCCCGGTGGTAGTAGAAGGCCCCAACGGCGAAGAACTCATTGTGAATTCGAGCGAAGGGGTCGAGGCCTATGACCCGGCGACGGGGCGGCAGCTCTGGAACTTTGAGTAAGCCACCCGCGACCCGATTCCAGCGCCGGTCCACGACGGGGGCATTCTGTACATGAGTCGCGGCTGGCGCAGTGGGCCCTATCTGGCGATCCAAACAGGCGGCCGCGGCAACATCGGAGATTCACAAATCCTGTGGCAGGTCGACACCGGAGCACCATACGTTTCGTCGATTGTGCAATACGACGGACTCATCTACATGGCGAACGGCAGGGGGATCGTCACCTGCGTCGATGCCAAGACTGGTGAACGCGTTTGGCAAGAACGGCTGGGTGGTATCTACAGTGCATCGCTCGTCGCGGCCGACGGCAAAATCTATTTGTTCAGCGAAACGGGCGAGACGCTTGTTCTTCGCGCGGGACGGAAGCCCGAAGTGATAGCCAAGAATCAACTGTACGAGCACTTCGTGGCATCTCCGGCGATTGCAGAGAGTCATCTCTATGTGCGCTCGGCAGGGCATTTGATCGCGATCGCGCCGAACTAGATGCGATGGCTGGTACATCGTATACGTTGCGGGTGGAGAGCTCTCTAGTGAACTGTGGCTTCGAGACCTAGCGACTTTCCGGCGCAAAAAGATCTTTTCGGAGGAAGCCCGCCGCGGAAACCGCCGGAAGCTGGAATTGCGCAGCGCCGATTTCGGCGGTGCCGCCGCGCCCGATTGAATCCGCCTCCCGCCTGTGCCTCGCCGGTCCGCGGCTTCATGCTTCCGCCTCCAAGAGGTTCCCGATGTTGATCAGGTTGTCGGCGATCACTCCCAGCCCCACCCAGCGCCGCATCCCGGCCAGACCCGGGTAGCGGCTGCGGTTCAGGCCATGGCGGCGCTTCAGCACACTGATTTTCCCCCTCCAGTGCGCCACTTCTGCCCGCGCTTGAACCATCTTTGCTTCTGTCTGCCTCGCCGCACCGGGTCCCGCGTCGCGTAATTCGGAATCGAAACCCGCGCCACTGCCATCGCCTCCAGCGCCCGCTCGTTGGCCGCCGAAGAAAACCCCGCATCAGCCGCCACCAGCCGCGGCGTGCGTCCCAACCGCCGCTTGTGTTCCTCGACCGCTTCGATCAAGATCTCGCGGTCGTCCGGCCGTTTCTCGTAGACCTCGTAGTCGCTGATGATCTGGTGCTCCGCCTCCTGCACCTTCAGCATCTTGCCAAACTCGTTCGGCTTGCCGGCCTTGCCCTTGCGGATCACTTCCGTCGTTGGCTCGAACACGCTCAGCAGCTTGTCCGGCGCCTGCGTCTCGCCCTCGAAGACGCGCCTCTTGGTTTGCCGCCGCACTTGCTCGACGCGCCCGGCCATTTTCTCGATCTGCTGACTCAAACCTTGCAGCAAGCTCTCGCCCGGCGGCTCGGCCGCACTCTTGACACCCTGTTCAATTTCCTTGACGAAACGCCGTGCCTGCGCCACCACGCGTCCGCCGGTTTCCAGCAGCTTGCCGTAAAGCTCGCGGCGCTGCTCTCGGCCTTGCTCGGAACGCCCGATGCGCCCGATGCGCATTACGATCTTCGAGACGCTGCGCATCCGATCGCGCAGACGTTCTCCCGCGCCGCCGGCCGCCTGTTCGATCCTGCGCATCGTGCGCGTGAGCACCGGCAGTCCGTCGTTCAATAAACCCGAATCGGTCGGATAATGCACGTTGGTTTCGACCACGGTCGTGTCGATGCGCAGCTTGCGGCCCGAGACCACGCGCTTCTCGCGCGCCATCTCGATTAAGCGTTCGTGCAAGCGCCCGATTAGCTCCGGGCTCAGCGCGCGGGCGATGCGCGCCAAGGTCTTGGCGTCGGACACGGCTTCCCAGCCGATGCGCGTGAAGTGGCGGCAGCGGCAGCAGCTCCAGCAGAAAGCCGACAACCTCACTCAGTCGATTGAGCTGGGCGGTGACATTCCCAGGCTGGTCCAGCGCCTGCGCCAAGTTGAAGAGGAGATGGCTCGGCTGGACAGGACGCTTGCTTCCCAACGCGGCGTGAAACCCAGGGTGACGGCCGAACAAGTCCGATCGCGGCGGGTGGTTAATACCTTGATGCAGCTCAGGGACATGCTGGACGAGCAGGAAGTAGTTGTGGCCCGCGCAACGCTTCGGAAACATGAAGGGAAGCTCACGTTGACCCCTACAGTGAGGGATGGCGGACGAGTATTCGAGGTGTCCGGGAACTTCGGCCCCACCGGGGATCAACCGGATGGTGCAATGCGGTTGGTGGCCAGAGACAGAATCGAACTGCCGACGCCAGCCTTTTCAGGGCTGGACTCGCCCATTCGTAACTCCTTGATTTTCCTAGCCTTAGATACCCTCAACACCAGTATTTCCGCCCTATTATTGGAACAATAATGGAACAAACCTCAGTTTACCATCGCCGACTCCGTTAGCCGACCGAAATTCTCTATTGCTCTCCTTTCCGACGCGGGTACGAACTGCTGATAGATGTCCAGCGTTGTGCTCGCCCGCGAGTGCCTCATTAGCGCCTGGGCGTCCTTGACGTCCGCCCCGGACAGCTTCAGCCACGTCGCATAGGAGCGACGCAGCGCTTGCCAGTTCACCCAACCGATGCCCAACTTCCTGCCAGCGGGCTTGATGTGCCGGGTCAGGATGTTGTTGTCCCGCATCGGCAAGCCCTTGACCGGAGATTGGAACACCAGGTCGTCAGGACCGACGGACTTCACGGCCGGATATCTCCGAATCGCCCGGCCTGCCCTTACCTCTACCGTCAGGCTCTTCAAGCGCTGAATACGTTCGATCACCTTGAGAAGAACCGGGATCGTTGCATTACTGGCCTCGCTCTTAGGCGCTCCCCAATCACCGCGGCAGTAGCGCTCATCGATGGTGATCGAATCTGCATGAACGTTGCGCCATCGCAGCCCGATCAATTCGCTGACGCGCAAACCCGTGTAGACCGCCACAAAAATCATCGTGGCATAGGGCTCGGCGATCAGCGCCAACAAGGCCTCAAACAGAACCGGCGTGACGTAGGGCTTCGACCGCTTGGCGCGGCTTTTCCTGCTGGGATCAGTTCCTCTGCATGGCGTTCGCCCAGCTGACCTAGCGCGAAAGCCTGCGCGACATCGAAGCGTGCCTGCGTTCGCTCGGCGCCAAGCTCTACCACATGGGA
>Ga0310123_10003294_pt1 | contig 12585 bp, 10 predicted proteins | sample CB6_AW_1057_MG_FD_203505 | JGI IMG/M metagenome (GOLD analysis project Ga0310123, IMG submission 203505) | Marine microbial communities from Western Arctic Ocean, Canada - CB6_AW_1057 | ecosystem: Environmental > Aquatic > Marine > Oceanic | place: Canada: Western Arctic Ocean | collected... | reverse complement strand
CCATCTTACCTTAAACTTACTGAATTAATGATAAAGTTATCAGAAAACAAAAAATTAACAGATAAAGAATTGGAGGAAGTTTCTAAATTGCAAGATAGGTTAAACAAACATATAGACAAACGAGAAGTTTCAATGGACTGAATTTTTTACTTTATGAAAATAATTATCCATTTAGATTATAATGTTATCATTTCAATTAGAGATTGAATATTTATGAAGTTGGATAATAGATTAATTCTAGTTTTAGTCGCAGTAGTTGGAATCTATGCAATTTTCTTATTCATATCAGATTATAATATAATCTCAGAAAAGATATCTAATTTTAAAATTAACTATTTACCTCTCATTCTTTTGTTTGTATCAGCTAGTTGGATTCCTCTTAGCATAAAGTGGCATCTGTTACTAAAAAACTGTGGAATAGATATACCACTAAAAAAAAGCATTTCAATTTTTTTATCAGGATCAGCTTTCACTACAATCACACCAGGTCAAATTGGTGCTTTAATGAAGTCTCAGATTCTTAAAACAAGTTTTAACATTCCACATACAAGAACTGTACCAATAATATTAGTTGAAAACGTTTATGATCTTATTGGAGCTATTATAGCTTCTATAATGGGAGTAATAATTCTAGGAATTGAACCCTACCTTATTATTATTGCAATTTCAGTTTTAGCTATAATTTTTTTCTTTATGTATTATAGACCTGCTTCTAATTTATTTTTTAAACGAATATCAAAAACAAAATTTTTTTCAAGATATGTTGAAGATATATCAGAATTCGAAAAAATTATCCGAAAATCTACAAATCTAAAAATTGCTATAACATGCATTCTGCTTTCAATTACATACTGGTTCATAATTTCAATTGCAGTTCACTATACTTTGATAGCGTTTGATATCAACATGTTAGATTATTTGCAGGTTCTTGCTATTTACACAACTTCTATTCTTTTAGGTGCTATATCGTTTATTCCTGCTGGGCTTGGTGTTGCTGAAGGTTCTATTACTGGTTTGCTTACACTGAATGGGATAGATGTTTCTACGGCATTAATTCTAACCATAATGATTCGAATTCTTACTTTATGGTATTCAGTTGCTGTTGGATTTATTGCGTTGAAATTTACTGGTGGATTCGCATTTAGAAAGAATTCGTTTTAGAAAAAGAGATTATTTTTTTACATACGTATTCAATATTTTCTTCATTTAATGTTACTGAGGAAGGAAGCCATATTCCTCTATTAGAAATTTCAGAAGTTATTTTGAATTTCACATCCTTATCCTTATAGGGAGACAATCTATGTATAGGCGGATAAAATATTCTTGTTTCAATCTGATTTTTTTTAAGATGTTTTATTATGTCATCTCTTTTTCTCTTTGAATCAACTAAAATGTCAACCATCCATGGTGTGACGCTATCAAGATTTGTTTTGATAAAATTAACTGATGAGAGTTTGGATAATAATTCTTCGTATAGATTAAACATTTTTTTCTTGAGAATCATTCTTTTTCTCAGTTTTCTCATTTGTGCGATTCCAACTGCAGCCTGAAATTCTGTGAATTTGAAATTATATCCTATTGTAGGATGTTCAAAAGCCATGCGCATATTTTGTTTTGCTCCAGGTTTTCGACCAAAATCCTTCAGAGCTTTACATTTTTCATATAATTTTTTATTATTAGTTACAATCATCCCACCTTGTCCAGTTGATATTATTTTTGGTGTACTAAAGGAAAAAATTCCAATATCACTAACTGTACCCACATGTTTTTTCCCATAAAAACATCCTAAACCATGAGCCGCATCTTCTATAATTGATAAATTATAGCGATTAGCAATCTCAGTTATTTTATTTATATCAAGTGCACGACCATTAAAATCAACAGGCATTATTGCTTTTGTTCGTTTAGTAATATTTTGCTTAATTTTTTTTGAATCTATGTTTAGTGAATCAGATTCAATATCAACTAAAACAGGTTTTGCTCCAACCGCTTCAACCGAGTTAGGTCCAGCGACAAATGTTAAATCTGGTATTAGAACTTCGTCACCATTGTTAATTCCAAGCGATTTTAATCCAACATATAATGCAGTAGTTCCGCTTGTTACTGCACATGCATATTTTACACCAATGAAATCAGCAAACATTTTTTCAAATTTCTGAGTTTTTGAAGCCTCAGTAAACCATCCTGAATCTATTACTGAAATCAATTCTTTTTTTTCATCATCATCCATATGTGGTTCGATTTGATTGATTTTTTTCAAAATATCACATGTTTTTTTATAGAACAATAAATAAAGATGACTTACAATTATTCAGGAATGAGTAGATTTTCTAACGTACTTGTTACTGGTGGGGCTGGATATATTGGAAGTGTTCTTGCAAGAAAGCTTGTATTATCAAAATATAATGTTAAAATTTTGGATTCATTGATTTTTGGGCAAGACGGTATTTCGGAACTTGTTTCAAATAATTCTGTGAATCTTTTTGTAGGTGATATTAGAAACAAAGAGATTATTCCGGATATTCTTAAAGAAGTTGATTGTGTTATCCATCTTGCTGCAATTGTAGGAGATCCATTATGTAGTAAAATTCCAATGGCTACAAAACAGATTAATGAACTTGCAACAAAACATATTATTGATTCTTGTAAAAAATCTGGAGTACGGCGATTCATTTTTGCATCAACTTGTAGTAATTATGGTTCGTCATTAGGAACTGTTAATGAGGACACACCTTTAGAATCACTTTCACTTTATTCAGAGACGAAGATTAAATCAGAATCTTATATTTTAGATTCTAAGGAAGAAAATTTTGAGCCTTGTGTTCTAAGATTTGCTACGGCGTATGGTATTTCACCTAGGATGAGATTTGATCTACTCGTACAGGAATTTATTCGAGATGCGTTGATTGATAAAAAAATATCAATCTTTGGACCAAACCATTGGAGACCGTTAGTACATGTAGATGATATTGCATCTGCTTGTATTACTGCCATTGAAAATTCAAGTAATATTTCTGGTGAAGTGTATAATGTTGGTGATAATGAGCAAAATTATACAAAAAAGAATCTAGCTGAGCTTGTACAGAAATACATTCCATCAACTATAGAAATAACTGAATCGAAACAAGATCTAAGAAACTATAGGGTTTCTTTTGATAAAATAAGAAATAAGCTGAATTTTAAGGTCTCAAAAACAGTTGAGGATGGAATATCAGAGATATTAAATCAAATAAATAATCACACACTAAACCCACAGAATAGTCAATTTTCGAACTTAGCTAAAGCTGTAGAGAGAGTTGTGGACTTTTAGATAGAATATTTGGTGCGCAAAATATATTACATGATAGAAAATTCGATTAGCTATGCGTATTTTTATCACCGGCACAACTGGATTTTTAGGACAGCAGATTTCAAACTCACTGGTAAAAAAAGGTCATAAGATTGGAACACTATCTCGAAATGTAGCAAAATCTGATCGTGCAATTGCTTCAAACACAGAATCAATGATACGGGGCGAGAAAAATAAAGGGATATCATATTATTTTGGTGATCTAACTGATTATCTTAACATTCAAGATGTTTTAACTAATTTTAAACCTGATGTGATAATACATCTGGCTGCGCAAACTTCAGTTGCTTATAGCTTTACTCATACTACTGAAGTATTCAATGTGAATTTCCTCGGTGTTGTGAATATGGCTGAAGCTGCACGTAGAGTTCTACCTAAACTTAAGAGATTTATTTTTTCTGGCTCGGTTGAAGAATATGGAATACAGACTAAATTTCCAACAAAAGAAACTGCAGAAGTGAGAGCTGCCAGTCCGTATGGTGTAGCAAAAATTGCAGCAGAAAAACACCTGAAATATCTATACCAAGCTTATGGGTTCCCAGCAATCATATTCAGAAATGCAAACTCGTATGGAAGAAGATACAACCACCAATTTGTAATAGAAAGTATAATCTATCAAATGTATCAAGGGAAATCTCCAATTAAATTGGGTGATCCAACTCCTTACCGTGATTTTATTTTTGAACCGGATTTACTTTCTGCATATATTTTAGCTACTGAAAGCAATAACAAAAAAATTATTGGAGAATCAATCAACATAGGAACTGGAAAATCATTATCAATTAAGCAGCTAGCTGAGAAAATCCGAAAAATTACCGGATATAAGGGAAAGATTCAGTGGAATAGTTTTCCAAAGAGATCTCTTGAGATTCCAAAACTCGAAGTTGATAATTCAAAAGCAAGAAAACTGTTAAAATGGAAACCAAATTACACTCTAAATCAAGGATTAGAAATTACTGCTTCTTACTACAAAGATAGAAGTTAATTATTTTTACTAATATAACAAGAGCTAAATCATGACATTACTTTCAAACGTAGATTATAAACAAAGATTTAGTTCAATTGCAAAAATTTATGAAAAAATTTCAAATCAATATACAGTTAACAGACGTGCTGAATTATTTAAAATATCTCCATCTGAATTAATTTTAGAAGTTGGATCTGGAACCGGAATGATTTCTGATTTGATTGATCGACAAATTATATGCAGTGATATTTCTTATGAAATGTGTAAAGAATCTGCTAAAAAACATATGAATGTAATTTGTTGTGACGCAGAAAAATTACCCATACGTGAAAACATACTGGATGGAATAATATCTGCTGAGGTAGTTTATTATCTAAACAATCCTAATGCTTTCATCGAGGATTCTACACGGATTTTAAAAAAGGATGGAAAACTTATGATAACAATATTTAATCAAAAAATGCAATTCATAGATAGCATTCGCTCATTCTTGAGGATTTTTAATAAAAAAATGTATTTTGATGATGGTCACGAATTAATGAAATATGCTATTCTTAAAGAATTATTGGAAAAAAATAACTTCAGAATAACTTATTTGAAAAAAAATGTTATTTTTCCGTTCAAATCACTACACAAAATTAATCTATTATTCGAGAAGACCGGATTTTCTTATTTTTGTTTTTTTATTATTGTAGAAGCCGTGAACCGATGAGAATTTTTGATCTATTTTTTTGTGATAAATTAATAAACTAATTAAAATATACGGATTTTTTATTACGCTCATGAGTACCGCAATTATAATTCCAACCATAGATGAAATTGATGGCGTTATTGAGATCCTACCACAAATAAACAGGCAATGGGCTGAAACGATGGTTTTCGTGGATGGTGGTTCAACTGATGGAACTGTAGAAAAAGCTCAAGAAATGGGATTTGACGTTATTCATCAACATAACAAAGGAGAGGGAAATGCGATGAGAATTGGTACAGATTCAACAGAATCAGACTTTGTTTTGTTTTTTAGTCCAGATGGAAATGATCTTCCTGAAGATATTCCAAAATTAATTCAAAAAACCAAAGAAGGTCATGACGTAGTTCATATTTCCAGATTTGGCAAAAATTCTGTTAGTGATGACGCTGGTTGGCTTGACAGATTTGGAAATAATTTGTTTACATTTTTAGTGAACACATTTTTTGGGGGAAATTACACGGATGCACTTAATGGTTATAGAATTATCAAGCGAAAAATATGGGATGATTTGAAGACCGATGCACAATTTTTGAATATTGAGCAACAAACATGTATCAGATGTGCAAAAAGGAAAATTCCAATTTCTGAAATAGAAGGTCGGGAACCACGTAGAATTGGCGGCACAAGGAAAATGAGACCACTGACAGTAGGTGGACAACTTAGTTATCAAATAATTAAAGAATTTATTTTTTGGAATAGGTAACATGGAATCAGTTGAAAAAACTAAATGGGATATTCTCTATGACGAAGAGAAAAAGTCGTTATTTTCTAGATTAGAAGAGTTTGTAATTAACATATATTTTTCAGATGTTTTTACTAAAGCCATACTTTCTGTTTCGAATATTAAAACTGGTAAAATCTTTGAGCCAGGATCCGGTGGAGGAATGGCTAGTGCCAAATTTGCAAAAGATGGTTTTGATGTTACCTGTATGGATTTATCTGAAAATGCATTGCAAAAGACCAAATCTCTTTTCAAACATATGGATTTAAAGGCTAAATTTACTTTAGGTGATTTGTTTCATACTCCAATTAAAGATGATGAATTTAATATTGTATTTAACCAAGGTGTAATGGAACATTTTAGACTAGCTAATTTAGAGGCGTCTAATGGAATAAAAGAAATGTTACGTGTTTTAAAAAATGATGGTGTACTAATAATTTTGGTTCCAGCATATTTTTCTCCTCTTTTTTTTGTTTATCAATTTTTCAAGAAGTTTAATTTAATTAAAAAACATTGGCCTTACACTGATCAAGACTTTCTACACAAACATGAATTATTTGAGATGATGGAAAAAGCAGGATGTAAAAACATAGTTGTTAGAAGATTATGGTCCTCATTCTTTTTTTCTATGATAGGATATTGTAAAAAATAGGGAAATTAACGTAAATGACTCTTCAAATAACAAAATCCAGAATCATATTATATCTTGTTTTAATATGTGTCATATCGTTAGGTTTAAAATTATACACGATAGATTTCTCTCTTCCTCCACATTCTGATGATTTTGGATTTCTTGTAGATTCAATACAGTATAATCAAGGGGATTTTTTCATCAGTCAGAAAAAAAATCCTGGTTGGCCTCTTTTTTTAGCACCATTTTTATCAATTATAAATTCAGACAATTTCCTTGATTATGCAAATATTGCTAGAATTCTGACTATAGGAATTTCAACAATTACTATAATACCTATGTATATACTTGCTAGAAGATTTTTTGCTGAAAAATATTCATTAGTAGCTGCAAGTCTTTTTGCATTTGAACCTCATCTAAACTATAATTCTGGTGGTGCATTATCTGAACCATTATTGATTTTAGTTCTCATTACATCAATGATCTTTATACTAAATGATAAAACAAAATATCATTACCTAGCTTTCATATTTACTGGACTTTGTTGGTGGGTAAGATTAGAAGCAATCTATTCTATGATTGCGATTATTATAATATTTTTTGTGGTTCATCGACACAAACCTAATTCTCTGAGAAACTTTTCATTAGGTATAGTATTTTTGTTGATAATAATTTCGCCCCTTTTTATTCAACGAGATCTACAATTTGATGATCCATTCTACGTATGGTATACTGGAACCATATTCGCCGGTGATTATACTGAAATATTAACTTCTCCAGAAAATGCAGGAGTAGCAGATTTTGTGGAAAACCATGGTATTCTTGGATTAATGGAAAGACTAGCAAATGGACTACCAAATTTACTTAACATTCTAATTAGAATATCATATCCATACCTGTTAATTCTAATACCATTTGGAATTTTGTTTTCTTTAAGACCCATAGATCAAAAAATGAAGAATATTAAGGCAAATTGGATCATGATTATCAGCATAATTGCCGTGCTGATGATACCGTTTACAATGTTTGAAGAAAGAAGATGGTTGTTCCCAATATTTCCATTTTTGATTATTCTAGCAACCATTCCTATTCAAAGAGTTACAAATTATGGTCTCAACACATTTAGTTTCAACGAAAACCAGAAGTCGATATTCCTGGTGATAGTTATTGGTGTTGTCCTTCTTCTTTCTAGTATATTTACAATGGGAATAGGAGAATTTGGTTATGGTTTACCAAATTCAGCTCTTGAACGTGAAGAGCTTGAATTTACTGTGTATTTGTCTGAAAACTTTGATGGCAGAATATTGAGAGATGCGGTATCACTGGATTATTTACATTATGTTCATTTTATATCAACAGGCGATGCTGATTTTAAATCATTCAAGTCTCCACGAGGAAAAGATCCATTTCCTGATCTATATAAGTCCGGACAAGTTTGGTGGTTAAGTGTAAATGGAAAAACTATCGAAGAATTAGTTACTAATGGCGAAACTAAAGGATTGAAATACATAAGCATTCTTGAAGAAGGAAGTTACTTTTTCCCATTTCTAAATGATTTGTATTATTATGAAGAAAGATATCCGTATATGGAAAAAATTTTTGATTCAGGCGAGATGAATTATAAAGAATTTAAGATAAAAGTATTTGAAATTAACTACCAGAAATTTCATGATCTCAATAATTAGATAAATCTTGACAGATCACTATGCTGGTGTAACTTCAATACCATTCACCTTCCATGTAGTTTTGTGGTCTCTTTGTAGTCGATTCATAACATTAATTTTGTATAAACCAGAAGTATCAGATGGACTGATTTCGTCAAGACCTTTTTCTATCTTTTCAGTTCTAATCTTACGATAAATATTATCCCATTCCTTAAACATGTTCTTTTCTTCTTTTTTGGAAATCCAACGTTTTCTCTTACTTTTCAGAGTATCAAACATACTAGTATATGCATTCTTAAAAGCTGTAGGAAGTTTAGATTCATGCCCACCCTTAGTAGAAAGTATTCCTTCGTTTCCTCTTGCGACTGAACTAAACAGGCCCTCTCTTTTAGATTTATAAAATCTTAGATACAATTTCATTTTCCAAATAAATAGTCCCAGAGGTGATATAGCAGGACAATAATTCAGTGAAGGAAATAGGGATAAACTATCAAGAATATGCGTAAAATATTTGGTGTTGAATTTAATTTTATTTGAATCATATAGACTATAAAATAACTCTGTTCCTGGCAAAGCCATGTAAAATCCTATTGAAAGATCAGTTACACCATGCTTTGCTAATTGTTCAACAAATTTTTTGTTTTCCTCAAGATGTTCAGGAAGATCGTGTGGAAAGCCTATAACAAGAAAAACTGATAGATTTAGATCTGCCTTAACTGTTGCATCTATACTATCAAGAAGTCTGTCCGTTCTCATCTGTTTTTTTATCATTTTCCTAGTTTCATCTGATCCAGACTCAGGTGCATATGCCATGCTGGTCATACCAGATTTTTTCAAAAGGACAGCAATTTCACTATCTATAACCTCAGAACGAGTTCCGCTTGGAAGTTGCCAGGAGATCTTTAGATCCCTTTTTATTAATTCTTCACAAAATGCCTTTATCCAATCCTTTTTTATTATTGCAGTTAGATCTTGGAAAGGGAAATTTCTTGCTCCAAGTTTCTTTACATTATATTCTATTTCATCTACAACACCTACAGGATCTCGAGGTATCCATAGAGGCGACCACATGTTTGGTGAAGAACAATAAGTACATTGGTATGGACATCCTCTAGTAGCTAGTATAGGAATAGTTAGACTAGCTGAATACATTCCACCAACAAACCTATTCTCATGATAGCTTTTTACATCGAAAGAATTCCAATCAGGATATGGAATATCGTCTATGCTTTTTCGTCTATTCCTTCTAGTGTTTATAACAACTTCATTATTTCTCTTGTAACCCACTCCATCAATATTTTCAACAGACGATTTATTTTTTATTGCATTCATCAAGTCAAGTATAATTTCTTCACCTTCTCCCATCACAATATAATCTGCAGAAGATGTATTCAGAGAAAATTCAGGTAATGCTGAAATATGTTCGCCCCCAAGGATTACAGGAATATTTGGAAATTTTTTCTTGATTAAAGATACAAGTTTAACCGCTACGGGCCACTCGTGAGTAAAGATTACCGATATTCCAATAGCTAATGTATTAGGATTAATTTTTTCAGCTACTTCCTCTAAACTCAAACCAATCAAATATCCTTTAAAGTATCCAGTTCTTTTTTTTGGTGCTTCACCAACAGCATCTAGAACATCAACCTTGAATCCATGATGTTTAAGGGAACCAGATATGTAAGCCAAACCAAGAGGCAAAGCAATTGACGTTGTAGCTAACCTAAAACACTCAGCTGATGGAAGTCTTACAAGTTGTATATCAGAAGATGATTTTGACATTTGAACAGCCTACATTTTTTAAATATATATCCATTTCTCATATATTCCGATCATTCAAATTTTTCATAGTTTATGCTAAAAATTTTGACATGATACTCATAGCCATGTTCAGAAGAATCATATATTTTCGTCAAGTATGGCATTTTTTCCTCATTATAGAAAACATCTTTTAAGAATTCTGGTCTATTCGGATTATTATCCACAGTAATGTGTGTTAAACCCTGTTCCCTACCAAATTCAATAAATTCATTTAATGATGTATAGTCATACTCTCTGCATCCAGTTTTAAATTCTCTATCCTTTGGTTTTTCTTTTTGACACGTATTGTAATCATATGTTTTAATTGTTTTTACTTTTCGTTCAGTTTCAGAACTTAGTACCGGAAAAGTTCCTAAATTCCAAAATACATCATCTTTGCCATGAATGTATTTTCCTTCTGGCAAATATTCGTTGATTACAGATGTTCTTTTATGAACTTCAAATCCTATCTGATAAGCTTCTAGTTCGTGTTCATAATCAATTTGAGTGTATTCTAGAAAAACTATGGACAACACCAAAACCAAAACTCCAATAATAATTATAATTAATTTAGTTTGGTTGAATTTTCCAATGATTTCTTTGACAGTATAAATCGAAAAAAGTGAAAGTATAGGAAATAAACTAAAAAGAAATCTGGGTTCTGTTATCTCTCGTATGGATACGTAAATAATGGGTAACGAAAGAAAAGCCAGAAACAGTAAAACTACATATTTATCAAAACTCCTATTTCTGAAAAATCCATAAATTCCTAACGGTACAAAAATAAAAAATATTGGGAAAACAGCAAGTCCAACAGATTTTACTAAAGATAGCATAGATTCACCAACATGTATTATTTTTTTTCCACTGGTATAGCTTCCTACAGCATCAGCAGAATGACTAAAAACTACATCATATCCTATAGTGTCAATTCTTAGAAAAAGCATCGGAAGTAAAATCATAGCAAAAATGGATATAGCCAGTAAAAATTTAGGAACAATCATTTTATTTTTTCTGTTTTTAAAAAGGAACAAAAATGATAATGGTAAAATAAGCACAATTGCTTCATAGCGGACTAGACATGTTAAAGCCAAAAATGCGAATGAGAGATATTTTAATTTCAGATTATCTTGTAAAAAAAGAACAAGGCATGATACCGTTAGTAATATGAAAAGTGGCTCGGTAATTCCAAGAAGTGAATTTTCTATAATTCTAGGCTGAAAAATGAAAAATACAGTACCAAGGAGAGATAATGCATTTCCACAAAATCTTCTACACAGAACAAAAACTGGAATGATTGTAATTACAGAGATTGTTATTGTAAGATATCGCTGAAGATCCATAGAATGCAAAAAATTGTCCGAATTGAAAATAGAGAAAAAAATTGAAAGAAAGGTTGGCCATCCATTATTCGGAACCTGTTTGCCGAAGACATCTATTGGAAAAGTGCCAGACAGGCTTAGATCATTAGCATACCAAAAATACGTATAACCATCAAAAGTAATAGGTATACCTTCTGGAAAATAAAAAAATCTAATTAAAAAGCCAGCTAATCCTATTATTCCCAGAAAGATTATACTGTTTCTGTAAAATATTGGAGATTTACTATCAATCAAATTTTGCATAAAACACCATCTATGATTTACAGATTTCTATATCTAATTTATTTTGGCTTACAATCAAAATTTCTACTATAAAATTATTCATCTTATGGAAAAATTGCAAATATGAGTAAAAATAAGACTTTGGATTAAATTAAACTATTAAAATAATTTGTAATGACTCTATACAAGATTTTATTAATAAATAGAGATGAGTTTTATAATGAAACTTCTTGTAACCGGCGGTCTAGGATTTATAGGCAGTAATTTCATTTTGAAAATTCTAAGTGAATATAAGGATTTTAGTGTAATTAACGTAGATGCTGAGTTTTTAGGTTCTAACAAAAAAAATTTGGAACATGTTGAGTCATCACCAAATTATCAGTATGTAAAAGGAAATATAACAAATCGTAATTTAATGCTAAATTTAATCTCACAATGCGATGCAGTAGTAAATTTTGCAGCAGAATCTTTTGTCGACAGAAGCATTTCAGATCCAAATCCTTTCCTAATTTCAAATATACGAGGAACCTTTACATTATTGGAAATTATCAGAGCCACAAAAAAGCGGTTTATCCAGATTTCTACTGATGAGGTTTATGGAAGTTTAAAAGATCAAAGCGCAAATGAATCTTTTAGATTTAATCCTTCAAGCCCTTATGCTGCTACAAAGGCGGCTGCAGAACATTTGGTTAATTCTTATGTTTTAACATATGATTGTGATTGCGTTACAACAAGGTGTACAAATAACTATGGCTTTAGACAATTTCCTGAGAAACTTATACCAAAAACTATTCTTTTGGCAAAACAAAACAAGAAAATTCCAGTTTATGGAGATGGTAAGAACATTAGAGATTGGTTGTTTGTAGATGATCATTGTGATGCTGTAATTCAAGCACTTTTGAACGGCAAAACCGGAGAGTCATATAATATTTCAGGGGATAATGAATTAGATAATATTACAATAATTAACAAAATTCTATCCATTATGGACAAACCGTCTGATTTGATAGAGTTTGTTGAAGATAGACCAGGTCATGACCTGCGATATAGTTTAGATTCATCAAAAATAAGAAAAGAACTAGAATGGTTACCTAAAAC
>Ga0310123_10003290_pt1 | contig 12595 bp, 11 predicted proteins | sample CB6_AW_1057_MG_FD_203505 | JGI IMG/M metagenome (GOLD analysis project Ga0310123, IMG submission 203505) | Marine microbial communities from Western Arctic Ocean, Canada - CB6_AW_1057 | ecosystem: Environmental > Aquatic > Marine > Oceanic | place: Canada: Western Arctic Ocean | collected... | reverse complement strand
AGGAGGACCCAGGGGCCCAGCTTATTCCGCCCGCTGGACGTTATGCTGGTGGAGAGACTTTGCAAATAGGGATCGGTCTCGAAGCGCTCGATTCTTTCCATCTTGATTCCTGTGGCGAACTCCGGGTTGTCTTGCGGACTCCCGGGTGTGATGCGCGAGCCGTTGGCCGTCAGGAGACGATGCCGCCTCCCAGCGGAGAATCGTGCCGTCGCTGGTCAGGGCTCGTCCTTCGCCGGTACCCTTAGCAGACAGGCCCCAGAACTCCGACTCTCCGATTCGTCGGAAAGAGCAATCACCTGGTCCCCTTCACTGGAAAAGACTGCCTCTCGGTAACGAACTCCCGGATTCTTTGAAATTTGGACAAATCGGCCATCCGAGCCAGGCGCCACGAAGACTCGCCCCCGTGCGGTCAGGCCACACTCTCACCATTCGGATGGAGGTGGGAAGAGGTCAAATAATCCAATGGATTGCTCACCCATTTCTCCCGCAGTTGGCGAAGTCTGAAGAGAGTTCGATGTCCACACGGTGAGACGGTGGGCCAGTCCTCCGCCAGGCGGAACACTCCATAAATCTCCTTCCGCCGCGAATATGATCGTATCCTCATAGATGGCAGGCATTCGGTAATAACCCTGGGCAGCTGCCGAAACTACCGAGGAAAGTAACAGCGAAAGAATAAGAAAAGTAGTGGCTCGCATCAGAGTTTCTCCCTGTCAGGTTTGGGGAACAGATTCTGCTTGAATTCTAGGCTGGTGATCGACTGGAATCAAACGATTCGGTTTGATCAAACTCATCCACAGCTCCGCCCTCGCTCGCGCTTCGGGCCCCGTAGGAATGGTTCGGGGCTCTGTGGGGCGGCGCTGACCCAAGATCTTACGGAGCTTGAAGCGTCAGCGAGAGAGCGATTCACGCAAATCAAGTTTCAGCTGAGTTTCCAGAGCACTCCCTATCCTGTATCCTCTCCCCACTCGGCGCTCCGAGCCGCCTGAACATCTAACGGGGGAAAGATCGATGCAATGTAATGGAGTGAGCCTGGGGATGGGGCTCGTTGTTTTGTCTATCTCGGTGGTCTCCTGTCAGCAGTCCGAACCATCTTCTGAAACTGAAGATCCGGTCGCAACAGTAGCCCCGGCCCAAAACAAGATGGTTCGATTACTGGCTGAAGGCAAGCCCATTTTTGGCGTCTTTTCGGGAGAGAAAACGCCTGAACAAGCAGCCGCACTGGTCGAGAACAATGAGATAGACTTTATCTTCTATTCGCTCGAACAAGGCCCTTTCGACCTCGAGACGATGCAGGCTTTCATGACAGGAGCGGTCGAAGCCTCAGGCGCCGCCGGATCCCGAGAACATCCCGTGATCTTGAGGATACCTCCCATCCGAGATGGGCGCGAAGAAGCTGAGCAGAAGATCCACCAAGCACTCGACACCGGTGTCTACTCAGTTGTCTTTCCCCATGTGGAAAACGCGGAGGATGCGGCCCTGGCTGTGCGTTCGATGCGCTATTCTAGCGCTTCAGCGCCGGGACCCGCCGGAACTCGACCCGCCAGCGTCGGAGCCGCGCCCGAGTATTGGGGAGTCGCACCCGAAGTGTACCGCGCCATGGCGGATCTGTGGCCGCTGAATCCAGCCGGTCAACTCGTCAGCTTATTGCTCATTGAAGACAAGGTGGGCATCGCCAATGCGCGCGAGATTGTCTCGACTGAGGGAGTGAGTATTGTCTTCCCGGGGCCCGGGGATTTGCGACGAGCCTACGAGCGAGATGCCGAAGCCATCGAGGCGGCTATTCAGACCGTCCTGGCCGCCTGCAAGGAATTTGATGTGGTGTGTGGCATAACCGCCGGAGTAGACGACATCGCAGATCGCCTAGCCCAGGGATTCCGGGTCATCATCGTGACACAGGTCGAAGCCATTTCGGTTGGGAGGCAAGCTGCCGGGCGGACCGATTGAGCCAAGGATGGCCGCATTTTTTTCGCTCTATTCAGGATCCGAGCGTTTTAATAGTAGGGGCTCTTGCGCTCCCCGAGTGGGGGTGCGCGCAGATGAAGGGAAATCGCGGCTGGCGACAGGTTGGTCCCCGTCAATTTCGAGAGATTTCGCATGTTTACTCAGGGCCCGGCCGTTCGCGAACTCCGGGTTGTCTTATCTGACTTCTGGGTGTGATGCTCCCTCTCAAGGAACAAGTTGGATGCAAGAATTATCTTTGGTCTTTTGGACCGGGTTCGCCGGGCGGAGCCGACTCCTACAAAGCGTGGATCGGATCTGAGGAGGCGAAGCAAACGAACCGTCAGGAATCTCAGACTCTGGCCGACTGAAACGAACTTCCGAACGCATCCCCAGCTTGACTCGTGATGGAATGCTCATTCGTAGCGCAGCGCCCGGATCGGATCAATTCTGAGAGCTCTCCTGGCCGGGATCAGACAGGCCGTCAAGACCACTCCGAGGAGTAAGAGAGGCACTCCTATGAAAGTCGTCAGATCAGTGGCGGCCGAGCCATAGAGGAAGCCGGCGGTTAATCGGCTCAAGGCCAGCGAAGCCGGCAGGCCGATCACGATTCCTATTCCCGCCAGGGCCAACCCTCGAGCCAGTACCATGCGCAGTACTGTGCCGCGGGCCGCTCCCAGAGCGATGCGGATTCCGATTTCCGGAGTCCTCTGGCTCACCCAGAAAACCAGAATGCCATAGAGTCCTACACTGGAGAGAATCAGCGCCATCACAGCAAAGGTCGACAATACCGTGGCCCCGGTGCGAGCCGCCAGCAGCGAAACGCCGAGTTGATCTCTCATCGTTTGCATCAAGAGAATAGGTACGTTCTGATCCAGTGCGCTCAACTCTGCTCTAACCTGAGGAGCCAGTTCGCTGGGATTCCCTGATGCTCGCAGGTGGAGCAGCATCCGGGATTGGTAGTCTTGTGAGAACGGTGTGTAGAAATATGGCTTGGGAGCTTCTCCCAGCGTCGAGAGTTTGATGTTCGCAGCGACGCCGACTACCTGACGCCTTCCCCGCGCATTGATTGTCTGACCGATGGGATCTCGGCCCCCGAAATAACGGTCCACGAAGACCTGATTCACAATCACCACCGGCAGCCCGTTTTCGTCGTCCTGAGAAGCGAAGGCCCGCCCCGTGACAATCGGAATCCCCAGGGTTTCGAAGTATTCCGGACTCACGACGTTATAGTCTATCGACATGCTTTCCTGTTCGGAAGGAGCATAGCCGGGCACCTCGATACCGTTTTGCTGACCTCCGAAGGAAAAGGAGACCATTTCTCCCAGCGCAGCCTTCTGAACTCCCGGGAGGTTCTTGACTCGCTCCAGCAGTTGGTTGAAGAGATCTTCGCCCGCCGCTTCGCTGTAGCCGTTGAGGGACGGATCGAGCGAGGCCATCAGTATCGAGTCCGTCAAGAAGCCGGGGTCGATCTGGTTGGCCTCGTCCAAACTGCGAATGAAGAGTCCGGCACCGATCAGCAGAACGAGGCAGAGGGCGACTTGACCGACTACCATTACATTAGCCATTGAGAAAGGGCCTTTTCCGGACGTCAGACTTTCTCCCTTCAAGGCGGGAACCAGATTGGTTCGAGATGCTTGGAGGGCGGGCGCGAGGCCGAAGAGGAGGCCCGTTACCAAGACAGCCACAAGAGTGAATCCGAGCACCCGAATGTCAGGCGAGAAGTCAAAATGCACGGGAATCCCGAGCGGGGGCGTGAGGCTGGCAAGGAGTCCGGTCGCGATCTGGGCCAGGCCGAGGCCCATCACTCCCCCCAGGGCCGCCAGCAGCAGGCTCTCAGTCAGCAGTTGTCGCACTAGTCTCATCCTGCTTGCTCCCACTGCCAAGCGCAGACTGATTTCTCGACGCCGCGCGTTGGCCCGGGCCATCAGCAAGTTGGCAACGTTGGCGCAGGCGATCAGGAGCACCAATCCAACAGCGGCCATCACCAGTCCCGAGAATCCAATCGCTGCGTTTCGGAATTGAGGGGGAACAGTCATCTCAGACTCCGGGACAAGAAGCGGGCTAGACGAGGCGTTGGTAGCCGGATATTGCTCGGCCAGGCGCTTTCCCACCAGTCGAGCCGCCTCTTGCGCCTGCGAGACATCGATGCCGCCGCGAAGCCGTCCCGTTACTGTCAGGTAGTGATTTCCCCGACTTGTCTGGCTCGACATGCCGGCTGCCACCTGGGCCTGCATGGCCAGAGGGATGTACATGTCGAACGCCAGCGGCGGCAGGGTTCCGGTAAACCCCTTCCGGGCCACTCCTATTACCTGAAACTCATGCCCGTTGACGACCACTCCACTCCCCACGATAGAAGGATCCTCTCCGAAACGCCGTTGCCAGAACCCATGAGCCAGAACGGCCACGGGATGGCTGCCGGGAGTCCTGTCCTCGTCGGCCGCAAAGGAGCGCCCCACCTGCATCGGCACTCCCAGCACGTCGAAGTAGTTCCCCGAGACCAGGGCGCCAGAGGCTAGTTCCGCCTCGCCCGCCTGCGCCACACTGATGGGGAATGGCCGCTGGGCCACTAACCCATCGAAAATCTCCCCTTCCTGGCGATAGTCCTGGTAGTCGAGAAAAGAGACCGAGGCGTACAAGAAATCAGATGAGAGACTCGTAAATACCCGCACCAGCCGGTCCGGCGCCTCCACCGGCAAGGGCCTCAGCAAGAAAGCGTTGATGAGGCTGAATGTGGCAGTGTTCAGGCCGATTCCAAGAGCCAGACAAAGGCACGCCACGGCCGAGAAGGCTGGTTTTCTGATAATCACCCGAAGCGCAAACTTGACATCCTGAATCATGCTGTCCATAAGAGTTCCCTTGCTGGGTATCGTCGATGCTACTTTCGCAGGCAAGATGCCTGCCGCTGCTTTCGACATAAACGGTTTCCGTGCCTAGAAAGTTCAAGCTGCTGGATTGAAATGGCTTGCGGGTTTGGGACCTGGAAGAATACCCTCAAGCCATGGACCGGCCTCCCCTCGATGTCGAGAATGAAATAGATCATCTCTATCGCGGCCCCCTGAAGAGTTTTGTGACCGACCGGAATGCTCTTGTCAAAGAGTTGCTCGCCGAAAAGAGAAAAGATGAAGCGAATCGGGTGAGGCAATTGACCCGCCCCAGTCTCGTCGTCTGGACTCTGAACCAGCTTCATTGGCGCCATCCGCTGGAGGTGAAGCGGCTCCTTGAAATTGGAGACGAGATGCGGGACTTACAGCGGGGAAAGCTGTCCCGGGAGGTCTCGAGATCTCTCCCCAAGGCCCGCCAGACGCATCTGGCCCTTTTGATGAGCCATGCCGAGGCTCTCCTTAATGAAGGTGGCCACGCCGCCGCCTCGGACACTCTGCGCCGGGTGTCCCATTCGCTGGACGCTTTGGCCAGTTGGGGAAAGCAGTTCTCGTTTCCCCTGGGTCGCCTGACTCAGGAAATAGCCTCCCCGGCCCTGGAGGATCTTCTCAAACTGGCAGCCGGAACTCCCCGGTCTCGGCCGACCCCGGCCTCCTCGCCCCCGAAGAAGGGGGGGAATTCGGGGAAGGAAGTCAAGGAAACAGCAGCCGAGCTAGCCAGGCAACGGCGCCTCGAACAACTGGTGGCGAAACGGACCGGTCTCAGCGAAGAAAAAGAAAGGCTCCGGCAAGAGCTGGAGGGAGCAGAGAAGGCCCGGCAGGAAGCGGAAGCCACAGTCGAAGAAGTCAAGCAGGCCCTGCGGACTGCTCAGCAGGAACTCCAGCAGATCGAAGCTTCTTGCCGAAAGCAACGCAAAGCACTGGCTGACCTGCGGGCCGCCCTGCAGGCCACCGAACGAGAGCTGGAGAGATGTAGCGCAGCCTGCATCTGAGTAAGAAGGCTCCAAACGTACCGGGGGCTTTTTGGTCAAGATCCAACGGAGCTGCTGTAGGACAGCCACCTTGGGTGTCATCTTCTCACTCCGCCGCGAATCGCAGTGCTGTTGTGCCAAGCAAGGTGCTCGGCCTACACGAGCGTCCCGCCTCACCCCGCTAGCCCGGTCAAGTTGCAGCGCAGGCAGGTCAGTATTCTGTCGGCATCTCGCCTGGCGCGAGGAAAGCGGTTTGCACCCGGTTGCCGGTTGCAGTACATTCTGGGGCCAACCAGACAAGCTCGAGGAGGCAGGTGAATGATTCAATCGAGATCCGGGAACCGATTAGTCCCAATCCTACTGGCGTGGAGCTGCTTGCTCACGCTTTTGGCTTTTCCCTTAATGGCGGCTCCGCCGCCTGCCGAATTTGACGCTGCCACTCGCAGCAAGATCGATGAATGGCTCAAGGCGATCTATCCGGCCGACGAGCCGGGGGCAACCGTGTTGGTGGCTCAAGGGCAAGAGGTGCTTCTCCGTGACGCCTACGGGATGGCCAACCTGGAGTTGGGAGTCCCTCTGCAGCCGGATATGGTGCTCCGCCTGGGTTCGATCACTAAGCAGTTCACGGCTGCCTCGGTCATGATGCTGGCAGAGGAGGGGAAGCTCAATGTGAGCGACCCGATTACGAAACACCTTCCTGACTATCCTTCACACGGCCATAACATCACGATCGAACATCTCCTCAATCACACTTCGGGAATCTTCAGTTACACCGGGATTCCTGGCTATATGAATCAGGAGATCCGCCGGGATCTGACGACCGATGAACTGGTAGACGTCTTCAAGAATCTGCCCATGGATTTCGCCCCCGGCGACCGGTGGCGCTACAACAACTCGGGATACGTCTTACTGGGCGCCATTATTGAAGCGGTTTCCGGCCAGTCCTATCCCGCCTTTGTCGAGGAGCGGATCTTCAAGCCGCTGGGTATGCCCAATTCCCATTACGGGGGCGACAAACTCATCCCGCGCCGGGCTTCGGGGTATGCGGGCCGCTCCGGGAACTATGCGAACGCGCCTTTCTTGAGTATGACCCAACCTCAAGCGGCAGGAAGCCTGCTCGCCAATGTGGATGACCTCTTGCGTTGGAATTCAGCCCTGGTCCTGGGGGATGTAATATCTCGAGCCTCCTACCAGCAGATGACCCAAAAGGCTCGACTCAACGACGGAGAGACGGTCGATTATGGGTATGGATTCGGTCTCCGCAAGATTCGCGGGAAATCGTCAGTCGAGCATGGAGGAGGCATTCACGGTTTCTCGACCTCTGCTCTCTGGATTCCAGAAGAGCGAATCTACGTTTCCGTGCTCACTAACATTCCGGGCCGCCAGCCCAGCCCCGGAGTGGTAGCCAAGAAGCTGGCCGCCTACGCCATGGGGAACCCTTACCCTGAGTTCGAGGCCCAGACTTTGCCGGCTGCGACTTTGCAACGCTATCAGGGAGTTTATGAAGTTGACGAACGAAAGCTAATCCTGAGCGTGGAAAACGGGAGACTCTATTTGCAGCCTGGTGGTGGACCCAGGCGGGAAATCTCGGTCGCCAATCAGACCAAGCTCTTCTTTCCCAACTCACTAAACCATTTCGAGATCATGCTCGATTCTTCAGGAGAGGTTGCCGGGCTGAAGTTGTTCCAGGATGGCGAGCCGGATGGCGAGATTGCGCGCCGGATTTCAACCGAAGTGCCGAAGCCGTAGCTCGACGCTGTTTTCCGCGCCGCAGGCGCCGTGAAGTGCGTCGAGAATCGACGCCTTGTGTCCAAGGCGGAGCAGCACGCCGAACTCATGGCATCCGGGAAGTGTCATTGAGCAGGTTTGGAGCATAGCGCCACCTCCGGCGCAGGGGGAGGCGGAGCAAAGCTGAGACTTGATTTGCCCGAATCGCCCTCTCGCTGACGTTTCAAGCTCCGTAAATCGGAGGATCGACTTCAAATTCGCCCTCATTCGGCCTACTATGGATCTCATGTGCAAGCCGACCTCTCTATCGCTGGTTGCGTTGACCGTACTTCTGCTCGCCGGTGTCTGGGTTGGCCCCCTGGAAGCCCAAAGGCGACCACCTGCCCCTCAACCGCCGAAAGAGGCGGGCCTTCCAGATGACTTCATTCAAGTCCTCCCGAGAGGGCGAATCGCATCTGTCGATACCCCCCAATTCGTCCCCGCTGCCGAAGCGAAAATCCCCGGTGAAGCGTGGATCATGGGAGTTGTCATGGACGGTCAAGCGCGGGCCTACAGTCTCAACCTCCTGAATCGGCACGAGATCGTAAACGACGAGATCGGCGGAGTAAAGTTCGCAGCCGTTTGGTGACCGCTGGCCAATGCCGGCGTCGTGTACGACCGGGAATATGAAGGCAAAGAGCTCAACTTCGAACCGTCCGGCGGACTCATGCATGCTGCGCTGGTGATGCAGGACAAGGAGACCGATTCCTACTGGTCGATCATGACAGCCGACGCGATAGCAGGAGATCTCAAGGAGACTTCCCTCAAGGAGTTGCCGGTCTCGACCAAGACCCAGTGGAAGCTTTGGGCCACTATGTATCCTGACACCGTCATCCTTTCGGTCGATGGTCGAGAACACATCCAAAACAATCCCTACGACAATTACTTTTCGTCAGAGGACGGTTACCGATCTTTTCAAGCCACCGACACCCGTCTCTCGACCAAGACCCCGATCTGGGCCTTCCAGACAAATGGAAAGCAATACGCCGTCCCGTTTGAACTCTATCAAGGGCTGGGAGCGAGTTTCGAGATTCCCAGAGGGCCGAAAGTCTTCCTCTTCCGACCCCACAACGTCTCCATCTTTCATTCTACAAATGCGTACATCACGGACGGCCCCGGCTTCTCGTGGGAGGACGGGAAATGGAAGGAGAAAAGTTCGGGCGCAGTCTTTGATCGCAAGATTGGTGTCTTCACCGGGGCCGCGTCTAAAATCCGACGCCTGCGAGGTTTCGATACTTTCTGGTACAACTGGAGCCTGACCCATCCCGATACCGAGATCCTGAAGCGAGCCCCTCAGTAGCGCAGGCTTTCGTAGAGGCTTCGACAAGCTGTCTCAAAAGTCAGCGATGAGGCAAGAAAAGGTCCGACAGAGCTGGAAGCGTTAGCGAGAGAGCGATTCGCTAAGCTCGAGTCTCCCCACAAGGTTTGCCATCATACTGACGTGTTGAGCCGATGCTCTTGCCTTTGCCTTTGCCCCTCTGGATTCGTAACAGGGCATCGGAAAACCCCAATCTTTGACAAGCTGGTACCACCCTTCGATACTGGTTGGGATGGTCTCACGGCGATTCAATTTCGGGGTAATTCTTCTTTTCGGACTCTGGCTGACTGCTTGCCAGACCGTCTCCTCCACCGCTCCTTTGATGGATCCCTCCGATCCCCTTTGGCAAACCGCGGCTCCGGCAGAATTCCGAGCCCGCTTCGAAACGACTCGGGGGGAGTTCGTGATCCGGGTTGAGCGGGAGTGGGCTCCCATCGGGGTGGACCGCTTCTATCACCTGGTGCGGGCCGGATTCTTCGACGACTCGCGTTTCTTTCGAGTCATCGAAGGATTCATCGTCCAGTTTGGAATTCCCGGCGACCCCGCGGTTTCTGCGGTCTGGAGAAACCGGCAAATGGCCGACGATCCGGTTGGGGCCAGCAACGACAAGGGCCGCATCGCTTACGCCATGACCGGCCCCGATACCCGCACCACGCAGCTCTACATCAGCCTGACCGATAATTCCCGTCTGGACGCTGACGGGTTTGCCCCCATCGGAGAAGTGGAATCGGGAATGGAGGTAGTCGAGAAGATCTACTCCGGCTATGGAGAAGAGGCGGGAGGAGGGATGCGAAGAGGTAACCAGGACCGAATGTTCCAGGAAGGGAACCAGCATCTGGATCAAGACTCCCCCAAGTTGGATCGGATTCTCCGGGTGGCGATTGTGGGTCAGTAGACCCTAGCGGCGGTGGGTCTTCATCCGATGCAAGCGCAGAGCTGCAAAGGGGCGCGGAGATTTACGCAGAGGAGGTTCGATCTCTTGATTCTCGAGGTTTGGGATTTCGAGCTTCCTTTAGGATTTAGGATTTAGGATTTAGAGTTTCAGCCCCAATTTGGTGTAATATGCGGTTTCTCAAGGTCGGGACGTAGCGCAGTCTGGTAGCGCACCTGAATGGGGTTCAGGGGGTCCGGAGTTCAAATCTCCGCGTCCCGACCAATCCTTTCAACAACTTAGCTCGAACTCCCCGTGGTCCGCAAAAATTCGATCCGGTCGAGCCGGCCGAGAGGCACCAGGCCACAAGTAGAGTTTTGGTCGGATCCTGTGCCACAAAGGTGTCGTTGTTGACACCTTGATTAGTCTCGACAGGTGTGGCTGAGACCCGGAAAGTCAGCCGTGCGCAAGTCGGAAGCAAGGCCATTCCAGAAACAACAGGCCCTGGGGTCGAATACAAGCTCAGGCTGCCAGCCGATAATCGTGATGCAAACCGTTCAAGATTGGAATCGCGACCAGTATACTGCACGAAGAAGTCACATGACCAAATTGCTTTGGACTGGTTTCTCAAGAAGGTTCGCCAGGCCTGTGAATTCCGCGAGCCACCTCGCGCACGGTACTTGCGGATCGTGGCCGAGGAATGTGCGATGCCGAACTTGAGCTCCAGTTCTAAAGCAACGATTCTCACCATACTCAGGATGATCCGAGGAGATTCGCCGAATGAACTCAATGTGCTTTCTCGGAATAGCTGGCCGCCCAACCTTCCCATGTGACTTCCTCCGCCAGAACTCTCGAAATTTTCGCTGCCTCCAACGGATCACGGTTTCAGGCCTAACGACAAGCAAGTCGGATCGCCAGTCTTTCCAAAGCCTTGAGAGTAAGACCCAGAACAGCCGATCCCCATCTTTCAACCTCGGTTTTTTCGTGCTGCGTTGGTAGACCGCGAGTTGCTGACGATAAGCGGCCAACCTGATCGTACTCGCCCGGTTGAGCCATAAGGAAACGACGAGATTGATGATCTGGGCGAGAAGGACCAGGAGCACCAGATTCATCCAAAGAAGCCTGAGCTGATCAGTCCGCAGATGCCACTAAAATCGTCCTGGATGTAGTTTTCGCTTGCTTTGGCGAGGGTGTCTCTGTAGCTTGCCTGAGCCCAGGCATGGCCTGCTGCGCCTGAACGCCACGTTATGCCAATTCTTTAGCACCACACGCCGATGCTTGACTTGAAGCGGGAGACAGGTTGGCTCATCATAACATTCGCCGCTGTGGCACAGGTCGCCTCCAGCGTATTCCTCAACGCTGTCCTTTTTCAGGGACGCGTCGTCGAGTTGCTGCGCGAGCTCCACACTGGGACGGGCGGCCTCATAGAGCCTAATCTTGTCGCCAGCCTTGTCCCTCTGTTGCTCGTTGTCGGCCTGGTCATTCTCGCTCTCGGGCGGCTTAAGCCTAAAGACGTAGGTTGGGAATCGTCGAAGCTCGTGCCTGCGCTCCTCATCACGCTCGGGCTGTGGGTGGCTGCGCAGATGGTTTTGGCAGCGATGGGTGCTGCATCGAGCGAAGGGAGGATTGCGCTCCATGAAGCTTGGGTGCGGCCAGGCGCAGGATTCGTGCTCGGCGGCGTGCTTGGACAGGTGTTCGGGAACGCGCTTGCAGGAGAAACAGTTTTTCGAGGCTTCTTCTTCCCGCAGTTGTACTACAAGTTCGGGAAGCGGCTTGGCCATGCCTCGGCTGTTGTGGTTGCTGCACTCGTCTCGCAGGTCGGTTTCGCCCTCCTACACATCCCGAACCGGCTCCTCGTCAAGGGCGTTGTAGGCCCGGACCTCCTCGTAGACCAAGTGAAGTTAGTTGTGGCGGGATTGATCTTGCTGACAATCTACATTATGACAAAGAACCTCTTGGTTGCCGTGGGGCTTCATGCCATTGTGAATGATCCAGCCCCGCTGATCCAGGCATCTGACGGAGATGTGGCTGCTGTGTGGCTCTCAATGGTACTACTGCTCGTACTATTTCGGAAGCCTATACAGAAGCTGATTCGCCACCGGACGGTTGACGTAGGGCCGTCATAAACCGAGTCTTCCCCATGCCGCATCGCCTACGCTCATACTCTCCTACCGGTACCCCATTTCGGTAGGGAAATCAGTCGGAGCGTGTCGAAGCTACTCCCAATCCTACCGATCCCGATCTGGGAAAGGGATCGATTCGGTAGGGGATCTGGTAGGCGGACAACCAACTCTAAACCACCATGAATGCGTTCTTTTCATGCAGCCAAGTCAAAATCCTACCGGACTACCGGTTCCAGGACGAGTTCGGCAAAGAAGGAGAGAACGAGTGCTGAATGAGCTGGCACTCAAGAACCCAACAACTGCATAAGACCCAGTCCGCCTCCATCTGAATGCTACGGGCCGGAGCGTATCCACTCTGTATCCAGTTAGAAACCACGACCGAGAGAGCCACACCCACAGAAGTCTGTCGCTACTTCTGAGCCGAGGGCGTTTTGATTGGGAACTTCTCTGCAAGATCCCGAGCTGATGGCGAAGAGCTACGATCTCAAGTTGGAGTGCCAGGCGTGTTTTGATGCTGGAGCCGATGAGGGTCAGGAGTGAAAGCAACAAGTTGAGCATCGGCTCGGAGGTTACCAGCGGATGCGCTGAGCATCAATGATTTCGGGGGCTACGAGGTTTTTGGTAGGGACAGGTTATCGAAAACGTTCGTTTCATTAATGGAATCCGGGAAGACCAGATCGCCGCCTAGCAGATGCCGTACACAACATTTGACAATAACTCCTGAA
>Ga0310123_10003288_pt1 | contig 12598 bp, 5 predicted proteins | sample CB6_AW_1057_MG_FD_203505 | JGI IMG/M metagenome (GOLD analysis project Ga0310123, IMG submission 203505) | Marine microbial communities from Western Arctic Ocean, Canada - CB6_AW_1057 | ecosystem: Environmental > Aquatic > Marine > Oceanic | place: Canada: Western Arctic Ocean | collected... | reverse complement strand
GGCGGATGCCGATCTCCCTGGTCCGTTCGGTGACGGTGGCCAGCATGATGTTCATGATGCCGATGCCGCCGACCAGCAGGGAGATTCCGGCGATGACCACCAGCAGGATGTTGAACATCGCGCGGGTCCGCTCGGCCTGTTCCAGCAGTTCCTTGGGGACCACGACGGCGAAGTCTTCCTGCTCGTGATATCGCTCAAGCAGCGTCTCGATGATCGCGGCCGTTTCGTTGACGTACTCGATCGCATTGACCCTGATGGTGATCTGGCTGAGTTGGACCTCTTCGCCGTACCAGTTGCTGCCCCCGACACCGACCCGTCTCATCACCATGTCGCCGATTCGTTGTCGCATGGTCTTCAGCGGGATGTAGGCGTCGAGGTTGTATTCGCGAGCATCGAGGCTGCCGCCGATCGCGGCCGACGCCGTGCGGGGCTTGGTCTGGCCGATGACCACGTAGTACTCGGTGCCGACCCAGATGGTCTTTCCGATCGGGTTCTCGTACGGGAAGAGCTTGGCGGTGGTCTCGTGACCGAGCACGACCACCTTCTGTCCCCGGTCCCGCTGAGTGAGCCATCGGCCCCGGGCAATCTCCAACTGGTTGAGCGTCAGGTATTCCTCCATGCAGCCGACGAGCTTGGAGTCGGTGGTCAGGTTGTTGTTCCGCAACTGGAACTGCAGTTCCCGCATCGGCACCGAACTCTCGATGCTGGGGATGTTCGACGTGATGCGGCGAAAATCTGCGCGGGTGAGTCCGTAACGTCTGACCTGCGAACTGGCGGCGTCGCCGCCGCTGGATCCGGTGGGCTTCCTGGTGCGGACGATGATGTTCTTGGCGCCCAGTTCCAGGATCTGCTGCTGCGCGCGGTAGCTGACACCTTCTCCCATGGCCACCAGCCAGATGACCGTAGCTGTGCCGATGAAGATGCCGAGCGCGGCGAGGCTCGCTCGCATCTTCTGGACGGCCAGCCCTTTCAGTCCGAGCTGGATGGTGCGAAGAAATGAACCACTCACGATGTCATTCCCTGTCTGCAACGCACGTTCAGATTGCGGGCCGGTGTCTGGTCAACGCGTCCCGGGAGTCGGGCCGATGCGGAGGTTCGGGTCACCGCGAAGAGAACGCTACTCCCTGACCCTTGGGGGCGGGTTTCTTGGGCTTGGGCTTGGGCTTTGAGCTGTCAGACTTCGACTTTGCCGAATCGTCCGGCTTGCCGGTCTCGGAGGACTCGTCGTCGGCGGTCTTGGCGGATCCGGTGATCTTCAGAGCCTCCTGCTGGGCTTCGGTGATGAAGGCAAGTGGATTCAGCACGACCTCCTGTCCCGCCTCCAGTCCAGAGATGACCTCGACGAACTTGTCGTTGTTTTCGCCTGTCTGCAGGGTTTGCTTCTTGATGCCCTGCGGCGTGGTGATCCAGCAGAGTGTCTCGTTGTTTTCGGTTTGCACAATCGCGGCGACGGGGACTGTCAGCACGTTTTTCCGTGATGCGATCAGGACCTCCACCTCAGCGCTCATTCCTGGTTTCAGATCCCGGGACCGTGGCAACTGGATCACGGCGTCGTACTTCACGACGTTTCCGGACCACCAGCCTGCCGGACGTGCCACCTTGGCCACCGAGATGATTTCCCCTTGAAGTGTTCGGTCGGGCAGAGTCACCTTGGCTTCCAGTCCGGGCGTGATTCGTTTGAGGATCGACTCGTGGATGCCGATCGTGATCTGCATCTTGTCCAGGCTGGGCATCAGCAAAAGGACCTGGTTCTTGTAGACCGTCGCTCCTTCCTGGACCTCGGGAGCATTCTTCCATCGAGCGGCTTTCGGATGGATCACCATCCCGTCGCGAGGCGCCTTGACCACGCAGTGCTTGAACTCCTCGATCGCGACGTCCCGCCGGTGCTCGTCGGCGAAGGTCCGCTCGGCAGCGGCCTTGTATTCGGCCGTGGCCGATTTCAGTTCCCCGCGGAGTCTCTCCAGGCGTTCGGCCTTCGTGAACCTCTTCAGGACATCGATATTGGTTTCCTGGATGATCAGGTTCATCTTCGCCTGGGAAAGCTGGAACTCCCGTTGCTCCACCTTCAGGCTACTGACGTAGCCGCGTTCGGCCATCATCCGGTCATGGTCCAGCATGTTCCGAGCGGTCAGAACGCTGGACTTGGCGATCGAAAGAAATTTCTCGAGATCCGTCAGCCGTTCGACGAATTCCCCTTCCAGGTACGCTTTGACGGCTAACTCCGAGCGGTTCATGTGAGCCTTAAGTTGAACCTCGCCGGCCTTGCACCAGTGCGCGTACTTGGATCGCTCGTGGATCTGTTCCTCGATCAGCAGCGTGTCAAGTCGCAGGAGTTCCTCGCCCTCCTTGACGATGCTGCCGCTTTCGACGACCGACGTGATCGTGTTTTGCCCCCGGACCTTGCAGCGAATCTCCGTGTTCTCAGAACTCTCAAGAGTCCCGGGTTCGGTGACTGTGACGTGCAGGTCGCCCAACACAACCCGGTAGGTCAACTGCGGGCCGTCCGGCGTGGAGGGAAGCAGGGAACTGACCGCGACACCCACGACGACGAGCAGCAGGATTCCGGAACCGACGGCAAACATCCACCGTCCTGCTCCACTGCTGGAGGCAGCGAACGAGGCAGCGAACGGGGCAGCCCGTCCGTCCGCGGGGCGGTTGGTGCTGTCCACTCCGGAATCGGAGGAGGCCTGGGCGTCCGGGAAAACCTCAGTCACCATAGTCGGGCTTCCGTGTTCGGGTCTGGCTCTTGGTTTTGCCGGCGGTTGGAGTGGCCGGTTGTGTCTTGATCGCCTTCGAAGAGTCGGACTGGCTCTCTTCAACGTGTCCTCGTGGATTGAGCAGGACCTTGTCGCCCTCGTTCAACCCGCCGAGAACGACGATGAACTCATCATTGCTGTCGCCCAGTTCCAGCGACCGCCGTTCGATTCCCCGCAAGGTCTTGACCCAGCACAAGTGGCCGTTTTCGGCTTCGACGACGGCGGCCACCGGGACCGACAGGACATCCTTGTGTTCGGCCACCACCACCTTCACGACAGCCGTCATTCCGGGCCGCAGTCCGGCGACGGAGGGCAGGTCGATGATCGTGTCGTATTTCACCATGTTGCCGGTCCACCAGGCGGCCGGTCGGGTGACGCTGGCGACAGAGGAGATCTTGGCTTCGAGGGTCAGATTGGGGAGGACGACGGTGGCCGGGAGATCGACCTTGATCCGTTCGATCATCTCTTCGTGGATGCCCACCTTGATCTGCATTTGGGACAGATCGGGCATCAGCAACAGGACCTGGTCGTAACGGACGTTGACTCCCTCGGTGATTTCCGGCTCATCCTTCCAGGGGGCCGGCAACGGATAGATGACCAGGCCGCCACGGCTGGCCCTGATGACACAATTGGTCAGCTCTTCCTCGGCACGTGTCCGCCTGGACAGGTTCATCGCCAGTTCTGCTTCGTCACGCTTGACGTAGGAATCGCCTGCTATCAGTTCACCCCGTCGGGTCTCCAGTTCCATGGCCCTCGTGAACCGTTTCAAGACATCCAGCCTGGTCCGGTTGACCATCAACTCCAGCTGCGCCTGTTCGACGGTGAGCGTTTGGCTCTGGACTTCGAGCTCCGTGACGAATCCTTGCTTGAAGAGGCCGTCGGAGCGGAGGAGCATCTTCCTGGACGCCTTGAGACTCGCCTCAGAGATCGCGACCGCCTTCTCACGTTCCATCAATTCGGTGATGTATTGTCCCTGTTCATAAGCCCGGATGGAGATCTTGGCCGTGGCCAGGCCTGTCGTGGTCTTGGCGAGGCTGGCTTGTGACTGGTAGACATTCGTCTTGGAGAGACTGAGGTTTTCCTCGAGTTGCTTGGTGTCCAGCCGGACGAGTTCGTCACCCGGTTTGACCTCCGTCCCGCTGGGGATCACCCAGGTGACCGTGTTGAAACCGCGGACCTTGGATTTGATTTTAGTATTGTTGCTGCTTTCCAGAGAGCCTTGTTCGGTGATGGTGACCAGCAGGTCACCTCGGGTGATCTCATAGGTGATGGCCGTGTTGTCCCCACCCTGTGTCGCGAACAGTGTGGGTTTCAGGACCACGGTAGATGCGACGATGACAATCAGGCCGAGGCCCAGCACGAGCAGCGTTCCCGGTCGCTTGTGGGACCGCTGCCGCGGACCGCTCACTCTCCACGAGGGCGGATCCGTCCCGGTGGTTTCAGGGGGGTCGGCGGCTGGAATCACTTCTGTCGTCAAGTTCCGTCTCCGGTCCAAACGTCCGTCACTCACCGGCGACCGCCAGGACCTGGGTTGGCAGCTGGAGAGTTTGCCTGGCCGGCCTTGTCACTTCCGATCGCGTTCGCACGCACACTAGTTTGGCGTTCCTCGGGGAGTGAATCAATGGGCCTTTGCGGGATCGCTGTTCTCCATTTCGAGATGCCCGTCGGGCTTCGGCTCACCGAAACAGCCGGTCGCCATCCTTTCTGGGACGCTGCCGCTCCGTCGTCGTCGTCGTCGTCGTCGTCGTCGGTTGACTGTTCGATCCACCGGCCGTGTTGATCCAGTTTCATGACTCCCAGTTCACGAGCCAGCCGCATCCGGGCGGCATAGTAGTTGAACCAGGTGTTCATGAATTGGTTCTGCGCGGACAGCAGGCTGCGGAGCCCATCGATGAGGTTCCTCGTCGTGTTGCCGCCGAAGCTGGGCGGTGGTTGCCCCGGTTGAGTCGGTGGCACCGGTGCGTAGAGTCGTTCGCGGTTCATGTCGAGCTGCCGGATACCGATGGCAACCGCCTGACGCTGGATTTCAAGGAGCAGCTGCAGACGATCGATATTCCGTACGAGTTGTCGGAGCCCCTGGTGGAGGGCATCGCGTGACCGGATCAGTCCACGTCGGCTTCTCTGGAAGTTGACCAGGGATTCACGGTAGGCATTCCGCTCGAGCAGGCGAGTCAACGGTGCGTCGACCTCAAGGCCCAGACGGAGAGTGCTGGTTGCAGCACGGAAATCCACGGGGTTATTACCGCCGGTGCGGACGTCGCCGCTGGAGGTCACGTTCAGGACACCCTGGAGGGCGTCGGCACGCACCTGGACCGTTCGCCATGAATCCACCAGTGCCGCACGGCCGTTCATGAAATCGAGCCGGTTGGACAGCGCGACATCGAACAACTCGGCGGAATCCAGTTCGATCTTGGGAATGGTGACGGTTTCGAGTCGAGCCCGGGTCTGAACGAGCATGGATCGTTGGACCAGTCGCATCAGGTTGGCCGTCCAGACGACCATTCGACGGATCGTGTTCTTGGCAGTCTTGTCGTTGAGACCGGCCCGGATCGTCGAGATGTCGGTCGTGGCCTTAATGAATTTCTGTTCGACTTCCTTGAGTGCCTCCGCGAGTTCGGCGCGGTCGTTCCGGAGTGCAGTTTTCTGGTCGGTTGACATGCTGAGTTCCCGCCGCGGAACGGCCTGGGCCTGGCGAGCCATGTCAGCCTTGACCGTGTCGAGTTGTCGGCGGACCTGCGCGACCAACGTGATGAGCTCGTCCAGGACCTTCCGGACCGCATCAATACCGGAGTTCTGGTCCAGCGATCCGACGAGACTCTGGTGGGTCCTGATCTCTTTCCGCAACGTGGTGGCCTCGGGGCTGACCAGTTCGAACTGGCGGATCAGACTGTCGTCCATCTTGACCGGGAGATCCGGCGGCAGTCCCAGGGTGCCTGTCGTGAAGCGATCGATGGAGAACGTCAGAGCGTTGCGGCTGTCCAGTATCGTCGCCCGGGTTTCCTGCACCCGCTGCCGGAGCAGGTCTACCTGGACCAGGTCGATCAGGCCGCTCTGCTCCAGGGCGATCGTCTGGGACAGCAGTTGAAGCTGTTCATCGAGATTGTCCTGGGAGTTGCGGATTTGCTGCAGGTCCTGCAGCAGTCCGATGTAGCCACCGATTCCACCCGCTCCCGATGCGACCTGGATGAATGTGCTTTGTCCACCTCGCTGGGGTCCGCCGATCCCGCTTTCTCCGATCGCCACTTGAGTGTAGAACCCCTGGCGAAACTGGCCGTAGGCACGCAGGTTACCCAACAGGGCCCGCTCGTCGCGGGTGAGTTCCTCCAGGGCGATGTCGCGACCTGCTCCGCGAAGCAACGGCTGGACGAAGACGAAATTGGCCAGCGAAGAGGAGAGATTGGCATCACCGCCGGAGAACTCGAAGACAAACGAGTTGGCGAACCCGGCCAGCAATTGTCCAGCCGTCGCCAGGCTTCGCTCGACCCGCAGCGTGGGGTTGGCCGACGAACTGCCCACCGTCAGCCGGTTGCTCTCAATGCCCTCGGACGGTCCGCTCACGACGTACTTTCCCGATACCGAGTCGTACGACAGACTCGCGGGATTCAGCGATCCGTTGTGAGAGAACGCCGTGCCGAATCCTCCGTAGTACTGGGTGTCGAGCCGGAAACGTTCGGCGGTGACGTCCAGTGCCGAGAGATAGAGCGTTTCGAGCTGATCCTGGTGTGTCGGGGAATGCACATATGCCAGTTGGACCGACGAATCGATGTCGAGAATCAGCTCACCGGATTCGGTCAACTCGGCGTATTCACCGAGAGTCTTTCTCCAGATCGGGTTCTCCAGATCCCGACGCTGACCGTTGTCGTTCCAATGCTCCCATCCGTCCATTCCGTTCACCTCGCGCATGTACTGCTGCGAGGTGGGATCGTCCAGGGGCATTGGCGAACGGTCCGGATCGTGGGGATCGAAGAACCGGCTGCGGGGATCCATGTCGATGTCGTAGTCGGCCGCTCGCCAACGCGGGTCCGCGTTTCGCTCGGAGATCACGCTGTAGGCGTCTTCGTCGGCCTCGACGCGGTACTGGGTCCGCGTGCAGCCGGTGTTGCCCAACGACACGCAACTGGCGATTGCCAGCAGAGTGATCCGGTGGAGGTGGGATCCTGTGTGACAACCCAACGTCATGGATCCGCCGTTTTCTGACCGGTCGGACATGCTGTTTCGAGATCTCGTACTGAATTCCCGTATTTCTCAGAAGACCCAGGAGTCTTTGCGCGCAGCGTCGCATGCCCAGGAGACATCTCGCCTCATCATTTATCGTCATTCCGGGTGGACCGACTTTGACGATTGTGCCGGTTCGACCTGTTGGGCAACGGCTGGTGATCACCGGAACAACCCGAATGTGTCATTGCTGGAGAACTGGTATCGGGGTAATGGGATCGGTGGACGTCATGTTGATCTCGCTGCAAAGTCCTCTTATTGTTCCCGTTCCAGTGCCGCGTCCCACCAGGGGTTTGAACCACTGCATGAAACGCTTGGCGTTGTATCCCGGTGTGTTCGCAACATCCCTGTTGGGGAAATCTGTAACGGACGCAGAGAAGGCCGGGCTACCAGGCCCCTCGGCGCACCGGGAACGGCATCGCCGATGTCAAAGAACATGGAGACCGCTGCGGACACGGTCCGAGGTGTTCTTCAGGGGACTCGACCGTGGCGTCAGCCCCGTCTCTCAGAATTAGGCAACCCGGGCTGGCCTTTGGACACGGCATCCGGTGAGGTTTTCGTGTCGTCCAATCGCCCACGGCGGGGAGCAATTCCCGAAACTGACTGGTTGAACCGGAACGCCGAGTCGAGGAGACTGGAGCGATGTCGATCGAGGTGACACAGGGTGAGGGGAGCCGACCGGCAGTGCCGGACCAGCAGGTGTCCGGATCAGTCGCCGCCGGTTCCAAGTCTCCCGATACGACTCGCTCCGTGTCGCGGTGGACCTGGGCCCTGCTGGCGATCGGCCTGGTTGCCATTGCGGGCACCGCCGCCCAGGTGATGCTCCAGGATACGTCGTCGGCTGCGCTCGGCGATCCTGACGCAACCCATACGGTCACACGTGGCGAACTGTTGGTCACTGTCACCGAAACCGGGACCGTGGAGAGTTCCAGGAACACGGAGATCAAGTGCGAAATCCGGGGTGGATATGGTGGCCGCGGCGGCCGCAGCACCGTCACCTGGGTGGTTTCCAACGGCGCCATGGTCCAGGCCGGAGACGAACTGGTCAAGCTGGACACCAAGAACATCGAAGAGGTTGTCAGCCTGGGAAAGACGGATACGAATATCGCGAAGGCCGCCCTGGCAAGAACCAGGACGGACGTCGCGATTGCGCAGGTGGCCACCGACGGGTACCTCAACGGCGAGTACCGCTCGCAGATGACGAGACTGCGGATGAAACTGTCGGCCGACGAACGCAACGTCCGTCACGCGAAAGCGATGCTGGCAGAGACCGAGTCGTTGTTTGTCCGCGGGTTTGCGAATGAGCTCCAGGTCAAAGCAGCCGAGTCCACCATCAAACAGGCGGAATTGGAACTGAACGTCACGGACACAGAAATGGACGTTCTACAGCGGTTGACCAGGAAGATGCAGTTGGAAAGGCGGAGAAGCCAGCTGATCGCAACCAGGGAAAGGCTGGCTGGTCGAGAAGCGGGAGTGGTGCTGGAAGAGAGCCGCCTGGAGCTCGCGATGGAGGAATTCGAGCGCTGCGTGATCAAGGCTCCCCGGAGTGGCCTGGTGATTTATCCATCCACCGCAAAATGGAAGCGGACTCCCGATATCACCGATGGAGCCAGTGTCCACAACAACCAGGTACTGCTGCTCATGCCCGACCTGACCCGAATGCAGGTCAAGATCAGGGTTCACGAGTCCATCGTGGACCGGGTCAAGCCGGGAACGGTTGCCAGGGTGGAACTGCCAGACCGGACACTGGACACCGAGATTTCGTCAGTGTCTGTGGTCGCTCGTCCTGCCGGCTGGTGGGACGGGAACATCGTGAAATACGACTCGATCATCGAGCTGCACTCGATTGAGGGGCTGAGGCCGGGCATGTCCGCCAAGGTGGAACTGGTGGTGGCTCGGCACAAGGACGTGTTGTCGGTGCCGCTCAGCGCGGTGGTGGACACCGACCAGGGACAGTTTTGCTGGGTGGAAACCGCCGACGGTCCACAACGGTGTTCGGTGACGCTCGGTGATAGCAACGACAGGTCCGTGGTTGTTCTTTCGGGTCTGCAGGAACAGCAGCAGGTGGTGGTCCAGCCGCTCGTCTCCGTCGCCGATGCACGGGCTCTCCTGGGTTCGAAGATTGTCCACACGGTCAAGCGGGGAACTCTGCCGGTCACCATGATCGAACAGGGATCGCTGGAGAGTTTCAACAACACGCAGCTCAAGTGCCGGGTGCGGGGCGACAGCACGATCAACTGGGTGATCAAGAACGGCACATGGGTCGAGGCGGGTGACGAACTGGTCACACTGGAAAACAAGGCGATCGAAGAGTACCTCCACGAACGCACCAAGTACGCCCACTTGTCGAAGGATGCAGCTATCGGCTTCCGGGCCGAGGCCACGGTTAAGGGACTCGCCATTTCGAAGTACCTCGAAGGCGAGTTTCCCACCCAGAAGCTGAAGTTCCAGAAGGCGCTGGCGTTCGCCAGTCAGAGGCTGCATACCGCCAACAACATGCTCGACTATGCCCGGCGAATGCACGCCCTCGGATACCAGAGTGAACTGAGAGTCGAACAAAGCGAACTCGGTCTGCAGAACGCCCAGATCGACCTCGTGATTATGGAGACCAACCTGGACGTGCTGGAGCGACTCGAAAAGGAAAAAGAACTGGAACGGTTGAAGGGTGAGTGGGAGTCGGCAAAAGCGGCGGCCAACGGCCATGAAGAAGTGCTCGCCATGGACCGGGAACGGATGACCCTGGCGGAGAAGGAGATCGTACGCTGCGTGATCAAGGCCCCGAAAAGCGGCCTGGTGATCTTTCCCTCCACCGCTCAATGGAAGGACACGCCCGACATCGCCAAGGGCGAGACGGTGCACAACGACCAGGTGCTCCTGCTGATGCCTGACCTGTCGAAGATGCAGGTCCGCTTCGGCATTCACGAATCATCGATTGATCGGGTCAAGCCCAAGATGCATGTCACCGTGCGTCTGCCGAACCAGACACTCAGGGGCACCGTGTCCTCCGTCGCTTCGGTTGCACAACCGTCGGGATGGTGGACGGGCAACATTGTCAAATACGACGCGCTGATAGAACTTCCCGCGGTGGAAGGACTCAAACCCGGGATGACCGCCGAGATCGAAGTGACCGTGGATCGCCGCGTAGACGTGCTGATGATTCCCCTCTCGGCGGTCGAGGAAACCGGCGCGGGTGACTTCTGCTGGGTGCGGACACGCGGCGGTGTTGCCCAACGACGTCCGCTGACGCTCGGCGACCGCAACGCGGAATTCATCGCTGTCGATTCGGGCATCGAGGAAGGTGATGAAGTGTTCCTGAATCCTTCGCTGACCGTCAAGGACGCACGGAAGCCACCGGCGGCAGTCGGCTCGCTTCCCTGAACCTGAAAAGTTGATCACCGATCGGAGATGCCGTGAGTCCGGGAATGCGAACCACGAACCGGATCAGTCGACCCGAAATGAGAAGAGCCGGGTCCGCTTGAGATGGAACCGGAACCTGGCCGGCCTGCTCTCGAGCGAGACCAGGTCCTGTCGGACCCGGGATGTGTCGTTGCCGGTCGGCTGGTATCGGAGTAATTTGTGCGGTGGATGTCACGTTGATCTCGCGGCAGAGTCCTCTTGTTGTTCCCGTTCGAGTGCCAGGTCCCACCAAACGTCTGAACCACTGCATGAAACACTTGGCGTTATATCTCTGTGTGTTCGCGACATCCCTGTTGGTGCAATCGGCAACGGCAGCCGAGAAGGGCGGACCCCGGTTCGAGACCGAGGTGCGGGCGATTCTCAAGGCCCATTGCTGGCAGTGCCACGGCGAGACGGAGGAGAAAAAAGGAGGACTCGATACACGGCTGGCCCGCTTCCTGATTAGAGGTGGAGAATCGGGGCCGGCTATCGTTCCCGGTAAGCACGCCGACAGCCGTTTGTTCAAGCGGGTGGCATCGGGCGAAATGCCCCCGGGGGCGAAACGGCTCTCTGCTCGTGACGTTGAATTGCTGGCCCGCTGGATCGACGCCGGGGCTCCAACCGTCCGGCCAGAACCGGCATCCCTGGCCGATGGCAGTTTCACGGTTGAGGAGCTACGGCACTGGTCCTTCCGGCCGATTCGGCGGCCGAAGTTGCCCGCAGTCGAACACGTCTCGCTGCTAAACTCGCCTATTGACGCGTTCTTGCTGGCCAGGCTGCAGGCCGACGGCCTGGGGTTCGGGCCCGGTGCCGACCGGCCGACCATGGTTCGGCGGTTGAGCTTTGATCTCCACGGCCTGCCGCCCGAGCCGGAGGTGGTCGAGCGGTTTGTTGCCGACCTGGCGCCGGGAGCCTATGCCCGGTTGGTGGATCGCCTGTTGGCATCACCGGCCTACGGAGAGCGTTGGGCGCGACACTGGCTGGACGTGGTCGGCTACGCCGACAGCGACGGGGTCAGCGACAGGGATCCGCCCCGGACCTGGGCTTACAAGTACCGCGATTACGTGATCCGCTCGTTCAATGCCGACAAGCCGTGGGATGAGTTCGTCGTCGAACAACTGGCCGGTGACGAGTTGCTGCGGCCACCCTACCAGGACCTGACACCCCGGGAGGCCGACCGGCTGATCGCCACCGGATTCCTCAGGATGGCACCCGATGGCACCGGTGGCTCCAGCGCTGACCCGGAGCTGGCTCGTAACCAGGTCGTCGCCGAGGTGATCAAGGTGGTCTCGACCTCGATGCTGGGACTGACCGTTGGTTGTGCTCAGTGTCACCAGCACCGTTATGACCCGATCACCCATGCCGACTACTACCGGCTGCGGGCGATGTTCGAGCCGGCCTACAACCCGAAGCAGTGGCGATCGCCGTCGGCTCGCCTGGTGTCGCAGTGGTCCGGTGACGTCCGTCAAAAGGCCGCCGCGATCGACAAGAAACTGGCGGGGTTCACCGCCGGGAAGAATGCGGAGCTGGAGGCGGCGGTGAAACAGGCCTTTGAAACGAGGCTGGCCAAGTTGCCGGCCGAGTTCCGGGCCGAGGCGAAGCTGGCCCGCGAGACTCCCGCCGCGAAACGCAACGCCGGGCAGAAGCAGTTGATCGAGGACCACCCGTTCCTGAGTATCAGCCGGGGCACGATCCAGCAGTTCGAGCCATCGATCACCTCCGCGATTCTCAAGAAGTGGGACGACCAGACTGCCGCGGTCAGCAAGCAGCGGCCGGCGGCCGACAACCTGATGTGTCTCAGCGAGGTCTCCGGCCAGGTGCCGTTGACCCGGCTGTTTTTCCGGGGCGACTACAAGCAGCCGCGCGAGGAGATCCAGCCAGGGGAACTCAGCGTGCTGAGCCCGGTTGGCTTCACTGTCCCGGCCAACAACCCGAAGTTGCCGACGACAGGTCGTCGGCTGGCCTATGCCCGCCAGCTCAGCAGTGGTCGGCATCCACTGCTGGCCCGGGTGCTGGTCAACCGGTTCTGGATGCATCACTTCGGCCGGGGTCTCGTTTCCACGCCGGGAAATTTTGGTGCCATGGGGACGCGGCCCTCGCATCCGGAACTGCTCGACTGGCTGGCGACGGAGTTCATGCAGAGTGGTTGGAGCCTGAAGCACCTGCACCGGGTGATCCTGACCTCGACGGCCTATCGCCAGGCGGCGACGCGACGTGCGAAGCTGGATGAG
>Ga0310123_10003287_pt1 | contig 12601 bp, 12 predicted proteins | sample CB6_AW_1057_MG_FD_203505 | JGI IMG/M metagenome (GOLD analysis project Ga0310123, IMG submission 203505) | Marine microbial communities from Western Arctic Ocean, Canada - CB6_AW_1057 | ecosystem: Environmental > Aquatic > Marine > Oceanic | place: Canada: Western Arctic Ocean | collected... | reverse complement strand
CGCTCGACGGGTATCCTCCAGTTGGAGACCGCCAGGGGTACCCGGTACGCCGGGTTGAGAGAGTCCCTTGGAACCTGAACCGGTTGATACCGGCGTAGGGAGCGCGGCCTAGGCCTCCAAGAGCCACTGCCGTCGCTCCCGCGCCGATGCGCCTCGCCAGGAGCGACCCCATGGAAGCCACTCCCGCACGGACCGTTCGACCCCCGCTCGCCCACGACCGCGCCCCCGCATCCGGCGATTATGGCGACGCCTTTCCGGCATCGCGCCGCGTGTGTATCGAGGGACGGCACGGCGTCCGGGTTCCCATGCGGGAGATCACGCTCTCGGGCGGAGAGCCGCCGCTGCGCGTGTACGACACCGCGGGCCCGCTCGGCCACGACGTGCGCGAAGGGCTGCCGCGCGTGCGCGAGGAATGGGTGCGCACGCACGGGAACGTGGCCGAGATCGGGCGCCACACGCTCCCCGCGTTCGCGCGCGACCGGCGTCACGGCGACGCGACCATCCCCCCTGCGCTCGAGCACGTCGTGCTCCGCGGCAGCGGGTCCGTCACCCAGATGCACTGGGCGCGGAGAGGCGAGATCACGCCCGAGATGGACTTCATCGCGCTGCGCGAGGGGATGGATCCGGAATTCGTGCGCAGCGAGGTCGCGCGCGGGCGCGCCATCATTCCCGCCAACATCAATCACCGCGAGCTCGAGCCGATGATCATCGGCCGCGGCTTCAAGGTGAAGATCAACGCGAACATCGGGAACAGCGCGGTCAGCTCCTCGATTGAGGAAGAGGTGGAGAAGCTGCGCTGGGCAACCCTGTGGGGCGCGGACACGGTGATGGACCTCTCGACTGGCAAGAACATCCACCAGACGCGTCAGTGGATCGTCCGCAATTCGCCGGTGCCGATCGGCACGGTGCCGATCTACCAGGCGCTCGAGAAGGTCGGGGGCGTACCGGAAGAGCTGACGTGGGAGATCTACCGCGACACCCTGATCGAGCAGGCCGAGCAGGGCGTGGACTACTTCACCGTCCATGCCGGGGTGCTGCTGCGCTACATTCCGCTGACCGCGAACCGCATGACCGGGATCGTGAGCCGGGGCGGCGCGATTATCGCGAAGTGGTGCCTGGCGCATCATCAGGAGTCGTTCTTGTACACGCGCTTCCGCGAGATCTGCGAGATCATGGCTGCCTACGACGTGTCGTTCTCGCTGGGCGACGGGCTCAGGCCCGGCTCGATCGCGGACGCCAATGACGAGGCGCAGTTCGCGGAGCTACGGACTCAGGGGGAGCTGAACCGGATCGCCTGGGAGCACGACGTGCAGGTGATGAACGAGGGACCGGGACACATCCCAATGCACCTGATCCAGGAGAATATGGAGAAGCAGCTCGAGTGGTGCGGCGAGGCGCCCTTCTACACCCTCGGCCCGCTCACCACCGACATTGCGCCCGGCTACGACCACATCACGAGCGCGATCGGCGCCGCCCAGATCGGCTGGTACGGGACGGCGCTGCTGTGCTACGTGACTCCCAAGGAGCACCTGGGCCTGCCGGACAAGGACGACGTGAAGGCGGGCGTGATCGCGTACCGGATCGCGGCGCACGCGGCGGATCTCGCCAAGGGCCATACGCGTGCCCAGGAGTGGGACGACGCCCTCTCCAAGGCCCGTTTCGAGTTCCGCTGGGAGGATCAGTTCAACCTGGCGCTCGATCCCGTCACGGCGCATGCCTTCCACGACCAGACGCTCCCAGCCGAGGGCGCCAAGATTGCCCACTTCTGCTCGATGTGCGGGCCCCGCTACTGCTCGATGAGGATCTCGCAGGACATCCGCGCGGCCTTCGGAGCCGAGGCGGGGATGCAGGAGAAGGCGCGTGAGTTCCGGGAATCGGGAGGAGAGCTTTACATAAGGATCGGCTCCGAAGCGTAGGTGTCTCTCCCGGACGGCCCGCGGGCACGCGGTACGGCACCGTCTAGCGAGAGGAGAGTGCGCTCGCCATGCTGGCCGGCAAGCCGGCGGGGAGACGGAACGTCGGAGGAACGAGTGAGCAGGAGAGGCAACGTGGGAAGCATCGGGCGTTTGCGAGGGACGGTCGCCGCGATCGCGCTGGCCGCGGCGGGGTGCGGGGACGGGCTCACCGATACGGAGCGCGACGCCGCCGGCGCCTACGTGCTCGTCGCGATCAACGGGCTCCCGCTGCCCTTCGAGCTCAGCCACCCCTGCGGAGAGCGCGCCATCGACGGATTCCTTCAGCTCGGGCAGAAGAATCGCTTCTTTGTCGACGTCACGATCCTGAACTCGGACTGCCCCGACCAGAATCGGAGCGAGAGCTGGTCGGGCTCCGGAATCTGGACCGTGATCGAGGGGGACATCCGCCTGGTGAGCAATGACGGGATCCAGGCGATCAGGTTCGGGTCCGCGCCGGCCCCACTGGGCGAGAACGAGCTGCGCGCGGAGGGGACGCTCAGCGATCCCAGGCGTCCCACCCTTCAGCCGGTCGAGGTGACCTTCACCTTCGTCCGGTAGCTGCCGTCATCGGCGCGCCTGCGCGTGATGCCGCGTCCCGCGCAGGCCGCCGAGACGGGCGTCCCTCGGGACGTGCGTATGTGCATATGGAGGCATGATGAAGACGCTGCACGCGCGGCGCGCCCTGGCGATCTCCACAACCGCTCTGCTCACATCCGCCTGTTCGTCCGCGACGTACCCCACCGGCGATTCCGCCGCGCGGCAGACCCTACAGCTCGAAGTCACCAACCACAACTGGATGGACGTCACCGTCTACGAGTGACCTCCTCCCAGCGCGTCCGGATGGGAACCGTGACCAGCGGCAGGACGGAGCGCTTCAGCTACCGCACAGCGTGACCTTCCGCTCCGGGAACCCCCGGCTTTTGGCCGATCCGGTCGGCTCGAGCGAGGTCTTCGTGAGCGAGCCGATCAGCGTTAATCCCGGGTCGACCGTCGTGTGGAAGGTGCCGCTACGAGGTGAGGTGCTGCTTGAAGAATGCGATCGTCCGATCCTGAGCCAGCTTGGCCGCAGCTGCGTCGTAGCGGGGCGTGGTGTCGTTGTGGAAGCCGTGCTGGGTATTCTCGTACATGTACATCGTGTATTGCTTGCCCGCCGTCTCGAGCGCCGCCTCGTAGGCCGGCCAGCCCGCGTTGATCCGCTGGTCCTCGCTCGCGTAGTGGATCAGGAGGGGGGCGACGATTTGGGCCACCTGATCGGCCGGAGGCTGTCCACCGTAGAAGGGGGCCGCCGCAGCGAGATTCGGGAGCCGCACTGCGAGCGTGTTCACCATCATGCCCCCGAAGCAGAAGCCGACGGCGCCCACCTTCCCCATCGAATCGGGATGGGTCATCAGGAAGTTGGCCGCGGCCACGAAGTCTTCCGTGCTCTTGACTAGGTCCAGTTCGCGCTGCATCTCCACTCCGCGCTCGTCAGTTCCCGGATAGCCGCCCAGCGGGGTAAGCGCGTCAGGACCGAAGGAGAGGAACCCCTCGACGGCGAAGCGGCGCACGACGTCCTCGATGTAGGGATTGAGTCCGCGGTTCTCGTGGATCACCAATACGGCTGGGAATGGACCCTGCGCGTTGTCCGGCCACGCCATGAGCCCCCGCATCGTGCCGTGGCCCTGCGGCGAGGAGTACGTCACGTACTCGGTGCGGATGCGGGCGTCGTCGGGCGGCACCTGCTGCGCCCACTCGTAGTGCGGGCGTAGCGCCTCGAACATCGCCGCCGCGGTCATCCCGCCGACCGCGAAGCGCGACGCGCCCTCTATGAACGCACGCCGGTCGATCAGGCCGTGCACGTACTGGTCGAACAGATTGAGGACTTCCTGCGGGAAGTCGATCGCCTTGAGCCGGGTGTGTTCTTGCGCGAGTGCCATGGTCGAACCCGTCGGCTGAGGGAAACGGCGAGGAACTGCGGGCCGCGAAGCGGTCGCGCTCCCTTTCGGGTGAGGCTATCGGGCCTCGGGGGCCCCGGCAATAGCGGAGCCGAAGGGGCCATGGGCGCAGAGGCCGTGGCTCACTCCTCGGTCAACCGCCAGCAGCGGAGCACCTCCGCCACGGTCCACGCCTGTGCGACGCAACCGCGCGGTGCGTACGGGGAGTCCGCGTCGAAGATCGCGGACATCGTGCCGAGGCACGCCTCATCCAGGTGCCCGACCAATCCGGAGAGGAACGCGCGGGCCACCTCCCGGTCGCGCGGATACACGTGCAGCCAGGCGTCTACGCAGAGACCGATCAGCCGGCTTCAGACCGGGCGCGAGGGAGTGCAGGCCGAAGGGCGTGAGAGCACCTCGGCGGCGCCCGGGGAACGCCGCGGGATCGAGCACGCCGAAGTCTCCAACGAGTTCGAGGACCTGGTCGCCCAGAGCGGCCGCTTCCCGGCCGGCAGCTACGTCGTGGTGGTGCGGGTGCTCACCCCGCAGGGGCTCGAGCTGGACCGTGGCGAGGTCCGGATCCAGCTGGTGAACCCGACCCGGATCGAGCCGGTGAGTCCCGGCCGCCCCTTCGGCGAGACTCCCCAGATCATACCACCCCGAATCCGCGCTTCCTCTGGAGCGCCGATGCGGGAGTGGTCTCGGGCGGGGGGGCACGTACCGCATCCGGGTCGTCCCGGTGGACGGCGCCGCGAGCGCGGAGGACGCCGTGGAGGGGTTCGCGAGCTGGGAGGCGACCACGAACGCGCCGACCGCGCTCTATCCCGGCTCGGTGTCGGCGATCCCGCTGCGGCCGGGGGAGACCTACTCCTGGCAGGTGGTGCGCGAGATCCGCTCCTCCTCCGGCACTGAGCTGCTGGAGAGCTCGATCTACTGGTTCCGCATGGCGGACGCACGCGGCGGAGCGGGCCAGGGGGTCAGCGGAGGGGAGGTGGCGCTCGCCAACCAGCTCCGGCGCCTCGCCGCCCTGCTCGGGCTCCCTGACCTCGCCGGCTTCCGCCCGACCGGGCAGCTCATCGTGGACGGCCAGCCCTATCCGGCCGACCGCCTCGAAGAGCTGCTGCGCGCGATCCTCTCCGGCGAGCTCTCCGTCAACTCCATCACCGTACGCTGAGGGGACCCATGTGCTCCGTGATCCATCGAACGACGATCCATCGGACGGCGCGCGGGCGGCCGCGGTGCTCGCGCTCATGGCGCCGACGGCGGCGTCCGCCCAGGACAACAACGTCGGTCGCGCCGCGGCTTCCGGGGCGGTCGTCGGGGCCGCAGCGGAGGCCTCCTTTCGCCGGCCGCCCTTTCCGCGGTCGCTCGGATGAGAGACCTCCACGCCGGCTCGATCCGCGCCTCCCCGGCCGTCGCATCGGCCAGCAGGGACCGGAACTCGGCCACCCGGTCGAGGGGGACGGCGACCCTCCAGCGGACCTCGCTCCCGTAGCGCTGGTCCTCGACGCGTACGTCCAGATCGGTCGCCAGCTGCCTGAGCGCGTGTACGCGCGCGTACCCGACCACGACTTCGAGGCGCTCGCGGGGCACACGCCGCACGGTCGGCAGCGCCGGGAGCGCGTGGGTCACCCCAGCCGCGTACGTGCGGGCCAGCCCTCCGGTACCGAGCTTGGTGCCGCCGAACCACCGCGAAGAGCCGGCGACTACCTCGCCCACGCCGGAGTGCAGCAGAACCGTGAGCATCGGGCGGCCCGCGGTGCCCTTCGGCTCGCCAGCGTCGCTCATCCCGATGTGCACGGTATGGCCGGGAGGTCCCGCGACGAACCCCCAGCAGTGATGGGTGGCGTCCGGAAATTCGCACTCGACCCGGGCCACCTGCGCCTGGATCGCGGCGGGAGTTGGTGCCGGACCGAGCGTGGTGACGAAGCGGCTCCGCTGCACGACGTCCTCCACCCGGTGGTGCCGGCGGGAATGGGATAGCCGGACGTGGCGCGGGGCCCGGTCAGTGGCGGGTCGCCATCCGGTCGAGAAACGCCCGCTCGTCCTGCGTCAGCGTGCGCACTCCCAGCCCGTGCGCCTTCCGCAGGAGCGTCTCCACCTCCTGCCGGTTTAGCTCGTGCAGCAGGGTGGTGTCGATCGACTCCCAGCGCGCGAGAGCGATCCGGTCGGACATCGTGGCCGAGGGGATGTCCTGCACCTTGCGCTGGAACTCGCGTCGATCCGCGCCCCGCCGCCACGCGTGCCACTTCAGGAAGACGAAGCCCCATGCCAGCCCGCCGAGGTGCGCGAAGTGCGCGGTCTGGCCACCCGCGCCGCTCAGACCGAACCAGAGGCTCACGACCACGGTGATCGTGATCAGCAGCCAGGCCTCCACGGGCAGCACCCCCCATATGTAGATGCGCTCGCGCGGCCAGAACATCGCGAACGCCGCGACGACCGCGTACACGGCAGCGGACGCTCCCACCACCGCGGCCGTGGGAGCCAAGGCGATCGAGCCCGCGGCGCCGGCCAGGCCCCCGCCGACATAGAGCTTCATGAAATCGCGCCCGCCCAGACGGTCCTCGATGCGCGGCCCGAAGAAGAAGAGCACGAGCATGTTGAAGAGCAGGTGGGCGATTCCGCTCGGATCGTGCAGGAACATGTAGGTGAAGGGCGTCCACGGACGGACCAGCACGGCACGGGGCACGAGGGCACCCAGGAACCACAAGGCCGGGAGCACCATCGTCACCACGTACACGGCCACGTTCGCGACGAGCAGTCGCTTCACCCAGGGCGTGAGCGGGATCATGATGTGCGAATCTCGACCCACCGCGCGGCGGGTGCAACGCCCCACTCAGACACTCCACTCCGCGGTGCGCGCTCGGAGATCGCACCCCCTGCGTCGCGCACGCAGGTGCCACTCCGCGCGCTCCGGCTTAGGATGCGAGCTGGCGCACGCATGCTGCGACCGCGTCGACCACCGTAGCGGCGAAGGCGAGATCCAGCGTCTCGAGCCGGTCGCTGGACCGGTGGTAGTGCGGATTGCGCAGGTTGGCAGTGTCGGTGAGGAGGAGAGCCGGATAGCCCGCGGACCAGAACGAGGCGTTGTCGCTCCGACGGGTGGCCCAGACGAGCCAGCCCCGCAGGGGCGAGTGCAGCGAGACCACAGGCAGTCCGGGAGCCGCGCGCGCGGCCTCGGCGACGAAGGCGCGCAGGAGCGTGCGGGAGCGTGTATCCCCCACGACCGCCAGGTAGTCGCCGACGCGCGGGAGCCTCATCCAGCGGATCGGCACGGGGATTCTCTGGCTCCCCAGAGTGCGGCTCCGAAAGCCGATCATCTCGAGCACCAGCGCGCCCCGGTAGCGCACCCCGCGCGCGCGGGCGTGCGCCGCCCACCTCCGGCTTCCCACTCGATAGGTCAAGCCCTGGCGCTCCTCGAGGTTGAACGCGGCCAGCTCCAGCGTCGCCCGCCCACGCCAGCCGGCAAGCAGGCGCGCGCACTCGAGCATCCCCGCGACCCCACTCGCGTTGTCGTCCGCCCCGGGAGTGCCGCGCACGGTGTCCAGGTGGGCGCCCACGAGCAGGCGCGGAGCCGCCGGATCCGTACCGGCGAGCTCGGCAGCCACATTCGCGAACGGGCGGCCCGCGAAGCGGAAGGGATGGCGCTCGGGGTGCAGCCCGAGGCCGGCGAGCTCGCGCTCCACGTACGCGACCGCCCGCTCGAGTGCCTCCGGAGATCCGTCCGGGTGTCGCTCCCCCTCCAGCGCGCGCACGTGGCCGGCCAGGCGGGCGGGATCGGCGCGTGGGACGTTCACGGGGACCCGTGCCGCGGGTCCCGGGTACGGCCCGCCGTTCGCACGTTCGATCCGTTGCACTTCCCATCGTCGAGGTCGCTGCCATGGCGGACCCCACTCCCATCGAGCTGCGTGGTTACGCGCATCCCGAGGTCCTAGTCTCCACGTCCTGGCTCCCGGACCACCTGAACGATCCCAGGATCAAGATCTTCGAGTCGGACGAGGACGTCCTCCTCTACGACACCGGGCACGTGCCAGGTGCGCAGAAGCTCGACTGGATCGAGGACCTGAACGACAAGCTCACGCGCGACTACCTCGACAGTGACCGACTCCAGGAGCTGCTCCGCCGCAAGGGTGTCAATGAGGGCGATACGATCGTGCTGTACGGGGACAAGAACAACTGGTGGGCAACCTACGCCCTCTGGGTGCTCGGGCTGTTCGGAATCCAGAATCTCAAGATCATGGATGGCGGACGGGCGCGGTGGACGGACGAGGGTCGGCCTATGACCGAGGAGGTCCCGAGCTTCCCTGCCGGGAACATCACGATCGGTGAGCGAGACGACTCGCGCATCCGGGCGTTCCGCGACGACGTGATGGCGCACGTCGAGCACGAGGGGAGCCTGGTCGACGTCCGGAGCCCGGAGGAGTACCGCGGAGAGCGCCTGCACATGCCGGACTACCCGAACGAGGGGGCACTTCGCGGCGGCCACATCCCGCATGCCAGGAACGTACCCTGGGCGCGCGCGGTGGACCCGGACACGCACCTCTTCAAGCCGGCGACAGAGCTGCGAAAGCTCTACCAAGAAGAGGCCGGCCTCGATCCGAAGCGGCCGGTGATCACCTACTGCCGGATCGGCGAGCGCTCCTCCCACACCTGGTTCGTGCTCAGTTATCTGCTCGGCTTTCCCGAGGTCGAGAACTACGACGGATCCTGGACGGAGTGGGGCAACCTGGTGCGCGCTCCGATCGAGCGCTAAGGGTCGAATACGAACCGAGCCGCCTGGCCTGAGGCCGGGCGGCTCGGTTCCAGAGTGCGGCGCGGCGGGATCGCTCAGTCCCACACCTGGCGGGGGGGACGGAAACCGCTCACGTCGTCGTCCCACTCCTCCCATTCCTCTTCCTCGAGATCATCGTCGTCGAACTCGTCGTCTTCGTCCTCATCCCAGTCGTCGTCTTCGTTCCACCCCTCCTCCCAGTTCTCTTCGTCCTCATCATCGAAGACCTTCACGTCGAGGAGTACGGTACCGCGAGCCTGAAACGCGGTCCAGCTCGAGCGGTCCTCCATCCGTGGTTCTCCTGAGGAAACCACCTGCGAACCCGGGAATCCCTGCGAGGTCATGGGCGCCAAGGTATACCGGGGGTGCTCCCTGTCAAGGAGAAATCCGAGCGATCCTGCGCGCGTTCGTGCAGTCTCTCACGACGTCGTCTACGTGCGTTCGAACGTCGCGGTGCGCTGGATCCCGGAGCATGCGGCGGCGCCAGGCCGCGCGTTTCGAGCCACGTCGCGCGGCTACCGTCTTCCTTCCCCCGCCTTGCGCATCTGCACCAACTCGCGCGGCTCGAGCTGAAAGGTCACGTGCTCGATTCCGTACCGCCGCATACGATCGCGGATCTCTTCGAGCACGCGCCGCTGAGACATGGGGTCCTCGATCACACCATGAGCCGAGAGCGCGACGAACCCGCTGGTCAGCGTCCACACGTGGAGATCGTGGACCTCGTGCAGCCTCGGTACGTCGCGCAGGTCGGCGAGGAGCTGCGCTACGTCCACGTGGGACGGCGCGGCCTCGAGCAGCACGTCGGTCGCCTCGCGCACGAGCTGCCACGCGCTCACCAGGATGAGCCCGGCGATCAGCACGGAGACGAGCGGATCGGCTGTGGTCCATCCGGTCAGCCAGACGATCGCTCCCGCGACGAGCGCCCCCACCGACCCCAGCAGATCTCCCAGCACGTGGAGGTACGCCCCCCGGATGTTGAGGCTCTCGTGGGCATGGGCGTGCAGCAGCGTGGCTGCAAGCACGTTGACGCCGAGTCCGGCCGTCGCCACGCCGGCCAGCAGAGGCCCGTCCACCGGCTCGGGCACGCGCACGCGCTGCCACGCCTCCCACGCGATCAACCCCGACATCACGAGCAACGCGGCGCCGTTCACCAAGGCGGCCAGAATCTCCATGCGTACGTAGCCGTAGGTCTTCTCCCAGCTGGCGGGCCGTTGCGCAAGCCGCATGGCCCAGATCGAGAGCGCGAGCGCGGCCGTATCCGCGAACATGTGGCCGGCATCCGCGAGCAGCGCGAGGGAGTTGGCGAGCAGACCGCCCACAGCCTCGACGACCATGAAGCCCGCCGTGAGAGCCAGCACGAACCGGAGCCGGCCGGCCGGCCGATCGCCGCGCACGGATGGGGGGACGGAGCCGTGTCCGTGCTGAGGCCCCTGCTCGAGCCCGGGCTCGTCGTGGGGGTCGGAGTGGCTGTTGTGAGGGTGGGCCATGGTCGTGTTCCCGCTGCAGCCGTACCGTCCCGGCCCACGGGCATGGTCCAGGACTGGGGCGCCAACATAGCGGAGCCCGCATGGACGCTACCAGGAAGTCGATGACCGGCGGCGCGGCTGAGAGCACGCCGAGCTTCGCCGATCGCGTGTACGCGCTGGTGCGCCAGATCCCCCGCGGGTCGGCGCTCAGCTACGGCGCCGTGGCGGCCATCCTGGGGAGCCCGCGTGCCGCCCGGGGAGTCGGCACGGCGCTAGGGTGCGCTCCCGCCCGACACCGAAGTGCCCTGGTGGTGCGTCGTGAACTGCAACGGCGAGATTTCGATCAAGGGCGAGCCCGGGCTCGCCGCGCTCCAGCGCCGGCTGCTGGAGCGCGAGGGCGTGCGCCTCGACGGGCGCGGGCGCATCCACTGGGATCGCCACGGTTGGCACGGTCCGGGCAGAGCAACGGGACCTGAGGCACCGCCCCGGGAGTACCCCACGAGATGAGCATCCCCGATGTCACTCCCGAGCTGCCGGGCGCCGGCTGGCGCGCGCTGCTCGCGCTACTCCGGCGCGCCCCCCAGGCGGGGCTCTCGCGCGCGCTCGGGCGGCTGGCGGACCTCCCGATCCCCCGTCCGCTCCGGCGTCCCGTGCTCAGGGTGTTCGCACGCGCCATCGGGGTCCGGCTCTCCGAGGTCGAGCTGCCGCTCGAGGACTACCCGAGCGTGAACGCGTTCTTCGTGCGCCGGCTGCGGCCGGGTGCGCGCTCGTGGCCCGCGGACCCGACGGCCGCGGGCTCGCCGGTGGACGGGATCGTCGGCACGGTTGGCGAGATCCGAAGCGGCACCGCGGTCCAGGCAAAGGGCAGACGCTATTCGGTTGGAGAGCTGCTCGGCCAGCCGGACGAGGCTCCCGGGTACGAGGGCGGCCGCTTCGTGACGCTGTATCTGTCGCCGCGCCACTACCACCGCGTCCACGCCCCGGTCGGAGGCACCATTCCCGTCGCCCGGCACGTCCCCGGACGGCTCTTCCCGGTGAACGCGCCCTCGGTCGCGCACATCCCCGACCTATTCGCGCGCAACGAGCGGGTGCTCTGCCAGATCGATTCCGTGCTCGGCCGCGTGGCCGTGGTGGCCGTGGGCGCGTACAACGTCGCGCGCATCTCGAGCGTCTTCGACCCGCAGTGGGCCGGGCCGCGCGGGTGGGTGAGCAACCGCCGCGTCGCTCCGCCGGCCGAGCGCCGCTATCATCCGCCGCTGCCGATCGAGCGGGGCGCGGAGCTGATGGTCTTTCATCTGGGCTCGACCGTGATCCTGCTGTTCCCAGCCGGCGGGGTCACGCTCACCCCGATCTGCCGGCCCGGCCGCGAGGTTCGCCTGGGCGAGCCACTGCTGCGCGCAGCCGGGCGCAGAGACGCCCCTTTTCCGAAATCTTAACGCACCGTGGGTCAACCGTGACCGAATCGAATCCCCTCCTCTCCGAGAACTTCCGGATCCCCTTCGACCGGATCCGCCCCGAGCACGTCCAGCAGGGCATCCACGAGATTCTCCGCATCGGGCAGGAACGGGTGGACGCGGTGGCGCGCGACGACCGCCTACCCGCGTGGGAGAACACGCTCGAGCCGCTCGATCGGATCGCACAATGGGTGGACGAGCGCATCAAGCCGGTGGGCCACCTGCTCGCGGTGAACGAGACGGGCGAGCTGCTGGAGGCGTTCAATGTCGTGCTCCCCGAGATCTCGGGCTTCTGGACCCACCTGCCGCTCAATGCCGCCCTCTGGCAGCGGATCCGCGCGCTGGCCGAGAGCGAGGAGGGACGCGCGCTGACCGGCATCCGCCGCCGCCACCTCGACAAGACGCTCACTGAGTTCTGCCGCGCGGGCGCCGACGTCGGCGACGAGGACAAGGCCAGGCTCAAAGCGATGAAGGTGGAGCTGGCCCAGGTGGAGCGGAGGTTCATCGAGCACGTGCTCGATGAGACCACCGCGTGGGAGCTGAACGTGACCGACGCGGGGCGCCTCGCGGGGGTGCCCGAGTCCCATCGGGCCCGGTACCGTACGGCCGCCGCCGACCAGGGCGAGGAAGGGTGGCTGCTCACCCTCGATCATCCCTCCGTCGAGCCGGTGCTGAAGTACGCCGACGACCGCGAGCTGCGGCGCGAGGTCCATCACGCATACGTCACGCGCTGCCGTCAGGGCGAGTTCGACAATCGCGGGTTGATCGTGCGCATCCTCGAGCTGCGCCAGCGGATCGCCGCGCTACTGGGCTACGCGGACTATCAGCTCGAGGAACACATGGTCAAGGAGGGCGCCCGCGCGACAGCCTTCGAGGAGGAAATGAAAGGCCGCACGCGCACGTATTGGGAGCGCGACGAGGCCGAGCTGCGCGCGCACGCACGCGAGCTCGGCCTCGACAACCTGCTACCCTGGGACGTCGCGTACGTGCAGGAGTCGCTGCGGCGAAAGGATTACGACATCGACGACGAGGCGCTGCGGCC
>Ga0310123_10003286_pt1 | contig 12602 bp, 11 predicted proteins | sample CB6_AW_1057_MG_FD_203505 | JGI IMG/M metagenome (GOLD analysis project Ga0310123, IMG submission 203505) | Marine microbial communities from Western Arctic Ocean, Canada - CB6_AW_1057 | ecosystem: Environmental > Aquatic > Marine > Oceanic | place: Canada: Western Arctic Ocean | collected... | reverse complement strand
GTGCGACGCCCGGCTCCCGAGCGATGAGCCATACGACGTCGCTGATGACGACCAGACCGCCACTGCTTCGAGCCTCGGTTGGCCGGACACATCGCTGAATTCCCGTCCGCAGAACAAGCGACCGACGCCGTCGATCTGTACGGGGCGCAACTGGTCAACCACCACGGCAAAGTCGTCGTCAGACGTGAATTTGATCGCCATCAGGTTGTTCCTTGTGATTGAATCTCGAACGGATCCAAGTCGACCAGCTTGCGGTCGCACCAGTCAACCGTGTCTTGCAGGCTTTGGATATAGGTCTCCCAGGAAACACGCTGGCCGTCGATCGAGTTGGTCGGCTTCGGTTTCGCACGAAGGTCTGCCAACTGTTGCAGCGTACGGCTGCGAATGGTCTCAATGTCGGCGCGATCATCGCTCATGGTTATCTCGATTTTAAATTGAACCGGGCGACAATCGTCTGCCCGCTGGTGGGTGTTAGCTCGAACCGCACTTGATACTGAACGCCAGCCTTAGCAAAAGCCTGATCCACGCTGACGTCGAGCACGTGTTTGAAGTTGTAACCCTCGGTGTCGACCGTCCAGAGTTCGTCGGACTGCAATTGGTCGAACACAGTATCTGCGATCGTAACAGACACGGAAGTGTGCCCGGTAATCGCGGTGAGGGTATCCGGATTGGCTTCACCCAGTTCGTAAATGGTGTAATCGATCGACGAGAGCGTCGACGTCGTGATCGGCAGACCGTCTTCACCGACGATCCGCGCCAAAAGAATGATAGAGCTATTTTTGAATACATAACCTTGGACATCACTTGCAATAGGCATTAACAGTTTACCTCCCCGGCCGCCGGGCCGGTTGAAACGGCTTCTTCTTGTTTCGTGCCAACGGAAAACTCTTGCCCGGCAGCAGCCGTAGGCGTCCAGACATCCGCTGTTTCTACACAGAATGGCTCGTCGACCTTGGGTATGATAGGCGGATACGCTAATAGGAGTCCTGTTGGTGTCTGCACGCGCGGATGGTCGCTCACCGTCGTACCCGTCGCCGTCATATTCGGGCCGATACCTGGACGATTGAGCGGTCGGATTAAATCTCGATACAGCACCAAATTGCCAAGACGGTTCGTAAGACACAACGGACTATAACCGGCGGCCAAGATTCTTACTTCATCAGCGGAAAGTGCCACATTCCAAATAGCGGCTTCGACAACCGAACCAGAAAAAAACCGGTCGGGCGTTGAATCACCTGCGCCACCAATTTGAGTTCTATCAACGGCACCAACCAGAAAAAAAACTAACGACTCTTGACTATTTCCACCACCCAAGTAAATTCTGCGGCTGATCGCAGAAGCAAAAACGCCCGTCACGGCGTGCCAAGTATTCAGCGAATATCCAGAACTTGAAGGGATTTCAAATAACCCCACCGCGAAATGCTCGCTGAACGCAATTACGGGATCGCCTATCTCGTCACCGCCTACACGAATACCTGTCGCTATATCCGTGACATCTTTATCACCAACCCACATTAACATCCCGTCGTTCGCACTATCGTTACAATTCATCCAACAGTGCATCGTATAGGGATGGGTGGTAATCACTGCGGAATCAACCCGCAGGTATTCGCTCGCAGTGACCTGTGCGCACCGGCACAAGTTGTCGCGGCGGCCCGGCCGGCGGACAGTCACCCAGTGGACAAGTCGTCGCGCGGAGCGGGCTGGCCAGCGCCGACGCGATCAGTAGTGTGACAAGGAACGTTCGCACCAGGGTACCAGCGTACAGGCATATTGGTAAAACGGACTGCGGGCCAGGTCAGCGGGTCGGTCAGCCGGTCGGCCAAGTTGGGCATCGGGTCAACACCGCCACCGAGCCGATCGGCCATGGCACAAGCTTGACTACAAAACGGTGGCCGGCGATGGATCGCGCTGTCGTTGATCTCCGCCTTGACCATCAGGCGAACCAGTGGCAAGTGGAGTGTGGCAGCGGCCAGCAGCGCCCGATATCCGTACGGGCAACCTGCCAGGCGTTGCATAAAATGGGTGGAGCGCGTTCGATCATAGACCGGCCACCGGTTTTTGGGATTGCTACGAAATAGATCAATACGTTGCGGGTATCGCCGTACTTGGCTGCGAAGCGTGACGGCACGACCACCGCAGAGTTCACGAACATCGAGGCAAAACAACTCGTCGTCCCACCAAGCGGCTTTGGCCGCGTGCGAATGGTGGCCCCGTCCGGCCATCGCGATCAGCCCATGCCGGCGAAAAAGCAGCAGATCGCCGTCGCGGACGAGCTGCTTCGCCTCGTCAAACCGCAAAAGCAACGACTCGTTCGAGGACATGGCCTGACTCCGCAGCTTGTGTAAACAAAAAAGCCCGCAGCCAAACCATGTGGTTCGGCTGCGGGCTCTTGGGATACCGGTACGCCAATAGCAAGCTATCGGCCGGCTCGTATTGATACCTGCATATTAATCACCGCTGCCGGAACAGCGCTGCGCTCGTTCCGGCCTACGGCTCAATATGTATTATTCTCATGTCAGGAGCGAACGTAACACAACTGGTGGCCCAATTTCAAGTGGGAAAAATTCTGCTGCTGGCTACTGGCTGAGGGCCGTTGGCCCTGTAGGGAACATGTTCCAGGCGCTGGGTACACGCGCTCTACTCCGCCGCAACGGAACGATACGGAGGGCGTTCCCTACAGTCTTCAGCAAAGTGATACCATTTATTTAACCGTATCGCCCTTACGGCTGGCGAGCGGACTCGTCGGACCGCCTTCGCGAATGCTGAATTCTGCCCAGATCGGCAGGTGGTCGGAAACTTCTAGCGACTGCTCCCTCGTCAGGTTGAATTCTCGCATGACGTCAAATACGCCAGCCCGGCCGGTGAATTCAGTCGTCGAGCGTGGCTTGTACACCATGTTGTCGTACAACTTCGTGCCGCGGGTATTGGTTGGTACGCCGGAGATCATCCAAGCGATTCCCGGCAAGCGACCTAGCTGGCCCAAGTGGCGGTCATCAACGTTTAGATCGCCAAGCAGAATCACATCGTCTTCGTTCGCACCATCGCGCTGCACAGCCTCATACACGTCGTCAAGCGCATCGAGTTCGGTGGTCGTTTCGTCGGGATCGGTATGAATATTGATCAACTTAAAAGTGAACGCCTCGCTGGTCGGTGGACCACGCACACGGAACCACGCCACCAGCGGTTCGCGGTGCAGCCGGTCGTCGGGATCGGTGACCGTGTAGACTCCGGCACGATCCACCTCGATGCTGGCCGCATCGAAAATAAACGCATACTGTTCCTTGCTTACCGAGCGGCCGATACGTGGACCGATCACATACTCGTAATGGTGACCGGTTGCATTGATCTGTTGAACGAAATCCGGTAGCAGGTTCTGGTCCTTAGCACGGATTTCTTGAATCGCCACGACGTCGAACCGCCGAATAATCTCGGCTAGAATCTCCATCACGTGAGTCTTGCGGGCCTTACTCGTACCGAATACCTGAATGTTGAACGAGGCGATGCGAATCGAATTGCCGTCTCTCTGGACCGGCAGAGCAGAGGTGGCAGACGCCGCGGAAGAGACGGGGGTCACGGTCGACGGGCCGGTGGTCTCTGCGCCATTGGCCTGAGCAGTGCTTTTGACCTGAACGGCGCGCCGCGTGAGCGTGAACCGGTCGAAACCATCACGGTCGAAATCGTAGTTCTGAGAGATATACCAACCGCCGGCCACGGCGATCAGCACAAGCAGCGTAAGAAACCGTTTCACTTGCCCCTCCTTGGGCATGCCCGATGAATGTCGGTTGCTGGGCGGCTACATCTTGGGGCCGTCGCCTAGGCTCCTTCCCCGCCACCCGTCCGTAGAAAAAACGGAGAGGTAGAATAGCGAAATGAGACGACTGGCTCTAGGCTATTTGTGGGCCAGTGCTAGCAGAGATATTATCGGTTTAACGGCGTCGCTCGCCACGGCGAGCGGTGCCGCTAAACGAATACGCTACTTCCGCGCCTCGCGGACCAAGTGCCCCAACTCAGGCAGGATAACTTTATCCATTGCCAAGCGAATGGCGGCGGGCGAGCCGGGCATAGTAAGCAGCACGGTCCGCTGGATCAGGCCGCCCACGGCGCGGCTCAGCATGGCGGCCGTGCCAACCTCTTCGTAACTCAACATGCGAAAGAGTTCGCCGTAGCCGGGCATCGTTTTGGTGAGCAAGCCGGTGACCGTCTCGTAGGTTTGGTCACGACTGCCGACGCCCGTGCCGCCGGTCATCAGAATGGCATCAATGTCTTCGCGTGCCACGAACGACTCGAGCAGTGGCCGCATCGACGCCGGTTCATCGGGCACGATGTCGCGCGCGGCGACTTCGTGCCCCGCCACCGAGAGCATCTTGACCAACGTCTGGCCACCCCGGTCGGTTTCGAGCGTTCGGGTATCGCTCACCGTAATCACCGCACAACGGACCTGCTGAGGGGACTCGGCTCGATGGTCTGCCGTCGATTGACTCATGGAACTGCCATATACTCGTTGAGCGGCGTTACTCGCCGTGGCGAGTGGCCTCGCGAAACAATCACTTTTTCTGTTTTCCCAATGGCGAGCCGATCCGTTATAATGGTCTCTAGGTGCCGATTCTAGGATAAATAGCGGCCGATTCCCAGCCGCTAAGCGAGATTGACCCACGGAACCGAATATGATGAATCCTTGGCCGCACGCGATCGTTTGTCGATTTTCTGGCGCGATGTTCGTGTCGGCGACGCTCTGGTGCGGCATGGCCGACGGCGAAGTATTTATGTCGCAGTCGGCCGACCAGGTGGCCTACGACAAAATACGGGCTCGTCACGGCGACACGCTCGAAGATCATGAGGCTTTGGCCCAATGGTGCCTGGAGCATGGCCTCGCCAAAGAGCGCAAGCACCACCTGCAGCAGGTGATCGCGCTGGACGCAGATCACGCATCGGCGCGAACCGCCTTGGGCTATCGCCGAATCCAAGGCAAGTGGATGACTCGCGAGGAGGAGATGACCTCGCGCGGGATGCAGATGTATCAAGGCCGCTACCGCACTACGCAGGAAATCGAACTGCTGGAAAGCAAACGAATACGAAATAAAGCTGAAAAGCAATGGTTCGCGCGTTTGAAAATGTGGCGGGGATGGCTCGATAAGAGCGATAAATTCGAGCAGACGCGAAAAAATATTTTAGATATCCGCGACCTGGTGGCCGTGCCAGCACTACGTTTTCATGTGCAACGCGAGGCAATGCGGCCGATCCGATTGCTCTACATCGATACGCTGGCCGAAATTGGCTCACCGGCGGCCCTTGAGGAGTTAGTCGATCTCTCCCTCGACGACCAGGATGAAGAGATACGGCTGACCGCTCTCGAACAGGTCGTTCGCTCCGGCCATCGCGAGGTTGTAAACCGGTACATTAAGGCACTCAAGAGCAAAAGCAATGGCCGGGTAAACCGCGCGGCAGTCTGTTTGCGTGAATTGAAAGACGACGAAGCAATCTCGCCGCTGATCGACGCCTTGGTGACCACGCACAAGGTCTTGGTCAGCCCGGGCAGCGATCCAGGGCGTATGAATACAGAGTTCAGCCCAGACGGAGGCGGTAGCTTTTCTTTCGGCGGCAGTAAGCCCAAATACAAGAAGGGTCCGCAGGCGAATCCCGAGGTGTTAACCGCATTGATCGCGCTCACCGACGGTAAGAACTTCGAATATGACCAGGATGCCTGGAAAGCCTGGTACACCCAACACCGGCGGTCGACTCGCGTGAACGCCCGGCGGGACTGAAACAGGAGGACTATAAGCCCAGGGATAGCCATCCCTGGGCTTTTCCGGTTGCTCTATAGCTCCTGCTGTACCCGGCGGACCGCTTTGCGGCCTCGGAACCAGCCTTCGCGAAGCACCGTCATTGCCACACGGTCTTCTAGGTTGGGACGGAAAATGGTCAGCACCAAGAGCGACAAATACCAACCTATGTAGAGCCCACCCTCTTTGGCGACCCAAAACTGTGTTGCCAGCATCACGGCGGCCGATGCACTGATCAGCGTGCCAAGATTTTTCTGGGCAGGCCAAATCGCGAGGCTGAAGCTGAGTACCAAAAAGACTGCCAGGACCGGCAAGCGGTAGATACTATAGTCTGGGTTCCAAAAACCGCCGACGTCATGGACCGGCAACCAAACGCCGAACATCCTCCGCACGTTGTCCTCGAACATGGCCAAGTCGGCCGAAGTCAAGGCGAGAATGCCCACCAGCGAAGCCACCATGAGCAGTACACCCACGACGAAACGCACCATCCCTCGCTGCCAGTAAAAGCTAATCCATAAGGGCAAGAGGAATATCGGATAGTAATTGACCCCCATAGCCAACCCGATCAGCAGACCAGCCAACAAAGGAAACCGGTAGACCAGGACCGCCCAGATCAACAGTGCGGCCGGCAGCACGTGGTCCACACGGCCGGTCAAGTGGGCCGTATAGGGCAACAACAAATAAAGCGTGGCCGTAGCGATCCCCATTTTGAAGTTGTCAAAGTGGCGATAGCCGATCAGTAGCATGCCGAGGACGACAAGAAAGTGTGACAGAATCGCCACCAATCGAGCCGTCGTGTGCTGCAATTCCACAGATGCATCTTGATCGGCGTCGGCGATGATCTGCTGAGCAGGAAACTGCACAAGCCAAAACAACAACGGATAGCCCGGGCCATGCTGGGTCAATGTATTCACTTCCGGCACGACCTCTTCTCCTTCTTGTAACTGTTGAGCCATTTCGGCTCCCGCGCGATCTTCGGCCGCCAGCGGCGCCGTGAGAACGTTCGCCATCAGAAACAGAAACAGCGAGATTCCAAGGAAGGTCAGGCCACCTGCCGAAAGATTTGGTTCCAAAAGAGGCCGGCGGACCATCGTTGGATCGAGAAGCAGCCGAATCAGAAACAGGAAGCCAGCCACAAACAACCAGATAAATCCGAAATGCTGATACCAACCCCCTGCCTCGGTTAGCAACATGCCCGGTGCCAGCACAATCAAGCCGATCAGATCCAGATTCCGGATACTCCAAAACCGACTGAATTTGAAATAGAGCGCGATCGATAGTAGCGACGACAGATAAACCCAAGTCGTCGGTTCGATGCGTTTGTAGGTCTCGAGGATTTCACTCATGATGAAATCGATTTTGGGCGATTGGGGATATTTTCGGCCCCTACAGCGGATTACGAAATAGGGTGGTCGCGTCCACTATGTTTTAGTCGGGAAAAACGGGTAAACTCTGACCTCATGTCCGTGCGACTCGCACCAGAAGGAGTCACATTCTAACCCGCCTTTCCATCGCCGCCTATTGGCAGCGGTGTGCAATTGGACGAACTAACCGGCAAAGCTTATGGTTACCTTGGAACGGTTATACAGGTCGGAAAGCGCATACCGCAAATCTGTTCGCGTCCGTATCGGGTGAGTTGCCGCCCTACCACCGTGGCGTCACAAAAATAGGCTGAGGGCTGCCAGCTACGGGCTGCTGGCTATCCGCTACGAACTCGATCAAAGGCTACTAATAGCTAACGGCCAGCAGCTCTCAGCCCATAGCTATTTCCCCCAGAGACGATCTCTCGCCGCATCGGCCCAGGGGCTGTCCGGCGCGTTGGCCAAAAACACCCGCCAGTGCAACACGGCTTCGTCCGTTCGGGACAGTTCATCGAGAGTGCGGGCCAAATGATAATGCACATCGGGATAATCGCCGTGATACGACAGGGCGCCTTCGAACGCGGCCACGGCCAATTCGTGCTCACCCGTTTCGGCCAGTACACAGCCCAGATTGGCCCGCGCCTCAACATAATCTTCATCCATTTCGATAGCAGAGAAATATCGCTCGCGGGCTGCCGTGAGATCGCCCGTTCGGTACAGCAACTCCGCGAGCCAGAAGTTGATTTCAGCGCTCGGTCCGCCCGCCCCTAGGGCGGCACGGTACATCTCCACCGCGACACTCAATTGGCCATCGTCGGCCAATTCGGCCGCCACGTTGACCATCTCGTCGGGTGTGCTGGGTAGCGCAGCCGCCGGGATCTCGCCTGGTTGCGTGAGGTCAACCGCCTCATAGGGCAACAAACCGGCAATCGATAGTGCGCTTGCTGAAAACTTTTCCGATCTGCTCTCCTGAGAGATTCGATCGTCGGTCGCATCGAAATCGAGACGCAACTGGCCGCTCGGTTCGGCCAAATCATCGCCCTGCCGCAGAAGCAACTGTCGGCCTTCGACAACGAACGGCAACTCAGCGAGCGGTCGTTCCACGTCAGGCAGCAGGCGGGCCAGTTCATCCAACTTGCGGTCGATAACGCGTAGCGAGCAACCGGCCGCAACCAGTTGGGCCAGCAACCGGGCGACAGCCATTTCTTGAAAATCGAAATAGGCCAGGCGACGCACTTCACGCTGGGCCACAATCAGCCCGCGACGATGCCAGCGACGGATGGCGGCCACGGGGACGCTAAGCAATTCGGCCAACATGGCGGGCGTGTAGAGCCGTTGAACCGCTTGCTCCTGTTCGACAAGGCCCAGTCGCTGCCATAGTTCTGTTTCGTGGATCACGCGCAGACGCCCGCTGGCGACCGCCTCTCGGAGTGGCTCATCGAGCTGTGCCCGAATCGCCGCCGGATCACTGGCCGCCAAATCCTTTTCGCCCACGATCAATAAAGTCATCGACACATCGAGCGGATCGGCCAGGGCACCACCATGCTGGCGTATAAATTTACTGGCTTCGCGTCGCGACATGTCGGCCAGCGACCCAAGAAATCCAATTCGCTCGCCTTGCAGCAGGTCGCTCGTTGCTTCGCGCACAGCAGGCATCACACGTCCGTTTGATCGATGGTGGAAAACCGCAATAAGCACATTACGCCCTGAGCAACGGGCCCACGGCCCATCAGTATCCCGCGCAGTAAGGGCAATGTCAACGCAGGCGCGAACCATCTGTCGCAAAGAAAAGGGGCCGGCGTAAAAAAACTAGGCCGATGCAAAGAAACAGGGCATGCACTGCCGGTCGTGGCAAGGCGTGCCCTGAAAGTTTGCATTTTACTGGGACGAAGTTTATGACAGCCGGCGGCTCTCAGGCTGCATTATCATTATTAAACAGGTTATCCACATCGTCTTCCGGCTTCGATGCGTCTTCTTCTGACGGCATGTCCTGCAGGTTATCCGCTGGGCCTGCTTCAGTCGGCTCTTTGAGCGTTGATTGTTCTTTACCGGTCATCTCATCGGCACCCAACTCTGGCCGCTGGTTGGCGCCGGTGGCGGCTGGCGCCGCTCCACCGTAGGTCGCCGGAGCAGATTCATAACGAACGGCTGGAGCGCAGCTCGAACAACTCGGCTGGCCGCACGGATCGATCGGAACCCGCATCACCACGGTGCGCGGTCGACAGACCGTGTAGGTAACCGGAATGCGGTGGGTCACGACGCGTGGAACGCCGATGGTTTTCTTGCAAGTCACCATTTTGCAAACCCGCACGTGTACCTTTTCCACACGCTCTTCGCAGACCATGCGACTGGTGCGGACCGGCACCTTGCGAACCATCTCTTCCCGGACCATCCGGCAAACTTTTACCGGGATCTTCCGCTCGACGCGCTCGCAGACCTGACGGCAGACTTGATATGGTATTTTGCGGACGTGCTCCTCGGTAACCATCCGACAGACTTGCACGGATACCTTCTGCACGACTTCTCGGTCAACGAAAGTCTGAATCTGCACTGGCACTTTGGTGACTACTTGCTGCGGTACGTATTGGGTGACCGGCACTTGGCGAGCGACCAGATTGGGCTGCCACGCCCGGCTGACGATCACCTGCGGTGGATCTTGACGCGGCGCCCAGACCAATCCTCCGCGTTGGCGATAGGCCAGTCCCGTTGTCGGATCGTTATAGGTTGAATGAAGCGGCATCCATCGCAAGCTTGGATGACGCACCTTGCCTGGTACCACCGTTTGTTGATTGACCCATTGTCCTTGATCGACATATTCGGTGTGCGTCGTCGTGACCGGCTGCATCACGGTTCGGCAGACTTGCTGCTCGATGGTCTGTATGACCGGTTGACGGACCGTGTAACGATGTTCGCGTACTTCGGTATGCCACTGCGGCCGCTGCAACGTATAACGCTCTTCCCGATCGCACGTCTCGACGATATTGCGGATCCGATTGTAGCTTGCATCTCGATAGACGGTTTCCCACACCGGACGAAGCACCGTATAACGCTCTTCTCGCTGAGCGGTTTCCCAGACGGGTCGCTGGACTTGATACCGCCGCTCGCGAACCTGCGTTTCCCAGACAGGACGTTGTACGGTAATCTCGCGCTGGTTATAGACCGTCTCGCATTGAAGGCGATATGCAGTTACCTGCTGCTGGTCGTAGACCGTCTTACACACCAGACAATAGGCGGTTGTACAACATTGCGATTGGGCGATCTGTGGCGCCAAGGTGGCCGCCACCACGGTCGAAAATGACATAAAATTGCGGACGTTCACGGTCTTTCGATCTCCATCATCGAGTTGAGTAAAAAGGGGCCGAGTAAAAAAATCGGCGCACAGCGAGCGCACCCAATACATGAATGTTGCGGATGATTCGCCATGTCGCAAATGAAAAATGGCGAACGAGAACCCCGATAATTCGTGAAGTCAAGGCGGCACAACAGGTTACCGCGTTTCAAAAACTTTGAAGTTGCGTTACAAAGCAACCGAGGCATTGCAGTCGGCAAAAAACGCAACTCATTGTGAATACCGAACTTATCATAGCGCGATTACCCAACCGTCAAGGCTTTACATCCGTGCTGATTGATACATCCGGCACGAGGCTTGTTACTCACTTCTGGCCCTGTCTTTGAGCCGGCTCAGCACATTGGCTGCGTCCATGCGTAACTGCCGATCCAGGTCGCCCTCGGCGAGTGCGGCAATGGCTTTCTCCAACTCTCTCAGATCCGCATCGGCATTGGCATCGGCCAGTATCAGCGTCGCCCGGAGAGCGTTGATCAGAATGTTCGCCCGTTTGCCCGGCCGGAGCCGCTCGTCCGGTTCGCTTTTTACACCGGCGCTGTCCGGGTCGAGCATTTCTTCCAACACGTCGACAGATGCCGCATTGCCCAACCGCGAGCAGGATGTTGCTGCATTGTAGCGAACATTGGGGTGCGGATCTTCGAGCATTTCTTCGAGCTTGGCCAGCAGCAGATCGCCGCCTAACCAGCTTAAAGCAATGACCGTCCGTTCGCGAACTTGATACTCCTGGTCATCCGCCAGCGCGAGCATGGTGCTGGTCAGCTGCTCGTCACCAATCTGCCGCGGCAAATCGAGTTGCGAGGCGTACTCGGCTCGGATCGCAATGGCTTCGAGAGCCGCTTTACGCACGTCGATGTGGCGCCGAGAATCAGTGGCCTGCAGAAGATCGAGGAGTCCCTCGTCGACTTGAAACTCTCCCAACGCTCGACAAATGAATATCCGCAGATTCACCTCGCGATCACCGTCACCGCCATCCTTCAATTGCACGGCCAAAGTGCGCGCCAGATCGGCGGCAGCCTCTCTGTCTTGCTTAAACGCCGCAAAACGCTTGCTGCTCAACACGCTGGCCAACTCGTGAGCCGCCTGATACCGGGCCTCGCTCGATACGCTCAGTTTCTTGATGAGCAACCTCGGATCGTCAGTGCCCCGGGCAAGCCAACTGAACATGAACCACACCATGACGATGACAAACACAATGATGGCCGGCACGATGAACAACTGCAAAATAAAGCCGGCGCCGGGCGCCTCGATCGGAGGCAACACGTCGTCGGGAGATACCGCCGGGCGGAGCTCCGATTCCGCAGTGGGCAAATGGTTAGGCGAAGGATCGTCGGTCATCCAAGGTGCTTGGTGGTTAAAGAAACGGCTCGGCAGTTGCACTAAGCGTCACGACTCAAGTGTAGATAGCGCCTGGCGCGCGTCAAGGCGGCAGATCGTGACATGCGCGCTGGCCTTGCCCAGTGGGCCACAACTGTGCGAAAACAACACACTATGCAACACCTGGACCTGACACTGCCCACGGCCGAAGAGAACCTGGCGCTCGACGAAGGGCTGTTGGACGCCGCCGAAGCGGGCGACGGGCCCGGGGAAATTGTGCGGTTGTGGGAATCGCCCGAGCCGATGGTGATCGCCGGCCGATCGTCACGGCTCTCGCAGGAAGTACGGCTCGACGCGTGTCGGCAGCAAGGCCTGGGCGTCTGGCGCCGCTCAAGCGGTGGGGCAACGATCCTGGCCGGACCAGGCTGCTTAATGTACGCCGTCGTACTTAGCTACGAAAAGCGACCTGAGCTCCGCTCACTCGATCAGGCACACGGTTTCGTCCTCGGGCGGTTGGCCAGTGCAATTGCCGCGCAGCTTCCGAATGTTGCCCGCGCCGGCACCAGCGATCTGGTACTCGCTCAGCGTGGCAACCCCGTCGCGGGCAATTGTACCGATGACACAACGGCGCTGAAGTTCTCGGGCAACAGTCTCCGTTGCAAACGGACGCACATGCTCTACCACGGCACACTGCTGTACGATTTTCAGATCGCAATGGTCGCCGAGTATCTGCGATCGCCGCCACGGCAGCCCGACTATCGTGCCGCGCGAGAGCACAGCCAGTTCGTCACCAATCTT
>Ga0310123_10003283_pt1 | contig 12608 bp, 7 predicted proteins | sample CB6_AW_1057_MG_FD_203505 | JGI IMG/M metagenome (GOLD analysis project Ga0310123, IMG submission 203505) | Marine microbial communities from Western Arctic Ocean, Canada - CB6_AW_1057 | ecosystem: Environmental > Aquatic > Marine > Oceanic | place: Canada: Western Arctic Ocean | collected... | reverse complement strand
AGGCTGCGCTGGTTACGACCGGAGCAGCGGGTGGGATTCTGGTCGGCACGGCTGCCGCAGTGACACATCGCGACCCGAGTCTCGTCGGTCGCTTGCCCTTGCCAGCCGAGATGGATCTCATGGTAATTCGGCAAATGTCGCATCGCGATTGCTATGACAACCAAGTCAAAACTTGTGGCGTCCGACTGGTCGATGTGGAAACCCGCCAAGATTTGGAGCGAGCGATCAACGAACGTACGGTGATGATGTTCTCGTACAACTTTCATGAGGGCGAGAGCAAGATTCCACAACGCGAGTGGGTCGAAGTGGCGCGCCGCAACAATATCCCGACGCTTCTGGATGCTGCGGCGGACACACCGCCGCTCGATGCACTTTGGAAGTACAACCAAATGGGTCATGATATGGTCGTGTTCAGCGGGGGCAAAGCGATTCGCGGGCCGCAAGATGCTGGCCTGTTGCTGGGGCGGAAAGATCTGATCGACGTGGCGAAGCAAAACACGGCTCCTCAATGCGGCAATATCGGTCGAGGGATGAAAGTAAGCAAGGAAGATATGGTCGCGATGTGGGCGGCGGTCGAACGATTCGTCAATCTCGATCATGAGGCTGAACAACGCGAGTGGGAAAACCGCATGGCTACCATCGAAAACGCGGTTGCCACGATCCCCACCATCGAAACCAAACGAATTGTTCCACCTATTGCCAACCACGTCCCGCATCTCTTGCTCCTCTGGGATGAAAAACGCGTGCGAGTCACGCCGCAACAACTGAAAAAGCAGCTAGCCGACGGCGAGCCATCGATCGTAACGGGACGCGTCCACGGCACGGGTGACGAAGGGTTTCTCATCTCGGTATACATGCTCAAGCCCCATGAGGATGTCGTTGTCGCCACACGTCTGCAACAAATCCTCCAACAAGCCTCCACTTAGACCCTTCTCCAACTGGTGATCGCACCCGAAGTTACGGGTAACGAATACCGTTGCCGAAAGGGTGATCTGGTGGCGTGAGAACTCAGGGGTGATTAAACCCCCTATCATTTGGCCTAAGTTGCACCGCGGCCGTTGGTTACGTCGTCCCTTGGTGTCAACTGTGGTCAAGTCGCAATGTTCCTCACCAAGCCCTTCCTCTGGGCCCGATCCCGATTTCTTGCCGCTGCCACGGGGATTATGGAAATCGAGGGTTCGGTCATTCCCGAACCCGCCGGCCTCACCTTGCTAGTGCTCGGAATCATGGCGGCGGCATCTGGATTACGGTGTCGACAGCGGCGCGGATAGGAGCAGTTAGGCGGTTAGTTATGTAGCCGCCATCCAGACGAGTCGGCGGACAGGGCAGTGTGCCCTTTGTAGCGATCGTAGACTTCGTGCATTTCCTCGATGCTGTCGAAATAGCCCACAATGTGAGCTGCACTGAACGATTCGCCCGCCGTGATAGGTCTGCCGTGGATTTCCTGGATCATGACGATAATGTTTCCAGGGCGCTGGCTACACCAGGACTCGTAGACTACGGATGGTTCGAGCGTTAGGCCCGCCAACCAGGGTCCCGCTTTGCCGGTCTGCCTGTCACGCAAATGATATGCGCGAATAAAATGCTCTGGAATCCTGTGTGTGTCGCGCCGGTAGCCAAACTTCAAGTCGGGCGGGAACGGCGTAAAGAACTCGCTGGACGGAATCCGCACCCCCTTGGGGCCGCTCAGGTAGCTGAGGTACATCTCGCTGAACGTGTCTCCCTTGTCGTGACGGACGCAGCCCGGTGTGTCGTTGCGGAGGAACATCTCCGGTGAGTCATTGACGCTGTCGATTCTGTCCATCAAGACGAAAAACCGTTCGCCCCTGGGGAATACGATCAGCTGTGTCCAGCGAGATCCAGGTTTCCGCCCCGGTGCGGCGTACTCGTACCTGTAGGTCGTCCTTACAGCGACGAAGTCTTTTCCACGGATCACGTCGGGTTGCACAGGTTTCATCCGGTGGCAGAGTTGCGGTCCTTCAACAACGCGCTTGCGATGGCTGCTGCCGTGTGCCATGAGATAGTGGTACCGCTGGCCAGGATCCGTGTAGTTCTCGTACCAGGCATACCTGCCGACGCCATGGCCGTCCGGCGCGTCCACTTGACCCGCATACTCTTCATCGCTGCCCGACTCCATGAGCCAATCGATGACCATCAGACCATCGCCGATTTCACGGAAACCGGTTGTTTTGTCGACAAACGATCCCTTTTGGATGCCGGTCATCCATTGCTTGGGGTTCTGCTTGGGAATGAGGGCTTCGAGTTTGTCCGTTTCGATCTTGATCGCCTTATCGTCTTCGGTCACCTGCGACCACTCGGTGTTGTGTGACGTCTGGGCTAGGCTCGCAACGTAGGCCTCGATGCGTTTTCCTTCCCAACTTGGAGTCTCCCACTCTGGCCAGACTGGTGACTGCTCCAGCACCTCTTTAAATTTCAACTTCACTTCCGCCTGCATGTCCTCTGACCGGGATGGCTCTTGTTCGGCAACGTCCTGAGTCTCAGGTCCGGCAGTCAGGTCGTACAGCATGAACCGATCCAGCTCCGCTTGCTTGATACGCTGTTGATCGGACGCTCGAATGCTCGCGAACGGTGCCAGACTGCCTCCCTTGACCGTTGCGACCAGCTTCCACTTGCCATCGCGCATTGCGATCTGGTGCTCACCCCTGGCTGCATGGAAATGCCAGTACAATGGTGCGTCACGTCTCACAGCACCCCCGTGCAACGCACGAACCACGCTGGTGCCGTCTAGCGTGAGCTGTTCAGGCACCTCCACTCCGGCCAGCTCACACAACGTCGGCAGCACGTCCAGTCCACATATTGGTGTATCGTTTACGCTACCCGCCCTGGCAACGCCCTTCCATTGCACAATTCCAGGCACCCGAATTCCGCCCTCGTATACCGTCCCTTTTTTGTCGCGAAGACCTCCTGAACTACCGTGCGGATGGGCACTCGTGATGGCCGGACCGTTGTCACTCGTAAACAGGATCAATGTATTCTGATCTAAACGCTCTTCACTCAGGTAATTCAAAAGGCGTCCGAAAGCCGTATCCAATTGGGTCAGGTTGCCATGGTGAGCCTGGAAGCTGGTCACTTCGGGGTCGAATCGACTCGGTTTCCCGATCGGCTCATACATCCTGGCGTACTTGTGATGCGACGCAATCGGCTCATGAGGCTCGTGATACGCCACGTACAGGAAGAAGGGACGCACGTGGTCATACTCGTTCTCCAACCAGCGTAACGCCTCGTCCGTGACCAGGTCGGCGGCGTAACCTTCCAACGACCCCACCCACTCGCCGTTGCGTACGAAATTGTCGGGGTTTCGATGCGTTGGGATGGCGTTATTCTGCGTTCCAAATGACCATTCGAACCCATGATCCGCCGGCTGGGGGTAGCTCTTGTCGGTCAGGTTTCCATTCATATGCCACTTGCCGACATGACAAGTCGCGTAGCCGGCCTCGTTCAGCAATTTCGCAACCGTTATCTCGTCGCGCCCCACGTGCATGGGGGAATCAAAGGGGATCCAGTTGTGAATGCCCACCCGATACGGTGTGCGCGCTGTCATCAACCCGGTGCGTGCGGGGGAGCAGTTGGGAGCGGCCGAGTAGCAATGGGTAAATCGAATACCACCGCGGGCGAAGTCATCAACGTTGGGAGTCTTGACCACCTCGTTACCGTAACACCCCAGGTCTCCGTAGCCGAGGTCATCACATAACACAATGACAAAATTGGGGCGAGCTTCCTGTGCTGCTTCAAGGAATCCACACAACCCCCCACACAACACCGTAGTGAGCGCAACGCTACAAACGACGCGAATAAACATGCTATATCACCTCTGAGATTTCATGTCTTAAGATTCTTGGGTATATCCTAATCCATTGCCCGACGGTTAACAGCGTTTCAAACGGCGGCTGCCTATCGTTGACAGTGACCGCGGATGCTCCGCTCATCCTCCCACTTCGCCGATTTCGATGCGGACAAGCTGCAATGGATTTTCCGGTATAACCACACATTCCTTCAAGAACTCGAACACCATTCCCACCTCAACGTCACTTGGTGAAAAGGGAAACGCTACGTTACCGGCGTTGAGGTTGAGCCGACCTGGAAAGTCCGCGTGCACCAGGAACGCTCTGGCGACGGCCAACACCTCATTTGCTCGTTCCTGGGTGTCGGCGATCACGTCGAGCAATACGCCCAGCTCGTGCCCGGCCGGCGTCTGAATCGGCTCGTAACCACCCATCACACCGTTTGCTCCATAGAGGACAATCCTCATCGTCGAGTTCGTCTGTCCGAAAATGCGGCGAATTCGTTCTTCTATATCAGCGCGGATAACTTTCATTTGCTCCAAACTGTTCTGCACCAACCGCGGGTCACGGATCCCGCCAAACGTGACCGCCCGGTATCCTCGCTGAATCGCTCCTTCCAATCGCATCGAGTACTTTTGCGGCTCAAAGCTGGTTTTGCCGCCGACACGTACCGTTCTTTCATCACGCTGGTCGTAAGTTGCCGCACGCAGGTCTAAAGTTCCCGACGGCTCTCGAAAGACGAACGGATTCCGGTTTTCATACAACGTGTGCGCCGAGACACTCGTGGTCGTGCACCGCAGATCGGGATTCGGAGCCCAGATATGAACGGCATCCTGACCGATTTCAGCCACCAGGCAATCACCCGAGTCACCAGGATCAGCGGAGCACGCGCCGCATAAGCGGGAGGCTGGCGAAAAGCGCCGCATCGGATGCCCTGCCCGCGATGACCACGTCGGCCCCTTCCTCGATCGCAGCGATTAGCGGTTCCGCGCCCATCGCACAGACGATCCGCGTACAAGCGTGCAGGTCTTCTGCCGTGATGTTCTCGGTTTTACCGATCCCCACGAGGTTGCCATCGCTGCGCAAGGAGTCCAACTCCGTCGGCCTGACCTCCGAATAAACTCGGGCTAATCGAAACGTTTGACCCGACGAACGCGCAATTTCTGCCACAATGTCACTAAGCAAATCGACACCCTGATCCGATCCCGACGTCCAGGCGGATCCTACAACTACGGGGGCGCCAATACGCCGAGCACCATCCAGCATCAGCGTCAGATCCCGTTGACATGCGGCGCGGCTGGTCATAGAGCTGCCAGTTCCTAGATAGTACGCACCAGCATCGTTCGTGCCCGCGTCACAGGCTATCAGATCGGGCGACGCCTCGATGCCCCGCCAAAACGATTCCTCGGGAAAGCCATAGCCTAAGAATCCTGACACCGCTAACACTCGCACGCAATCTGCGTTTGTCTTCCGGGCTGTCATAGAGGCAACTCTATCAATGGCGCCGCCTGCTGAGCGCCATAAACGTCCAGGTCCTGAGGCGACCCCGCAGACACCAGACGCGGGATTGATATCTTGATCGCGTTGATGGGAGGAATTTCGAAGACCTCGACTTGGTCGGGAGAAACTTGATAGATCTGGCCGATGACATCGGCGGTCAGCCGCCCGCTATCGAGGATCGCCCGGTAGGCTTCGCCGTCACGGGCCATGATGTCAAACGTAAGGGTGAACGGACCGGCGTTCTTACTGCGTACCATGTACGCCAAGTCTCCCAGGCGGGTGGTGGTCTTAGCCATGGTCTGTAGTCCCTAGCAGTTTACAGCGGAATTGAGCTGTGATGGATGAGAGGGTGATTGGGTGACGAAAATGATGGTTCACCCGATCACCCATCATCGGATAATTCGTCATTTTTCGTCTTCTCCCTCAGTCGTTCAGTCGCACCGGGATCCAGGCTCATGCTCTTTGGATCAATGATGACCCCATACTCGTCTCGGGCCGACTGGATTGTCAATTTCTCATCGAGGACGTCTTCGAGCACATTGTGGGGATCTCTTTCCAGTGGGTTGCCGTAACCGCCACCACTGGCGAGGACATGTCGAAATACGTCTCCTGCCTTCAGAGACACAGCCTGCATGGGAAGAACGGGCAGAATGCGAGCTTGCGGTCCCGGATTGAGTACGTTCTGCGAAGGGGACCCGGGCTTTCCTCCATCCATACCGTAAGGCAAGTGCTCTCGTCGGTCGGAGCGTACAGTCAAGACAGCTTCGTCCGCCAGCAGGCGGTATTCTCGCGCCAAGGCCAGGCCACCCCGGTGCTTGCCTGGCCCACCGGAGTCAGTCACAAAGCCATAATGCCGCACTTCCAAAGGATGTTCCGCCTCGGTCATCTCAATCGGGATATTCGACTGGTTCGCGCCGGGGTGGGAGATTCCCTCCGTCCCATCACGATTGGGCCGCCCTCCCCACGTTCCGAGAAGTGTCTCGACATACACGAAAGGTTTCCCGTCCTGGTAACCACCGATACTCGGAATGGAGGCTCCACCTTCTCCCGCGGCCGGGACGCGGCCGGGAATCGCCTGGGCCAGGGCTCCCCAGAGGGTATCTAACATTCGAAATCCGGTGATTCCCCGCGCACTGCATGGTGCGGGCGGCCGAGGGTTCACGATGGTGCCGATCGGTGCGACAACCTTGATCGGTCGCATGTAACCCTCGCTGTTCGGCAGGTCCCGCCCAATCACAGACCGGATTCCCAGGTAACTGGCGGATCTGGTAAATGGTACGGGTGCATTGATCCCGCCTTTGACCTGGCCGGATGTGCCAGTCCAATCGACGATAGCCTCATCCCCGTCAATGGTCAGTTTGACCTGGAACTTGATCGGCTCCGGGTTCTCACCCAGTCCGTCAATAAAGTCGACAAACTCGTACTCCCCATCAGGCAGCGCGGCGATTTGGGCCCTCATCACCTGCTCGGCGTAATTCAGAATCTCTTCCAGATAGACATGGAGTGTCCCAACCTCGTGCTTGGCCAATAATTGCAAGAACCCCTTCTCACCGATATTGCAGGCAGCCACTTGAGCCCGGATATCACCCAATACCTTATCGGGCACTCTGACATTCTTTTTGATGATGCTGAACAATGTCTCGTTGGGCTCGCCGCGTTCGTACAGCTTTAACAGCGGGATACAGAGCCCTTCCTGGTAGATCTCGGTCGAGTGGATGGAGTTGCTGCCGGGCGAGATGCCACCCACGTCCGTATGGTGAGCTACCGTGGCTGCAAATCCCTCGACTCTCCCGTCGAAGAAGATTGGTTTGATGGCATAGATGTCCGGTAGGTGCATTCCGCCGGAACCGTAGGGGTCGTTCAGAGTGAAGATGTCTCCCGGGTAGATCCGTCCATCGTACTGCTGGATTAATTGTTGCATGGCGTCCGGAAAGGAACCCAGATGCAGCGGCGTGGTCAGCCCTTGAGCCAGCATACGGCCCTGCCGATCACAGAGAGCCGTGGAATAATCGACCGAATCACGGACAATGCCCGAGTAGGCACTGCGCATCAATGCGATGGCTGTCTGGTCAGCGATGGAGTCCAAGGCATTCCTGATCACCTCGAAAGTTACAGGGTCTATTGTCTTTACCGGTGACAAAGTCTTGGTCGGACGGGCGTCAGGAAGGTAGGTACGATGGCCTTCCAAGCCCGTCATAGATGAGCCGGACGCCTCCGACGGCCTTGGAAGGCCGTCGTACACCAGATCGATGACGATGTCACTCCACTTGTCGAGCGAGACGGTGCACCCCGGTGGTATCACACAGGTTGCGTCATACTCCTCAATGATCAACGGTCCCGGCACCTGCCGACCCGCCAGATCTTGCCGGTTCACGAGCACCGGCGTATCGACCAGTCCGTGCTCCGGCCCGAAGTAGGCGCGGCGCTGGGTCAGCGAATCTGCCTGCTGGCCACCGTCGGCACCGATCACGGCCGAGGGATCATAGGTCTGTTGCTCACCGGAGTTGACTTGTCCCGTGACTCTCAAGTTGACCAGATCCACGGGCTCGTCGGTAGCGCGGTGGCCGTAGGTCTTGAGGTGCTCTTCCTGAAATCCCTCCACCATTTCCGCCACGTTCGACTCGTCGAGTTGTCCCTTGGCGACGGGAACTTTGAGTTCGTAGGCCTGTCCCGAGTAACGCAGGTCCGCATACCGCCGGATCTTCACCCGCTCTGGCGAATGCCCGTCCTGAACCAAGAGCAACCTGGCTTGGTCTTCAAGTCGGGCGTAGGCGTCGTTCAACTCGCTGAGGTTCACCTGATGCGTCCCGCGCAAATGCGTTTCCACGAAATCGTACTCTGGATTTGCAAACAGGAGACCGAAAGCGCTAAACAACCCTGGGGCCGGCGGCACGAGCACGCGATTCATTTGCAATGAGCTGGCCATCTCGACGGCACATACCGGACCATTGCCGCCACACGCCAGCAGCACAAATTCCCTGGGATCTCTGCCGCGGTAAGTCGAAACGGCTTTCACGGCGCGGACCATTTTGGTGGCCGCAATCACGTGCAGGCCATAGGCGGTCTCCAGCAACGGCTTCTGAATCTTTGCTGCGACCTTCTCTTGCAGAACCTGCTTAGCTTTGTCACGGTTTAACCGGATTCTGCCACCTGCGATCGAATGGGGATTGATGTAGCCGAGGACGACGTGCGCATCTGTTATCGTTGGCTCCTGGCCCCCAGTGTCGTAGCAAACCGGACCCGGCGTGGCGCCGGCGCTCTGTGGGCCAACTTGGGGCAGCCCATCTTCATCCACCCAGGCGATACTTCCGCCGCCAGCCCCGATTTCGGACAGGTCGATGACGGGTAGTTTCAGTGCATAACCGCCGCCCTTGACCAACTGACTACTGAGATTGATACCGCCCCCCACTTCGTACTCGGTGGTCTGAATTGCCTTTGCGTTTTCAATCATCGAGGCCTTTGCGGTCGTGCCACCCATATCGAGCGTGATGATGTTAGGATAGCCCGCCAGTTCGGCCAGCTTGGCCGCGCCGACAACCCCGGCCGCCGGCCCCGACTCGACGATGTGAGCCGGCATCTGCATGGCCGATTCCGCCGCCATCACGCTGCCGCTGGACTGCATGATTCGCAGCGGCGCCGACACGTTGATAGATTCAAGCTGCCGCAATAAGGAAGCGATATATTTCTGCACGATCGGGCCTACGTAGGCATTGATCACAGCGGTACTGGTCCGCTCGTACTCGCGTATCTCCGGCAGGATATCGATTGAGCAGGTGACGAATTGATCCGGAAAAGCACGTCGCACGAAATCACCAACGCGCCGTTCGTGCTCTGGATTTGCGTAAGAATGCAGAAGGCATATTGCCACAGCCTTAACATCGGCGGCCCGGATCTTCTCCACGACTGCTTCTAAGGACGCCATGTTCAAAGGCAGCCGTATTTCGCCGCCGGGCCCCATCCGCTCCTCCACCTCGAAACGAAGTCTCCGCGGCACCAGCGGAGCGGGCTTTTCGTAGAATAGATTGTACAGTTCCGGGATTCTGATGCGCCGCAGTTCCAGAACATCCCGAAATCCCTTGGTCGTGATCAGTGCAGCCCTGGCACCTTTGCCTTCCAGAATCGCGTTGGTAGCGACCGTGGTCCCGTGCACGACCCCATCGATCATGTCCGGGGACCAAACTAACTCATCAAACAACTCGGACAGGCCTGTGATGATGCCCTGACCGTAGTCATCCGTGGTGGACAACACCTTGCGCATGGCCATTGAACCATCACTTTGCAGTAGCACCACATCGGTAAAAGTTCCTCCGATGTCGACTCCCACTCGGGCTCGAACAGACTTCTTCGATTCCATTTCCTTCGTCGACATTTCTGTCCGTTCAAGACCCGACAACCGCAACGCGGCGTACGGCCGTCACGAAACGTAGCGGAATTCCCAAGATTTCCGACTGCCACGGTGGCTGAATTGTTGGTAAATATTTAGCCAATTGCAGCAGACAAGACCCCATCCAGCAAGGGGGTAAAGAAGGGTATTTACGCTTGCTTTGCACCGAACCACCGCCGGAACGCATTCACCACCAATAGGCTCAGAGTGGTGACCACGAGGATCCCGCCAATCGAGAACCAGCGGGTCCGCATCAGACCACCGTCCGGGTCGTGGATATCCCAATAGCCTTTCAGACCCAGCACCAGGAAAACAACTCCCGCGAACACGTACATGACTTGCGTCCAGGCGGGCGACCGCAGTTCCCGTGGGGTGCTGGTCTTTTCCATCCAGAGAATCGCCAGGCAGAAGACGCCGCAGGCAAGTACGCCGGTAAACAGATTTACCGGACGCAGCACCTGGAGGATGATTTCCTTTGCCGGGTTCGGACCACCACGGGTTTCCGCAGCAAACACCACGCTGAACATGGCCAGGACCACGACGATCGCGAAGCAGACCTGCCAGGCCAGCACCATCCGCTCGATACGGCGACGGTTTGCGTTGGTCCACTCGCGGTTAAACGAACGCAGGATTTCCGTAACGACCGCCACGCCAATTTCGATCGTGCCGTACAGGGTCCCCAGCATGGTGAGAATAGCGCCGGCAACGTACACCGGGTACAACCAGGGATTCACCTGTGTCAGAACCCGGGACTGCTGCCCCAGCATGTCCGAGCTGTCCGGGATTTCCTCGCGCGGCCCCAGCAACTCGACTCCAGAAGCGACGAATACGGTGCTGAACAAGACGACGAGCAGAAAACTGATACCGCAGTCGATCAGAGGTGCTTTTATCCATAACCGTGCTGGATGCCGGGGGTCGGCGGCGATGGCCTGCAGTTCCCGTTCGGACGGAGAACGGCTTCCGGCATATCCCCAACGCTTGTCGCGCAGCCATGTCGCGTAGGCCATGTAATCGAAACCAGCGCCACCGATCACGCCGACATATGTTGTTAACTCCACCCATTTCGGCGTATTCCAAACCTTTTCAAATTTATACTGTATCCAGTCCGGGTAGTCCCGAAACACTGGTGTGACAAACCCCTTCAGCAATGCCACGTAGTCCGGTTGATATAATACGAGCGACACGATAGCGGCCACCATCAAGCCGGCGACGACGATGATCTGGATGCGCTCCATCACGCTATAACTGCCGCTGAATGAAAGCGAGACTACCAGGCCCATCAGCAGGATTCCCCAGATGAATTGCGCTCCTCCGTGAAGGCTGTCGGATGTACCGGTGAGCAAGGCCACGTAGTTCCCCAGCGTGCTACAGTGAAAGCTCATCCAGATCGGCTGCACAATGATGATCATCATGAGCAACATCATCGGCAGCCAGCCGCGCGGCCCTGGCAAGTCCATCATCCGGCGAAACGGATGCACGCCGGTCAGCAGCAGATGCTTCGAGATGCCGAAGACCAACACCCACTTCAAGAGTGAGATGAAAACGAAGAGGAACAGGATGTTGTAGCCGAACAGGACACCACCACGTGTGGAAAAAATCAACTCCCCCGTGCCGATCGTCACACTGGCAACGATCGCCCCGGGCCCGAAGATCGTGATCCAACCAAGCGGGCTGCGCGAGAGCAGTGCCTTGGGAAGATCCGGTAATTCCGAGTGCGAGTCGCGGAGTTTCATCGACGGCTGTTTCCTCAGACCCGTTTTTCTGCCCAACACGTTTCTGGCAGAAAAATAAACGGCAGACAGATGTAACAAATAGCAATAAAAAAACCTACGTCAAGCTGGTCCTTGGCACTCTTACGCTAGATTCGTTGCGAGCTGTCGGCGCTGATTCAACATTCACAAAGGCTAATGCAATTCTACTTCGGAGCGGCTACATTGTTCTCGCAGGAGTTGCAAAATCTCCGCGTGGTCTAGAGATCCCACCAAATTGCGAGTTTCATCAGGATCGTTCTCCAGGTCAAACAGCTCTTCGTATGGCGGAAATTGAGCTGTGTACTTTGTGTATTTCCAGCGATCGTTCCGGACGCCTGTCGTCGGCTGAATCGGGGCAATGTGCATTGTCGGATGTTCGTAGAACCAGTCGTGCCGCCATACGGCACTCGGGTTGTCCATGAGCTGCAACAGACTTCGTCCCTGAATGCTGTCAAGCTGCGGTAACCCGGCTAAATCGAGAATGGTGGGCGCGAAGTCGATATTCAATACCATCGCGTCACACTCTCGACCGCGTTCTTCTGGCGGTCGCCGAGGGTCGTAGATAAAGGCTGGAACGCGGATGGACGGTTCCCGCATCAGCCATTTGCCATGGAAGCCATGCTCGCCCAGGAATTGGCCGTTGTCCGACGTGAACACGATCACCGTATTGTCCGCGACACCGGCGTCTTTCAAGGCCTCGACTAATTTGCCGACCGCGATATCCATGCCCGTGATGAGGCGATAATAAACGCGGATTCTCTGCTGGAGGGCTTGGTGGTCGGTGACCCACCGCTTGCCTTTGTGGTTGGCATGGTGATCGTCGCGCAGAAATGCCGGACGACGATCTGCCCAGTGAGGAGTCGCCGTCCGTGGGATCGGCATCTCGACGTCCTGGTACAAGGTCGCCAATGATGAATCATGGTCAAACGGACCATGTGGTGCTTTGAAAAAGATCGTCAAACAGAACGGCTTATCAGTCTCACGCGTGTCCAGAAATTCACGAATCTTGGCCGGAACAATTTGTGTTGTCAGATGAATGGGATCGTGAAGATTAGCTTGTCCAGTGCGCACTCTCGGTCCGGATGCCCCAGTCTCGTCCGCGGGACAATCGCACAAACTGAGTTCCAGGTTCTCGTGGCCGTTGAACCCGACATAGACGCAATCGGCTTC
>Ga0310123_10003282_pt1 | contig 12610 bp, 8 predicted proteins | sample CB6_AW_1057_MG_FD_203505 | JGI IMG/M metagenome (GOLD analysis project Ga0310123, IMG submission 203505) | Marine microbial communities from Western Arctic Ocean, Canada - CB6_AW_1057 | ecosystem: Environmental > Aquatic > Marine > Oceanic | place: Canada: Western Arctic Ocean | collected... | reverse complement strand
GTCCTTTTTCTCGTCGGCCGACATCCCGCCAAACAGGGCGGGCATGGTCGTACCCGGTTTGATACGATGCGGGTTGGCGATGAACTGCCGCAGAAACTTCGGCCGGACCCGGCTCGCCACTTCGTCGAGAACCGGCGCCTGCTTGCGGATGACATATCCATTCAGCGATGCATCCATCTTGTGACAGGCTACGCAGTTCAACTCGCCGAGCAGCAGTTGACCTCCACGGACGGCATTCGAGTCCCGATCGACGTAGAACCGTTCGAAACTGGGAAGGAGCGGATGCGTTGAGGTCTGAGTTTTTCGCGAGGTCCTGTTCGACGGAACATCGGCAGCTTGGGAAACGGTCCGCATCAACACGAACGAACAGATCAGAACCACGAGCCTCGCTCTCGGCCGTCGCATCAACAACCTCGCTGTCAGACAAATCGGATTTCAGAACCGCCTTCGAAGACGTGGACCCTAACCGTCTGTTGAAAAAATGCTCTCGCCGGCGTGAGCGCGGCGACAACCGCTCTGGAAAACTGTCAACGACCATTTTCCAGACAAACGCTTTCAAGGATAGTACCACTATACCAACACTTGTTATCAAACTCACACCACCCGGCTGGCTGGGAAATGCTGACACAAATCACCACGAACAGACACACAACCGTCGCCACCTGCTGGTCGCTGTGATTGTCATCACAGCGTTGAGTGCTTGGGCAAGTGAGCCAGGCATTGCGCTGGGACTGATTGCCACCAAAGAGAAGTCGAACAAAATCACGGAAATTCCCGAGCTGATCGATCTGCGAGATGCTGTCGTTACGATCGATTCTATGGATCGCCAAAAGGAGATTGTGGGAAAGATTATCAAGCAGAAAGGCGACTACGGACTGGCGGGGTCTGGCAAATCGGCAGCGGCTCCACCGAGTCCCGCTAAAAAACGAGCACGTTTCGGCTCAAAGGACGAGGCCGTCGCTGGAACATGTCCAACGCAGAAGCCGCCGCCGTCCTGACAATCCTGAAAGATAGCGACCAATGGAATCTCTTTTGGCCAACCCCTGCCAACGCAAAACTTAACATCGACAGGATTATTTTCCAGATCCGGCGGCTTATGCTCGAAAAAAAACGCTGGCCATGCGGACGCAAATCTGCGAGAATTGCGGCTGACGTCAACAGTTGATCCCGTCAACTCCGCACCAAAATCCGTAATGCCAGCAAAATCCCGATCGCGACAAAAAACAGGAGGAAATAACCCATGAGATCAGGCAATCCGGTCCTGAGCGCCAATACATTCGAACGGTTCGACGTTTACGAACCCACACGGACGATGACCATCGAAGGGACGGCCACAAAAACGGGTATGCTGCTCTTGCTGGTCGTCGCAGCGGCAGCTTTCACCTGGGGGCAGTTTTTCAACGATCCGGAGACGGCCACGCTTTGGATTATCGGCGGCGGTTTGGGAGGACTCGTGCTGGCGTTGATCACCGTGTTCAAGCAACAGTGGGCGCCGGTCACCGCCCCGATGTACGCCGTCGCGGAAGGATTGTTCCTGGGCGCGATCTCCGCGATGTATAATACCTTCTACTATGAGGGCATTGTGTTTCAGGCGGTCTGTCTGACGTTTGGAACCATGTTTGCCATGCTTTTCGCCTACCGATCGGGCGTCGTCCGGGCAACCGAAAAGTTCAAAGCGGGAGTCATCGCGGCGACCGGTGGCATTTTCCTGGTGTACATGGCGTCGATGCTCCTTAATTTATTCGGTGTGTCAATTCCGGGCATTTTCGGGGCCGGGCCAATTGGGATCGGCTTCAGCGTAATTGTAGTCATCATCGCAGCGCTCAATCTGGTGCTCGATTTCGACTTCATCGAACAAGGAGCGGCCCGCGGAGCCCCGAAGTACATGGAGTGGTACGGCGCGTTCGGCCTGCTGGTGACGCTGGTCTGGCTGTACCTCGAAATTCTGCGACTTTTGTCGAAGCTGAATCGACGATAGAACGTCGAGCCCTGTGATGCGCGGGAACCACAGGGTGAAGTAACGACTTGACTACGCTTGGTAGAGCTTTCCGACGAACTCACCGTAGCCGTTGTAGGTTGTCGTCTCGAATTCTTCGTTCGTACCCAGCATCCACTCGGTCCGCTGGCTCCAGCGGGGGTGCGGAACGTCAGGATCAACGTTCGCCTCGAAGCCGTATTCATGCGGGGCCAACTGGTTCCAGAACGTAGGCGGTTGACTCTCCGTGAGCGTAATCCGGACGATTGACTTGATGCTTTTGAACCCGTACTTCCAGGGAACCACCAGCCGGATGGGAGCACCGTGCTGCTTCGGCAGGGGCGCCCCGTAAATGCCGGTCGCCACAAAGGCCAGTTCGTTCGTCGCTTCTTCGATGCTCAGCGCTTCGGAATACGGCCAGGGATAAACCGTGTGCTGCATGGCTGGTGCTTCGTCGGGCCGGTTGAATGATTCGATCGTCACGTATTTTGCAGCCGGCTTCGGCTCGACAAGCTTCAAGAGTTCGTGAAACGGAAACCCGGTCCAGGGAGCGCACATCGCCCAGGTTTCGACACAGCGGTGACGATACGCCCGCTCCTGCAGAGAGAAACTCTGATAGACGTCGTCCATGTCAAACGTTTGCGGCTTTGAGCACAGTCCGTCTACCTCGAACGACCAAGGCGATACTTTGAAGTTTTCAACGTGTCGCCAGTTGTCCTTGGAGGACGAGAACTCATAGAAGTTGGTATATTCAGCGGCCGCCCGTTTCACCGTTTTCGGTCGGCCATAGTCGAACTCGCGATTTCGCTGGGCCGGATAAGCCGACGCGTGCTGTGTCGGCAACGACGGGACGGCGCCCGCGGCTTCGATTTCGTCATTGTTTGGGCTGCTGCAACCGGACAGCAGATTTGCCATACCGATTCCAGCGGCCGTCAAACCGGCCCGCTTCAGAAACTCTCGTCGGTGATGTTTCCGATTGCGGTAAACATCGATCGGCGTGTGCGCTCGTTGCGGCAGATCCCATGGTCTGCGGATGATAAACTGCATAAAGTCGTAACTTTCCTCGCAAGATCTCAGTTCCTTCCGATCATCGGACTGTATTTTACTGAATGCAACGTGAACACGGCCAGAGCGGTCTGGAAAAACAGCAGCAGCCGACCTTGTCATATCGATCATACCGACCCAATCGAGGGCCTCGCGTAGCGGTTTTCGTCTCAGTTGGTGCGGTGCCTGTTAGACACCGACTCCTTCATCGTTTCTGCCTGGTGAGTCACGGCATGCTTCCCCGCACGCTTGAAACCGAAGTGATGGACACCAGCCAAGAGGCCGTCGATTACAACGCGATGGATCACGGCGAAGTCAACCGAGCGTTTGTTTGTGACTTTCTGCGGGCGGGACGAACGCTCGGCATGCGGCTCGACGAGGGCGGGCAGCCGTCCATGATGCTCGATGTCGGCACCGGAACAGCGTTGATTCCGATCGAACTCTGCCTCAAATCTTCTTCGTGTCGGGTCACCGCGATCGATCTGGCTGAAGAAATGCTGAAACTCGCCCGGCAGAACGTCGAGACGGTCGGTCTGCAAGACGCGATCGTATTGGAACAGATCGACGCCAAATATCTGCCCTACGACGACCATTTTTTCGACGTCATTGTGTCGAACAGCATCATCCACCACATTGCTCAGCCGATGCAAGTACTAGCGGAAATGCTGCGGGTGCTGCGGCCCGGCGGCCTGCTGTTTGTCCGAGACCTCCTGCGTCCCGATCATCTCCAGACACTCGATCACCTTGTCGCAACCTACGCCGGCGACGAAAACGAACATCAGCAGCAGATGTTCCGCGACTCGCTGCACGCCGCACTAACGCTTGACGAAATTCGCGAGTTGCTCGACGAATTGAAGATCTCGCGATCATGGGTCTCCCAGACGACTGACCGGCATTGGACGATCGCCGGCCGACGGTTTGGACGATAAATGTTGAGTCAGCAACTCTTGCTTGTCCGGCTGTCCAGATTTCACTAGAATTCCGATAAGCTTTGAGAGGCGTTGATTCAGTAGTTCATCATAAGATGGCAAACGATCGCCTCGGGCGCGGAGAGAATCACCATGCTGACGCTTTACGGTCAATCGGCCGCGTTTTGCGATGGAATTCGCCGCCGCAGTTTTTTGCAGGCCGGGTTTCTGGGACTGGGAGGTTTGGGTTTGGCCGACGTCCTGCGGCTCCGCACTGCAGCGGCGGAATCGGGCACAAGCCGGGCAGACAGTTCGGTGATCTTCATCGAGCTCGCCGGCGGGCCGACGCAGTTCGAAACCTACGACCCCAAGCCGCAAGCGCCCCTCGAATACCGAGGTCCCTTCGGTGTGATCCGCACCAATCTGCCGGGCGTGATCTTCAGCGATCTGATGGTCGAGCAAGCCAAGTTGATGGATAAGCTGGTGATTGTTCGCTCGATCCATCACGATAAGAATAGCCACGATCCCTCCAGCCACCTGTCGCAAACCGGCTATTATAAAAGTGGGCCGAAGGGCGGACCGAACCAGATGCCCTCTTTCGGCTCGATTATCGGCAAGACGCGCGGTCCTAACGACCTCGAGCTGCCGCCCTACGTGGCCATCCCCCGTGTTATGCGCAACGGTGGCGCGGCGCATTTGGGCAAAGGTTACAATCCGTTCGAGACCATCGGCGATCCGAGCCGGAAGAACTTCGAGGTCAAAAACCTCGCCCTGACCAAAGGTCTCGACCTGAAACGGCTCGGGGATCGCAGGGCGTTGCTTTTCAATCTCGATGCCAGGCGTCGGCTGCTCGACTTGGAGGGTTCGTCCGAAGCGGTTGATCAGTTCACCCGGCAGGCGTTCGAGCTGATCACCGGATCGAAGGCGCGGACGGCCTTCGACATTCACCGCGAAGACGACCGTACCCGAGACGCGTACGGTCGCAACAGCACCGGACAGAGCCTGTTGTTAGCCCGCCGGCTGGTCGAGGCGGGCGTGACCTGTGTCACCGTGCGGGTGACCGGTTGGGACGATCACCAGAAGATCGAGCGAGGACTGAAGAAAAAAGGCCCCAACTACGATCGTGGCACGGCGGCGCTGATCCGGGATCTTGATGAACGAGGTCTGCAAGACAACGTGCTGGTTGTGGCCATGGGCGAGTTCGGCCGAACACCGCGCATCAACCGCAACGCCGGCCGCGACCACTGGGGTGCTGTGATGAGCGTGCTGCTGGCGGGCGGCGGGCTGAAAACCGGCATTGTCGGCGCGTCGAACTCCAGGGGAGAAGTTCCTTTCGAGGCGCCCTACCGGCCCGAGAACGTGCTGGCCATCATGTATCGGCACCTGGGAATCGACCCGGAAACGACCTTCGACGACTTCACCGGCCGGCCCCGCTACATTCTCGAAGAACGCCGGATCATTCGCGAAGTCGTCTGAAGCCGGCTCCTGCCCGACCGTTCAGGCAGGCCAATCATCGGCGGGCAATACCCCGGTCTTTGCTCCGTGGTGAAATCCTGTCGCGGATTTCGAGCTTCGAATTTTGTTTTACCGACTTTGTGATATATTCGGCACGGCCACAAATTTAGGGAGGGCGAGGCTCCTGCCGAGCCGCAGGGTCGGTGATATCCACGGCTCAGCGGAAGCTTCGCCCTCCCGAAGAACCGCAATTCGTGACCGCTCGAAGTCTATGAGTCTACTGATTTCTGCGCACTTCCTCAGCTTGGTGTGTCTCCTCGCCCAGTATCGTCACCGTAGCGAGTTCTGCGGTCAAAGGGTGTTTCGACTTGGCGTTGGTCCCGACCGCCGGTATCGATTCGCCCGGCGCTGGCTTTGCGGGACGTCGTTTCCGTTTGGTGCGTGAGACAGCCTCCTGCCGGGCCTTGTTTTGTGACGCTTTCCTTCGGGAAGTCAGCACCGACCGCAACCAATGAACCGGCCGCACGTTGAGGTATTGACCCGTTCGACGATCGGGCTGCGGCAGCAATTGGGGGGCTTTGGATGCAGATTCGGGAAGCGGTGGGACTCCATTGCCTTGATCGATCGGGCGGTTTTCCTCGTCCTGTAACCACTCGTAAGGGACGGCGGGCGGCAAGGGACATTCTTCAGAACTGGCCCGCAGCGCCTCTTCCAAAGGTTCGTCGATCCACAGGCCGTTTTCGTCGATTCGCATGATGCCCAATTCACGATACAGCCGCATTCTTGAGGCCTGGTAGTTCATCCAGACACTCATCAGGTTGTTCTGGGTGTTTCGTAAGTCGGAAAGGGCGAGTAGCAGGTTCTGGGCGGCCGTCGGACCAAACGCCCCCGGTGGCTGTCCCGGCAGCGACGGAGGAGCCGGCCGGTTGAGAGTTTCGCGGGTCTGATCGACGCGGCGAATGGCAATGGCCACCGCACGTCTCTGAATCTCCAGGTTGACCTGCAGTTGCCTCAAGGTACGCAGGATTTGTCGCAAGGTCTCGTGGATTCGGTCTTCAAATTCGATTAACTGCCGCAGATCCCGCTGGTAGTCGATCAACTGCTGGCGAAAGGTATTGCGCTCAACTAGACGTGTGAAGGGCGGATCGATCTCGACCGAGGCTCGCAGCGTTCCGGTTTCGTCGCGAAACTTGACCGGGTTGTCGCCCCCCAATGTTTGAATGTCGCCGCTGAATCGGATCGTCAGGTCCGACTTGAGCCGATTGGCGTTGAACTCGATCAACCGCCAGGTGTCGACCAGAGCGGCCCGGTTGTTCATCCAGTCGAGGCGGTAAGCCCGGGCAATTTCGAGCGCGTCCGTCGAAGCCAATTCGACCGGATCTAGGGTGATCATCTCCATCCGGGCCCGTGCCTGAATCAACGACAGCTCGCCCAGCATGTTGGACAACTCGACCAGCAGCGCCACCATCCGATCGGCCACCGGCTTTCGGGTGTCGGGTGTCAGGTCGGCTTTCAACTGCTCCAGCGTCCCGCTGGTCTGATCGAATGTGCGGCGAACGTCTGTCAGGCTGACGGCCAGTTTTTCTTTGTCGGACTGAAACAACCGGCGTTCGATAGCGCTCATCTGCTGCTGGCGGGATTCCGAAACCGAATCGAGCTTCCGGAGGTCTTCCGGAACCGCCTCGAATTGTTCGGCCGCTTGCTGTCGCAGTTCTGTGACCCGCTGCAGAGCTTGTTGGATCTGCTGGAGTGTCGGTTCAGCGGGCAGGTCGCCGAACTGGCCGATGTACTCGGCGAATGCGCTTTGCGCGGCACTTATTCTTGGATCGATGAACTGAAACGGCCGGACGATCGTGTCGTCCAGCACAATGGGCAGATCGGGAGGAAGACCAAGCCTATTGCGTTTGAATCTGTCGAGCGATGTTTGGAGCCCGTTTTGCGCCTGCAGCAGATTGGCCCGCTCGGTCTCGATGTTCTGTCGAAACTGGTCGACCTGGGCGATATCGATCAGGCCGGCGTCTAGATTCGATTCCAGCAACGACAGCGTTCCCAACTGTGCGTTCAGATTCTCCCGAGTGTTTCGAATCTGCTGTAACTGCTGCAACAGCCCGATAAATCCGCCAACCTGCCCCGCGCCGCCACCGGCTAACCCGGCTCCGCCCGCACTGGCGGCAGCGCCGCCGGTACCGAATCCCCCCCGACCGAAATTGCTGACGCCGCCGACCCCACCGAAGCCGCCGCTACCCGTCCCGGTGAAGCCAGTCAGGCCCGTGCCCCCGAAAAAACCGCCACGACGCTGAACTTCTGAGACGCCTAATTCGCCGATAGCTGCGTTGGTGTAGAACCCCTGCCGGTATCGCTGGAAGGCGCGGAGGTTCGCTAGCAGGGTCCGTTCGGCGATGGTTAACTGTTCGAGGGCAACGGCTCGGCCGCCGGCCCGCAAGAGCGGCTGCACCAGGCTGAAGTTCAGAATCGAGGTCGTTATGCCGGTGTTTGGTCCGGCGAACTCCCAGACCCAGGTATTCGCAAATCCGACAAGCAATTCACCAGCCGCGGAAAACCGGCGGTTGAAGGTTCCGTCGGTCACCGTGCTCAACGTGTTGCTCTCTCCCCCGAGACGTTCACTGCCTAAATGTTGATAAGCCGTTCCATTGCCGCCGAAAAACTGTACGTCGAACCGAAACCGCTCGGTGCTGACATCCAAAGCCGAGAGGTAAAGCGTCTCCAACTGCTCCTGGTAATCCCTGGAGTGCAACAACCCCAACATCAACGCCTCGTCCAATCCGAGTTTGATGGCCCCCTCTTCGGTTTGCTCGGTGTACTCGGTCAAGTAGTCGCGCCAGCACGGATTTTCCAACTGGTCGATATGACCGTGGTCGTCCCAGTGACTGAATCCCTTCTTGCCGTCGATGCGATGCATCAGTTGATGCGAAGCCTGGTCGTCGGGTGGCATCGGCGGAAAGTTGGGATCGTAGGCGTCGTAGATGCGGCTGCGGGGGTCTATTTCAATGTTGAAGCCCGGTAGCGCCCAACGCGGATCGTTCGACTTTTGCTCAACCAGCGCGTAAGCTTCTTGGTCGGCTTGCTGGCGATGGAAAGACCGGCTGCAACCGGCCGATAGCAGAATCAGGGCCAAAAGAAGAAATTGACCGTCCAATCGCGCACATCGTGTCGTTAACCCGGCGAACATCCTTGCCCCCTTGACAACTCAGCGGTGTCCGTGTTCCTGAACCCGATCCAGACAGCGGTTGCAGGCGTGGCGCATCCACGATTCGTCTATCGTTGTTCTCGACGACCGAACTCTTTGGCCTTTAACGATCTTACGGCGACGGAAGAACGTTTTTTACAGCTTCCGAGGATCGTAGTGAACAAACGGAGAGAACGTATTCCGACGGTTCTTCCGATTATTTCGGCCAAGAATCGGCCACGCGGGGCGGCAGAGAATCTTCGACTTGCTCAATTCGTTACCGACCTGAGGTTTACGCCGGATCCCTCGGGCGCCGTGCTGAGTTGCCGATTGCGGCATAGCGGGCCGCACAGGCCTGCAAAATCTAGTCCTTGATCTCGAAAATTGCCTCGATTTCCACGGCAGCGCCAGTCGGCAGGGCCGCAAAACCGAGCGCGCTGCGAGCATGATATCCATCGTCCTGCTTACCGAAAATCTCATGAAGCAAATCGGAAGCTCCGTTGATGACCAAATGCTGGTCGGTGAAGTCGGGGGCCGAATAGACGCAGCCGAGCAGCTTGATCACTTTCAAACCGTCGAGCGTTCCGTGAACGTTGTGCACCGAATTGAGGATTTTCTGGGCGCAGTCTTTGGCTGCCTCATAGCCCTCTTCGACGGTTAAGCCGGATCCCAACGTTCCCTTGTGGTCGCTGGTGTGGCCGGAAGTGATCAACAGATTTCCCGTGCGGATGCAGAGATTCAAGTAGCCCGATTCCCGTTCTCTGAACGTTAGCCCCAGTTCTTTCGCCTTTTGTTCGGCTCCCATGCTGTAACTCCTCAATTGTTGAAACGAGAGATAACCTCGCAGATCATTGCGCGAGATGCTACCAGGGTCTCAAAAGGGGTCGGCCGTTGCAATCGTCGGGAGCTGTAGTCCGCCGTTTTTCCGCTCTCGGGTGCAGTGTTGGCCGGTCCTCGGATGTTTCGTTAGATGTCTTGCTTCCGCTTGTCGGTTCAGATTTCCGCTGGTGGGTGGTATCATCGATTTTTGATTGTGGGGCGGATTTTCGACCGGGCGAACCGATTCGATTGGCCCCCAAGATGGAAAGAGGGGACCATCGATAGCTGGCTGAATTTTCGCCTTTTTACTGAGGGCCAGTGTGTGCAAAGTTGATTCCATCGATCAATTTTGCAGCACGATCTACCGATTTGTGCGTTTGATTTCGTTGACGACTCACCAGGGAGCTGGCTGATGGACGGTGATAAAACGCGGATTGCCATTTTGGGAGGCGGTTTCGGCGGCGTGTACACGGCGAAGTATCTCGACCAGGCCATGACGCGAGCCGAACGCAGTCAGATCGAAATCGCGCTCGTCAACCGAGAAAACTACATCGTGTTTCAGCCGTTTTTGCCCGAGGTCATTTCGGGAACGATTGAAACGCTGCATGCCATCAGCCCGATTCGGCGTTTGGCGAAACGCTCACATCTGCATACCCGCGACGTTGAAGCGATCGACCTGGAGAATAAAACGGTACGTCTTTCGCCCGGATTCCGGCCGAAGTCGCTCACGCTGAAGTACGACCAGTTGGTGCTGGGAATGGGCACCCGGCTGAACTACTCGGTTGTGCCGGGTATGCAAGAACACGCCATCCCCTTCAAATATCTGGGCGACGCGCTTCGATTGCGCGACCAGACGGTGCGCGTGCTGGAAGAAGCTGACATCGAAACCGATCCGGAGGAGAAGAAAAAACTGCTGACGTTCATCGTGGGCGGGGGCGGGTTCTCCGGTGTCGAGGTGGTGGCCGAACTGAACGATTTTCTGAAGAGCGCCATTCGAGCCTACACGGACATCCGCCAAGATGATCTTCGCGTCGTGCTGCTGCAAAGTGCGGACCGCATTTTGCCAGAACTCGGCGAAGATTTGGCGGAGTTTGCTCATCGGATTCTCTATCGGCGGGGCGTCGAGATCCGTCTCAACACGCGACTCATCGGCGTGACTGCCGATGGGGCTGTGATCCAGGAGAAAAACAGCGGCGAGCGTCAGACAATCCCCTCGCGGACGGTCGTGGCCACCGTGCCGGCGGCGCCGCATCCGCTAATCGCCGATCTTCCTTGCCAGCTCGAACGCGGACGAGTGGTGGTCGACCGGTTTCTCGATGTGCCAGATTGGCCCGGTGTCTGGGCCCTCGGTGACTGTGCCGCCGTCCCGCAGCCTGACGGTATCACGTCGCCGCCGACGGCTCAGCACGCGCTGCGTCAGGCCAAGACTTGCGCGCACAACATTCTCGCCACCATCCGGAGCCGGCCGCTCAAACCATTTTCGTTTACGGGGCTGGGCAAGCTGGCGTCGCTGGGACAGCGTTCCGCCGTCGCCGAGGTTCTGGGCGTGAAGGTGTCTGGCATTTTTGCCTGGTTACTGTGGAGAACCATTTACCTCTCGAAGTTCCCCGGGCTCGATCGAAAAATTCGCGTCGCGATGGATTGGACACTGGACCTCTTTCTGCCGCGGGACATCACCCAAATCCGCATCTTCCACCAGGGCGAGGTTGTCACCGAACACTTTGAGGAAGGCGAACTTGTGTTCGATCGGGGTGACTTCGGCAACAAGATTTATTTTATCATCGACGGTGAAATCCAAATCGACGTCGATGGTCAAACGATCGCAAATCTCTGCGACGGCGACGTCTTTGGCGAGATCGCCCTAATTTCCAATCGCGCCCGCACGGCCACGGCTCGGGCCCAGAGCGCAACGAACGTGGTGACCGTCTCGCGCGAGGCCTTCAAGAAACTCGTTGCCCACTTGCCGGGCGTTAAGACGTCAATGGAAACATTGATGCAGCAGCGGCTGAAACGGATCGTCGATCTCAGCCAAGAGACGGAAAACGTCGGCGCCGAAAACGCCGAGTAGGTGCCGCCTCCCGCGCCGGATGCCAGCAGTCTGTTGAAAAAGGCAAGGTTTACCCTATTCGGGTGCCACGGGTGGCTTGTCCACCCGTGTTTTCAAGCGTTTTCTAACTCGCACTGGCAGGCAATCTGCCAGTGGCACCCTTTTTCAACGGGGCGCTATGCACCCGGCTCTTGGCGTGGGCATGCTTCACTGTCGACCGAAAGCCGTTGACAGGGTCACTCAAAGCAGTGGCCCTGCTACCCCGCCGTTGCAGCGACTACCGACCAGAAAGGCTGCTCAACAACAAGATGATACCAACTCCAATCAGCAAGATATAAATGTAGCGAATGAACTGCTGTGGATTGAAGCGGCTGCTCAGCCGTTGTCCCAGGATGACTGCTGCGATCATCAGCGGCAGCGAATAAACGAAGTGCAGCAGCATGTTTCTGGTCCAGCGCCCGTTGAGTCCATCGCTGCCGACAATCAGCAGAGCAGCGGGCACGAAATAACCCTGTAGGGTGGCCCGAAAACGCTCGGCCGGCCAGCGGCGCATCGCACCGTAAATGACCAGCGGTGGTCCGTGTGTGTTGTAAGCCCCGCCCAGCACTCCCGCCATGAACCCGAACAACAGGGCCGGCTTATCGCTGTGAAGCACCATCAGGTTGGGCCGCCACAGCGCGTAGACCGAAAACGCAATCACCACCACCGCCAGCACGGCCTTGACCACTCGCTCATCCGTATTCGTGAGGAACAAAAGCCCTAGCGGGATCCCGAACGCCGCGGAAAGCACCAGCCACGCAGCGCTTTTGAAGTGGACCGATCGCCAGTCTTTGACGAGCATCAGTCCGGCAGTTGTGGCCGTCACCATCGCGACCAGCGGCTTCGAAAAGTGGACCGTGTTCGCATCGCTGAGCAGTGACAACAAAGGCATCGCGATCAGCGCATCTCCGAACCCGAACGTCGAACGGGCCAGCGCCGCCAGAAAAACAATCGCCAGCACAACAACGCTGACTGACTCAATCGGCATGGAAAACGAATCCGCACATCAGTGGTTCGGAACACGGAACCTGCGAATGATAATCGGACGATTCCACCGGCGGCAACCCCTCCGACAAAGCCGGTTTTTTTATCGGAGTTGCCGCACACCGAAAACTTGCCGGCTACCGAACATCTTC
>Ga0310123_10003281_pt1 | contig 12610 bp, 10 predicted proteins | sample CB6_AW_1057_MG_FD_203505 | JGI IMG/M metagenome (GOLD analysis project Ga0310123, IMG submission 203505) | Marine microbial communities from Western Arctic Ocean, Canada - CB6_AW_1057 | ecosystem: Environmental > Aquatic > Marine > Oceanic | place: Canada: Western Arctic Ocean | collected... | reverse complement strand
GGCGGCCTTTGCGGCAGCGCGCGCACGGCTCGTTTTCTCGGCCGTAGACATCGAGCTTACGGGCGAAGTGCCCTTCGGTGCCGTCGACAGTGCGAAAGTCGGATATTGTCGTACCGCCGGCATCAATGGCGTCTTGAAGGACGTCGGTGATGGCACGCACGAGTCGCTGACAGCGACTTTTTGAGAGCCGACCGGCGGCTGCGGCCGGATGAATGCCAGCGCGAAAGAGCGCTTCGCTGGCATAAATATTTCCAACACCAACGACAAGGCCGGAATCCATCAGCAGCGACTTGATCGGGCGTTTGCGGTTTTTGCAGACGCTGCGCAAATACTCGGCGTCGAATTCGGTGCCCAAAGGCTCCGGCGCCAGATTGCGCAAGGGCGGCGGTAGCGGACCGTCGTCGGTGAGCGGGTGGATTTCCATACGGCCGAACTTGCGCGGATCGAGGAAGCGCCAGGACCACCCGTCATCGAGATGCTGAATCACATGTTCGTGTTTTAACCGCGTTTCACAGCTGCGCACAATGCGGCAGGAGCCGGTCATGCCCAGATGCAGCAGGATGCAGTGGCCGCCTTCCAAAGCGACGACGATGTATTTCGCCCGGCGCTGTATATCACGAATGCGCCGGCCGATCAACTCGGGGCGTCCCGCAAGATCGACCGGTGATCGCAGCGCTTCGGTAAATGTCTCGATTTTGATTATGCGTCTGTTGACAAGGTGCGGTCTGAGGGCGCGGGCTACCGTTTCGACTTCGGGTAATTCAGGCATGATGGTTGCGCAACGTTTTGTGGTTACCCTCGGGAGCACGGGCGGCTGCCGTTTCAATTTTGCCGTCGATTATTGAAAAGATAAAGCATCGGGTATATGTTGCCGCTCAATAGTTGACGTATAAGGTAGTTTTCGAAACACTGCCGAGACACAATATAGCGACCAGAATAGCTTAATTTCCAGTTGAACTTTTGGGGTTCGTGTGTAGATTTCTCGCCCTGTTTTTATTGAAGCAGGCAAAGGTGAAGTGTCCGTGTGGGCGTTGCCGTCTTCGTCAAGGTAGCGGGCCATGAGCAACGAACGGCGACGATTGGAATGGTATTTAATGAGATACGCCATCATCGGTGACATACACGCGAACCTCGAAGCCCTGAATGCTGTCATCGCAGAGTGCGAAAAGCTCGAAGCCGAGAAATATTTCTGCATTGGTGACGTCGTCGGTTATAATGCGGACCCGAGTGTTTGCATGGATCGGCTGCGCGAGCTGCCGCTGGCCGGCGTGGTAATGGGCAATCACGACGAGCAGGCATCGAGCGACAGCGACCTGGTCGGGTTTAATCCGCAGGCCGCCATGGCGATCGAGTGGACGCGGAAGAACTTGACAGATGAGCAGCGCAACTGGCTGCGCAACTTGCGTCTGACGATGCAGGTGGGTAAGATCACCATTGTTCATGCAACCCTCGATTCGCCGCGGAAATGGGGGTATATCTTTGACAAGCTGTCGGCAGGCGCCAGTTTCAGTTATCAATTCTCCCAGATCTGCTTTTGCGGGCATTCGCATGTGCCGTTGGCGTTCGAAAAATTCGGCACGATTCAGGGGGGAAAATACAAAGAAATAAAGGTTCAGGCAGGGCATAAGTACCTGATCAACGTCGGCAGCGTCGGGCAACCGCGCGACGGTGACTGGCGGGCGGCCTTTGTTATCTATGACACGGAGACGAACGTTACGACGCTCTATCGCATCCCGTACGACATAAAAACCGCTCAGGAGAAAATCATCAACGCCGGCCTTCCCGAACGATTGGCTCTGCGTCTGGAGCGTGGGAACTGAGCGTCGTCCCCGCCATTCTTACCTGCCGCCTTCCTAATGGTAGCGGAATTGCTGTTCTCACTGCCTTCTCGCAACTTGGGTAACCCGTGTTCTCTCAGTCTATGAGTCACGAACTTGGGCGCTGAACGACGACCGTCATCCTCGTCCCCAGTGTGTGCCGGACCCGAAGGGGATCGGCACGATCCTCGTCCTCGGAGCGCGTCAGCGCGATCTTCGGACGTAACAGCAAGCAATAGGAATCGAGGAACCCGCCTTTGCGTGGCTTCGGCGAGGCACGCGAGGACGAGGACGATTCGGTACGTCCGTGCTCGAAAAACACGGGCAGGAGAGAACCAATCACTCCAACGAATCCCGCATGCGGGACCCTTGAGTCCCGTGTTGTGGGTGACGGCAACGAGACCAACTAACCTGGCCCGAAACCTTGTCGGTTTATCTCCGATCGCCCCTCCGTACGGGAAACAAAGGTGTCGGGCCGATGTCTTATATTCGGCTGTTTGGTTCTTCGCTTTTCTTGCTGTCGAACCATATGCTGCCCAGCTGTACGTAAAAATCGCATGTCACCTTTGCGCATACCGTTGTACGCCGGCGCCTTGGCATTGACGGCGGCCTATGCCGTCGGGCAGCTAGGTGTTACGGTTTCGACCGACCGTAAAAAGTACATTCGCTACGAGCCGATCAATCTGGGCATCACTCTCCGAAACAACTCCGGCCACGCCCTGGACTTCGGCACCACGCCCGACACGGGCGGGTACCTGCGATTTCAAATCCGCCATCGCCGCGGCGAGCATCAGTTGAAGGAAGTCAAGGGGCTCAATCCGGTTGAGAATCTTGTTCTGCCGGCCGGCGGCACGAAATCGATCGACATATCGATCAGCAACTTTTTTCAGTTTCATAGCCCGGACGACTACGTACTGGTTGCCCGCATCGGGCACCGGCGGCTGAAGCACGACTTCGAATCGAGCCCGGTGAAGTTTCAGGTCAGTGGTGGTGTCAATGTGTGGCACCGTGAGGTCGGGGTCCCGACACAGGATTTGAACGAGACCATTCCGGTCCGAAAGTGTTCCATCAATACGTTTCACTCGGACGCGGGAGATCTTTACTATCTGCAGATCGAGGACGATGAGTTCGTCTATGCCGTGGTCCGGCTCGGCCCGCGAGTGCAGGGAATTCTGCCGCAGTGCGACATCGACGCAATGAGCCGGATTCACGTCCTGATTCAGACCGCACCCCGGATGTTTCGTCACAACGTATTTAATTTGTCCGGCTCCCTGAGGCAAAGCGCCGTCTATATAATCGAAAATAACGTGCCGCGGCTGTTGCGGTCACCGGATGTCGGTCGGGTGATGGTCTCCGGCGGCAAGAAGGCGGTTGAGGGCATTGACTATAATATCCGGTCGGTTCCCGTTATGCCGATGCGGGAGGATCTTCCGGCAGCCGAGGAGTAGCCGCCTCATTGGCTTCCGGCAGTGCGGCGTCACTTTTGCTCGGGAGGTCGCGGCAGGTTTCGTGTCCTCTGTACGCTTCTTTCCAGGATGCTCGGCTCTTGGGCTTGTGAGTCGCTGCGGTCCGCACCATCCGCACGGGCCGTAGTTCCATCCTTCGAGCGGTGGCCAGCCGTTGTTGCGCGTATGCCGTCAAAATCCGCGGCACGGGCCGCATCCGCCTCCTCGCCAACGACATTACCCCGTCCTTGGTCGACAACGGTTTCCTGCGGGGGAAAGCCGCCGGCGTGGGTTGTGCTCTGTTGCGCGGCTGCCGCGCGAATCGACTCGACCGGCCGTGCGGATGCCGGTGCGGCGTCGAACCCGGGATCCGGCATTGGCGCCGCCGCCATTTCTTGGTCCGGCATCGGGCCATTGTGTGTCCTGGCCAAAGCGTCGCGCCGCGCCGGTGTCGATTGGTCTGCCCATGCCGGTGCTGGTGGCGTTTCTTCGTTCATGTTCTGCAGCAGTTCCTGGTCCAGGAGCTTAAAACGCCGGCTCAACATCAAGTATTCCAGATCGACGACCTCGGTGCCGGTGCCGACGACACTCTCCGTCTGCCCCTCGTCGTGCAGTTCCGGATACCGTGTCTCTTCGTGGCTGGCTTCGGCCTCACCGAAATCGGGGATACTCTGTTCATCGTTCATTAGGCTATAATTCCGGCGCAAGATCCGTACCATCCGCATCGATCCGAGAGAATTGCGGTCATGTTTGTCGACAAAGTCATAATACACGTCAGATCCGGGACCGGTGGCCACGGCTGCGTCAGTTTCCGGCGCCGGCGAAATTTACCGAAAGGCGGTCCGGATGGCGGTGACGGTGGCCGAGGCGGCGACATTGTCTTCGAAGCCACTGCCAATGAGCAGAGCCTCGTGGCTTTGAAATACATGAACCACTACGAAGCGGAAAACGGCCGTCACGGCATGGGGAATCAGAAAAACGGCCGGTGCGGAAGGGAAACTGTCATCAAAGTTCCTGTGGGTACGATTTTCAAGAATGTCGAGTGCGACTGTGAGTTCCTCGCCGATCTTTCGGAGCCGTGCGGCCGTTTCGTGGCGGTGCGCGGCGGGGCCGGCGGCCGGGGGAACCGGCATTTCGTGAGCAGCCGCAATCAGGCGCCACGCAGGGCCGAGGAAGGCGCCGAAGGGGAGACGCGCCATCTCGAACTCGAGTTAAAGCTCCTTGCCGATGTGGGCCTGGTCGGCTACCCAAACGCCGGTAAGTCGACGCTGCTGGGATCGGTGACCAACGCCACGCCGGAGACGGCGCCGTATCCTTTCACGACTTTGACGCCGAATGTTGGGACAACCGAATTCGATGATTTTTTCCGCATCACGCTGGCGGACATTCCGGGATTGGTCGACGGGGCCCACCGAAACGTTGGGCTAGGGCACGATTTTTTGCGACATATCGAACGTACAAATGTCCTTCTCTATGTCCTCGACATGGCGGCAACAGACGGCCGCCAACCGTGGGACGATTTGACATCGTTGCGCCACGAACTGGAATGTTACAAACCGGGCATGTCGCAACGGGCGTCCATCATTGCCGCGAACAAGATGGACGCGGACACTGCGGCCGCGAATCTGACAAGGCTGCGCGGCAAGACCGATCTCCCTGTTTTTCCGGTGTGTGCCATACTGAACGAGAATACGGACGCCATACTGCAGGCGTTACGCGAAATGCTGGCAGATCCGGAATGAGGGGTTATACTATTTCTAAAGTTTCGACTATGTAGTGCCTGACCGCAAACCCGCGATTTCCCGATTCGCGGCGGCGGCCCAGCCGTCGCTCCGGCCTCGAACTCACGTCGGACGGATCCCCTTGGAGCAACCGCGGGCCACCGCCGAGGGGTTTTCGTTCAGGCACCATTTAACCATTTACACACGAGGTCTCGCCATGGGCAAGCAGTATAATAAAATTATCAAACGGTCCCGGCGTAAACGGTATCTGGAGCGGTTGCGCGCGCGTCGCCGGGCCGAGCGCCTGGAACGGAACATCAAGTAACCTCCGAAAACCGGCGTCAAGCATCGGTCGCATTTTCTCTCGAGGCGGGACCGTGGCCGCTACCCAAGCGCGTTCAGGAATTGGCGCGGTGAGATCTTATGGAAAACAGCAGATACCGCCGGATGAACCCTGATCCCAAAGGTCTTCGCCAATCGTTTAGAGCAACGTAACATGATTCGGCCGGGAGTATTCCGGGATGGACTTCAACGGTTGTTTTACGGCTTTGATCACGCCGTTCGAGAATGGCCAGGTGAGTTTTACGAAGCTTCGTGAACTGGTCAACGAACAGATCGCCGCCGGCGTCGACGGCATCGTCCCCGTGGGTACTACGGGCGAATCGCCGACACTGAGCATCGCCGAACACGAGCGTGTCGTCGAGGTCGTCGTCGAGGCTGCCAATGGACGTTGTCGGATCATTGCCGGCACGGGCGGTAACTCGACCGCGGAGGCGCTCGAGCTGACGCATCAGGCCAAGTCCGTCGGCGTCGACGCGACGCTACAGGTGACGCCGTATTACAATAAGCCTACGCAGGAGGGGCTGTTCCGCCACTTCTCGAAGGTGGCGGACGACGTCGGTCTGCCGGTCGTTCTTTACAACATTCCCGGGCGTTCGGTGGTTGAAATCGCCATTCCCACGGTTGCGCGACTGGCCGACAATCCGATGATTGTGGCTGTCAAGGAAGCCGGCGGCACGTCCGATCGCGTCAGCCAGACCCTGAATGCCTGCAACATTGCCGTCCTCAGTGGTGACGATTCTTTGACCCTCCCGATGATGGCCGTGGGGGCGTCGGGCGTAATCAGCGTTGCCTCAAACATTGTACCGGCCGAGGTCACGAGAATGACCCATTTGGTCCTCGATGGTGATTTTGCGAGTGCCAAAGAGCTGCACTACCGGCTCTACGACCTGTTCGATGCGCTTTTCATTGAAACCAGCCCGATTCCGATCAAGGCGGCAATGGCGATCGCCGGCAGAATTGAAGAGGAATATCGCCTGCCGCTCTGTCCGATGAGCGAGGCGAATCGTCCGATATTAATTGCCGCCATGCGCAAAGCCGGGATCGCATTCTAATAACCACGTTGCGGCGAGCGTTCTTCAGAAACTTAGACTGCGTTTATGGCGCGGGATTTGGATATAATACGTTGCAGTCGAATGGTTGTAGCCATCCGTAAGCTGACGGATCTCCAAGCCATGCCGACCGGTTGTATCCGTGGCAACTGAACGCCCCTGAGGATCCTACCGGCACGGTAGGACCACATCGGCGTCCGGCATTCAGAATTTCTGTCACAGATAAACCGCCCGCGGAGCGCGCGGTTCAGGTACTCCTCAGAAACTTGAGACGTCAAAGACGACGGTTCGACTGCCTCCCGCATTGACGTTGTCCGGCTGCCAAGTTTTCACTAATTTTTGAATTCTGCCAGAATTCAAAATAAAAGGCAGGCATTCCATGTCTGAAGTTATTGTCATCGGTGCCGGTGGGCGCATGGGAAAACGGTTGATTACCCTCATCGCCGATGACCCGGAATTGACACTGGCCGGTGCCGTCGAGGCGGCCGGGAATGCGGCCGTCGGTGCCGATGCCGGTCAGGTCGCCGGCATCGCCGAAGCCGGGATAAAGGTAACCGACGATCTGGCGTCGATCATTGGCGATGGGGATGTCACCATTGATTTTTCCGTGGCCGCCGTCGCCGTGGGTCACGCACGCATTGCGGTTGATGCCGGCCGCGCCGTCGTCATCGGTACGACCGGTCTCGACCGCGCCCAGAAGGTGGCCCTGAAGGAAATGGCGGCGGGCGGCGGGCGTATCGTCTTGGCGCCGAATATGAGCGTTGGTGTCAATCTACTCTTCAAACTGTGCCGGGAGGCCGCGAGTATCCTCGGCACAGACTATGACATGGAAGTCGTCGAGTTTCACCACGGCCGAAAGACGGACGCGCCGAGCGGGACTGCCGAACGACTCGGTGAGATCCTGGCCGCCGCCACCGGGTTGAATTATGATCACGATACCCGCCATGGGCGTTACGGGCAGATCGGTCCGCGGAGCGGTGCCGAAATCGGGATGCATGCTCTGCGGGGTGGTGATGTTGTCGGCGAACACACGGTCATTTTCGCGACCGGCGGCGAACGGGTCGAGTTGACACACAAGGCATCAAGCCGGGACACCTTCGCCACCGGTGCTTTGCGCGCCGCCAACTTCGCTGCTGCCGCCGAGCCCGGGCTTTACGACATGCAGGACGTTCTCAGGCTGAAATGAAGGCGTCGGCCGGGAACTGCTGCTCGGTTAAATGCTCATGGTCCCGGTATATATTTACCCGTTTTATTGGTGTTTTCAGGTTGCGTTCAGATGTTCTGATTGGCCGTAATCCAACAGACAAAGGCGTGACGAGATGGACGTTCTGAATAGATTTCGCGAATATACCGAATTTGTCGACGGAGAAATTCCCCAGTTGACGGCGTACTGCGTCATCGCCTTGGTCTGGTTGTGGTCCGGATGCGTCGCCGCCTCCATTGGCGAGAGCCGATTGCGGAGTCCGTTCTTACACTTCCTGTTCGGACTGGTTCTGCCGGTTCTCTATCCGGTCATTATCTTCTTCCGAATGGACTTTAATGTTCCCAAGGAAGAGGCGGCTGCGGACGAAGAGGACGTCGAGCATGTGGAAGGCCCGCCGCCCGTGGTTGGCGAGGACGCTCCGGCGATGATCAGCGAGGAGGCGCTTGGCCAGCCCGCAGAGGTGTTTAACGAGGAGTTCTTCAAGCAACGCGCCGTCGACTTGGCCGGCAACGTGCTCGGTCCCTATCTGGTGACGGTTGACGGCCAGGAGTTACGGGCCGAACGGATTGTGGATGCGATGCCGAACGTGGTGATCCTCGAAATTACCAGCGCCGGGGGGAAGTCACAGACATTGCGGGTTCCCTATGACCGCATCGAAGCGTTTAAAGATCTGAACTGACACTGCCGGGCCCGCGCCCATCGTTCCGGCGACAGAGCCCTGTTGTCCCACACTCTGCCTGCCGCGGCCGTCGGATCTCGCGAGTCTTGTGGTGAACTGCTTTGCCTAATGTTTCAGAAAGTCAGTGCCCAAGTCGATTTCCCGAACGAGGAATTGAAGATCCTGAGCTTCTGGAAGGAGAACAATATCTTTCAGAAGTCCCTCCGTCAGCGTGCCGGCGGCGATGAGTATGTTTTTTACGATGGTCCGCCGTTTGCCACCGGCCTTCCCCATTACGGCCATTTGCTGGCCGGTACCATCAAAGATGTAATCCCGCGATATCAGACCATGAAAGGGCGTTTCGTGGAACGCGTCTTCGGCTGGGATTGTCACGGATTGCCGGTCGAGAACGAGATGGAGAAGGAGCTCGGGATCAGCAGCAAGACCGAGATCGAGGAATACGGTATCGACCGCTTCAATGAGTCGTGCCGTAGCATCGTCCTGCGGCACACGGCTGAATGGGAGCGGATCGTTCATCGTATTGGCCGCTGGGTGGATTTCGAGCGTGGTTACCGGACCATGGACCGGTCCTATATGGAGTCCGTCTGGTGGGTGTTCAAAACACTGTGGGACAAGGGCCTGGTTTACGAGGGCCACAAGATCCTGCCGTATTGCCCACGCTGCGCAACGCCGCTGTCGAATTTCGAAGCCAACCAGGGATACGAAGAGGTTTCCGACCCGTCGATCAGCGTCCGTTTTCAGATTCACGGCGACAAGGATCGGTACCTTCTGGCATGGACCACAACTCCCTGGACGCTGCCCTCGAACCTCGCTATCGCTGTCGGCCCGGACATCGACTACGTCGAGGTCGATGATGGCGGTATCCGTTACCTTCTGGCGGCGGATCGGATGTCCGTTTATTTTCCCGGGAATGAACCGCCGGATATTGTTGCGCGTCACACGGGCACCGAGCTGGCGGGTCTCACGTACGAGCCGCTATTGCCGTATTTCGCCGAGTTGGCCGAGGACGGCGCCTTCACCGTCATCGCTGCCGACTTTGTTTCAACCACGGACGGGACCGGCATTGTTCATATGGCGCCCGGATTCGGAGAAGACGATGCGGCGGCCTGCAAGGCGCACGGATTGCCCTCCGTCTGTCCCATTGATTCGGAGTGCCGCTTTACCAGTGAGGTTGAAACCTATGCCGGCCGCTTCGTAAAGGACTGTGATGCGGAGATAATAAAATCGCTGAAGGCCGCCGGCCATCTGATTCACCGATCCACGCACCGGCATAATTACCCGCACTGCTGGCGCTGCGAATCCCCTCTCATTTATTGCGCGGTATCGACGTGGTTTGTCAACATCGAAAAGATCAAAGAGCGGATGCTCGCGGCCAACTCCCAGATTCGCTGGGTCCCTGCACATATTAAAGAGGGACGCTTCGGAAAGTGGCTCAGCAATGCCCACGACTGGGCCATTTCGCGCAACCGCTACTGGGGTTGTCCGCTGCCCATCTGGCGCAATGAAGAAACGAATGAGGCCGTCTGTATTCAAACGATTCAGGAGTTGGAGCAACGTAGCGGGCGAAAACTCGACGATGTGCACAAGCATTTTATCGACGATATCGTTATGTTGTCGGCCTCCGGACATGAACTGCGAAGAGTGCCGGAAGTACTGGACTGCTGGTTTGAAAGCGGCTCGATGCCGTATGCCCAGCGGCATTATCCGTTCGAAAACCGCGAGTGGCTCGAGGGGCACTTCCCTGCCGATTTCATCGCCGAGGGCCTGGACCAAACGCGGGGCTGGTTTTATACCTTGGTCGTCATCGGTTCGGCGCTGTTCGATAAACCGGCATTTAAGAACGTCATTGTCAACGGCTTGATTCTGGCCGAAGACGGGCGGAAGATGTCCAAGCGGTTGAAGAACTATCCCGACCCCGAAGAAATCATGAACACATACGGGGCCGATGCCCTGCGTCTGTGTCTTCTTTCCACGCCTGTTGTCCGCGGCGAGGACATGCGATTCTCAGAGAACGCCGTCAAGGAATGCATGCGCGGCATGTTGCTGCCCCTGTGGAATGCACACAGTTTTTTTGTCACCTATGCGTTGGTTGATAAATGGACACCGGCTCGGGCCGTTGTCCATTTAAGGGAAACGCTCACCAATCCGCTGGACCGATGGATCCTATCGCAATTGGAAGCCACGGTCGCCGATGTGACCGCAGCCATGGATGCGTACGACCTGCAAGGGGCCGCGACTCGTTTTAACCGGTGCATTGACAATCTCACGAATTGGTACATCCGGCGCAGCCGCCGTCGATTCTGGAAGAGCCGGAACGACACGGACAAGGGCAATGCTTATTCGACGCTGCATCACGTCCTGATCACGCTGTGCCAAACGGCGTCGCCGTTCATTCCGTTCATTACCGAGGCCATCTACCGAAACCTCCGTTCGGCCGATATGCCGGAATCGGTGCATCTCTGTGATTTTCCGGAAGCAACGGAGATCTTTCGCGACACAACGTTGGATGTGCAAATGGACCGGTCTATGACGGCCGTATCCCTCGGGCGCTATCTCCGGCGGCAGGCTGCTCTTCGCGTGCGGCAGCCGTTGCGGTCGGCGGTGCTGGTTTCCATGGATGACGATGTTCGCCGGGACCTCGAATCGATGAAGGACCTGATTGCCGATGAGTTGAACGTCAAGGAGGTGATCGTTCGCGCCGACGAAGAGGAATTGGTGTATTTGAGCGCCAAGGCGAACTTCAAGAAACTCGGACCGCGGCTGGGAAAGCAGATGAAGGCGGCGGCGGCGGCAATCGCGAATCTGGACGCCGACCGGATCAATGCCTTGCGGGCCGGCGAAGCGTATGCGATCCCGCTTGATGACGGCGACATCGAGGTGACCTTCGACGACATCGAAATTCGGCGCGAAGAAAGACCGGGTCTGGCCGTTGCCAACGACGGTGCGATTACCGTCGTTCTGGACGTCACGCTGGACCCGGAGCTCGAGCTGGAAGGTTGGGCGCGGGAGATTGTCAACCGCGTGCAGAATCTCCGCAAAGAAGCCGACCTCGATGTTGCCGATCGAATTCAGGTGTATTATAATGTACCGGCAGCGTTGGAGCCGGCAATCGAGCGATTCCGCGGCTACATTGCCGGCGAAACGCTGGCTACTGACCTGATCCAAACCAGCGATCTTGACCAAATCGATCCGGTTGCCTTGGGAGAGCATCAGGGTTACTTCTCCGTGGAACGCGTCGGTTGAGGTCATACCCATGACCATCCGGGAAATCTGCTCCAACGGCGGCACCGAGCTGACGTTGGAAGAAGGCGTCCAGGAGACCGTCTGCCCGTCCTGCTGGCTGTCATTTGAAGTTGACTTTAGCTACGCGTCGTCGGCCGATAAAGAGACGCCGACAACAGATACCGGACCCGTGAAAAAAAGGGATCGTGACGCGGTGATCACCGCATCGATCCGCGTCGGGTTCGGTCAGCCATTGACAACCGACTCGCCGCCGAACACAGAAACGGTGGTGCCGAAACCCGAGGCGGACGCGTCCCGGATTTTGTCGGAGATAAAGCATACGAACGTGGCGCCGGGAAAGAAGCTCGACAATCTCAAGATTGCCACACCCGTGACCGCAGACGTACTGGAAAGCGTTACCAGGAAGAAACGGTAGAGCATCCCAGAGTCGGATACCATCACGCCGGTGGTGGGGACGCCAAGACCGGAATAACGACGACCCGGTGCAGGGTCGTATCCAATTTCCTAACAAATCGACAGAGCGAAGCCGAGGTTTCGCGAATTGCCGCGCAGTTGCTGCACGAGGCTGAGGAAGCAAAGCGCCAGGCCCAGATCGAGGCGGAGCAGCTGCAAGAGGACGCGCGGCGCGCCGCCGAATCGAGAATAGGGAGTTGAGGAGGCTTAGCGGGCGGCTGAAAAAGCGAAACAACGCGCCGAACAAGAGGCTCAGCGGCTGGCCGAACAGGCGCGGGGCGAGGCGAAGAAGGGGAAAAATAAACAGGCCCTCGAGGCCGCACGGCGGGAGGCCGAAGGCAAGGCAAGGAAGAAGTACGGCCATGATGCCCGGCGACAGGCCGAAGACAATATTCGGCAGGAAAAGCGCGAACAGGGAAAGGTGCGGTGTCGAGCCGAGGCGGACCAAAAGGCGATCGAGGCAGCCAAGAGTAAGGCAGTTGTCCAAGTCAAACGAAAGGCTGTCTATACAGCCCAAAAAATCTTGTTGAAGAAATGAAACGAAAGAAGGTGGAAGCCGTCAAAAAGAAAAAGGCGGCCTCCGATGCTGCGGGGGCAACGACGGAGCGCATCGAAACAGTGATGCGCCGGAAGCTCGACGATGAGATGAAACGCCTC
>Ga0310123_10003280_pt1 | contig 12611 bp, 8 predicted proteins | sample CB6_AW_1057_MG_FD_203505 | JGI IMG/M metagenome (GOLD analysis project Ga0310123, IMG submission 203505) | Marine microbial communities from Western Arctic Ocean, Canada - CB6_AW_1057 | ecosystem: Environmental > Aquatic > Marine > Oceanic | place: Canada: Western Arctic Ocean | collected... | reverse complement strand
CTGGTTTGGGACACGCTCAGCCCGCATGACCCGCGTCAGTATTCGAGTTTTCCGACAAAGCCGAGTACCAGACGTTTTGGTCGTGGGTACGCTTTTTGGTAGATTTACCTTTTTTGCGGGTATGCGGCCCTCGATTGGACCGCTCCAGTTTTCCGGCGAGAATCGTCCTAAGTCTGGACTCGAAGACCGAACACCGAAACCTGAACGCTGAACACTGAAACCGGAACACGGATGGCCTTCCGGGGCTAGGATCCATGGAATTCTCACACTGGCCCGTTACGCTCGAACTCCGTGACACCTTTCGCATCAGCCGCGAAGCGAGTGACCGCCGCGAAAACGTATTGGTCAAGGTCGTGGACGAATCCGGAACAGAAGGACTCGGCGAAGCAGCACCCAGCGGATACTATCAACAGAGTGCCGACTCCGTGACGCAGGCACTTTCCAGGATATCGCTGACAAATGTTGGTGACCCATTTCTGTTAGAAGACGTTCTCTGCGACCTGTCCGGAAAGTTGCGCAACCAGCGATCGGCCCTCACTGCCGTCGACATGGCGTTTTACGATTTGATCGGCAAACGATTAGGTGTGCCGTTATATCGCCTGTTTGGTCTCAATTGCGATCGGATCCCCGCCACTTCGTTTACAATCGGAATCGCATCGCCGGATGAGATGCGCCGGAAAACGGAACGGGCAGCTGACTATCGAACGCTCAAAGTCAAATTGGGAACGGACAACGATCGCGAAATGATCTCCGCCATCCGAGATGTTTCTTCCGTTCCCCTACGTGTCGATGCCAATGCGGCTTGGAGCGTTGACGAAGCACTTGAGAACCTGAAATGGTTGAGCGATGAAGGGGTTGAATTGGTCGAACAGCCGCTGTCGAAGGATGATCTGGACGGGTTCCGGCGGCTCAGCGATTTGAGCCCGTTGCCGATCATTGCCGACGAAAGCGCTGAGACGCCGGAAGATGTTGTCAAATTACGGGGTTGTGTGCATGGAGTGAACATCAAGTTGAACAAGTGTGGCGGACTCCGTGCAGCGATCGAAATGATCCATGTAGCCCGCGCCCAGGAAATGCAGATCATGCTGGGCTGTTTTATCGAATCCAGTATAGGCATCAGCGCTGCGGCCCACCTGTCGCCGCTCGTGGATTACGCGGATTTAGACGGTCACCTGTTGATCCGGAACGATCCGTTTACCGGACTTCGATTGCAGGGTGGTAGGATTCTCCCACCCGATCGGCCGGGGTTAGGTATTCAGCCAAGTTAGACGTTGGGTGCTGGACCGTTGCATTTGGATGCTCGATACTAAACGCCAGCGTTGCAAAACGTTTTTGGTTGGATGGATTGGCAATTCTGTACTATTTTGGGTGATGCTTCGTGCCACGCGACAAGTCTCGGGGGACGCGACTCGAATTTGTACAGTTCTGCGACTGATGGCAGGGGTAACAGCTGGCAAACCTTAATCGACATACAGCAAGGCGGCCGAATTCAACATTGCGTGGCAGAAATTGCCGAGAGCTCGTGTCGCTGCGTCCCCGGAGGCAGCCTCGAATCTGGACGCGTCCTGATCCATTTGACCGTTCCATTTCGCAGATAGCTGCGACAAGCGAACCAACCCAACACCAGCCTCCTCCTGCGACGGGTGTCGACTTAGCGCAATACGATACACCCGTTTCATTTGACGATCAGGATCGCTACCGACCTCCGCAATGACGCGCTCCGCGAACGCTTGTGCCAGCTGGTGGACCGTCCGATTGTTCAGCAGGTGCAGCGCCTGCGGTGCCACAGTGGAAATGGGCCGTTGGATGCAATTAGGGCTCATCTGTGGCAGATCAAAATTCGCCAGCAGCGTGACCGGTTGGCTGCGTCTCTGCAGCACATACACACTTCGCCGCCACCCGCCTGGAAGGGCCACAGACGTTACCAGACCGTCCTCTCGAACATCCAAGAGATCTGCGGGACCGAATGGAGTTTCGTCAAGCCTTCCTGAGATAAACAGCAGTGTATCGCGCAGACTCTCGGCATCCAAACGTTGCAAAGGCATGTGCGACAGTAACCGATTCTCTGGATCGAGGCGCAAATGAGCGGGCGAGACTTGGGACGCTTGACGGTACGTGGCGGACGTCATTATATTTCGATGCATCCGTTTGATGCTCCAGCCTCCCTGCACGAAATCGACAGCAAGCCAGTCGAGTAATTGGGGAAGTGACGGTCGCGCACCGGCGCGGCCGAAATCGTCAAGCGTTTCTACGATTCCACGGCCAAAGTGGTGCTTCCAGATTCGATTCACCATCACGCGTGCTGTGAGCGGGTGGTCATCTTTTGTTAACCAATGTGCGAGTGCCAATCGTCGACCTGTTTTGCTCGCGCCAGAGCCGACCGGTTCAACCTCAAACGGCGTTCGACCATCGGTTAACACCGACGGCACTCCCGGACCAACTAAACGTCCTGGCGTTTCGTGATTGCCACGTATCAAAATATAAGTGGGGGAAGGCTGGCCACGTTCCCACAAGGCACGAATTTGGGGTGGCATTGTCTTGACTTCAAGTGTCTTTATCTGGGCGTCCGTGCGGTCGGAGAACTGCTTGAATTCGGAGTCGATTTCCTTCAGCCGGTCAACATCGAAGAGCAACATATCTTCGTACTTTTCTGCCAGCTCTTGTTGAACCTCGTCTCGCTCGCCAGGTGGAGTGTCAAGCAAAATGCGTAAATCATCGTGCAGCCGGTTAAGGCAGTTTCGCCAAAAGTTGCTCCCGATATTTCTTCGTCAGTTCCTCCTCGCGCGCTTTCGACGCTGACCGTAGCCCGTCGATTTTATGTTGCGCTACCTGGTCGAGGGCCCGCCATGCTTTTTGCTCGTCTGCCGTAGCATACGGCAAGTAACGCAAGCCGAAATGAGTATGAATACCTTCGGATTCCGCGTTAGGCTTGAGCCAGTCGTGCTCGTCCAACGCACCTTTGAAGATGGCGGTCAGTCGGTAATAGTCTCGCTGTGGAATCGGGTCAAACTTGTGAGAATGGCAACGGGCGCATTTCATGGTCAGACCGATCACGGCTGAACCAAGCGTTTCCATCGCATTGTCGATGACCTCCAAACGATCGGGGACGAAGCTCGTGATATTCGCGTAGGTTTCGTCCACGCCCATTCGCAGAAAACCAGTTGCCACCAGGTTATCGTGGATTTCCTGAGTCAAGACATCCGAGTTTTCGTAATCGGCCAGTTCGTCACCGGCAATCTGTTGGTGCAGAAACTGGTCATACGGTTTGTCCGAATTCAGCGCGCGGATCACGTAGTCACGGTAACGAAACGCATGAGGACGAACTGCGTCGGCATGCTGGCCTCCCTCGGAGTCGGAATATCCAGCCAGGTCAAGCCAATGTCTCCCCCAACGTTCTCCGTATCGTGGAGATGCCAGCAACCGGTCAATGATCCTTTCGAATGCGTTGGGGTTGCCATCAGCCAGAAACTGATCCACTTCACGTGGCGTCGGCGGAAGACCCAGCAGATCAAAATAGGCCCGTCGTAAGAGCGTGATCTCATCCGCTTCGGGAGAAAGTTCCAGGTTGTTTTCTCGGACCTTGTGCAGGATGAACCCATCGATCGGATGGCGCAGTCTTTCGCTGTATTGCGGCATCGGAACGACTGCAGCAATAGGTGACTGGAACGACCAAAACTGGCGTTCCGCATTGGTAATCAGCGGATCCGTCTCCGTGGTCGCTACGTCGGGACTGAAGGACGAGGCGAGCGCCCCTTGTTCAATCCATGCCTTCAACTGGCCGAGTTCCAGTGAACTCATCGGCTTCACACTGACTTTGACCATCTCTTGTCGAGGCGGCATTTCGCCCACGGTGATTCTATTGATCATCAGACTTCCCTCAACATTGCCCGGAACCAGCGCCGGCCCCGACTTACCACCTTTGAGAATCGACTCTCGGCTGCGCAAATCAAGCTCGGCTTCGCGGGTGTATTTGCCGTGACAAACAGTACATCGCAGGTGCAGAATCGGAATGATATTTTGATCGGTTACCTGTTGTGAATTTTCCGCCGTGCGCAGAGAATCAAACCGAGCCCCGCTGACAATCCAATTTCGTATCGTTTCCAATTCGGCCGCAGACAACGGAGACTTGCCGTCAGGTGGCATCAATCCCTGATGTACCATTTCGTACAGCAAACTCTCCTCGGCTTCGCCGGGCACGATGATTGGTCCTGATTCGCTGCCTTGCATGACACTATTCGTGGTCGTCAGATTCAAATCCGCCTTGCGTTGTTCGACGCCATGACAACCATAGCATTTGTCGCGGAGAATCGGCTGAACGTGTTTTTCGAACGTGGGCTCTGCGGCGTTGGCGTCGGGAGACTCCGGCGTCGCGGCGGTCAAGACACCGCCACCGGAGACAACCATCGCGAGGCTGCCCATCGCAATCAGATTACGGCAAAGCATACGGTGACACATCATGCGGGTATTATATCATATGGCCGGATGCGATTGAGGTGCAAAAGAGGCATGCAGCACGCTCGTCATCGACTATTCGTTGTCGATTTGCATCCTGTAAAACACTATATTATTCACAGGTTGTGATCGTGCCAAAGGCAAAGGAACAAATTGTCGCGCGGTGCAGCGGTGGTTGGGTGAATCACGTTTCCGCGGAGGACAACGTGCTAGATGTCTATTTCGTAAGTACGTCGACACTCTCGCGAAGTTGACGTGGCTGGGGTCGAGCCTAAGCGAGTCCCCCGGCTGGTTGCGTTCTGAGCGCTCGCTTAGGATCGACCCCAGCCGCCCCAACTTGTCTACAACGATCAGAAGACTTACGAGATGAACATCTAGGAAGGTTACGACATGAGGATTGACCGAGTCGAAGTGTGGGTAGTCGGACCAGATGTGCAGCGATTTACCTGGTCGCACGACATCCCAGAACAGCACATGACCAACACGATCGTGCGGATCTACACGGACGACGGCGCTCAGGGCGTTGGCGGTGTTTCGAACTATACTTCGCACGGCTACGACCGCTATACGGCGGAAACCGTCCGTCACATGATTCCGACGTTGATTGGCAAGGATCCGCTTGATCGAGAAGCGATCTGGCGCAGCCTTTGGTCCCGTGTATTTCCCTTAGCCCCCGGGGCGTTAACGGCTGTCGACATTGCGCTTTGGGATCTATTGGGAAACATTGCCAACCTGCCGATCTACAAATTGCTGGGAGGTGCCCGTAACAGCATGCCGTCCTACGCAAGTACACCGCTGTTCGACGATGTGCCGTCTTATTTGCAATTTGTTGATGAGATGATCGAACAGGGATTTCGCGCCGTGAAATTCCATTGTTGGTGTCTACCCGACAAAGATCTTGAATTGGCGCGCACGGTGCGACAGCATCACCCTGGACGCGAAGTCGCGTTCATGTTAGATGTCGAGAATAATTACGACTGGCACAGCGCTTTGCGGGTGGCAAAGGTTTTGGAAGAATTGGACTTTACGTGGTTTGAAGCGCCTTTGATGGACTACGATCTGGACGGCTACGAAAAGCTAACTCGTCGTGTCGACGTTCCGATTTTGCCGTCCGGTAACTGGATTCAGGATTTGCCGGCTTATCAGGAGGCCCTCCGCAGGAGATGTTGGACATCCGCGAGGACCGACGTCACCGTATGTGGCGGTTTCACCGCAGCCCGTAAATACCTGGCTCTGGTCGAAGCGGCCGGCATGAAATGCGAAATCATGTCTTGGGGCAATACGCTCGTCTCAACGGCGAACCTGCATCTGATGCTGGCTTTCAACTGCTCCAGTTATTTCGAACAAGCAGTTCCTTACGAACCTTACGAGTACGGCATGGTCGACGTCATCCGTACACAAAAGGACGGCCAGGTCGCTGCCCCACAAGGCCCGGGTCTGGGTGTACGAGTTGACTGGGATGAGATGCAGGCAGCGACCATTCACAAGCTGGACAGCCGAAGACTTTAACCCAGATTATTCACGTAGGCTGGAACGAGGTCGCGCAAGATGTTGCCGGAACAGCGGAAACGCTTGGTGTGGAATATCGCACTCTGTTCATGGTTGGATTGGATAATAGCGACCGAAGTTCCGGCGCCAACAGCGTTTGCTCATTCCGGCCTGCAAATTCATGAATAATCCGGGTTAAGAAATTGAGCTGGAATATTCGAGACGTCAGTGACACATAAGTCATCCGGACGTAAAAGACCTATGCGAAGGAGAATCCAGCCAGGGACGAGGAGAATTGCTAGGGCAGTGGGGCGTCTTTAAGTTTCCACTTGTCATCCGCCTTGGCGACAACCCACTGAACCTCGCCGACCGGATCACCTGTCCTCGTCATCGTTACGTCAACTGACCACCCCCCCGTCTTCGTACCAGGGTGAGTGAGAGAATCAGGGTTAAGGAAATCGGCTGTGTTCTGGAGGCGCAGGCGTAGCCGAAGCCGGCAGAACACAGCCAGTCGCAAAAGCGGCGGGGGTTTGGCCGCTGCTGATGAAGGCCGTTTTCGAGGAATTGGAAAACACGCGCACCGCGTAGCAGCGGACAGCGGGAAAAAGTTATTCGCAATATGTGCGATTGAAGCACTTTTGGGTTGTTCTGGATTTGTGGTTTTTTTGTTTGTGGTCTATAGTCTGTCGACTTTGCAATCGTTACAGATAACCGTATCGCAAAATAGTGAAAGGTGTTTTAATTGTGTTGCCGCCACAATCATGCAACCAACATCGACAATTGCTTCAGACGGATTATTCAGCTATCAAATCAGATCCACGAACCAGATTCTCCAATCAACCCTCATACATGTCGAGTTCACGGTGTCCAATGGCAACGGTACCAACGAGTACTCCGTAAAGATCACTGAGTTTCCAGACCGGGGGCACGTCGTCTTCTATGCAGACGACGATCATCCACCACCCGCCGCGGAATTGCCAACCGTTCTGGGACATGCGCTGCAAGATTGGATGGGTGAAAACCCGGATGTGGTTGTCCGTTCGTCCTTACCGATCGTCCAGAACGGCCAGACGATTGCCATCCATCTGTGGTATGATCCGTCGACCATCGACTGACCATGTTCTGGAGTATTTGACGTTGCTACTACGTGTGGCACGTTCAGACCCTAAGCGATGGGTGTCGCCTGTATCGCGAACAAGCTTTGCGGTCCATGGTCAGGCGGCCTGACTCACGAGTAAAACGTGACACTGGTAGGTTGGCCGTCCCACCACGCCCATCGCCTATGCACTTATGGTGCGACGCATTGCCGTAATGCAGGAGTATCGAAGATAACTCCCAACTTTTTTTCTCTCCCGCGTTACACAAAGTGGTCAGAAGCGTTTCACTATTATCCGAGGCGCCGGCACGTTTGCGGCCATCCAACCGACGTGAAAGCGATAGCGGCAGCGAGTGTCTGGTCCTGGCGAACTCGAATCGGCCGGATTTTTCAAAAAACGTTTGAAGGCAAAAAGAAGCTATCCGATGAAGACGTTTGTAAATCAGCTATGGACCGAGGACGACAGTACCCTGACATTTGAATGGATTCTGTTGGTAACGCTTCTAGTCATTGGCATCGTGGGAGGGGTGGCGTCCGTGCGAGACGCGATCATTGATGAGATAGGCGACGTATCCCAGACTTTGTTGTAGCTGGACCAATCCTTTACAGTGTTGAATCCCTTATTGGTGGAGTTCCATGACGCGGCAGACCAAGGTGCCAGTAACAGCGGATTCATTAATACTGCAGTTTTCATAGATTGCAAACATAACGAAACGCTAAGTGGTCAGACCGGCAACTCTTTGCTGGACTTCGATCAGCCAGCGTGACAGCTGTGGTTTGTGGTCTGTAGTCTGTTGACTTTTCAATGGTTACAGATGATGACAGAAAAAACAGTGAGGCATGTTTGAATTGCGTCGCCGCCACGACAGGACAACTCCCACCGCTAGCGACATCGATAATTGCTTCGAACGGATCATTCAGCTAACAAAACAGTCCCACAAACCACCACAGACCATCTGTAAGCCTGACCCGCTGCGCAAAGCACCTGCAGCTGGCATGTCCGCGTCGGGAAGTGTACAATTGGTATTCAGTAGCCGTACCGGTACGGCAGGACATCCCGGCCTGGAATCGACGGAACGATGCCGGTTTCCCACGCGAAACAACATGGAATTCACTACACGCCGTCCGAACTTGCGGATTTTTTGGCGGATGCCATCGTCGAACACCTGCCACAATGGCGGGGCACACTTGCCGTGCTGGACCCGGCCTGTGGCAATGGTGCACTGCTTTCCGCATTTTCCAGCGCGCTTTCGGCACGACGACGAAAAAGGGTGAAATTGGTTGGGTACGAAACCGACCAGTCGGCTTTGCAAGCAGCCCAAGACGATTTAGCCATTCAGGATGCTGGTCAGGTGCTGTTGGAACGAGCGGATTTTCTGAATCTGCGAGGTGTTGACAACGATTGCCAGGTGCCGGTCCCGGACCAACCACAAGAAGACGATGAGGTGCCAGGAGTCGATGTCATCATCGCCAATCCACCTTACGTTCGCACCCAGGTTCTCGGGACCAAGAAAGCTCAGCAACTGGCCCGACGATTTGGCCTTCGTGGTCGGGTGGATCTGTATCACGCGTTCACGATCGCCATGGCAAACGCTCTTAAGCCCGGAGCGCTACTTGGATTGCTGACGTCGAATCGGTTTCTGACGACGAATTCCGGGGGCACTCTGCGCAAGTTGCTCCATGACAGATTTGACCTGCTTTCCATATTCGACCTGGGTGACACGAAGCTTTTTAAAACGGCTACAGTGCTTCCCGTGATCGTAATTGCGCGGAAGCGTGATTCGGGCATTCCAGCCCATGACCATTGTCATTTTTCGCGGATCTACGAATACCGAGAGAACGGCCGATCGAAGTCGCCGCAGCACCACTGTGAGTCACTGCTTGACACGGTGAGAGATCGGCGTATCCGCGGCTTAGTACAAGCAAGAGAAAAGAGATTCGTGATCGAAAGGGGCACACTTTCGCTTACGGGTACCGACAACCTATGGACGTTAATGACGCCGCAGAGCAAAGCCTGGCTGGACACGGTAGGGCATCACACGGCCTTTTGCTTCGACGCGCTGGCCCATGTCCGTGTGGGAATCAAGACCACAGCCGATGATGTGTTCATCCGGGATTGGGATGCCCTGCAACGAGCACAGCGCCCGGAAGCTAGACTTCTAAAACCCATGTTGACACATCACAATGCGGCACGCTGGCTCTGCAGACAAACTGCCGGGCTGCAGAAAATCCTCTATCCCCATGTCGTGCGGCAAGGGAAAAAGCACGCTGTGGAGCTTGACAAGTTCCCGCGGGCCAAAAGATTTCTCGAAGCGCACAGAGCTCGTTTATCAAGAAGGAAGTATTTGCTGGATGCTGGCCGTCACTGGTACGAGATTTGGGTGCCACACAAACCGGACGAATGGGCGAAGCCAAAGATCGTCTGTCCTGACATATCTGAGTTTCCGAAATTCTTCTTGGACCGGACTGGCGCCGTCGTCAACGGCGACTGTTATTGGATCACACTACGACCCAACATCGATGAAGCGTGGCTCTTGCTGATGCTGGCCGTAGCGAATTCATCATTCATCACGAAATACTATGATACGCTTTTTCACAATAAGCTCTACTCGGGCCGACGTCGCTTCATGACGCAATACGTCAAGAAGTTCCCTGTGCCGCACGCGACGTGCAAATCGGCTCAAGCAGCAATTCGACTCGTCAAACGGATGGTCGAACACGACCATGTGACGACGAGAATGGAAGAAGAAGTTGACGGCCTTGTATGGAAAGCATTCGGTTTTGAGAAACAGGGGGGTCGGCGTGTTCAATAATTCAATTTTTGCGGCCGAGAGCTCCAAGGCATCCGAAAAACAGTGACCGCTGCATATCGTCAACAGCATGGAACCGCCAAAATAGCCGAGGAAGCGCCGAAGTCTTTGGTTCGAATAAGCGAGACAATGAGAGTTGATCTCTGCAGTTCTGAAAAAAGTCGGTTTGTACGATCTCTTTGCCAAGGATCTCCACAAGTTCGAGCCGACTAAGGTCCAGCGCGACTATTACAGTGCTGGAGCAATTTGTAGGTATCAAGGAAGAAAAGCTTCCTGACACCTTTTCTTCCCCTATGAAGCCCGACCAAGGCATCTGGCGGAACATGATTCCGGCAATGGGAATTCAGGAATCAGATCGGCAGGTGAGGAAAATCTCGGCGCGCTAGACATGCGAGGGGGAGGCTCAGCGTGTTATAATTACGACACTTCGAGACTGGATCAGTTCCAAACCATCCTAAATGGGAAATATCCGATAAAAGGTCTCAAACGTAAAATATTGCAGATCATCCATAAAGTCGACGGCCGGCACACCTTCTAGACGCACGACCATGCTGTCAGGGCGGTTACGTGGACATGGGCGGGACCGGTGCAGCAGACAAAAAAATGACGGTAATCCATTGAGGAGGACTGTATTTGAACATTCTGGCACATTTCTGTCTGCGGACACTCTGCATCGCCTGGATCTTCTGTAGCGCCGTGGCCGCCACCGGTGAGCGATTCCGAATTGTGCACGAAGGCTTCAAAGATTTTTCACGAGGCCAATTTGAGAATGCGGGTCAGAATATCTACGTATCGCGCGATGGGCGGATCCAACTGATCCAACGCTGGGATCTCAACAACGACGGATTTTACGATTTGGTTCTGGCCAACAGCCATAATGAAATGGCAGGGTCCGTCGACGCACTGGGATACTTGCAGACCGAACGGGGGTTTCGCTCAGTCATCTCTCCGGTCTACAGCTCCCTGGCGCTATACGACTTGTGGTTACAGGAAGAAAAAAGCCGTTCGTCTACGATCCGCTTTCCGGTTGACCGCCCAACGGATGTGATGTTTTACGATATCGATGGCGATGGATATACGGACCTCCTATTTGCCTCCGCCGGCCCCGGCGAGACCCCGTTTGGTCAGAGCCCGATTTACTGGGGAAGCCCCCGCGGGTTTCAGCGCCAGCGGCGTTTGGAACTACCCACCGTGGGCGCTTCGGCCGTGGCTGTGGCGGACTTGAACAGCGATGGTTACGTCGAAATCATCTATGCGAATCGGGGCAGCCGTCATCCGAAGTTTGACGAGGGCTCCTACATCTATTGGGGCACACCGGATCGTTATCATCCAAGGAACCGCACGACGGTCCCTTCTTCCCCAGCCGTGTCCTGCGATGTCGGTGACTTAGACGGGGACGGACATCCCGAGTTGGTCTTCGCGACCGCAGCGCCCGACAACGGACTGCTGCAGGTCTACGCGGGGACACCCGCTGGACCGACACTGAGGTCCGTTGCCCAGACGAGCCTGGCTGAGCCCCAGTCGATTCAGATAGACCAGCGAAACGACCTAGGCCGCGTGATCCTGGTGGTCCTCCAGGAGGTGATCGAGCTCTACCGATTTCGCGATGGGCAACTGGTGCGCAGTCAAACCATCGAGAGGGGTGGTAAGCGTGCCGCCCTGGCGGATCTGGATGGTGACGGGAAAACCGACATTGTGGTAGCCGGGGGCGATCGATCGGCCATCCTGTGGGGCGAGCACCATTGGTCGGTGGAACATGCCACCACCCTCCCGACCATCGATGCGCACGATGTGGACGTGGCAGACCTGGACCGAAACGGACACAGCGATATCATCTTTGCCAATCGGGAGCAAAAGATTTCTGGCAGCCTGGACGTCCCCTCCTTCATCTATTGGGGAAAACCATGGGGTTACGGGGTGGAGAACCGGACCGACCTGCAGACCTTCGGCGCGGCGGCGGTCCGGGCGGAAGACCTCAACCTGGACGGCAAACCCGATTTGATCTTCGGCAACTCGGGAAGCGGCACCGCCCTGGGCAAAGAGATTTACGTTTACTGGGGTCGAGCGCACCGCGGCTATTCGCCTGCCGCAATGTCTTCCTATCCGGGGGTCTTTGCCTTGGCAACGGCAATCGCCGATTTGGACGACGACGGACATGCGGAACTGCTGGTCGCCAATGTGGCACGACACTACAGCGGTACGCCGGTGCCCTCCTATATCTATCGGGGCACGCCCGAAGGGCCTGCGGTGCAGAGCCGACAGGAGCTTCCCACGAACGAACCTGGATGCTGGTCGGTGGCTGACCTAAACCGGGATGGTTTTCTCGATGCCGTGGCCATGGACTTTGATGCCGTGGCCATCTTGTGGGGCCACCAGAAGGGGACGGACGTTAAGTTAGAACGCATCGAAGATGTCGCGAAGGCAGCCCAGAACTGTCGCTTGGTCGATTTCAATCACGACGGCTGGCTGGACATTTTCATTGCTGACATGCTTGACGAACGCAGTCGCATCTTGCTGGGTAGTCCGCAAGGGTACGCACCGGATCGGGTCATGTGGATGGATCAGGGCGAGATGGGCAACCTGGAATTCGCCGACCTGAACAATGATAGTCGCCTGGATCTAATCCTTTGCCGCTCCTACAACCGATCAGGAGATCGAAACGATTCCTGGGTGAGGATCTACTACGGTGCCGATCAAGGCTTTCCCGCGTCACCGGACCATGAGTTTCGGACGGCGGGCGCGTACGACCTGGCTGTATCCGACCT
>Ga0310123_10003279_pt1 | contig 12612 bp, 9 predicted proteins | sample CB6_AW_1057_MG_FD_203505 | JGI IMG/M metagenome (GOLD analysis project Ga0310123, IMG submission 203505) | Marine microbial communities from Western Arctic Ocean, Canada - CB6_AW_1057 | ecosystem: Environmental > Aquatic > Marine > Oceanic | place: Canada: Western Arctic Ocean | collected... | reverse complement strand
AGGAGCAGTGCGACAGCGGCCAAGACGCCCTGATCGTCAAGGTCTCAACGGATGCGGGCATCACCGGCATCGGCGAGGTCGACTCGGCGCCGCTGGCGGTGAAGGGCGCTATCGAAGGCCCCTACTCTCACAACGTCACCTGTGGATTGCGCGAGTTGGTAATCGGCGAAGACCCGTTCGAGACCGAGCGCCTATGGTACAAGATGTACTGCCAAAACAGCTATGGCGGACGGCGCGGCGTCGGCCTGCACGCTATGAGCGGCATCGACATCGCGCTTTGGGACATCAAGGGCAAGGCACTCGGGCAACCGATCTGGAAGCTTCTGGGCGGCGGGTTCCATCAAAAGATTCGTCCTTACGCAAGTTCCTTGTTTGGGGCGACTCCGGAGGCGACCGGTGAGCGCGCCCGGCGGTTTCGCGATCGGGGGTTCACCGCCGTCAAGTTCGGGTGGGATCCGATGGGGCGGGATGAAAAGACGGACATCGCCCTTGTCCGTGAAGCCCGCAAGGGGCTGGGGGACGACAACGACCTGATGATTGACGCCGGCCTGGTATGGGACGCCAAGACGGCTATTCAGCGAGCCCGGTCGTTTTCCGACTACAACATCTTTTGGCTGGAAGAGCCATTGCAGGGGGATGACTACACCGGCTACAAGAAGCTGGCGGAGGCGACGCACATCCGGATCGCCGCTGGCGAGCAAGAAAGCAACCGCCTGGCTTTCATCGACCTGATGGATCGCGGCAAGATTGACATCGTTCAAGTCGACTTGACACGGGTCGGCGGATTTACCGAGGCCATGAAGGTCGCCAGCCTGGCAGTCGACCGCGGTCTGCCGGTGGTCAATCACGGTTTCACGACCTACATCAATGTCGCGGCGGCGCTGCACTTTTTGAACTCGATCCCGAACTCCTTCATCCTCGAATTTGTCGTGGAGGAGGAGACGACACTGCGGGACTATGTGACGAAGCAGAAGATCGTTGCGCGGGATGGGTTTCTGGACATACCGGATGCGCCGGGGTTGGGTGTTGAGTTGGACGAGGAGGCCATCGAGCCTTATCGAGTGGCTTGAGGTTGCGGGTGCGGCGGCTCGCGGGATTGCCTATGAATCTTAGGCCTGACCGCCTACGTCAGCTGGCATTTGGGCATTTTAATAATAGCCTGGGGCGTCAGCCCCAGGAACTTGGCACGGCGTCTCACTTCCTCAAATCGTGAAAGCGTTTGGCTTTGGCTTCCCAGCGGGGGAGCGAGTTTTCTTCGGCTGCTTCGACCTCGATTCGGATTCCGATCTGGTCCGCGATCTCTCGTTTGACCCGGCCGGCGGCCACGCTGCCGGCTTCGATTTCGATCGCGACTTGATCCATTTCCTCGGATTTCGTCGCGGTGATTCGGAACTCGGCGGAACCGGCAACCGACCGGATGATGTTTTCGAGAGCGGAGGGATAGATGCTAACTCCGCGCACGGTGATCATGTCGTCCAAGCGGCCGAGCACACCGCCTTCGAGCAGCAGCTTTGCAGGGCCGCCGCCGGCCCGAACCCGGCGGGGCCGAACCATATCGCCGGTTCGGTAACGGATCACCGGCCAAGCACCGCGTCCCAGATTCGTGATGATCAGCTCGCCGACGGCGCCCTCGGGGACAGGTTCGAGCGAGTCGGGGTCAACGACCTCGGCAATGAACTCGGCTTCGTTCATGTAGAGGCCCTTGCCTTCGGAGTCGCCAATTCCCCAGGCGCCGATCTCGGACGCACCGGCGTGGTCGAACACTTGCGCTCCCCAGGCTTCGGCGATTCGAGCGCGGGTGCCGGCAATGCTGCCGCCCGGCTCGCCGGCGTGGATCGTTAGGCGGATGGGCGAGTCGGCCAGATCGAGCCCCTCCCGTTCAGCGACTTCGGCGAGATGCAGGGCGTAGGTCGGTGTGCACAGCAGGACGGTGGCTCCGGTGTCGAAAATCAGTTTCAGTCTGCGGATCGAGTCCGAGCCTCCGCCGGGAATGGTCATCGCTCCGAGCATCGACACGCCGTGGTGGGCCGACCAATATCCGATGAAAGGGGCGAATGAGAATGCGAAGAACGCTCGGTCCGCCGAGGTCACTCCCGCCGCTTCCAGGACTTCGATCCAGCAGCGGCCCCACCAGTCCCAAGTTTCGGCGGTGTCGAGGACGCGCAGGGGTTGTCCGGTCGTTCCGGAGGTTTGGTGGTAACGGGTGTAGTGGTCGAGCGGGTAGGTGAGGTTTGTGCCGAACGGCGGGTGCGCGGCCGAGTCGGCTACTAGGTCGTCCTTTGTGAGGAAGGGCAGGTGGCGGTAGCCGACGGGGGTTTCGCACACGCGGCCGCCGCCCAGTCTGGCCCGCTGGAAGGGGTTGGCGGGCAGGATTTCCCTGAAGAGCTCGTTGAGGCGGTCGAGCTGGCCGGGCGACGGGAATGCGGCTGGTGGTGACGAGGAGGCCATGTCTGCGGGGGATTGGTTCACGAAAAGAGGGCGAGCCCGCTTCAGCGGGCTTGACTTTCCTAGGCCAGTCGTTTTACGGCTGGTTCTCGGGAAACGCCGCTGAAATCCGGTTCAGCCCGTTTACGGGCTTCCACACGCTCGACGCGCTCCAGCGGGTCACGCGTCGAACCACGAGCATGGTGTTCCTTCTGATTTCGACCATACTCGACTACCCACGGCAGCCCCTTCGTCCCAAAGCTGACAACCCCGTAGTCGGTTTGCCATTCGAGGACCCCGCGGTTTGCAATTCGGTGGTTGATGTGGTGGGCGCTGGCGCCCTTGATCTGGCCGATCCACTCGCTGACGTTAAGGGTTGGAGGAACGCTCACGGCTAAATGGACGTGAGCAGCCGTACCTCCGATTGCCTGCAGCTCAACTCCCGAGGCTTCGGCTATTTTTCGCTGAATGAATACAACTAGTTGCCGTTCGATTTCATCGACGATCACCGCGGCACGGCCTTTCGTGTGCCAGGTGATGTGGAGATTGATCTCCGAATAGACGTTTCTCGGCATCGTTCCGCCATGGCACAAGCCTGTTAGCTTGCGGGCTGCTGGAGCGGTCTTCTCGGCTGCCGGCGAATCTATTCTACCAGCCATTGAAGGGCTGCTCGGGGGCGATCAACCCCATCACGGGAGCCTCCGGCGGGTAGCCCGACGCGCGAGCGGAGCGTGCGGAGCGCAGCGAAGCCCGTGAACGGGCTCAATCAATTCTGGTTGCGTTTCAGGTGAACCAGCCGTAAAACGACTGGCCTAGGGAGAACCAAGCCCGCTGAAGCGGGCTCAGGGCAAGGCGGCTGATCGCCTTACGGGATGGGGCTGATGCCCCGGGCCGGTATTAACAACACCGAGCCCGACTGTGCCGCGAGCGAGCCTTCAAATGTCTCTGGCCAGATGTGGCCTAGTTCTGCTCACGGTCTTTGAATTCTTCGAACCAGTTCTCGGTGATGTGGATCGATGGCGGTTTCGCTTCCTCGCCGTCTTCGCTTTCGAGGTCTTCGACAACAACAAAACGCTGCCCATCGGCCGACACATCGAAGGTCGAAGAATTTCATTCACCCAGACCGGGGTACTCGAACAGCGGCTTCACCGAGCCCGCCGCGAAACCCTCCGTTGTCGAAACGGCGACCGACATGAGTGTCTCCCCTTCGACGTAAAACAGCTCCCCGCCGTCTTTACTCCATCGCTTAAAATTACCGCCGTTGGCCGAAACCTGCCATTTCCCGCCGCCTTGCGGAAATTGCCGCACGTAGATCTCGCGTCGGCCCGACTCGTCTGAAAGGTAGGCGACGAAACGACCGTCGGGCGACAGACGGGAATTGGTTTCACTGAAAGCGGTCTGCAGAAAGAGACGGGAATCAAAGCCGTCTTCCAGCTTCTTGCGCTCGAGATACCAAATATCCAAGCCCGTTTCCGGGCCTTGAACGACATACAAAAAATACTTCATATCTGGGGACCAAGCCGATGGCAACTCGGTGCGGGACGTGGACACTAGCGAGACCGGCTCAGAGCTGCCGTCAGCCGCCCGGCTGAATATGTCGACGTTACCGGCACGGTTTGAACTGAAAACGACCTCCTCTCCCGACGGAGCCCACTTGGGGTATAGGTCGTCTCCTGGATCGAACGTGAGCCGCGTCTTCAGGGCGCGGTCAACCTCGTGCACCCAGATATCCAAGTTTGTCCCTTCTTCGAAGGCAGCAACGACGACCCGCCCGCCGTCTGGGGACAATGCGGGGTGTAGGATGCCTTGCTGGGGCTGGCCGATGGTCCCGAGCTTACGGCCGCTGCGATCGAGCCAGACTAGTTGCTGTTGGCCACTTCCGCGGAGATCCACGGCAACCAACGTGCGGTCGATGGCCACGCTGGGGCGACCGGCATTCTCGGCGATCGGGAAAGGTTCTGCGGTGGGCTTCAACGTCTCGATCGAGAAGGGCAAGGCCCACACTCCGTCCCGCGTGATGTCCTTCTGATAAAGAATGTGCCCGGTCAGGGAAAATACAGGATAGCCTCCCTCGGCGAGGACCGAAAATTCGCCTGTTTCTAGGTTCTTGAACACGATATTGCTGTTGGTCAGCGACCCCAGTGTGAAAACAATGCCGCGCGCACTCGCCTTCTCTGGCAAGAAACAGGGTCGAATGTTGTAGAAACCTTTCTCCGACTGTTCGGGTTCGAACAACAGCTTCGGGTCGCCGCCTTGGGCGAGAACTTCGTAAATTTGAGGAGGAAGGGCAGTACTGAAGGCAATGACGCTGCCGTCGGAACTCCAGGAACCTCCCCAGAATCCGCCTGCGGCGAGTGAACAAAGGGTGATTGCCGGACATCCCTGGAGCGAGATCTTTTTCAGTTCGCTACCGGCGGCGAAACCGATGAATTAACTGTCGGGTGACCAGAATTGCCCCCTGTCGCTCGCGCCTGCGGTTCCCGGCAGCTCGCGCGGCTGTTCGCGATCGAGATCTCGCACCCAGAGTGTGGGCTGGTCCGCGCCCGCCAAGTAGACAATGTGCCTGCCGTTGGGAGAAATCGTGGCCTCGCCGCGGAAGTCTTCCGGGGAGAACGCGAACCGGCGCAGCGTAGCGGACTCGATGGGCGCGGGCTGGCGGGTCCACGAGAGCAGAATCAGCACAACAGCCAGGACGAAAAAGACAGCCGCGCCGATGACCTTCAGGCGTTGTCGCTGTTCCGCCCGGCGGGCCGCCGATTCCGGCAGAACGCTGATCGTGACCGAGCGGCTCAGTTGCGTATCTTCGGCACGGTAGGCGGCGCTATCGGCTCCGGAGCCTGGGTGCTCGCCGAGGTCCTCAATGATGCGATAGGGGCCGAAGGTGCTGCCGGGGACAACAGAAGTAGCGGGGGGTTGCGGGGCGACATCGGGCGCTGGGGGCCGCGGTTCCCCATCGGCTGTCTGGCTAGCCGGCTCGAAATTTAGACCGGCAGGAGGGCTGGCCTCTACTGGAGTGCCGGCCGCTACTGGGCGCACGATCGTGGACTTGCCTGACTCCATTTTCTTTCGCAGGGCTGTCAGGTCGACGATCAGGTCAGCCGCGTTTTGGTAGCGCTCCGGCGCTTGCTTTGCTAGACATTTTCCGATCAGCCATTCCAGCTCCATCGGGACGCCGGTGCGCAGGCCGGTCAGCGGCTCTGGCTCCTCGCTCGTGATCGAGTACATCACGGCCCTGTCGTAGTCACCCCGGAAAGGCAATTGCCCGGAGACCATTTCGTAGAGGACCACGCCCAGGGCCCAGATGTCCGTGCGGCTGTCGGTGCCCGCGGCCATCGACTGCTCGGGGGACATGTAGGCGATGGTTCCCAAGGTGGTGTCAAGCTGGGTCAGTTTTGAATCTTCGGTTAGCAGCGCCAGGCCGAAGTCGAGAATCTTTAGCTGTCCTTTGGGAGTGATGAGAAGATTGTCCGGTTTGATGTCGCGATGGACGACTGCTTTCTCATGCGCGGCTTGCAGGCCGTCGGCGGTTTGGCGGGCCAGATCCACGGCGTCTTCGAGCGGCAGGGGGCCTCTTTCGATTCGGGCTTGCAGGCTCTCGCCGTCGATGAACTCCAGCGCAAGAAAAGTCCGTCCTTCGGCCTCGTCGATTTCATGGATAGTGCAGATGTTGGGATGATTCAAAGCGGCGACGGCTTTCGCCTAGCGCTGGAAGCGCTTGCGGCTTTCCGCGTCTTTGAGCAGGTGAGCGGCGAGGAACTTGAGGGCGACGGTGCGTCCGAGCTTGGTGTCTTCGGCTTTGTAGACGACCCCCATGCCGCCTTCCCCGACTTTTTCGAGGACTTTGTAGTGGCTGATTTTGCGGCCGGTCATTTAGACACCTTGCCGATTATGGCAGAACAGTCCATCTCTGTCCGATCTACTGAAAGTTATTGGCATATTCGGCAACGATCTTGACTATACACGGACTAATTCTGAAAGAACGGGAATAGCCGGCGGATCTGCTCGTCGCTCGGCTGCAGGCCGTACTCGGTGATTTGGAAGGCTTCGGCCGCCTGGATCGAATCGGCGCCGGAGCCGTACCACTTGCGCAGGTTCTGCTTCCACGCTTCGGGCACGGTGGAAGGCCGCTGCGTTTTGAGCCATTCCACCCGGGCTTTGGCGTCCTGAGGGACCTCTCCCAGCTTGCCCGCGTGCCAGGGCAGCCACTCGTAGAATTGAGACACGTGGGCGTCCAGGGCGCTGTACTTCTTTTCCAGCACGTCATCGATCGAGACGACGATGTCGGGCCGAAATGGCTCCGGCCTTTTGAAGCGATCGGCAAAGTAGAGGAAGATTGGGTTCTTGCGCAGCGCCGGCGTATCGGTCACGAGATTGGGCACCGTCACCATGTAGGAGGCGTCCTGGACCAGCACGCCTGTGTAGCGGTGATCGGGGTGATAGTCATTCGGGCGAGGGGACAACACAATGTCGGCATTCCATTGACGGATGCGGCGTATGACTTGCTCCCTGACATCGAGCGAGGGAAGCAGCTCACCGTCGTGGTTGTCCAACACTTCGTATTCGATGCCGAGCCGGCGGCCTGATTCTTGGGCTTCGGCGCGGCGACGGGCGGCCAGCATACCTCCGCCTTCGGAGAAGTGGCCGGCGTCCCCGTTCGTCACGGACACGAACTTTACTTTGTGCCCGGCCGCCGCAAACTTGGCGGCCAGCCCCGAGGCCCTGATGTCACAGTCGTCGGGGTGAGCGCCGAACGCGATCACGCGGATGGGCTCGGTTTGGGCTTGAAGAGCCGCGGCCGCGGCCAGGATGAATGTTATGAGTCGGATCATATGTTCCTCTTGGAGTCTTGGCTGGAGAAGAGACACTCTGGATGTTTTGGGGACTGCTTTGGATCGAGTTGCCCGCGAGTTTGCTGTGTGCCGGCGTCCGCACCGCAGTCTGCTCCAGCATCACCATTATAGGAGGCAATCTCGATCCAGCCGCGAGGTAAGTAACGGCTAACACTTGCAATCCGGGGCGACCATTCCTTCAGCCTTCAGACCGGTTGCCGACTCGCTTGTACAATAGGGAATTCTCGACTCCACGCGGTTGGTGCGCTTCAGCCAGCGGGATTCAACAGGGGACTCATCCATCCATGAAACTGAATATTTTTGTCATTCCCGGCGACGGCATTGGGCCGGAAGTCACTCGTGAAGGTGTTCGCGTCCTCAAGCACGTGGCCGACAAATGGGGCCATGAATTGAATCTGACTGAGGGATTGCTTGGCGGTGTTGCGATCCATGAAACGGGCGGGCCGTTCCCGGAGGAGACCGAGAAAATGGCGGTCGAAGCCGACGCGACTTTGCTTGGGGCGGTCGGGTTGCCGGAGTTCGACGACCTGCCGCCTGGCGAGCGGCCGGAGAAGGGTCTGCTTGGTTTGCGGAAGGCGCTGGACGTTTTCGCCAATCTGCGGCCGATCGTGGCTTACGAGAGCTTGATTGATTCCTCGCCGCTCAAGAATGATGTTGTTCGCGGCACGGACATGCTGATCGTTCGCGAGCTGACAGCGGGGCTTTATTTCGGCACGCCGCGCGGAATCAGCGGCGAAGACGGTGAGCGGGTCGCGGTGAATTCGATGGTCTATCGGGAGTCCGAGATCGCTCGCGTCGCTCGCATGGCCTTTTCGCTGGCGGGGAAGCGGCGCAACAAGTTGACTTCGGTCGACAAGGCGAACGTCCTCGAAAACTCGCAGATGTGGCGGCAGGTCGTCACTGAGATTGCGAAAGACTTTCCCGGCGTCGAGCTGGACCACGTGCTGGTCGACAACTGCGCGATGCAGCTTGTGCTGAACCCGACCCGGTTCGATGTGGTGGTGACGGAGAACTTGTTCGGCGACATTCTGAGCGACGAGGGCGCGGTGCTGGCCGGTTCGATCGGAATGCTGCCTTCGGCTTCGATCGGCGACCAGCTTCCCAGCGGGGTCTGGCGAGGGCTGTATGAGCCGGTGCATGGTTCCGCGCCCGACATCGCGGGGCAGAACAAGGCGAATCCGCTGGCGGCAATTGGGTCGGTGGCGGCGATGCTGAGCTATAGCTTCGGGTTGAAGGACGAGGCGGCGGCGGTCGAGGCGGCCATGCAGAAGGTTCTCAATGAAGGGCCGCTGACCGGGGATTTGCGGCCCGAGGGTAAGGCCGCGACCACCGAGGAAGTGGGGACGGCGGTGTGCGCGGCGATCGCGTAGACTGAATCGGTACGCCCGTGACGGGTCGCGGAGCACCTGGGTCACCCGGACATGGGTCCGTCTGTGTGTTCCGGCCTCTGTATCTTGCGCTTGGACTCACTCGTTCTAGGCGGCGCCCGCCAGACCTAGCCGTTCCAGCAGCGGCTCGGGATTGGGGTCTCGGCCCATGAAGGCTCGAAACAGGGCGTCGGGGGATTCGCTGTCGCCCTTGGCGAGGATTTGCTCGCGAAATTGCAGTCCCACTTGGCGGCTGAAGATGCCTTCCTCAGCGAAACGGGTAAAGGCGTCGGCATCGAGTACCTCCGACCATTTGTAGGAGTAGTAGCCGGCTCCGTATCCGACCGAGCTTGCGAACAGGTGCGTGAATCCAGCCAGCGTGGCGTGCTCCGGGGGCAACTTCACCGGCGAGAATGATTGCAGAATCGCGAACCCGTACTCCATCACGCCGGCGTCTTTTTCGGGGTCGTAGTCGATGTGGAGCGCAAGGTCGACGGTTCCGAAGCTGAGCTGCCGCATCTGCGCGTTGGCGCTACGGAAGGTGCGGGCCCTCTTCATTTTCTCGAAAAGCTCTTCGGAAATCGGGCGACCGGTCTCGTAGTGGCGGGCAAACAGATCAAGCGCCTCGCGCTCCCAGCACCAGTTCTCCATGATCTGTGAAGGCAGCTCGACGAAGTCCCAGGCGACGTTCGTGCCCGCCAGACTGCGGATCTTTACCGTGCTGAGCAAGTGATGCAGCAAGTGCCCGAATTCGTGGAAGATCGTTTCCACCTCGCGATGGGTGAGCAGCGCCGGCTTGTCACCGATTGGCGGCGTGAGATTGCCGCAGATCAACCCGAGGTGTTGCTGGATCGAGTGGGTGGGGGAGCCGGTGATCAGCTCGTCCATCCAAGCGCCCCCTCTCTTGTTTTCGCGCGGGAAGAAGTCGGCATAGAATGACCCCAGCCATGTCCGGTCGGCGTCGTAAATCGAGTAGTAGCGAACGTCGGGGTTCCAAGCGGGAACGTTCGTTTCCTGCTTGACATCGATGTCGTACAAACGTTTGACCACTTCGAACATTCCCTCGACCACCGAGTCAAACGGGAAGTAAGGGCGCAGCTCCTCTTCGTCGAAATCGTATTGCGCTTTGCGCATCTTTTCGGCGTAGTAGCCGACGTCCCAGCCGGCAAGTTCAGCGGCGTCATCCCCCTCGATACTTTTGCGGAACGCCAGCAGCCCGGCATTTTCGACTGCAAACGCGCCGCCGGTCTTGGCCTCTAGCGAACGGACAAAACTCTGCGCCTCATCGCCGCGTTTCGCCATGCGGTCTTCGAGGACCAAGTCGGCAAAGTTGCCATAGCCGAGCAGCTCCGCCTTTTCGCGCCGGAGTGCGAGAATGTCGTTGATGTTTTCGCGGTTGTCAAACTTCCCTCCGGAAGCGCGCGTGCTGAACGCCCGATAGATTTTCTCGCGGATCCCGCCGTCATCGAGATAGGTCATGACCGCGATATAGCTCGGGGCTTGCAAAGTGAACCGCCACCCACTTTTGCCTTTTTGCTCGGCGCTTTCGCGCGCGGCTTCGATGGCGCTCTTGGGCAACCCGGTAAGTTTCGATTCATCCTCAATGATCAGCTCAAAATCATTGGTTGCGTCGAGCACGTTTTCCGAGAATTTCGTCGTCCGTTTCGTCAGCTCGACATTGATTTCGGCCAGCCGCTGCTTACCCGCCGCGTCAAGGCCGGCACCGCTTCTCCGGAACTGGTCGAGGGTTTTCGTGAGAAACCGGCCGCGGACTCCGGTGAGTTCCTTGGCCTCGGCGGTGCCGGCATAGCGCTTGAGCTGCTTCCAAAGATCCTCGTTGAGGGGAATACTCGAATAGAACTCGCTGACCGTCGGCTGCACGGCGTTGTAGGCAGCCCGCAATTTCGGTGTCGTTGCCACTGACTCGAGGTGGCCGACGATTCCCATGGCATACCCGAGTTTCTCGGTAACGTCCTCGAGCGCGAGCAGAGTATTGTCGAAGGTTCGCTCGGACGGATCGGCCGCCAGTTCTTTGAGATGCTCGCGGGCACCCCGCAGCAGCTCGTCGACCGCCGGCTCGGCGTGCGCGGCACGAATACGGTCAAAGGGGATGCGGAACTCTCGATCAAGGAGCGGGTTCAATTGAGGAGTTTGAGGCATAATTATGGGTTCGAATCAATCGAGGCAGGCATTCAGCTTCAGAGGCTTCTATAGAGAAATCCAAGTGCCGGTTTCATCTCATCGACAGTTGCGGCTCTCAAGATAAGTCATTTTACCTGAATGCGTTATCGCACAGAACCGCACGCCCGGCCCGTCCTCTCTGGACCTCCAGCGCCGGCAGAGTGTCGGCCTCGGGTTGCACCATGGGCTCGATGCCGAGATACTTGTGTTGATAGCGAAGATATAATTCGACTCCGTAAACTCTGCCGCAGCGCGGATTGTCGTCGCTGCCATAAGCGTTCCGGGCATTGTTCCCAACTTCACAAACGGAGCAGAACATTCGGGAGCGAGATTCGGAGCCCCGACCGGCAGGGAGAGGTTTGCCGCTTCGGCGGGCCACATCCGACGGTGGCCACGTTCCCCTGTTGGGTTGCGGCTGGTGCACATCAGGAGAGAGCTAACTGAAATGCGAGTATTGATCACGGGAGGCGCGGGGTTTATTGGATCACACTTGGCCGAAGCCCTGCTGGACCGCGGCGACGAAGTATTTATCTTGGACGACTTGAGCACGGGGGCCGTTCGCAACCTGCCGCGCGAGAAGGGCAACGGCCGGCAGCACCGCGTCTTTGACAGCGTGATGAATCGCGGCGTCCTTGCCGAACTGGTGGATCAGGCGGACGTCATCTTTCACTTGGCCGCGGCGGTGGGTGTGCGCCTGATCGTGGAACGTCCTCTGCACACGATCAAAACCAACATCGGCGCGACGAAATTGGTCTTGGAGGCGGCGGCCCAAAAGGGCAAGCGCATATTCGTCGCATCCACTTCGGAAGTCTACGGGAAGAACACCCAGGTTCCGTTTACTGAGGAAGCTGATCTGGTCATGGGGCCGACCACGACTGCCCGCTGGTCTTACGCCTGCTCCAAAGCGATCGACGAGTTCTTGGCTCTGGCCTATTGGAAGGAAAAGCGGCTGCCCGTGGTGATCGGCCGGCTCTTTAACGTCGTTGGACCACGGCAGACAGGCCGTTACGGAATGGTCCTGCCAAACTTCGTACAACAGGCCCTGGACGAGAAACCGTTAACGGTGTTCGGAACGGGCCAGCAAACGCGCTGTTTCTCTTACGTCACCGAAACCGTCGAGGCGATCATGAGGCTGGTAGAAACTGATCAGGCGCTTGGACAGGTGGTGAATGTCGGCAGCGATGAAACGACGACGATTGAAGACCTTGCTCAGCTTGTCAAGGAGCGAACCGGAAGCCGCTCAGAGGTCCAGTTGATTCCCTACGACGAAGCTTACGAGTCTGGTTTCGAGGACATGAATCGGCGAACTCCTAGTTTGGAAAAGCTTGTTCGCTTGACCGGCTACCGGCCGTCCCTGCCATTGAAAGAGATCGTGGACCGCGTCGTCTCACACACGCGGCAAGAGATCGAGGTGGAGGCGGCGTCCGGGGGAGACGCGTTGAGGGGAGACGAAGAAATTCTGGCTGAGAGGGGGAATTCTAGATAGCTCGTTTTTACAAGTCATTGACAACACAGGTGATTAGCCTTAACTCGCCTTGATCCTGCCACTTGCGATTCTTCTACTCGGGCGGCATCCGATACTCCTGATGACCGGCTGGGACCTGTACTAAATCGTGGGAGACTCGCTGGAGGGAAAGCGGAGGCAGGACGAACTCGTTAACATGCTCTACCCCGGATTTCCACTTTAGTTTCGGTTCTGCTAACCATCGGGTGGCCTCGGACGCCTTTATTGATGCGGGTTGGAAAGCACTCAAGGCGCTGAGGAGATCAACACCCAATGGGTGAAAAAG
>Ga0310123_10003278_pt1 | contig 12615 bp, 10 predicted proteins | sample CB6_AW_1057_MG_FD_203505 | JGI IMG/M metagenome (GOLD analysis project Ga0310123, IMG submission 203505) | Marine microbial communities from Western Arctic Ocean, Canada - CB6_AW_1057 | ecosystem: Environmental > Aquatic > Marine > Oceanic | place: Canada: Western Arctic Ocean | collected... | reverse complement strand
TGGAAATATGATTTCATCTCAAATTGTTAAAGGGGATGCAAAATATGATTTTAGTAAAGAAGTCGACTGTTCTAAGTGTTACATAATCAGAGCTAGAAAAAGTGTTGGATATTCAACTTATGAGAAAATAGTTTGTATTCCTGAATCTTCAACTAAATTAGTTAATAACATTCTTTTGGATTGGGCTAAAGATTGTTTGCCAGATGATTTTGAATGTCTATTTAATCTAAATCCAATTTATTTTGATTTAGATAGATATTATATAAGAAGAGATGCTGTAAAAGAATTAAAAAAGGTTTATACTGTTATGATTCGTTACCCTAATTTAAAAATTCATATTGAATCTCATACTGATTCAAGGGCATCAAACAAATACAATTTAGGCCTTTCTTATAATAGAGCTAAGTCGACAAAAGCTTGGTTGGTTAATAGAGGTATTGACGAAGAAAGAATTTCAATAAGCGCATTAGGAGAAATGGATCTTGACAATTATTGTGAAGACAATATAGATTGCCAAGAACAAGAACATCAAATGAATAGAAGATCAATTTTTAAAATTAGAGATTATTAATTTAAAGTTAAGTTATGAGGATTTTATTTTTATTTATATTAACAACACTAATTAGTTCAGACTTATTATTTGCTCAAGAGAAATCAGCAACGATTCAAACAATTAATGATAGAGAATTAAAAATATATAAGGGAAATTCTAATATCAACATATTTTTTGAATATTGTGATTCTTCAAATTTGGAGGATTGCTTGACAAATGTTATCAAGTTTGATTTAAGAGGTATAGTTAAAATTTTGGAAGAAAAAAATCAATTTGGCAAGTTTAGAATTCAAGCAAATGGGACATTAGTTTATAATGAGAATGGAACAACTTCAATTATATCTATGGCTGGTGTGGAGTCCGATTTTATAGATACTAAGATTTTAAGGGATGCTGTAAGAGAAGTTTTCTTTTAATAGATGTTTTAATTTTTGAATGATAAAGTTAATTTTTTCATCTTTTGATTTAGATCATTAATTGAATTAGAATATCTTTTGTCCCATTCATCTAATTTTTTAGATGATTTTAAGGAAATCTCATATTCAATCCCAGGTAAAATCCAAGCTCCATAACCACTAAAAGGATCTGAGGATGCATATAAAGATCTATACCAATTTCCATAGTACATTCCTTGTTTATCAATAAAACTTTTTTCCAGAGATATCATTTGTTTGTTTATTGATTTGATTTTTTTTCTAGAAAAACTTTTTTCTTTAGAAGTTAATGATATTTGATTAGCTAATTCTGATGATGATTCATCAAGTTTGGTTATAGATTCTTTTGATAATTTAAACCCTTTGAAATTAGCATTATACTTTTTTATTTTATTTTCAACTCTATCAAAATGAATTTTTAGATCTTTTGCATAACGCTCTACATCATATGATATAATTTCACTATTTGCTAATCTTAATGTCATTATTCCAACAATTTTTTCAATCGTTGAGCCCATTTTAAATTCGGGATCCACGAACTTTTTGTAATAATAAAAACTGTCATAATTTGAATGATATAAAGTGGTTCCTCCACTTCCTCCACTCATTGAAGGAATTCCTAGATGCATATAAAAAGCAACATGGTCTGAACCTCCTCCAAGGTTGCCAATGGGAGGTTCTTGATCTTTATTTTTTTCACCTTTCCAAAAGGAAAAAACAGTTTTATCATTATAGGGATATTTTATTTCTTTGGAGGCCTCTAAAATTAATTTTTTTAAACTAGGGGATGATGAGGCACCAAATTTTTTACCTGAAACGCCTCCATCAAAATTCAAATATGCAACTCCTTTTTCAGAAAGTTCATCTCTCATGTGTTCAGCCCATTCAGTTGAACCAATTAAACCATGTTCTTCAGCATCCCAATGAGCAATGAGTATAGATCTTTTTGGTTTATATCCTTTTTTAATTAATTTTCCTAAACTTTCACTTAAACTTAATAGCATTGCGGTTCCACTATTTGGGTCAGTAGCACCAAATCCCCATGCATCTAGATGGCAACCTAATATGATCCATTCATTAGGATACTTACTTCCTTTTATAGACCCAATTACATTATTAATTCGAACAAAATTTCTTTTTTGATCAACTTTTAGTCTTACTTTAAGATTTGATCCTCCTTCTAATCTATAAGTAAAAGGAAGACCTCCTTGCCAAGATCTTGGGGTGGGATTTCCTTTCATTTGACCTAATATTTTTTTTGCAGACCCATAAGAAAGAGGTGTTACAGGAATTTTATGAAGTTCTACTTTGTCAGGATTTAACCTTGTAATCTTTTTTTTACTATTAAGTGGAAGAGCTGGTTCGAATGGAGTTAAGGGATCTCCAGAAAATTTTTGTGTTTTAAGACCACCTCTTTGTATTGTCCATTCATTATAAAACGGTCCTTCGGGATATACTAAACCTTTTGTAAAACCACTATCTATTGGGTCTGTATATATTATTAATCCAATTGCACCATTTTCTTGAGCGAATTTTGCTTTATATCCTCTAAAATTTCCACCATAACGAGCGATAACAATTTTACCTTTTATTTTAACACCTAACTTATTTAATTTTTCAAAATCTTCTTTTCTCCCATAGTTTGCGTAAACTATTTCACTAGTTACATCTCCACTTCCAGAGTATGCATTCCAGCCTTTCCATAATCCAGAATCAGAAGAAAAGGGATCTTCATTTAAAATATTTTCTTGTTGATTTAAAGGTTCTCTTGATGGTAGAACTATTTCTACTATGGAATTACCAGGTTCTTTACTCATATATACATCATAAGGATAAAGGGAAACATCTAAACCTGCATTAGACATAGTTTTTTCTATATAATTTTGAACTTTTTCATTAGCTATACTGCCGCTAACATGAGGTTTTTTTGTGAGTTCTTTTAAATGAGATTTGAAGGAATCAGTATCAACTAGATTGAGAAATAATTTTTCAATTTCTTTTTCTTTAATTTTATTTTTGTTCAAATCATCTTGTGAAAAAAGACAAAAATTTATTGCTAGAGTTAATAAAATAAAAAGTTTCATAAGGTAAATTATAAAGTTATAGTAATTCTAAATCTATAAAATTTCATTGGTAAATAAAATAATTATTATAAAAAGGTAATACTTTAAATTATCATTATATTGGAATCAAAAAAACTATGGAACAGAACCTAGGTGATATCGCGCCGATTTTTATAGATGGAAAATGGGAAAAAATTAAGACATCAGAGTTTAACGAAGTTTATAATCCTGCAACTGAGCAGATTATTTCATTGACTCCTATTTGCGGAAAAAATGAAGTTGAAAGAGCAGTGGAATCTTCTTCCAAGGCTTTTAAGGTTTGGTCAAAATTTTCTTATGCTAAAAGGGCAGAAATTTTATTTAATTACAGGGAGCTTATAAAAGTTAATAAAGAAAAAATTGCAAAGATAATTTCTCAAGAAAATGGAAAAACAATGCCAGAGGCAATGGGTGATATTCAAAGAGGTTTTGAGGTTGTTGATTTTGCTTGTGGAATTCTTCATTTAGCTAAGGGGGAGAGTCTTTCTGAAATAGCACCAAACATAGATTCAAGAACCAATCTTGAGCCTCTGGGAATTTGTGCTGGAATAAGTCCTTTTAATTTCCCTGCTATGGTTCCAATGTGGATGTTCCCTATTGCCATAGCATGTGGAAATACATTTATTTTAAAACCTAGTGAGAAGGTTCCATTAACAGTAATAAAAATTACAGAATTATTTCAAGAAGCGGGTCTTCCTGATGGCGTTTTAAACATAGTCCATGGAGGAAAAGAAGTTGTAGATTCATTATGTACTCATCCCAAGATTTCTGCAATAAGTTTTGTGGGATCATCTCATATAGCTAAACATGTATATTCTTTGGCTGCAAAACATGGAAAGAGAGTTCAAGCAGGAGGCGCTGCAAAAAACGCATTGGTCGTTATGCCAGATGCTGAACCAAAAGCAACTATGAATTCAATTATGAGTGCCGCATTTGGATGTGCCGGCCAAAGATGTATGGCGGGGTCTTTATTAGTTGGAGTTGGAAAAAATATTGATTCATTAAAAGAGACACTTGTTGATAGAAGTAATAAATTAGTTGTTGGGGATCCTTTAAAAAATAACAGCACAGAAATGGGGCCGGTTATTGATGCTAATTCAAAAGATAGAATCTTTAAAATTATAGATGGTTTAAATGGAACAGGTGCTAAAATTATAAGAGATGGAAGAGAAATTAAAAATGAAAAAGGATTTTTTGTTGGACCTACTTTGTTGGATAACGTAGATTCAAATCAAGCTATTTTTAATCAAGAAATTTTTGGGCCTGTACTTTCAATATTAAACCCTAAGGACATTGAAGAAACAGTGAAGGTTTTAAATAAATTAAATTATGGTAATGGTGCATCTTTATTTACCAGTAGTGGAAATACTGCAAGATATTTTTCTGAAAACATTAAATGTGGGATGGTTGGTATAAATGTTGGTGTTCCAGCTCCTATATCTGTATATCCCTTTACTGGATGGAATGATTCTTTTTATGGAGATCTTCATATGCAAGGAAAAGAAGGAGTTCAATTTTATACTAGACAAAAAGTAATATTATCTAGATGGGATAATCTTTACGAATATAAATCTGGGTGGTAAAGATTAAATCACTCCAAGTTTTTAAATATTTAGTAACTTAGATCAGTACTAATTAAGAAGTAAAAGGATGGGAATTTTAAATTATTTATACATTTTTATTGTATTTTTTTTAGCGAATCAACCTGAACCATGGACAACTTATTATGAAAATGACAATTTTGTAATTTCATATAGTTTACAAAGGTGTAATGATATTAAAAACGGTTTTGATTTTAGTTATTATTTTATAAAAGCAACTAATAAAACAGAAAAAACCATAGTAGTAGATTTTGTTTTAAGAGATCCTATAAGCCCTAGTCAAAGAGAAGAGAATAAAGTGATTGTTATTTTGAAAAAAAAGGAATCAAAGGAAGGTTCTTGTAATGGATATAATAACTTACAATTATTTTATTCCGACAATATGAATCAAAAAAAATCAATTCTAAGAGAATTTAAATTATCAAGTATAAATTTTGTTGAAATTAAATAAGTTAGTATTTCTTTCTTTGTTTGTTGCAAATTTTTCATTTGCACAGACACTTACCATAACCCCAACTATTTCTTCAGTAACATGCAGTGGAACATTAGTTACTTTTGATTTAGAATATATACCTACAGCAGCTGTTGAAACTACTTATGATTTTAATTCAGGGGTAGTTCCAGATGGATGGTTCACTTCACCTAATGTTATTAATGCAACCTTTTGTACATCAGCGCAATTAGAAGTTGCTCCTGGAAGGTTTTTCCCAACTGGAGATAGCCCTGATGGTTCTCAATATTTTTGGGCAACAACTGTTTCAACGGATGTGAATTATAGAGATAATGAATACGTAGTTGGTTATAATAAACGTTTTGTTGAAACTAGTGTTACAAATGTTGTTAATGGTGGGACTATTGAATTTTGGATAAGATATGGAGGAGATGATCCAGAACCAGGATGTGAAGAGCCAGATGAACCAAATGAGGAAGTTTATTTACAGTATCAAAAAAATGGAGGTAATTGGGTAACAATTAGAGATGATTGGGATACGGTTAGTTGTAGTGGGAACGCTAGACAAGAATCTTGTTTGGACGATAGAGAAGCAGTAGGAGCCGAATGGTACGCCTGGTATTTTGTCGACCAAGCTATTCCTGAAGGAGCTAAGTCTACTTCTACAAAATTTAGATGGTTGCAACCAAAAAATAATGGTGATCTTTGGGATAATTGGGGTTTAGAGGATATAAAGGTTAATAGATTTCCTGCGGCTTCTTCTTTTTGGAATCTTGATTTTGGTGATGGAGAAATTAGACAAATAGGTAAAGAAACAGAGTTTGATTGGCAAGGGTTTGGAGGTTCAGGTTCAGCTACAATAGATTTAAACGGGGTGTATTTTACTAGTAATGATGTTGTTGACCCTGGAATTGCAAGACAGGTTTTAATAGATTTAATAAATGCTTCAACTGATGAAAGAATTAATGGAAAAGTTACAGTAAGTGCTGGTATAGATGGGAAAATGACAATAACAAGTTTAACATCAGAAGCATTTATTTATTCTGCAGCTGCTCTAAGAGATGGGGATTCTGTGATAATAACTGAACAAAATCCTTTATCAACAACATTAAGTTTAACTTATCTTTATTTGCCATCTAATGAAGATGAATCAAAAACAATATCCTTAACTACAGTTTTAACCGATGGAGAAACAGTTTCAATTTCTCCAACTATTTTAGTTCCTGCTAGTGATACGACTCCTCCATCAGCTTCTGCTCCTGTAAGCATTACAGCTGATACAGATTCTGGAGATTGTTTTGCAACTATAACAGATATAGGTTCTCCCACTTTTAGTGATGATTGTTTAATAGGCACTGTTACAAATGATAAACCTGGAGATAACCTATATCCAAGAGGAGTTACTAGTGTTACTTGGCAAATTACAGATCATGTTTCTAATGTTACAACGGTTACTCAAACAATTTTAGTTATAGATAATGAATTTCCTAATTTAACTATACCTGTGGATGTAAATTCTACTGATTGTAGTTTAGTTCTCATAGATGCCAGTGCTATTGATAATTGTGGATCAACAACAATTACAAAAAATATTGCTGATGGATATATATTTCTTTCCGGTCAAACAGCCGTTATATGGCAAGCAGAGGACTCTTCTAGTAATATTACATCAAAAACACAATTAATAACCATTACAGATATTACTCCTCCAACTGCCACAGTAACTTCTATTATTCTTGAAACAGATGTAGGGGAATGTTACAGAACAGTTAACCGTGATATTTTAATGCAATATGCAGCAGATCCAACAGATAATTGTCAATCATCTATAAATATAACTGACAACATTCCAGCTCAATTTGATATTGGAGTACATTCAGTAACATATGTTTTTTCAGATGATTCAGGAAATGAAACTACTTTAGTTCAGACAATTACCATTGTAGATTCATCTGCTCCTTCTATTACCCCTCCTGCTGATATAACTTCAGACTCTTGTGTAATTGTTTTAGGAAATCCATCTATAAATGACAATTGTACATATACTTTTTCTAATAATGCACCTGATGTTTTTTCAACAGGAAATACTATTGTAACATGGACTGTCAGTGATACATCAGGAAATACATCTACAGCTACTCAAAATGTTATTTTTAATGATAATACCGATCCTACTATTTTAATTGACTCTAATCCTATAGTTGGTGTTGACCCAGGATTATGTGTAGCTACAGTTGTTGATTTAGGAACTGAAATAACAAATGATGATTGTAGCATTTCATCTGTTACAAATGATGCACCTGATACTTTTCAAATAGGAGTAACTACAGTAACATGGACTGTTGAGGATTCCGCTGGTAATATTGCAACTGCAACACAAACGGTAACTGTTATAGATGATGAAAAGCCTGTTGCTAGAGGACGAGATATTGTTATTGAGCTTAATGGAAATGGTATAGTTACTATAACTAAAGATCAGCTTAATGATGGTAGCTCAGATAATTGTTTAATAGAATCTATTGGAATAAGTAAGAGAGAAAATATTACATATCAAAACCCTAATGGACAGGGAGATACATCGACTAATGTGTCAACAACGGGAAAAAGTAATTATAGTTCATTTTTAAAAAATGGAATTCTTGGTTTTAGTTGTAATGATGTAGGGGTTAAAGAAGTTACTCTATTAGTAACTGATAGTTCAGGAAATACTGCCTCAGTAACTGTTAACGTAACGGTATTAGCATCTTCTTTATGCTCTACTTCAACCACAAGCACCCCTTCAACAGACACAGATTCTGATGGTGATGGTTTTATAGATAGTGAAGATGCTTTTCCAAGTGATCCCCTAGAATGGGTTGATACTGACGGAGATAGTATAGGAAATAATTCAGATACTGATGATGATTCTGATGGTTTTTCAGATGTTGTTGAGATTATTAATGGTAGTGATCCACTAGACATTAATAGTATTCCAATAGATATAGATGGAGACGGACTTTTAAATCCCTTTGATCTAGATGATGATGGAGATGGATTTTCGGATATAATAGAGGATATTGTTGGAACATCACCTATAGATAATAATGATTTTCCTCCTGATACAGATAGTGATGGAACAATTAATTATGATGATGATGATGATGATAATGATGGGCAATTAGATGAACATGAAAACATTTGTGGTTCGGATCCCCTTAATTATAAATCTTTTTCAACTGACACCGATCTAGACGGTTTACCAAACTGTATAGATTCAGATGATGATGGAGATGGATTTGAGGACACAGAAGAACTTTTAGAAGGAACATTGCCTGAAGACAAAAATAGTTATCCAAAAGATTATGATGGTGATGGAGTTGCAGGAATTAGAGATAATTGTTTTAATGCTTTTAATCCTGGTCAATTGAATGCAGATAGTGATTATTATGGAGATGCTTGTGACAATTGTATAGATGTTTATAATAATGATCAGCTGGATTATGATCTTGATCAAATTGGAGATTTATGTGATGATGATGATGATGGAGACGGACAGACTGATTTGGTTGAAATTCAGTGTCAGTCTGATCCTCTTGATGAAAATTCATTAAGTCCGGATTATGATAAAGATGGTTTGCCAAATTGTATAGATTTGGATGATGATAATGATACACAAAGCGATATAGATGAAATCAATTGTGGCTCGGATCCATTAGATGAGAATTCACTTAGTCCAGATTATGATAAAGATGGAATTTTAGATTGTGAGGACACCGACAAGGATAATGATTTAATTCCAAATTATATTGATTTAAATCAATATAGTTATGACGAAATTTTAATATCAGAGTTTATTTCACCAAATGGAGATGGAATAAATGATAATTGGGAAATTTTTCCAATTGAAAGATTTCCTAATAATGAGGTATGGATTTATTCCAGATCAGGAAATCTTATATTAAACAAAAAGAAATATAATAATGATTGGAATGGATTTTATAAGGGTAATCCTGTCCCAGAATCAAGTTATTTATATATGATTGATTTAAATGGGGATAAAGTTGTTGATTACAAAGGATGGTTTTATTTAACAAAGTAAAAAATGAGAAAAGTATGTAGCTTAGTGATTATTTTTCTACCCATGTTGATTTATTCTCAACAGCAATCTTATTTGTCTTTGTATAGATATCAAATGAATATTATTAACCCAGCCTATGCAGGTGCAGAAGGAAAAGATGTTTTGTCATTAACATCAAGAAATCAATGGATAAATATAGATAATGCTCCACGAACTTTAGTGATGTCTTTTTCATCTGAAAGAAAGAAAAATGTTGGATTAGGAATATCCATTGAGTCAGACAAAGTTTTTATTGAACAACAGACTTTTATGTATTTAGACTTTTCATATAAATTAGAAATGAATGAATCTACCAAACTTTTTTTAGGGCTTAAAGCTGGTGGAAATTTTTATAAAGCAGATTCAGAAAGTTTAATAACTACAAGTGCTTTTGTTGATCCTTCTCAAAAATTTTTAAGCAGGTTTAATCCTAATTTTGGAGCTGGAGCATATTTAAAGGGAGAAAAGTTTTGGATGTCTTTTTCAATACCTAGATTATTTAAAGTTAAAAGAGATAAGGAGACTTTGATAAATGCTAAAGAAAGAATTCATAATTATTTGGGAATGGGATATTCATTTCTTATATCAAAGGATTTTCAAATGAAACCTGGAATTATGCTAAGAAAAGTCAAAGGATTACCATTGAACACGGAAATCAATAATTTCATTGCTTTTAAAAACAGATATGAGATTGGAGCTTCTTTAGTTTCTAATTCATCATTTTCAATAATGGCATTAATTAATATTTCAAAAGGTATTGATTTGGGATATGCATATCAAGCTCCAACAGCTAGTAAACTTTCGGGATTGAGTGTTAAGACTCATGAATTAGTTTTAAGAATTAAATTTGAAGATCTTGCAAAAGAATCAAATGATGAAAAGGAGGAGGAAGAGGAAAAGGAAAAACAAGAAGAATTGAATAAAAAAAATTGAGATAGCAGCTTTATTAATTATGTAAAGTTTATTTTTGGCAAATAACATTTAGATATGACTAAACAAATTATTAAAAAATCTGCATCTTTTATTTTAATCTTTATTTTTTTATTTAGTTGTAAAAAAGAAGAAGTCACCCCCCCAGATCCTATACTTGGTAATTGGCAATTAGTTTCTTTTTCTGGAGAAGGTCAAACTGTTGTTTGGGATGAGTTTAAGACTCTCGCAGTTTCATTAATTCCTGAATATGAATGTATGTCTTGGACAGCAGCCATAACTGAGGAATTGCTTACCGAAAATGTTACTTTAATTGATGAATTTTCTAATGGATGTATACCAGAAAAAATTACTGTATGGGCTTGGGAAAGAACTAAAGGGACTAATGAATATACATTTAATCAGGGATTGATTACGTATAGAATATATAATATAAATGTTTCAGGGAATCAAATGACATGGACTGAACAGTCTGCAGATGAAGTTGTTACAGTTTGGAGTAAGATAGAAGAATAAAATTATAGAGTGAAAAAATTAATTTTTGTTTTTATAACATTTTTAATCTTTTCATGTGGTGTTAAGAAAAACATTAATTCAGATCTTTATATTGGAAATTATAGTATGACAATTTTTGATGTAGATCAATTAGGGGATGTTGATTTAAATTTAATGATATCAAAAAGCCCTGATGGTTATGAATCTTCTTTTAAAGATTCCGATGGAAATGATCCTTTTATTGAAGTAGACTCATCAAATGTAATTGATGGATTTTATGAAATAGATGCATATTACCAGGGTTATGAACTTTTCTTCAAGTTGAAAATTGTTAAAGATAAACTTTCTGGATCTTTAATGGAGATGTATGATATTAAAGGGAAGAGGGTTAAATAAATTTCTTAAATTATTTTTTTGTAATTCTTTCTCTGAGTTGATCAGGAAAGCTGTCTTTGACATCATTTAGGTGTCTCTCTATTAGATTTTTTAAAAGTATAACTGTTTTCGGATTGTCTTTAGCTACATTATATTTTTCACTGATATCTGCATTAATTTGATATAATTCTGGGGTTTTTAGTTTGATTTTATTTTCATAATTTATAGGTTCTCTTTGCAGAATGTGTAATTTCCAATCTTTGTGTCTTACAGCATGTAATTCTCCAAAAGCTCAATAAAAAAAAGTTTTTCTTGGACTAGATTTACCTTTGGTTAAAACTTTATGAAGTGAAAGACCATCTATTTCTATATTAGGCAATTTTATATTTGCGAAATTTAAAATTGTAGGTAAAATATCCAGAGTACTACCTATATCATTTACAATTTTTTTAATTATATGACCAGGACCCCAAAAAATTGTTGGAACTCTTTGCCCTCCTTCAAAAGTAGTTCCTTTACCCGCTCTTAAAGGACCTGAAGAACCTCCATGAGTTTTAAAAGATAACCATGGTCCATTATCAGAGGTAAAAAGGACAATGGTATTATTATAAATGTTTTCTTCTTGGAGGACCTTTATTATTTCCCCTACACTTTCATCGATTTCATTTATTACTGCAGTATAATTACTAGGAAATTTTTTTTATTTTTTGATGAAAATAAAGGAATATGAGGCATTGAGTGGGCTAGATATATAAAAAAAGGAGAAGACTTATTTTTTTGAATAAATTCAATAGTTTTTTCAGTATACCTTTTTGTAATTAAATTTTGATTAGCAGGTCTTTCTATAATTTTTTCATTTTCTATTAATGGAACATTATAATTTTTAAAATCAGGTTGAAAAAATGGATCATCTCTACCTTTTTTATATTTAAGTCTTGCTTTTTGATTACCATTCATGTCATTAGAATAAGGAATTCCGTAAAAAGTGTCAAAACCCTGTTTTGTAGGTAGAGAAATTTGGGCAAATGTCCTAAGTGCCATTTTCCGATCATAGTTGTTTTATATCCATTTAATTTTAAAATTTCAACAATTGTAATTTCTTTTTCTGGCAGACCATTTGCTGAATCAGGAAAAAGAACAGCTCTGTGTTTTGAGGTCATACCAGATCTAATGGGATATTTACCAGTTAATAGAGCGGCTCTACTTGGGGTACAAACGGGATCTGCAACATAAAAGTTTGTCCATTTTTGACCTTCCATAACTAAAGCATCTAAATTGGGTGTTTTAATTTCTGGATTACCAAATATTCCAAGATTTCCATAACCAAGATCATCTGCAAATATTATTATAAAGTTTGGTTTAGAATTTTGGGCAAATGAGAATTTAAATAATAAAAAAACGAATAAAATTAAAAAGTAATTTTTTAAAGAAAACAGAATCTTAATCATCATAAAAAATAAGAATTACTTTTTTTTCATTCCTCGGATTGCTTGATATAAAACCCAGATCAGAAGAACAATAATAGTGTAAACAACAATATTTCTTATAAAATAAGTCAAACTAAATTAATTATAGGTA
>Ga0310123_10003275_pt1 | contig 12617 bp, 13 predicted proteins | sample CB6_AW_1057_MG_FD_203505 | JGI IMG/M metagenome (GOLD analysis project Ga0310123, IMG submission 203505) | Marine microbial communities from Western Arctic Ocean, Canada - CB6_AW_1057 | ecosystem: Environmental > Aquatic > Marine > Oceanic | place: Canada: Western Arctic Ocean | collected... | reverse complement strand
TCGAACCTCCAAGGGATGTTAATCCCACCGCGACCTCAACGCGGCGCGTCTGCCAATTCCGCCACCCGGGCTCTTGGTTTGAACATCTGCCTCACATATGCGGTATCCGTCCTGACCCTGGGTGTATCCAAAGGTTAAACGACATTGGTGATTTTTCGGCATCGCGTGCTTCGCTCGGCTTCCTATGCCACAACTGTCTAACTCTATTTGAAACCCGATGCTCGCGGAAAACCGACGCTAGTATAGACGAAGAATCGATTTCTAGGAAGCCTTATTGAGCTCGACCCACTGTCTGTCACGACTCGAAGGCCTCCCGGAATACAGGATCGGCACCCTGCGTTCGCATCAAGGCGGCCCAGTCGCTAAATTCTCTGCAGTGGGCATCAAGGTTTGCAAATTCGGTGGCTCCTCGCTGGCCAATGCCACGCAACTGACAAAGGTGCGATCGATCGTACGTGATGATACTGAGCGCCGCTACGTAGTCGTCTCTGCCCCGGGCAAGCAGACCGACCAGGACCGCAAGATTACCGATCTTCTCTACCTGTCTCATGAAACTGCAACCCAGCAACTGCCCTTTAATGACACTTTCGAGATCATTGCCGAACGTTATCGTCAGATAGTGGCTGAATTGGGCCTGAAGCTGCCCATCGACACACACCTAGAACACGTCCACGCCGACATCGCTGCCAATTACTCAACAGCGGATCTTGCAGTCAGCCGCGGAGAATACCTCTGTGGCCTAGTCATGGCCGAGGTCCTGGATTACGAGTTCATCGACACAGCTGGAATCATCCGGTTCGATGAACATGGCCAACTGGATGAACAGCAGACTTACGATCGGATCGGCCGCCGCCTCAAGGATGCTTCCAATGTCGTCTTGCCGGGGTTTTACGGCTCGATGCCCGACGGACAAATCCATACCTTCAGCCGTGGCGGCTCGGATGTTACCGGTGCCATACTCGCCCGTGCTATTGGTGCTACGGTGTACGAGAACTGGACGGATGTCTCCGGTCTGCTGATGGCCGACCCCCACATCGTCAATGACCCGAAGATCATCGAGACGATCACCTACCGCGAATTGCGCGAACTGGCTTACTCAGGCGCTACGGTGCTGCACGACGAAGCAATCTTCCCCGTCCGCGAGGCGGGTATCCCTGTTCACATTCGTAATACCAACTGTCCCGAAGCGCCTGGCACCCTCATTGTACGCGCTGACGAGCAAACCGAAGTGCTCTCTGGCGCCATCACCGGCATTGCCGGGCGCAAGGACTTCACCGCCATCACGGTGGAGAAGGCGCTGATGAACAGAGAAATCGGATACGGTCGCCGACTGCTGAGTGTACTTGAAGTCAACGGTATCCGCTTTGAACACCTGCCTTCCGGCATTGACACAATGAGCGTGGTAATTGCTGACAGCCAACTGGATGGGCGACTCGAAGCCGTGCTGGACCAGATCTACCAGCAATGCAAGCCAGACTCAATCGAGGTTGATCGCCACATGGCTCTGATCGCTACCGTTGGGTGCGGCATGTCCCACACGCCCGGAACTGCAGCGCAGCTGTTTAAAGCGCTGGCCAATGCCAATGTCAACATCCGCATGATCGACCAAGGTTCAAGTGAATTGAACATCATCGTTGGCGTCAACGTGGATGATTACGACACTGCAGTGCGGGCAATCTACGAGGCTTTTGTGGCCTGATATCTTCTCCCCATGCCTTCAACCATCGATGACATCATGGAACTTGCCAGTCAATCTCTGGCCCAAACCGACTACTTCTCGTGTGATGTCTTTTGTACCCAGGCGTTGGCTGATGCGCACAAACAAGAGGACTGGGCAAATTACGCTCGGATTCTCCTACCACTGCAGGAAGCGAGACGGCAGAGGCGGATGCGGGCTGCCGATGGGATCATCCAACTGGGCACAACGGATCTTGGGACCTCACTAAATGCGTGGCTGATGGCAATTGATCACGGATGTATTGCCATCACCCATCCGCACCAGGTCGAAGATGCCGCTGCCCTGGACAAAGCGGCACAGGCCCAACGCCGCTGCGTCGAGGTTCTCTTCGCCGACAATGAACCGACACAGTCGAGCTGGACCCTGCGGTCCCTCACAGGTCCCCCGGTAAATTGCTCATTCCCGTCACCGACGGATCCGCCAGGCGACTGGTTCCTGGACGCCGGTGAAGTTCTGGGCAACGCTGCCCTTCGAGGCGTCGAGGCCCCACTCGGTGACCGACACCGCATCGATCAGTTGGAGCAGATGCTTCAGGCGGTTCCTCACCACGAAATCCTGTTGCAACAGTTGGGTGATGCTGCCCGGGCGATGTGTTGCTGAGCCGCCGATGCACATAACCAAGCCACACCGACTCGCCCTCGGCTGCGGCCTTGCTGTGGCCTTGGCACTGGGGGTACTAGTCATTAGTTTGATGCTGGGCCGAGGGTTGTGGTTAGCCGAACCGGCTTATTGGCAACGGCAGCAGGCTTGGCGAGCCCAAACCCCGACGGCACAGCTTCGCCACCAAGCCGACCGGTTTGAAGCCCGAATACTGAACGAAATCTCGACCGACACCCAGGCCACTCGTACCATCACGCTTGAACTCGATGCCATCAATGCGTGGATCGACCAGAAGTTGGACCGCTGGCTGATCCACCAAGGCCACCAGCGACCGCCCCAGATCACAAGCATCATCATGACTACCGCCGGGAAATACATCGTGGTGGCAATACAAATCCACAGCGACAAGATTGAACAGATCTTTAGCCTATTTTTCCATATCTCTATCACGAATACTGAGCGGGCATTGATCAAGCTGGACTCGATCCGCAGCGGGCGCCTGTCCATTCCTACTCTGGTCACGGCGAATCTGATCCGTGGCTGGTTGCCCACCGAAACCGCCGCGATGTTGCTTGATGGGTGGACCATCGAGCCAATTCTGCAGATTGATTCCACACGACACCTGCGGCTACTTGACCTGGTGGTATATCCAGACCGGATCGCACTGAAGGTGGTCACCGAACCCCATACGCCTGAAGCGGGCAGGAACTGACCCGAGGAGTGGACCAAAGATCTGCAGCGTGGAGATCTGCCGGGTTCGCTCAATGTCAGCGGCACTAACAAAAATCCCAGGAGAATGGATCTGCTGCAGCTATACCACTAACATAGAAGTCTTCCTACCCACCGAGATCCGATGTGTCTCCATCTTCACCTGAACGTGTGGTCGTCGGAATCAGCGGTGCCAGCGGCGCCGCATATGCACAGAGACTGATCCAACTACTCGCAGCGGCTGAAATCGAGATGCACCTGGTCGTCTCACCCTATGGCCAACGGCTGCTACACGACGAACTGGGCATGGAAGGCGTGGATATCGCGGTGCTCACAGGTGGGCGGCCGGAATGTGTCACCCTGTACAACTATCGCGATGTGGGTGCAGTCATTGCATCCGGCTCGTTCCGGCACGACGGCATGATCATTATTCCCTGCTCCTCGAACAGCCTCGGTGCCATCGCCTCTGGTGCCGGTCAGAATCTGATGCACCGTGCTGCCCATGTAACGCTCAAGGAGAAACGCCCCTTGGTGCTGGTACACCGCGAGATGCCCGTGAGCCTGATCGACATCCGCAATATGGCCACAGTCATGGAATCCGGAGGCATCATTGCGCCGGCTAATCCCGGCTTTTACATGCTGCCGAAGTCGCTCGATGACGTGATCGACTTTGTTGCAGGCCGCTGCCTGGATCTGCTCGGTATCAACCACACACTGGCGGTCCGCTGGGCTGAGAAGAAACCACAAGATGTGCGTCACTGAGATCCCCACCCAATCATTGGCCCACCGCGCTGCAGTGGTGGCGCGCGACATCAAGTTAAGCCATACGGCATTTGCAATGCCGTTTGCACTACTGACCACTTTCATGGCGGCCGGCTGGGCGCATCGCCTACCCCGACCTACCCAACTCAGCCTGATCGTGCTTTGCATGTTCCTGGCCCGAACCATGGCCATGACCGCAAACCGATGGGTAGACCGTCATTTCGACGCCGAGAACCCCCGAACCGCTGGACGCGCACTGCCCAGCGGCAGGCTAAATGCCAGCTGTATGCTAGCGGCGGCAATCATCTGCGCCATTGGATTCATCGTTGCCTGTGGCGGATTCTGGCTATTGGATCGCAATCCCTGGCCGATTACGCTGGCTCCGCTCGTACTGGGATACCTTGCCGGATACAGCTATACCAAGCGGTTTACTTGGGCATGTCATCTCTACCTCGGTGCCGCCCTTGCCCTGAGCCCGATCGCGGCCGTCATCGCGATCGAACCGAACTATCTCGGTGCCGTGGTGCCGCTGGTTCTGGCACTGGTTGTGATTGGCTGGGTTGCTGGTTTTGACATCGTCTATGCACTTCAGGACATCAATGTCGATCGGCAGTCCGGTCTACACTCGATCCCGTCTCGCCTGGGCCCACAGCGAGCTCTGTGGGTAGCCCGGATTCTGCATGCTGCTGCCGCGGTAGGCTTGCTGGGACTGTGGTACCTGAGTCCGCAACTGGCGGAACTCTTCCTACTTGCCGTGGGGGTAACAATCGGACTGCTCGTACTTGAACATGCACTGGTCTGGAGTTCTAGCACCAACCACATCTCCATAGCCTTTCTTACCATCAACGGGCTGATCAGCCTGCTACTAGGTGCAGCAGGCATCGCAGATGTGATCCGGGCGTAATGATCTTCATGTTTCACCGCCTCGGGGTGATGAAACATGAAGATCAGACATGATCGAGATACGACAATCCCAGAGGCAACGGACACCAGGAGCGCAAAGCCACCGCGGCTGTTGGCAATGCCACCACATCCAACGGGTCCAGCGGGCCAAACAACACCCGTAGCGCGGTACCCGCATCCGAAGTCCAATCTGGCGCCAGATCCGTCGAGCGGCAGGAGGCGCCATCGTCATCCACAACCAGGCGCAGGACCACATCGGCATCATCAATCCGAATCACGACAACGCCCCTGGGCAGATCGTGCTGTGCATGATGAACTTTCAGCAGTGCATTGACGACTCCTGGCCAGTCGAAGATCTGCCAGTTGCCAGACTCAGCCACGTGTGCAGTGCTGGCAAATTGTCCCAGGCGCCGGGCAAGCAATGCCGTCCCCGGTCCCAGTACGAACTGAAGGCGGCGATTCTGCCGACGCACCCAGTCTCGCACGATCGCAACCGCCATGTCGTCACTGGTGGTCACAATCTCCGTGACCCGCTCACTATCATGACTGGTGGTGAAATAACCCAGGACCGAGTCATCCGGACCTCGAGCCACAATCGGACGGCGGCCCCAGCCCAGTAAAAAGCGGCAAAAGCTCTCGGCTGGTCGCCGGCAGTAGATCACCTGGCGATCGTGCAAGGCGTGAAGAGCCTCGATCGTTTCATGATCGTCCGAGATCTCATGTAACCGGATCTGGCAACGATCGGTATCCACGCTGCTGTGGCGGATGTTGCCTGCATCCACTTCGAATTGCAGTTCACTGCCCCCACGGTCCCAACCCCAGTATCCATATCGCTGCCGGTGGCCACCCAGATAGGAAAGCTGAAAGTGCTGGCGATGAATCTCAGCGAGTACAAAATCCATTAGCTGGCACATCAGGCCCTGGCCACGGGTCTCCGGGTGCACGCTGACACCCCCGACCCCAGCCACTTTCAGAGATAGCCCGGCAACCAGAAGATCGATCGGGAAAAGCCCTACGTTCGCTATGATACGTCCGTCGCGCATGATGGCGTAGTTGCACCTCATTTGTTCCTCGCCAGGACCATACACCGCCGGAAGCAAGTTTCGAAAGTCATGTGGATGATGCTCACTAAATACCAGATCGAGAAACGTGACAAGCGGCTCGAAATGCTCTGCCGATAGTTGAACGATCCTTTCACTCATGGGAATAAGCCGTTGTGGACGGACAAGCCGGAAAAATCCTGACAACCATGGAGGCCATGATTTTAATATCGCTGACCCGTGGGATATTCTTGGGATCAGATTAACCGCGTCCAAGAACTGAGGAAAGAACGGTCAAATCCAGGCTCAATAGAAAAGACCTGACAAAACTGGGTAATAGCTCAGGTTGAACCCCCTCCAGCAGGCGGATTGATCTGATGGCGCATATACGTCAATCAAGCCTACGGACGGTGATCCCGCCATCGGGCTTCTGGTGGTGCCAGGTATGCCCACGCTGAATAAGGCGCCGGTGTAATCACTTGTACTTCCAAAATCTACCCGGGCAACATGAATAATCACCCACAGGCAACCCGTGGCAGTTGCTTGAGCACAAGAACTCACAAACCTAGACCCGTATCGGGCCCTAATCCAATGCCCCCATGAGCGGTTGGCAACGGCGATCCACCGCGGCTGCGACACGATCAAGGCTTTGCATCAGTTCGGCAAGAACCCCCGGGCCGATCGACTGAGCACCGTCAGTTAGGGCATGTGCCGGATTGGGGTGCATCTCGATTATCAGTCCATCGCATTCGGCAGCCACGGCTGCTCTTGCCATGTCCGGAACCAGGCGGGCGTGGCCGGTACCGTGCGAAGGATCAATAACCACCGGCAGGTGGCTGCGGCAATGCATCTCCGGTACCACGGATAGGCTCAGTGTGTTGCGGGTGTGGTCTTCGAACGTACGAATACCGCGATCACAAAGAATCACATTGGAATTGCCTTTAGCAAGAATATACTCGACTGCCTGGAGGTACTCGTCGAGCGTCATTGACATGCCACGTTTGAGCAGCACGGGTTTTCCCTGGTCCCCACAAGCCTCCAGCAACTTGTAGTTCTGGCAGTTACGCGTTCCAATCTGCAGACAGTCTGCATAACGACTGACCAATTCCACATCGTTAGGCGTGATCACCTCCGTGACGATCGCAAGACCGGTTTGTTCTTTGGTCGCAGCGAGCATCTTCAGCCCTTCTTCACCGTGTCCCTAGAACGAGTAGGGATTGGTTCGTGGCTTAAATGCTCCCCCGCGTAGTGCGTGGGCCCCTGCCGCCTTGACCGCCCAAGCTGCTTCCAAAATCTGCTCGGCGCCCTCTACGCTACATGGTCCCGCCATCACCGGGACATCCACACCACCGAATACGCAATTTTCGCCCACCCGAACTTGGGTTGTCTGCCCACCTTGGACTTCGCGTGCCGCCATCTTGTACGGCTGCAGAACCTTCAGGACCCGATCGACCCCAGACAGACGCTCAAGTACCGTGCCATCCTTACTTCCGGTCATCACCGATCACGGCCACGACCGTCAGGTCGGTGCCCTCGATGACATGGTCCTTGAGCCCCATTTCCTGAATGCGATCAATCACGTCCTGGACCCGCTGCTTGGACTCGCCGGCTTGCATGACAACGATCATGTTTGGTCTCCTTGGAACTGCTGCGTACAGCACAAAAAAACCCCCGGCACCATATCGCATCAGGGTCATATAAGTTTGTCTACGCTTGCAAAGGTTAGTGGTGAACTGATACCTCCACGGCATAGAATCGGGCAACCCGGCATCCAATAATAACGTAGAAAAATTCTCAACGATTCATTCGCCGTGTTTTATGCCAAAGGTGGCATGGATGCCAATCTTAAACTGGAGATCGCCCCGCCGACCCACCCGTCTCGGATTCTGGAAGTGAGACCATAGTGCATCGTGACCCAGCCGAAATCTCGATTAATCCATCTGCACACTCACCACCACGTGCGAACTATTCAACTCGGCATCAACCGTACGGACTTCACCCGCTACAACCACGCGAACACAATATTCGCCGAAATAGCCGCTAACCGAAAACATCCCCGTGACATTGGTGCGACCATTATGCCGGGTCCACCACTGGGGCTGGGTGCTGCCATCATGCGTGGGAACTTCGATCTGACCGGCATTGAATCGCCGCTGGAAGATCCGATCGGTAAAGTGCCAATTGCTGCTGGTCCAACTGGCCGACATTGGCGTGCGATGCCAGGTATTGTCGATCGAGCAATGCCCCCGATCTTGGACGAACAAGTACGCCTGCACCGGTCGGTCCACCGCAAAACTAAACCCACCGCTCGGGTGTTCACGAGCCCCGCGTTCAATGGTAACACTCCTGAGTTGGCGCAAGATCTTGGGCACACCGGATATCAGATCCTGTCCGCCCTTGTGCCGCGACTGTCCCGGGAGCAGATCCCGAACCACCGCATGAGCCGGCAGATCGCTCAGCATGACCTCCTGACCAACGAGTGGCTTAAGTGCCACGAGATGCGGCGCACCATACGGGCCACGGCTGACGGAAATACTTTCATACATTGGCTCATTGACCTTGACCGGAAAACCAAATGCCGTATGGGTCATCTCTATTGCCACCTTGGCGTTGGCAATAGACCGATTCTGCGCATCAGTCACCTCCACCAATATCTCCCCACGACCGATCTCACCAATCAGTTGAGTCAATGATCGATCCTTGCCATAGTTGGTCAACCCCAACCCACCGATCGCCAGCACCTGGCTAGATGTACATTGAAGTTCAACCCGGGCTGTCGACTCTGGTAATTGGGTCTTAGCCACAAACGGCACACTCACACAATGCCAACCAGATCGGTCAGTCTGCCAGGCGGTCGCCGTCGATGGAACCTGTTTAATGTCTTCCGGTCGAACCACCACCGTAGCCTGACCCACACCTCCGACAGCTCGCAGCCACATGCGCAACAACATCACGTCACCCCGCATGGCCCCGGCCTCCAGTTCAACCGCCACGGCAACCTCACCGACTAAGCCGGACAGCGGATCCATTTCCACGACGGCTTGCGTCGAAAACGGTTCACCCGGATCTAGCGACTCGACGCGCAAGATGGCATCGTCCCCGTGTCTCTGCAACAGGGCCAGCGACGCAACTGCATTTTCAGGCAATAAGGCGTTGCCACCAGTCGGCGGCAATGGCACAAATCCTGCGCACACCGCCGCGTTCGTCAGGGTAGCACATACCGCCATGGTGACTCGCACACTGGCCATCTGGCGATAATAATCGACCAAAAACATCTTGTGAATAAGTTAGCAGTCGAGTTTTTGGGACCTTGGTCGGCCAGATGCTTCCGCGCAAGTTGCAGAATAAAGCTTGAGAATCGGCGCAACGCCAATAAGTTGCAATCTCTATCCGATATCAAATTTCTGATTTCAGATCGACGATCGCCCTGGCCATCCGCTCACGAAGATCCAGATACCACGCATCGTTCTGTGACCAATGAACGGTGCTATCAAAAAACCGGCCAATATCATTTAGGACCTCTCCTGCTGCACTAACATTGCGCCCTTGCTTTTCGGCAACCTCCACGAGTTTCTCCAACAACCAGGCGTACTCAAAATCGTCCACACCCTCACGATAGGTCATCACGCGCACCGACGGCACAATGGTGAAATCTGGTTCGCTGGCCGGCCCATTTTTTCGTGGTGGATAGAAATATGCAGTCGCACCGTTACTCCATCGCGTGTAGGGAGAAACCCACGGATTGTCACTAAGCCCTTCCCCATGAATCATGGTATCCCATTGGAAAGATCCCCATTGCAAGTAACCGCTACCGCCGTTGTTAAACACTTCCAACGCGATGCTGCGATTGTTCACCCCCGGTGTATCAATGGCCGAACGCGTGGTGTAAGTAACGTAGTTCCATAATTTCTCCCGATGAGGCGAGACATCATAATCGGTAAAGAAGTACTTTTCCCAGAAGTGGTTGTTCTCATTGATCTCGGGGACGTAAATATCAAGCAAACCGTTGAACGCATATTCATCACTTTGAGCCTGTTTGTAGTTAAATCCACCTGGAGATTGGATCGTCCAGGCGAACTGGATTCGAGCCGTGAGCGGATCAGACTTGAGCCGCTGCATGAAATCTACCAGTACGTCATATCCTCTGTACGCGGTTTCGTCCACCTGGATATAGGCATAGTCCAAAGCCCCATGTGTCTCAAGATTCGCCGCGATCGTGTGGTAGAAATCGGCAATCAGATGGTCAAATTGATCTTTCGAAATCTCTCTGTAGGTATCCTGTTCGCGCTTATCGTATCCAACAATAGTCGCCTCACGAAATATCTGCCAAGCAAGAGACACGTGCCCCGGAGCACGGTTGAATACATCTACTGCTTTGCCCGGAAGGTGCTTGAACATCGTGATCACACTCGGATTGGTGTGGACCAAAGTAAATGCATTAACTTTCAGATCATCGACGAAGTGGCGAAGGTCTTGGTTAAACTCGCGAAAATCCCAATCGTACAACTTGAAATAGTTTCCCGGCGCCTTGACATTGAACCCTTTTGGCGGCGGCGACCACTCGAGACCAATCGTCGAATACTGAAGACAATTGTGCGGGGTAAATTTATTGGCCGCCATCAAGTCGTAGTACGCCCGGGCCAGTTTACGGATGTCTTGCTTTGAAGAAACGTGGTGGTAATCGGCCACGCACTTACTGTCAGGTGTATCGGGCTTGGTAATGTGCGCGCCACCCATTGACGAGCGAAATGGTGAATATTCTGGCAACTCAAATCCGTAGACTTCCAGTTCCAATGGGATGGACACGGACTCATCGCTCCCAATGGTGATCTGAACGGCCCCCATATAAAATCCCGCTGGAGTGCCCGCCGGGGTGCGAACCGTAATCCAATAGGCCAGGTTGCCGTCCATCGGCACCAATTGCGTAGGGGTGAAGGCTGTCATCGCATCTCCCATCAGGCCTATGTATCGCACAGGCGAGATGTACGAAGATTTAATGATCGGAACATAATTGACTTGTTGAACTTCGATGTATTGTTTGGGAATAACAGCCGGCCCGGATGACAGTAACGAGACCGACACATTCGTGACATGGACTGGCTTTTTTGCACCCAAAACCAGTTGAAATGATTGAGCTTCGTTGCTGGCGCTGGTGATCGAGATCATTGGGCGCCCGATGGCAGGCGCAGGACTGCTGGGTGTCAACTTTACAGTTGTCTCTGCAAACCAAACGCTGAGGGTCGAGCCTGCGTCGAGCGAGTATGACGTGTTGCCCAAGTATTTTTCCCCGGCTCCCAGACGGATAATTCGGGCCGATTGATCGGGCATTTCTTCGTGATGTTGCCGTGGCAAGGCAAGATTGTGGCCATTGATCGGCTGATAGTAAAGCATCCAATAATGGCGGCCAACCTCCGTAATATTGGCTAGAAATTCTATCTCGACCTTGTGAACAGAAATAGATTTGAGTGGTCGTACAAACCGGCCAGCAATGTCGAGCCGAAGTGGACTCCCATCGGAACGAAGAAGTTGCTCCCGCTGTGAGCGATCCAATGGTAATAGGCGAGGCTCATGTGAGACCTCGTATTCATGAGGTCGCAATTCATGGCCGATCGGAAAAATAGGCCGGTAGTTGTGCGCCGGTTGCATGCCGCCACCCTCAGAAGTGTAGCGCAGAAGATAGTAAGCTCCCCGCTCAGTCGGCACCTCAATCATTTCATCGCGCCCTACCACGTTCGGGTCAACCAGCTCAGGGCCAGCCGGAACCAGATGGAACCCTGCCTGGAGCTGGCGGTTGAGCGTATCGCCCGCTTGATCCACCACAACCACCTTGAGGTGGTTGTAGCCAAACCAGATCGGCTGATAGGGCATTTCTTCTAGCCGGTTGATCACCGTTGTGATCTGCTCCGCAGTTATCGCTAACCGCTGCCATCCCGATCGATCTACCTCAATCACCAACGGAACGCGATATTGATAAAACGTGTCATGCCACTGCGCCGCTGTAACGACCGGCGTAACCAGCAGAAAAGCCCCGATCGCCCACAGAATATATTTCATTCCAAGATTCCTCACTAGCCAGTTCCGGCATGTTGAGGTGCGGCATCATACCGTATTAGGTGATGGGCGCGACTGAAAGCTTGAGCGAGTTCTTCTTCAGAATGAAGATCGTAAGGATGATCGCCACTATCAGGATTAACGGAATTAAGTTTATTCATCTAGATCCTGTTCCTTATGGAAGCCACAACACGTATTACAAGAAAATAGCGGGGAATCCTAATCCCCCATTTGTCCTCACCCGAACCAGATCTAGTAGCATGCGGATAAATCCTATGTGATGTATTCATAGGGGCTCTGCTATGATACCGGAAGAACTCTACCGATACGATGTGAATGGATACATCCTCATCGAGGAGGCTATTGAATCCGACTACCTCTGCCGACTCAATGAACGGCTTGATGCATGGGAACAGATCGCATGATCAGGCGGTCACCTATTTCACGCCTGTGCATTCATGCTGTCGCTTGTTGAAATGCTACGTCAAAGTATCAGGGTTGGGTTCGCCGATACACCGCTGCCCATAGCGTGACCTTGACAGGTTGCAGACGCGAAGCTCGACAATCGGTGCGATTGGATCCGGCGAACGGGCCGGCAGACCATCGATCTGATCCGCCGTCGGCAATCGCTTGATTGTCAGTTTACGGCCGGTATCAAACAGCCGTGCCGATTCAATGCGATAATTGTGCATGTTGGCGATACGGAATGGTCGTTTTCCCGGATATCGCCGCAGGTGTAAAAACAAACGATTACCCTTTCGTGCCACGGTGCCAGACCGGTCGTAAAGGGGCGCCGCCATTCCCCGCAACAACCG
>Ga0310123_10003274_pt1 | contig 12617 bp, 9 predicted proteins | sample CB6_AW_1057_MG_FD_203505 | JGI IMG/M metagenome (GOLD analysis project Ga0310123, IMG submission 203505) | Marine microbial communities from Western Arctic Ocean, Canada - CB6_AW_1057 | ecosystem: Environmental > Aquatic > Marine > Oceanic | place: Canada: Western Arctic Ocean | collected... | reverse complement strand
GCAGGTCGCCGTGGATCTTGCCGTCGCAATCGGAGATGTGGACGTGGATGGCCTTGCCCTTGAGCAGTTGCAGTTGCTCGGCCGGTACGTCGGCCAGCAGGAGGTGTGAGACATCGATGTTGGCCTGCAGGGCGGGGTGATCGACGTCGTCGATGAAGCGGACCATGTTCTCGACGTTGCCCAGCAGGGACAGCGGGAAGGGCTCGAGTTCCAGGGCGATCTTCAGGCCCAGGCCACTGGCGTACTCGGCCAGCTGCCGGCAATTCTCGACTCCGACCTGCCACTGCTCAAAAGGCGGGATCACTTCCTGGTTCCAGATGTACTCGCCCAGCACCAGCAGCAGGTTGTCGGCGTCGTATTCGTAGCAGAGGTCCAGGAAGGCGTGGCAGCGGTCGATATGAAAGCGTTGGACGGAGGGGTTGAAATCGATGAGCCCGACGGCGACGCAGCAGATCGAGACGATGGGCAGTCCGGCCTTGTCGCACTCGGTCTTGATCAGGCGTCGTTCCTGGATGTCGATGTCGAGCGGGTCGGTGAAGATGTCGATCGAGTCGAACCCGAGTTCTGCGGTCTTGTGGATGCCCCAGGCGGTGTCGCGACCTGACTGGGCCCAGGCGGAGTTGATCAGGCCGAGTTGCATCGCGGGATCCTGTGGGTGGAAAGCCGCATTGTAGGTGAAACCCGAGAATTCCGGAGTCCGCCGTGGTACCACGTCGGGATCCCGCGGGCGTCAATGGTCGGGGTGCGTGTCTGCTGACTCCGCTCTTCCTCGCAACCGGTTACAATAGGTGTTTGTACCGTTCATTCTGTTCGAGTTACTGTCAGCATGGACCTCGCCCTCTCGAACCACGTCGCGGTCGTCACCGGTGGAGCCAGTGGTATTGGCCGTGCCGTGGCGTCGGGGTTTTTGGCCGAGGGTGTTCAGGTGGCGATCTGGGACATTGCCGACTCGGTGCAGACGACCGCCGATGAACTTGCCGCCGGGGGCGGTCCGACAGTGATCGGCATCCGGGTCGACGTGACCGACGACGACTCGATTGCCGCAGCCCTGCAGCAGACCATCGAGTCCCTGGGTCCGATCGATCACCTGGTCCACTGTGCCGCGATCGGTTCGGGCCACTTCGGGTACCCGTTCACCAACCTGCAGCCTGCTGATTGGTCGCGGACGCTGGAGGTGAACATCATGGGCATGGTGCGGGTGACACATGCGGTGGCCGAGGGGATGGTCGAGCGGGAATCGGGCACGATGGTTTTCCTGGCCAGCGTGGCCGGCCAGTTCGGGTCTCAGACCGACCCGCCCTACAGTGCGGCGAAGGCGGCCAACATCAACTTTGCCCAGTGCGTGGCCAAGGACCTGGCCGGGCACGGGATCCGCGTGAACACGATCTGTCCGGGGATGATCGAGACGCCGCTGAACCGAGGGGTGTGGCAGTCGTGGAACGATTGCCAGCCGGAAGAGGCCAAGCTGGACTACCACGAATGGGCGGCCGGGAAGATCGAAGACGTGGTCCCGCTGGGGCGGTGGCAGCAGCCCGAGGATGTTGCCGACATGGCCGTGTTCCTGTCCTCAAAGCGGGCACACAATGTCACCGGCCAGACGATCAACGTCGATGGTGGATTCATCATGCATTGGTGAGTTGGGAATGAAGACGGTCAACCCGGAGCAGTCGAGCTCGCCACAGGCGGACGGGCTCGGCTATCAACGGCTCGGACAACACGAGATGCCAACCATGCAGATTATCGATCGCGGCCTGATCTTTGATGCCTCTGCCGTCGAGGGCCCATTACGGGTCTGCTCGTTCACATCCCTGCTGCGTCTGAGCACCGGTACGCTATTGGCCTCGTTCCGCCGCGGCTCGGCCAAGGACTCGGGCGATGGCAACGTCGTCGTGTGCGAGTCGACCGACGAAGGTGCCAGCTGGTCGGTGATCAGCGAGGGGTTCGAGTCGACATTCGAGGGCTTGGCCGGCGAGATCCGTTCGACGGAGTTGGCCGAGTTGGACGACGGGCGATTGCTGGCCGTGGAGGGCTGGGTCGACCGATCCGCTGGCAGCGGAGTGTTGCGAGACGCCGAGACTGATTCGATGCCGTCGATGCACATCCTGCAGGACTATTCGAATGACGGCGGTCACACCTGGGGCCAACGGCAGGTGCTGAAGCGTGACGCGGTGCTCAGTGGACCGGTGATGCGATTGCCGGGCCGCGGCTGGTTGGCGACCAGTGAGTTTTCACACCCGGGCACACCCGATCGCGAGCGATTCCACGGCGCGTATGCTCACTTCAGTGCCGATGGCGAGACGTTCGAGGCGATGGTGGACGTGGTGGATGAAGACCCGGACATCTTCTTCTACGACCAGCGCCAGAAGGTGTGTCCGCGGACGGGTCGCCCGGTGGCGATGTACTGGACGTACGACAACCGTGCCGAGGCGGACATCGAGATGCACATGGCGTGGGGTGACGCCGAGACTCTGACCTGGCAGACGCCTCGATCGATGGGCCTGGCCGGGCAGATCGCGATGCCGATACCGCTTGAGGACGGACGCCTGCTGGCGTTCCATGTCCACAGGCACGAGCCGGGTTCGTTGAGGTTGATCGGGTCGGCCGACGAAGGCCTGACGTGGGACACCGAGAACGAACTGGTGGTCTATTCGAGCAGTGGTGCCGGTGAGCAGGGGATCTCGGACGAGACGACCTACGACGAGTTCTGGGAAGCGATGGGCACCTGGAGCTTCGGTCACCCGACCGTGGCGGTGCTGGGCGACGGTTCACTGCTGTTGGCCTACTACGCTGGTGCCGACGAATCGTGCCTGGGCGTGCACTGGGCTCGGGTGGAGGTGTAGGGGCCGCGTTGGGTCAGACCTGACCTGGCCCGGTGCGGAAACCCCAGGTCTCTGGGCCTGGCCTGCAGTGGAAATCCCGGGATCCATCGACCAGTCGACATGCCGTCACCGCCATGGGATACTCGGCACCGACGTGTTCCCTCTGCTGGAGTCACCTGATGTCTCGTACGATTCGGTTGGTTCGCCCGCTGGTCCTGCTCTGCGTGGCCACTTTGGCGATGGCGGCATTGGCCTCTGAGATTCGGCAACCGGGCCAGAAGAAGGTCGAGAAGCCTGCCGGGAAGGCCGCCGCCGGGATCAAGAAGGCCTCGAAGGTCAAGCTTGTTGCTCGCTTGGCCGGCTTCAAGGACTGGGTCACCAGCGTCGCCGTCTCGCCCGATGGCAAGCAGTTTTCCGCCGGGTCCTACGGCCAGATCCGACGATGGAACACCTCCGATCGCAAACCCCTGGCCACCGTCATGCTCTCCGGCGGATACATCCGCGACCTGGCCTACTCGCCCGATGGCAAGTCGCTGGCCGCCGCGGGATATCAGCGGACGTTCCTGGTCGAGACGGCCACCGGCAAGCTGCTGCGATCACTCAAGGGACAACGTGGCCAGGTCACCGGGGTCGCCTACTCGCCCGATGGCCGACTGCTGGCCACCTCGAGTGACGACGAAACAGTGCATATCTGGAAGGCCGTCGATGGTTCGCCGGTCCGGGTACTCGAAGGCCACAGCTACCCGGTCCAGGACGTGGTCTTTTCACCCGACGGCCGCCAGGTGGTCTCGGCCGCCGGCGACGAAACCCGCAACACCAAGCCCGGCGAGGTGATTACCTGGGACACGGCCAGCGGCAAGCAGCTGTCGAAGTTGACCGACCACAAGAAGGCGGCCACCGCCGCGGCGTTTTCTCCCGACGGCAAGCTGATGGTCACGACCAGCTACGACGAGAAGGTGAACGTGTATGAACTGGGCAAGGACAAGCCGCTGGGCTTCTTCGGCGGACACGGTCGGCCCACCACCTCGGCACTCTTCAGCCCCGATGGCCGCTTCGTGGTCACCGGCAGTGGTGGCCGGGCCAAGGGGAAGAACGAGATCAAGGTCTGGACACCTCGCGACGGCGAAGAACTGGCCACGATCGGCGACCACGCCGCCCGAGTCACCGACATCGCCATCTCGCCGGATGGCCGCGTGCTGTTCTCGACCAGCTACGACAAGACCGTCTGTGTCTGGGACCTCTCGGCACTGGCCCCCAAGGCTGGAAAACCGGCTGCAGCAGCTACGACGGCCACGGCCACGGCGACTGTGACCGTGGTGGGCAAGAAGAAGCCGAAGACGTTGCGGGCCGGGATCATCGGGCTGGACACCTCGCACGTGCTCGCCTTCACCAGGATTCTGAATGCCGAAAAAGTTGCTCCGGAACTCGCCGGCTGCCGTGTCGTTGCGGCCTATCCCAAGGGGAGTCCGGACATCGAATCGAGCACGAAGCGGGTTCCCGGCTACACGAAGCAGATCAAGGAACTGGGCGTGGAGATCGTCGATTCGATCCCCGAGCTGATCAAGAAGGTCGACGTCGTGTTGCTGGAAACCAACGACGGTCGGCCTCACCTCGAGCAGATCCTGCCGGTCTTGAAAGCGGGCAAGCCGACGTTTATCGACAAGCCGATCGCCGGCAGCCTGGCCGACGCGGTGGCAATCTTCGCGGCCGCCCGCAAGTACAAGACCCCCATCTTCAGCTCCTCGTCACTCCGCTACGGCAAGCTGACCCAGGCCGTGCGAGGTGGCAGCATCGGCAAGGTGACCAAGTGCGAGACCACCAGTCCGTGCAGTCTCGAGAAGACTCATCCGGACCTGTTCTGGTACGGCATTCATGGCGTCGAGTCTCTGTTCACCGTGATGGGTGCCGGGTGCGAGACGGTGGTCCGGGCCGAGAACACCTCGGGCCGGGACGTGGTGCAGGGAACCTGGAAGGGCGGCCGCAGCGGGACCTTCGTCGGATTGCGACCCGGCAAGGGCTACGGCGGCACCGCCACCGGCACCAAGGGGACCTCGCCGGTCGGCAAGTACGACGGCTACCAGCCGCTGGTGGTCGATATTGTGAGGTTCTTCCGCACCGGCAAGTCGTCGATCCCCGAGCGCGAGACGATCGAGATCTATGCTTTCATGGAGGCCGCTGACGAGAGCAAGCGGCAAAAGGGGAAGCCGGTGTCGATCGAAGCCGTATTGAAGACGGCCAGGAAGGCGGCGGCGAAGCGGTTGGCGGAGCTGGACAAGTGAGCTCCGGATCGCTGATCACTCGTCGCGACTTTGTGGCGGTCGCCGCCGCGTCGACGGTGTCGGTCGCAGCGAATCAGGCCACCGCCGCCAAGTCGGCCGCACCACCCGTCATCGACACGCACCTGCACTGCTTCGCCAAGCCCGGCGATAAGCGGTTTCCCTACCACCAGCGGGCTCCCTATCGTCCCACGACCGGAGCGTCGCCGGAACACCTGCTGCACTGCATGGCCGGAGCCGGAGTCGACCACGCGATCGTGGTGCACCCCGAACCGTACCAGGACGACCATCGATTCCTGGATCATTGCCTGCAGGTGGGTGGCAAGAAGCTGAAGGGGACCTGCCTGTTCTTTGGCGACCGACCCGGTTCGATCCTGAAGATGCCGACGCTGGTCAAGCAGCACCCCGGTCGGATTGTGGCCGCTCGGATCCACGCCTTCCGCAAGGACCGTATCCCGGATTTCAGCAAGCCGGGCGTGGGCCAGGTCTGGAAGATGGCCGCTGAGCTGGGGCTGGCCGTGCAGCTGCACTTCGAGCCGAAGTATGCCCGTGGGTTCGAGACGTTTATCCGCGAGTATCCGAAAACAACCGTGGTGATCGATCACCTGGGCCGGCCGTTGCAGAGCACGAGGGCCGAACATGACCTGGTGTTCCGCTGGGCCCGATACAAGAACACGATCATCAAGGTCTCGTCACTGCCGGCCGAGGATGCAACGACGACCAGGCCGATCGGACCGATCATCCGGCGACTGGTTGATGCCTATGGGCCGAGCCGGTCGATTTACGGCGGCGGCTTCAACGGGTCTGCCACGCCGGGCAGTTATCGGGCCTATCGACAGAGGGTGGCCGGGTACCTTGGAAAGCTGTCGAAGCAGGACCTGGGGCTGGTGCTGGGCGGGACGGCGGCTCGGGTGTTTGGGTTTTGATGGGGTGCGGTGTGGGGGCGTCGGGACAGGCACTCCGCCACGGGCGGGCGAGCCAGTCCCTGGAGAGACTAGGCCCCGTATTTTTCCAGCCTTCCGGCGTGGGCCAGGGCTAGTAGCATCAGGTGCTGGGCTTCGAAGTGGCCCAGGCTGCCGGTGTTGCACTGGTCTTCGCCGAAGGACGTCGAGGCGTCGGTGCGGGCCTGGTTGCTGGCGATCAGTGTGGGGACCGGGTGCCAGCTGTGCGATTTCATCCTGGCCGGAGTGCTGTGGTCTCCGGTGACGATCAGCACGTCGGGTTCCAGTGCGGTGATCCGCGGGATGGCGGCATCCAGTTGTTCGATCCGAGCCACCTTGCCGTCGAAGTCGCCGTCCTCGCCGGTCGAATCGGTGTACTTGAAGTGGATGAAGAAGAAGTCGTAGTCGTTCCAGGTCGCCTCGAGCCGGTCCATTTGCGTTTCAAGGGTGGCTCCGGCGTCGAGCACGTCCATCCGCACCAATCGGGCCAGCCCGCGGTACATCGGGTAGACGGCGATGGCGGCCGGTCGCAGTCCGTAGACGTCCGCGAAGCGTGGGATCTCGGGCAGCATCGCGATCCCCCGCATTGTCAGCAGGTTGGCCGGCGTGTCTTCAGCCAGGATCTCAGCGGCCTGTCTCAGGAACTCGCGGCAGATCTCGGCCGTCTTCCTCGACGGCTCATCCTCACCGACGGGCTCTTCGGGTGGCACCCCTGTGGCCTGCGGGTCGGTGTCGTTGATCCGGCCGCCGAGTCCTTCGCCGCGGAAGACGATCACCAGGCGGTACTCCTTGACCGGCCTCACGAAGACCTCGATCCCGGGAATCTCGATGGCATCGAGTTTCTCGCAGAGCCGTTCGCCGAGTTCGCTGGCGATCCGTCCGGCCCGCCGGTCGGTGATGTTCCCATCGGCGTCGACGGTGCAGAAATTGCCTCGGATGGCGACGTCCTGGGCTCCGAGTTCGAAGTCGATTCCCAGTGCCTCGAGCACACCTCGACCGATGTCGTATTCCAGCGGGTCGTAGCCGAAGAGGCCCAGGTGTCCGGGTCCGCTGCCGGGCGTGATGCCTGGCAGGACTGGGATACTGCCTCCGGTTTCTGCGACGGTGGCCAGGTCGTCGAGATTCGGGGTCCTGGCGGTTTCGAGTTCGGTCTGGCCGCCGGGTTCGGGAGGCAGACCGCCGAGGCCGTCGGCGACCAGCAGCACGATTTTCGATCCGTTGTCCTTTTGCAGCCGGCGGGTGAGATCGTGAACGCGTGTCATCGGATGGTCTTTTTGTGATGGACTCGATCGTGTCGCAATCGCCTCGAGGTGGTCTCTTCAAGTAGTGTAGGGAGCCTTTGGACAGGAATCAGCCCATGGAATCACCCGAAGTTCTCACCGAGTTGAGCTCGGGGCTGGGTCCGGAACTGACTCGCTGGAGTGCGAGGCTGGTGGCGGGGTGTTGGGTGGGCTGGCTGATACTGAGTGTCGCTGGGGCGGGGGCCTCGAAGCGACGGCTGCTGTTTACGGCCGGGCTGATCGGGCAGTTGGGTCATGTGTTTTGTGCATTTCATTTCATCCATCGCTGGAGCCATGCCGAGGCGGTGTTGCACACGGCTCGGTTGACCGAGCGTGTGATTGGCTGGGGTTTCGGGCAGGGCGTGTGGGTGAACTATGCCTTCACACTGACGTGGTTGATCGTTGCGGGGTCCTGGTGGAGTCGCCCGGCCGAGCTGGCCTGGCCCCGCGGCCGCCAGGTCGCACTGCATGGGTTGTTTGCGTTCCTGTTTGTGAACGCGACGGTGGTGTTTGGGCCGTGGTGGTGGAAGCTGGCTGGTGCGGCTGTGCTGGTGGGGGTTGGAGTGGCGTGGAGGAAGCGGCGGGCGTCAGTTTCCGCTGTGGTATGACGCCACCATACGTTCAAACAACTCCAGAGATTTTTCGGCCATTCTTCCTGGTCCGAACAGTTCGCGGACCTTTTTCTGGCCGGTCGTGGCCAGTTCGATGCGTCGGACCGGGTCGTTGGCGAGAGCTTCGAGTGCATCGGCGAGAGCGTTGGCGTGACCGGGTTCGACCAGCAGGCCTCCCCCGGTCGCCTCGATCAGCTCGGGAAACGCACCGTGCCCCGGCTGCACCACCGGCACACCGTTGGCGAGTGCTTCGAGCACATAGAGCCCCTTGGGTTCTCGGTACGAGGTGGGGACGCTGAGCACGTCGAGCGACTTGAGGAACTCGATCTTGGCGGCGGTATCGGGTGGGCTGCCGATGTACTGGAAGGCATCGCCGAGGTCCGCGGCTTCGGCCTGCAGCGTGTTGAAGAACTCACGATCGCGGTGTCCCAGGTATCCGCCCGCCTTGAGCCTGACATTTGGGCGTCGGGCGTGGAGGATGCGGAAGGCTTCGAGCAGTCGGTCGAGTCCTTTTTCGGGGCAGATGCGTGCGAAGTAGCCGATGGTGAACGGGTCGTCGTCGGGCGTTTGCGAGGTCTGTGTCTGGCCGGGTTCGCCATCGTGACTGGCCAGGTCGATGCCCAGCGGCAGGGTGTGGAACTTGCGGGCGTCGAGTCCGAGGTAGCGGACCATGTGATCTCGGTAGTAGTCGCTGTGGACGATGAACCCGTCGAAGTCCGCGGCTCGTTCGTGAATCGCTTCGATCGCTCGGCTGCGATACGGTTCGACCAGGTCCTCGAGAAACACGTCGTCGCCCTGCAGGACGCACAACAGCGGGATGTCGATCTGCTGCCTGATCGCTTTGGCCGTGCCGGCCAGCAGAGCATTCGAGAAGCAGATGAGGTCGGGTTTGAGCGATGAGCTGAAGGCGTCGGCGAGTTCCAGGACGTGCGAGCGGTGCGGTCCGTCTTCGCCTCGGAGCATATCGAGCGTCAGGGCGCCGAGTTGTTTGGCGTCGGTGCTGACATGGAAGCGGGTGGCCAGCTTCAGGGCCCAGGGTCGATCGATCCAGCGGGTCAGGACACGTGGCAGGCGGCGGAAGAGGCGGCTGCGGTGTGCCAGGTAGACGCCGACTCCGCCGAAGTACACGTCCGAGCCGCTGACGTCCTGTTCGTCGACCCGGATCGGTGTGTAGGTCGGCACCAGGCTGACGTCGGCTCCTGCGTCGATCAGCGATCGGGCCCAGGTGTTGTCGTGCATGCACGAGCCGCAGAACATCCCGGCGCCGCCGGCGGTGACGATGGCGATGTGCATGGCAGCTAGTCTAACCGGTCTAACCGGCGAAGACCGTCTCGACGAACCGTCGCAGCAACGACCTCGCCCCGGGAGTCTCTTCGAGCGTCGTGATGAACTCGTTGGCGGGTATCCCCGCGATCCGCTCGATGTACTGCGGATACGCCTCGACCCTCAGGTGCAGGTCCGCTCGAGTCAACTCGGGATGAAACTGCGTGCAGTAGATCGGGGCGTCGTTGATCCGGTAGGCCTGGTGGGTATTGCGTTGTGAAAACGCCAGCAGGGTGGCATTTTCGGGCAACACCGACACGCAGTCCTCGTGTCCCATCTGGGCCAGGAAGCTCTGGCCCAGTGACCCGAACAGCGGGTCATTGCGGCCGGCGGTGGTGACGAACAGCTGGTGAGTGCCCACCTCGGCGGTGTCGAGGTTGTTGACGACGGTGCCACCCATGGCTCGTGCCATGGCCTGGAAGCCCCAGCAGCTGGCGAATGTGGGTTGGCGACTTGCGACGAGTTCTCTGAGTGCATCGAGTGCCCGATCCAGCCATGGCCCCTCGCCGGCCGCCGAGTAGTCGCCGCTTCCGCCGAGCAGTACCACGTCGGCTGTTGCGAGGTGAGTGGTCGAGAGGGATTCGGTGAGCAGGTCGGCTGTCGAACAGCGGTCGGTTTCAATTCCCAGCGCCCGCGAGAAGGCCAGCCGCTCGTGGTCTTTCATCGGGTCGTCCGGTTTGCGGACCTGCAGCAGCAGAAACCGGAGCGATGTGGGAGTGGTGCCAGGGGGGGACATCCCGCCGAGCCTAGGAGTGGCGGCTGAGATTTTCCACCTCCGGGGAAACCCGAAGAGCTCCTGGAGTCGGAGTGGCCCCGTCGTAGGTCAGGCTGTGCCTGACAGAGTCGCCTCGATGGGCAATCGATGTCGGTCGGTGCCCGGCGTGGGATGCGACGCGACCTGTGTTGTCAGGCAGAGCCTGACCTACCGGTGTGCGGTTGGTCGGTGTTGAGACGGTCACGAGTTGACCCAGCGGCGGACTCGTCGCTGGCGGTGGTACTTGAGTCCGGGGAAGAAGAAGCTGGCCCCGGAGAGCAGTCCGAACAGCGAGATGCTGTAGTCGAGCGTCCCGGTGGCCTCGGCGTGCGCCTGGATCCAGGCCATCAGCGGGGCGCTGGCGAACAGGATTGCGGCCTGCACGTAGAAGCGTCCCGAGAGGATGCCGGCCTTGACCAGGAAGACGGCTCCTGTGAGCAGTCCGAGAATGGGGGAGAGCCTGAGGGTATCGAGTCCGAGGATGGGCTCGACCACGTACAGCAGGATGCTGCCGGCCATGCTGCCGGCCCAGACATGAGCGATCTGGCGTTCGACGAATGTCACCGGCCCGGCTCGCTTGCGGAGATTCCAGAAGATCAAGGCCCACAATCCCGCTCCCGCTCCCCAGACCCACAGGTAGGGCCACGGCGTATCGAAGTTTCGAAGCTGCAGCCAGTTGGTCAACAGGCACAGCACGACCAGCACCAGGCTGTGCCACATCCACAGCAGTCCCCAGTTCTCGAGCACCACGGCATGGTGGGTTTCACGGAAGGCTCGGCTGAGCACCTGTGAGAACTGGGACGAGCGTGCCGAGACGGGTTCGTTGTTGAGGAAGGCCTGCAGGTCGTCGGCGAGTGCTGTTGCTGAGTCGTACCTGAGGTCCTTGGGTTTCTGCAGGCACTTCAGCGCGATCATTTCCAGATCGGCGTCGGTGTCGGGATTGAGCAACCTGGGGGGTACCGGGTCCTGCTCGAGCACCTGCATCATGGTGTCGACGGGCGAGTCGGCTCGGAAGGGGGCTTCGGAGGTGATGAGTGCATAGAGGATGGCGCCGAGGCTGTAGATGTCGCTGCGTTCCTCGACCCGGCCCCGCTGTCCGGCGGCCTGTTCGGGGGCCATGTAGGAGGGTGTACCGAGGATCGCCCCGCTGCCGGTCAGCGTGTCGGGCTCCGACGGGTCCGCCTCGGTCGGGATTCTCTTGGCCAACCCGAAGTCGGTGATGTAGGGCACGTCGTCGTGATCGACGAGGATGTTGGACGGCTTGAGGTCGCGGTGGAGGATTCCCTCGGTGTGTGCTGCGGCGATGGCGCGGCAGACGGGCAGCATCAGCGTGGCCGCATCTCTCGAATCCAGTGGCCCGTCGGCCATCTTCTGTGAGAAGGTGACCCCTTCGATCAGTCGCATGCTGAAGTAGGGCAGGCCCTCGTGTTCGCCGACCTCGTAGATCGGCACGATGTTGGGATGTTCCAGCCGAGCCGCACTCTCGGCCTCGCTCCGAAACCGTGCCATGTCCACCTCCGAGGCCCAGTCGCCCCGCAGGATCATCTTGACCGCGACGTCTCGATCGAGACTGGCCTGGTGGGCCCGGTAGACCACCCCCATCCCGCCGCGGCCCAGTTCATCCAGCAGCTGGTATTCGCCGATCGACTCGGGCATCGTCAGCATCGAGGAGGGGGCCTCGAGATCATCTGCGGCCAGGGTGCTGAACTCTGCGGCGACGTTGACCATCGCCCACAGCTGCCTCAGATCCTCGGCCAACTCCGGCTGCAGCAAAGCCTCCTGCTCGATGTCGATCTCCTCGCCCGCACTCGACCGTTCCAGCAGCCCCTCGAGCAGATCAGCCAGCAGGGCGTCGGAATCGGGATGTGGGGTGTCTGAGTCGTTCACGGAGCGGGTTACCAGGAGTCGGGAGGATTCACGAAGCGGGCGATTCCTCTGGCGGCTCACAGCCACGGGACGTTCAGCTTAGATCATAGCGGCCCGTTCTGGCACAATCGTGGCTCGAAGGACCACGGTTTCTCTCCATCGAGCTCCTCATCCATGACGACCTGCATCCGCTCACTCGTGCTGCTGTTGATTCTTGCCGGTTCGGTTCAGGCGGAGGTGGTGAAGCTGGAAATCACCGAGCGGTCCTCGTTTGCCGACGGGCATCGTTTTGGCAACGTCGGACCGTACGAACGGATCAAGGGCTGGCTGAGTATCGCGGTGGATCCCAAGGGGTCCTTGCATCGCAGGATCACCGACATCGACCTGGTCGGAACCAACAAGCGGGGCAGGGTGGAATTCCGGACCGAGTTCTTCCTGCTGAAGCCCGTTGATGCACGACGTGGCAACGGCCGCATCCTTTATGACGTCAACAACCGGGGCAACAAGTTGGCCATGGGTGCCTTCAACAACCCGACGGGAGGCAATCGGAACGAACCGCGGACTCTGTCCGATGCGGGGAACGGGTTCCTGATGCGTCAGGGGTACTCGGTGCTGTGGTGCGGATGGAACGGGGACGTGCGGCCCGGTGGCAGCCGGATCATGATCGAGTTGCCGGTCGTCAAGCACTCAGACGGCAGTTCGATCACGTCGAAGATCTACGCCGAGATTTGTGTGACCGGGACCTCA
>Ga0310123_10003273_pt1 | contig 12618 bp, 7 predicted proteins | sample CB6_AW_1057_MG_FD_203505 | JGI IMG/M metagenome (GOLD analysis project Ga0310123, IMG submission 203505) | Marine microbial communities from Western Arctic Ocean, Canada - CB6_AW_1057 | ecosystem: Environmental > Aquatic > Marine > Oceanic | place: Canada: Western Arctic Ocean | collected... | reverse complement strand
AACCGACAGCCTTCGTCTTGAGCGCCGCCTGGGATCCCGCCCTCGTCGGCGCCCCTGCGCGGTGCGGGCTTGACGGACGACTCGCATGATCCACGAAACAGCGAAACGGCGGTTCGCGGCATCGTTTGTGCTGGTGTTCTCCACCTCCTTGGCGTTTTCCTACGTCACCTACGAAGCGCCGCCTGCCCCGCGAATCAACGTCCGGTGGAGTGCGCATGTTACTTCCTTACAGCAGCGAACAGTGGAAGCCACTTACCACCTGACGGAACCTGATCACCAAGAGGGCCGGACCTGGTCGTACGCGATCCTCGATACGTCGACCGACAATCTTCGGCGGTTGGTTCAGGATCCCGCCGCCGAGGATACCCACTGGATCGACCGAGCGACGTTCGAGCTCAGCGAACCTCCGCCTGCGCCGCTGTTCGTCCTGTCCGGGTTCCTGGCCTTGTCGAGCCTGCTCGCCATCGTGGCCGCCGCGTTCTTCACCTGGATGGGTCCTGAACGGTGGAAGCTCCTCTTCAGGGTCCCTACCATGTCGCTCGCGCCACTATGGTCGGCCGGGCGCCGGTGGTCCCAAGCGGCCCTCGACGCGGGTAGTGCTGCGTTGGCTCCGCTCGTCTGGCTAAGCACGTCATTACGGTCGGCCTGGCGCCAGTGGTCCCAGTCGGTCCTCGACGTGGGCAGTGGTGCGCTGGCCCCGCTCGTTGTCTTCGTGGTGCTTTTCGACGATGTCGTGGCGACCAACGTCCGCGAGCTGCTCTATCAACCGCAGCTCGTCCGGTCCTTCCACGCTGTCGCCGTCGTGACCGCGGGTGCGGGTGTCTGGATCGTTCGTCGCTCCGGTCCGCGAATGCCAGCCCGGTTGTGGCTAATGATGCCCTGGGCTGTGCTGCTCCTAGACGTGGTCGGGGCCGCCCTGCAGGCGTCGCCGATCGGCCTCGCGGCGATCGTGGATGCCCTCGTCATCGCCGCCGTCGTCGTCCTGGCCGCCCGCGTGCCGTGGCGTGAGCTCCAGACGGTGGCCACCTTGGCGACCGTGGCCTTCATGATCATGACCGGGATGACCCATGTGGCGCTCATCCGGGGACTCGCCCCGGATTTGATCGCGAACCGCCCGGTAGAACGGACCCCCGAACCCCGTCTGGTTCCCCGCGCAAATACGCCAGGCAACGTGTACCACATCCTCCTAGATAACTATCTCGCCGAGTCGTACGCCTCACTCGCCGATACCGAGACTCGCGACCGACTGGCGGGCTTTACCTTCTTTTCTCGGTTCAATGCCCAGTTCCCGAGAACCTCGTCGTCGGAACCAGCGCTGCTTCACGGACGCCTTCCGACACCGGGAATCTCGGTGAGCGAATGGCCCAACATAGCGCTTCGGGAAGGGTTCTGGCGAGATCTCGACTCGGCGGGGCTCGGGGTGTGGGTCTATCCATACGGTCGCTGGCTGTGCCCGGACTATGCGGCAGCCTGCATTGCCAGCAGTGACGTCGAGCAGCAGGCGCAGGCGACGCTCGCGCTGGACGCGACCATCGATCTCTGGGTGCTCAGACTGATGCCGGCGTCGGTGCGTCGCGTGCTCAGTACTCGGTCTGCAGCGCAGGGAGAAGAGCGACACGCCGTGGGATACTCCCTCACGGCAACTCTGCGAACGCGGCTCGGGTGGGAGACGCCCCAGCGTGCGCCGGCCTCACCGCTCATCAGCGCCAACCCAGGGCAATACTTCAATCTAAAACAGTTCGACCAGCTCCTGGCCGACGAGCCGTCCAGGCCGGCCCGCGGCCAGTACGTCTACTATCACGCGCTGATCCCGCACCCCCTCTACTTGCTCGACGATCGGTGTGAACCGCACCAGAGCGATGAGTACACAGCAGCGAGGTACTTTGATTTCGCTCGCTGTGCAAACCGTATGGTTGCGCGTCTCGTCGACGTCTTGGCCCAACTGGGACGCCTGGACGACGCGCTCATCATCGTCCACTCAGATCACGGCGACGCGGAATTTCTGATACGACCGCAATCGCCTCATGGAACTGACCCGGCCTTCGCATTGGACCCAGTCGCCAGACGCTACCAGGAGCCGGATTCCACGTATCAAGATGACACGATGTTCGACGAGTTGCAGAATGGGGATAGCGCCAAATGGCGGTCGATCGCCGTCGAAGTATTTTCGTCAGCACTCCTACTCGTCAAGTTCCCGCACACGATCGCGTACTCGGAGGACACGCGTCCCGTTCAGCTGCTCGACATCGCGCCAACGATCCTCTCTCACTTCGGGGCGGCGACCGCGTCCTACGACGGCACGACAATTCCGCGGGTGCCAAAGACGCGAGATGAAGTTTTCTACGCCCACAGTCGGCAGTTCGATGGCAAGTTCTCGAAGTACCGGCTCGGAGCTGGGGGCTGGGAGTTCGTCGAGAACCTACCGGTTGAACCGTAGCACACCACCTGACGCCCGCCTGTCTAATTCGCAACGATTCTGTTAGCCTGAGCGCCTGTGGTGAGTGCCTTACTGCAATCGACCGGCGCTGCATCCTGCCTGGACGGTGCCAGCCGCCGCCAGACCTGTTCCCATGCGGGCCATGGCCAGGTCTCGCCGAAGTCTTGGCGAGAGCGGATTGCTCCTCGGCCTAGGGACGTGTCTGGCCACGCGACAAACGAGACGTGCACGCCTGTCGCTCTGCTCGTGTTGATCGGAGTGCTCGTGGTCGAGGTTCCGGTCGACGCCTATCTCGATCCGGGCAGCGGGAGCATGTTGCTCCAGGTCGTTCTGGGTGGCTTCGCGGCCATTGGCGTCATGGCTAAGCTCTATTGGCACCGGCTAACGTCCATCCTTCGCCGAGAGGAACGGGACAGAGACCGCCGCTAGTCTCCGGGGAGCTTCGCGCCGCTGATGAGCGTCAGACGCTCCGCGCCAAATTTTGAAGCCGGGTCGTTCCGCGATCCCGATACCAGGGTCTTCCACCACAACGGCGCGGTCTTCCGCTGCCTCACGGAGCGCGCGCGCTCCGACTGGATGCGCTTGGCCGCAACCGACTTCTATGCCCGATTCACCGGGCAGGGCCGCCTGATCCCCACTGATCAGGTAGTCGACGACACCGGCCTGCCGGATCTGGGGCCCAAATGGACTGCCGTCCTCAAACATCAACGGATTCCGATGATCTCCTACCCGTACGAGTGGTCGTTCGGCATGCTCCGAGATGCTGCGCTGCTGCAGCTCGACCTGATGCTGGCATCGCTCGACGAGGGGATGACACTCAAGGATGCGACCCCGTTCAACGTTCAGTGGATCGGGTCGCGCCCGACCTTCATCGACATTGGATCGTTCACGGCGTACGAGCCAGGCGAGCCGTGGGCCGGATATCGGCAGTTTTGCGAGCAGTTCCTCTACCCGCTGCTGCTCCAGGCCTACCGGAACGTGCCGTTCCATCCCTGGCTGAGAGGAAGCGTTGAGGGCATCAAGGCCGAAGAATGTCTGGCACTGCTATCGCTGCGGGACTATGTGCGACCAGCCGTGCTGGGTGACGTCTACCTACATGCGAAGGCGCAGGCACGGTTCCAGGCATCAGATCGCAACGTCAAGCAAGATCTCCGTGTCGCGGGCTTCAGCTCGCAACTGATCAAGAAGAATGTCGGGCGCCTCCGCCGGATCGTCGAGCGGCTCCGTTGGAGCCCGGCGCGCTCGACGTGGTCGGAGTACGAGCACGAGCACAAGTACGAGACAGAAGATCTGCAGGCCAAATCCGACTTCGTCAGCCGGGTGCTGGCACCGCGCCGCTGGTCGATCGTGTGGGATCTCGGGTGCAACACCGGAACCTATGCTCGCTTGGCCAGTGAGCATGCCGAATACGTGCTGGCGCTCGACGTCGATCATCTGGTCGTCGATCGGCTGTATCGCGCTCTGGCGCAGGAGGGGAACACCTCGATCCTTCCCCTGGTCGGCGACATCGCGAACCCGTCACCCGGACTCGGCTGGCGGGGCCGGGAGCGGAGGCCGTTGGTCGACCGTGGCTGCCCGGAGCTCATCCTGTGCCTGGCCCTCGTTCACCATCTGGTAATCGGCAGCAACATCCCGCTGGGCGAATTAATCCAATGGCTCGCCGGGTTCGGTGCGGACCTGGTCGTCGAGTTCGCGGGCCGCGGGGACCCAATGGTCGAACGCCTGCTGCGCCATCGCGATGTCCAGCACGTCGACTATTCCCAGGCGGCGGTCGAAGCGGCGCTCACACAACACTTCGCGTCCGTAACCCAAGAACCCCTCACGTGCGGAACACGCACGTTGTACCACGCTCGAGCGACCGCGTAGACTCGGACTCCCCTCGGGTAGAAGTCCGGATTATTCGTGAACGGCCGCGGCCGACGCGGGCGTTGCCGGAGGCTCGGTCGGCGGCGGGGTGCCTGCGGGGGCGCAGGGACGACACGGGCAGGACCAGCCATGCCACCACGTAGGCGATCACTCCGCCGATGATCGCGCCCGGGCAAATCGCGAGTACGACCCATAGTAGGCAGATCGGCGTGGAGTCGACTTCGAAGTAATCGGCCAGTTCCCCTCGGACCCCGGCCACCTTCATGTCAGTGTGCAAGCGGCTGAGTCGGCGCCAGGTGACGGCCGCCGTGTCGCCGGTCAGCGCCTCGGGAACGATCAGCCAAACCGCCAGGCACGCGACCACCCCGAAGAAGATGGCGCCGGATCGAGCCCCAGATCCAGACCGAGACCGTCGCAGATCCCGGCAATCTGACGATCGGTTGCCGATTGTTCGAGTCTGGTCCGTGTCCTCCCGGCGCCAGGGGCTCGCTTCGTCGCACCGCAGTGAGCGCAATAGGCCGAATCGTCGCCGATCTCCCGCGCGCAGCGTGCACAGCGCATCTCAATCCTCCCTCAACCAGATACGGTGCCACCGGCGCGGTTATTCGGCCGCACGCGGCGCGTGGTAGCATCGCTCCACGGCAGCGTGGCGCTGTCGAAGCGGAGACCCCGGCGGCTGGCTTCGGGGGAGACACTTCGGATACCTGAGATGGGTGCGGTCACGCTTCACCCGTCCGCAGCGGGGGCGGCACGGCTCGCCGCGGCGCATCAATTCCTGGACACGTTGTCACCCGCGACTAACGCGCTGCTGGTCGGCGCCTCGCGGGACGCGGTTGACGACTTCGCGCGGGAGCTGTCCGCCCGCCGGGGCGCCACCTTCGGTCTGTATCGGTTCAGTCTCCGTCAACTCGCCAGCCGGATCGCCACGACACAGCTCGCCCGACGCGGTCTGGCACCCGCAACACGGCTTGGCGCCGAGGCGGTCGCTGCCCGCGCGGCGTTTGAGGAACTCGAGCAGGACACACTCGGGTATCTGGCTCCGATCGCGCGGCTGCGCAGTTTCGGCCGGACGCTGGCGTCGACACTCGAGGACCTGCGGCTCGGTGGAGTGAGCCCGAACCGACTCGACGTCTGTGGCGTGGTCGGCGCCGACGTCGATCTGCTGGCGCGACGCTATGCCCTGCAGCTCGAGCAGGCGCGCCTCATCGACATCCCTGACCTGTATCGCCTGGCTGCAGCTGCGATCACCGGGCCCGACCCGGTTGGCGTACCGCTCGAGGTACCCGTGTTACTGCTCGATGTGCCGGTGCGGGACAGGGCGACGCTGGCGCTGGTGGGTGCGTTGGCCTCTCGCGCCACCCGCCTCGCGGCGACGGTGCCGGCTGGAGACGACCGGACGCGAGCAGCGCTTGGCGGTCTTCCGCTGGCAACGGTTGAGCCGATCGTCGCGCCACGGCCGGTGACCGACCCGCTAACGCGCGTCCGCGAGCGGCTCTTCGAGAAGTTCGAGACGGTCACGTCTGATGAGGCGGGACCCGGACGCGAGCAGGGTGACGACGTCTCACTCTTCTCGGCACCTGGCGAGACACGCGAGTGCGTGGAGATCGCCAGATCCATCCAGCAGCAGGCACGTCTCGGCATCCCGCTCGATCGGATGGCCGTGTTACTTCGGGCGCCGCAGCTCTACGCGGGGCTGCTCGAGACAGCCCTGCGGCGGGCCGGAGTCGAGGCCTGGTTTGTCAGAGGCACCCGGGCTCCGGATCCGGCGGGCCGTGCCTTCCTCGCCTTGCTGGCCTGCGCCTCCGAACAGCTCTCAGCCCGTCGCTTCTCCGAGTATCTATCGCTTGGGCAGGTGCCGCCGCCTGACCCACGGGGCGCGCCGGCAACCAACCGTGGACGCTGGGTGCCGCCGTCCGAGGGAAACCAGGTCCTGCCGGCACCGGCGTTGGCGCCGCAGCCGTCGCTGTTCGATCTGGTGGACAGCGAGCCGTCGGCCACCGACACGGGTCCAGATGCCGACGATCGCCCCGTGGTCGACGGCGGTCTTCGGACCCCGTGGCGGTGGGACCGGCTGCTGGTCGAGGCGGCGGTCATCGGCGGCTACGATCGCTGGGTGAGACGACTATCCGGGCTCGAACAGGAACTGCGACTGCGACTAGCGGAGTGCGGAAACGACGATCCGCATTCGTCCCGGGTCCGGCGGCTCGAGAGCGATCTGGTCAACCTGGGTCACCTTCATCGGTTCGCGCTCCCGATCATCAACCGCATGGGGGCCTTTCCCAGCCGGGCACCCTGGGGCGACTGGCTCGACCGGCTCGAGACGCTGGCGCCGATGGTATTGCGGCGCCCAGACCGGGTACTCGCCGTACTCGGGGAACTGCGACCAATGGCCGGTATCGGCCCGGTGCCGCTAGCCGAGGTTAAGGATGTGCTCGCCGAACGGCTCACACAACTGCCGGAGGACCCCCCGCCTCGCCGATACGGCCGTGTTTTCGTGGGCGGCCCCGAACATGTTCGCGGACGTGTCTTCGACGTAGTGTTCGTACCGGGGCTGGCCGAGCGGATCTTTCCCCAAAAGCAGCGGCAGGACCCGCTGCTGCTCGACGACCACCGACGCGCGCTCAACGCCGTGTCCCAAATGTCGTCGTCGGATAGCGCCAGAGCGGTGGAACTCGGGCTCCCTGTGCTCGACGACCATGCGGCAGCGGAGCGCCTACAGCTGCGACTGGCGGTCGGAGCGGCCACCAGGCGTCTCTATCTATCCTACCCCAGGCTACAACTCGGTGAGTCGCGCCCGCGGGTGCCGTCCTTCTACGCTCTCGATCTCGAACGGGCACGCACCGGCCGCGTACCCGACTTTGCCGTTACCGAGCGTGAGGCGTACCACCGGGTGGATGCGCGCCTGGTGTGGCCGGCGCCACCCGAACCCGATCTGGCGATCGACGACACCGAGCACGATCTGTCGGTGCTGGGACCGCTGCTGCGCCGGCGGGTATCACCCGAGCTGACAGGGCGCGCGCGTTACCTGTTGCGGCTGAACCCGGGGCTCCGACGGTCGCTGCTGACACGCTGGGCCCGCTGGAAGCCGCCATGGACCAGATACGACGGCCTGTGTCAGCCGGCTGGCGCGGCGCGGAAAGCGCTCGATGCGCACCGCCTGTCGGCACGAGCCTACTCGGTATCGGCGCTGCAACGGTTCGCTGTCTGTCCGTACCAGTTTCTGCTGGCCACAGTGTTCCGTCTGCGGCCACGCGAGGAGACGGAATCGCTGGAAAGATTGGATCCACTGACACGAGGACGGATATTCCACGAGGTACAGACAGAGTTCGTGCGGGTACTCGAGTCGCGCGATGCGCTGCCCGTGACGCACGGCCGGCTGGCAGAAACCGAAGCGCTGCTCGACCAGACGCTCGACCACCTGGCCGACCGCTACTACGAGGACCTCGCGCCGGCGATCGACCGAGTCTGGACCGACGAGGTCGAGTCGATGCGGACCGATCTCAAGGGGTGGGTGCGTCACGTCGCCAACGAAGAGGGGGAGTGGGTGCCCATCCGCGCCGAGCTCGGGTTCGGGTTCCCGCCGGCGCCGGGACGCGACCCCAGGAGCGTGTCCGAGCCGGCCCAGATCGATGGTGTCTGGAAACTGCACGGGATCGTCGATCTCGTCGAGGCGCGCGCGAGGCCGACCGCCGGGGGAGAGTTGCGGGTCACCGACCACAAGACCGGCAGAGATCGGACCCGCGAACGCATGGTCGTCGGTCACGGTGAGGTGCTGCAACCGGTGCTCTATGGCCTGGCGGTCGAGCAGGCACTGGGGCGCCCGGTCAGCGAATCGCGGCTGTTCTTTTCGACGGTGGCCGGCGGATACGCCACGCGGTCAGTGTCGCTTGGCGAAACGGAACGGCGGCACGGACGAGAGGTGCTCACCATCATCGACCGGGCAATCGAGACCGGTGTGATCCTACCGGCCCCCCTGCCCGGCGCCTGCGCCTGGTGCGACTTCCGTGCGGTGTGCGGGCCCTGGGAGGAAACCCGTGTACAGCGGAAGGACAAGGCCAGGCTCGTTGACTTGAAAGTGCTCCGGCGGCTGCCGTAGATAGTGGATGTTCGCGCACCCGACAGGCAGGCGCAACCGGCCCGGTCGCGCCGCCTTTAGACATTTCCCAGGATCGACACCGTGACCCTTGAAACACGCCTCACGCCGATGCCAGGTCCCCGGACCGGATGGGTCTCGCGGGAGCCGACGACCGCAGCCCACCGCCTCGGCTACGCCGCCGGACCGGAGATGACCCGTGTGTGAGCACGCCCTGGTCGACGCTGCCGAGCGTGAGCGCATTCGCACCTCGTTGGAGGAAAGCCTGCTTGTCGAAGCGGCCGCCGGCACGGGGAAGACGACAGAACTGGTCAAACGGATCGTCAACGTGCTAGCAACCGGGCGGGCGCGGGTTGACCAGATGCTGGCAGTGACGTTCACGGAGAAAGCCGCCGGCGAATTAAAGCTGCGGCTGCGCGAGGAGTTGGAGCGCGCGCGCCATGAGCTACGCGGCACGGGCGATCGCGGTTCTGACGATCCCAGGCCGCGTCTCGGGAGCATCGAGCAAGCGATCGCGCACCTCGAAGAGGCGCAGGTCAGCACCATCCACGGCTTCTGCGCCGACCTGCTGCACGAACGTCCGGTCGAAGCGGGCGTGGACCCGCAGTTCGACGTGCTCACACAAACTGAAGCGAAGCGCTTCTTCGGGCAGGCCTTCGATGCCTGGCTCCAACAGACGCTAGCCGACACGCCGGATGGCGTGCGCCGCGCGCTGCGTCGCCGATCCACCGGTGGGTTCGGCGACCAGGACTCCAAAGAGCGGCCGACCGACCGGTTGCGAAGGGCCGCGGCCGACCTCACCGAGTGGCGGGACTTCCCGACGCCCTGGCGCCGAGAAACATTCGAGCGCAAAGCGATCATCGACCAGATCGTCGCGCACCTGATCGACTTTGCCGAAGTGGCCGATCGAGTGTCGAATCGCCGCAGTGACCGTCTATATATGGACGTGCAGTCGGCGGTGCTGGTGGCGCGCGCCATCCGGACCCACGACAAGCTGCGACCGCGCCAGCGCGACTACGATGGGATCGAGGCGTCACTCATCGAGTTGGCCGCCAACCGCACGTTCGTCAATGCGAGGACGGGGTCCGGCGCCCGGTACGGCGAGGGTGTCATGCGAACGACCGTGGTGGAGCAACACAGGAAGATCGCCACGGTGCTGCAGAACTTCCGCCGGGTGGCTGATGCCGATCTCGCCGCGGTGCTGCAGGGCGAGTTGCGCGCGCCGATGGAGACCTACGCGGCGCTGAAGCAGGATGCCGGCCGACTGGATTTCGTCGACCTACTCCTGAAGGCGCGGGATCTGGTGCGGGACCACGACGGGGTGCGCGAGGACTTCCAGCGGCGGTTCACTCGGATCTTCGTCGACGAGTTCCAGGATACCGACCCGCTCCAGGCGGAGATCTTACTGCTGCTGGCGGCGGACGATCCGGCCGAGCGGAATTGGCGACAGGTGAGGTCGGCACCAGGGAAACTGTTCATCGTTGGCGACCCCAAGCAGTCAATCTACCGATTTCGCCGAGCTGACGTTGGTGTCTATCAACAGGTGAAGACACGCCTGCAGGACCGGGGTGTTGCCTCGGTGGCGCTGACCACGAGCTTTCGGGCCGGCACCTCGATCCAAAAGCTGGTGAACCGAGCGTTCGCTCCACTGATGTCCCGGTCGCGCGGGCAGGCGCTGGCGCCCGAAGCGACCCAAGCTGAATACGTGCCCCTGTCGCCTGATCGCGTCGACATGACCGACCAGCCGAGCATCGTCGTCCTGCCAGTGCCGCACCCGTACGGGATGCGACGGGTCGCGGCGTCGGCCATCGAACGCTCGTTGCCGGATGCCGTCGGTGCGTTCGTGAGCTGGTTGGTGACCGAGAGCGGGTGGCACGTCACCGAGCGTCTGCCGCTGTCCGAGGGCGAAGGCGGCACCGTGGCGGTCCAGCCATCCGGCGGTGTGCCGGTCGCCGCGCGTCACGTCTGTCTCCTGTTTCGCCGCTTCGAGAGCTTCGGCACCGACATGACACGCCTGTATGTCGAGGCGCTCGAGGCGCGAGAGCTGCCGCATCTGCTGGTCGGCGGCCGGGCGTTCCACGACCGCGAGGAGGTCATGACGATGCGGGCGGCATTGGCCGCCGTAGAGTACCCCGACGATGAGCTCTCCGTCTTCGCGACGCTACGCGGGTCGCTCTTCGCGATCGAGGATGCGACGCTGCTCCATTACCACGAGCGGTTCGGCCGCCTCCACCCATTCCGCATTCCGCCCGGGCTCAGCGCCGGCGACGGGACGGCCGATGGGTTGGCGGACACCGAGCCCGGGCGGCTGGCGTCGATCGCCGAAGCGCTCGGCGTGTTGCGGGACGCGCACCGACGGCGGAACGACGTGCCGGTCGCCGAGACGATCGGGCGACTGCTCGAAGCCACGCGTGCGCACACCGGCTTCGTCATGCGTCCGGGCGGCGAGCAGGCTCTGGCCAACGTGATGCAGATCGCCGAGCTGGCACGCCGCTACGAGGCGGGCGGCGGACTGTCGTTTCGCGGGTTCGTCGACCATCTCGAAGACGAGGCGGCGGCCCGTCAAGCGAGTGAGGCGCCGATTCTCGAAGAGGGCAGCGACGGCGTACGCATCATGACGGTGCATCGAGCCAAAGGGCTCGAGTTTCCAGTCGTGATCCTGGTCGACCCGACCTGCAAGCTGTACCGGAAGACGGCCGGCCGGTTCATTGATACCGAGCAGGGGTTGTGTGCCCTGCGCATCGCCGGGTGGTCGCCGCTGGACCTCCTGGATCATGAGGCCGTCGAGGTGGAGCGGGATCGTCAGGAGGGGATCCGGCTGGCCTACGTGGCCGCCACGCGCGCACGCGACCTGCTGGTGGTGCCGGCGGTGGGTGACGGGCCATTTCAGGACGGATGGCTGGGACCGCTCGACGAAGCCATCTACCCGCCGCCCACCAGCCGCCGGCAACCGTCACCCGCGCCGGGGTGCCCGCCGTTCGGTTGCGACAGCGTGGCGGACCGGCCCGACCACGACCCCGCGCGGCCGGACACCGTGGCCCCGGGGCTGCACTGGTTCGCCGATGACGCCGGTGACGGTCAGGCCAGGGTCCTTCCATTTCACGGGGGAGCCTCGTCCACAGACCCGGGGTCCCCGGTCGCTCGTGCCTGGCCCCTGGGCGCCGCTCCCCCATCACCGCCAGGGTATTCCGTCGTCTGGTGGGATCCCAGCACGCCGACGCTGCATCTCGGCATCGAGGCCCGGTTCGGCATCCGCCAGGCGGAGCTACTGTCGAAGGACACGCCGGCGTCAGTCGTCGAACAGGATTTGGCCCGCTACCGCGCCTGGCGTGAGCGGCGCGATCGGACGGTTGCGGAGGCGGTGACGCCCAGTCTGCGGGTGCTCACGGTCACAGAACTGGCTGAGCGGCTCGTGGCCGATCGGGTGCCGGCGTCGGCCGACGATGACGAGCCGGAGATCGTGGCACTACCCGGCGATCTACACCGGCCGTCGGGTCGTCGCTTCGGCACGCTCGTACATGCCGTCCTCGCAGTGACACCACTCGACGCCACCGCCGAGCAGGTCGGCGAGATCGCCGTGCTCCAGGGTCGAATTCTCGGCGCGACTGATAAGGAGGTAACGGCGGCTGGGGCGCTCGTGGTCCCCGTGCTGGCACACCCGATCCTCGCCCGCGCGCGAGGCTGCGTCACCGCTGGGGCCTGCCGCCGCGAGGTGCCGGTGACGATGCAGGCCGACGATGGCACCGTCGTCGAGGGGGTCGTCGACCTCGCGTTTCACGAGGGCGGGACCTGGATCGTCGTAGACTTCAAGACCGACCGCGAGCTGGAGGCCACGCTCGACGTCTATCGCCGTCAAGTACAGCTCTATGCGCGAATGGTTGCGCGCGCCACGGGCGAGCCAGCCCGGGCGGTGCTGATGCGCGTCTAACAACGGCTCTCCATGACCGGACCGGTGCCCGTCGACGGAGCAAAGCCTTCCTCCGTGGCTATCCGAGCGACGGCACGCATGTTCTGTGTCCGTGGTCAGCTTGCCACGGACGGTTCGCGGGAAATAGCCGTCAGCACGCTCCGGTTCGTCAGGAACCGGAGGATGTCGGCAGTCCCAGGGCAGAGCGTATAATCGGGGTTCCTCGCCACAGGTTGGAGAGATCGTGGGACGCACGCGACGAACCAAAGGCACGAAGACGCAGGCTGCCGCGCCCGCGCGGATCACGGCCCGCCG
>Ga0310123_10003271_pt1 | contig 12619 bp, 10 predicted proteins | sample CB6_AW_1057_MG_FD_203505 | JGI IMG/M metagenome (GOLD analysis project Ga0310123, IMG submission 203505) | Marine microbial communities from Western Arctic Ocean, Canada - CB6_AW_1057 | ecosystem: Environmental > Aquatic > Marine > Oceanic | place: Canada: Western Arctic Ocean | collected... | reverse complement strand
GATTCTCTGATGACTCCGACGTTGGCAGGCAAGCTTTACGCAGCCATCAGAAACGTGACCACCGCACCCATCCGCTACTTAATCAACACCCACTTCCACGGAGACCACGTTTTCGGTAATCAGTATTTCCTGCCGGCCCCGATCGTGGCCCACGAGAACTGCCGGACCGAGTTGCAAGAAAAGTTTGAAGCCAACATGCAAAGGTACCGGCAACGGGAAGCGTTGATTCCCGAACTGGACCAGATCCGAATGACGCTGCCAGACGTTACATTCGAAGACAAGATGACCATCCGCCTGGGTGACCGGGTGATTGAGCTTTCCTTCCTCGGCCGCGCCCATTCGAACAGCGACATCCTGACCTATCTACCCGACGACAAGGTCTTATTCGTGGGAGACATAGCGGTTCACAAGACCCTCCCGGCGTTCCCCGACGGCCACATCACAAAGTGGCTGACGGTGATTGACGAGACGGCCAAAGTAGACGCTGATACCATAGTTCCAGGCCACGGACCGGTGGGAGGCAAGGCGGAGTTTGAGGAAGCCAGAGAACTGCTGCATATCCTCAACAGCGAGATAAAGAAGGGATTCGACGAGGGTCTATCCGAGGAAGAGACGGCAAAGCGGGTCAACGTCGGCAAGTTCAGCGACTTCGCCAACCAAGAGCGCGTCGGGCAAATCACCCAGATGGCCTACCTGGCCTACAAGGACGAACTCCAATAGACCTTTAAACAGGTTAGAACCACTTCGGTAGCGGTGGACCTTACTTCGGCGGCATCAATCTCCATCAGCGCTCAACAGCCCCGCCCGGCTTCTGAACGCCGCATTAAAGAGATTCGCCGCGATGAAACAACAGGAGAGAGCACATGCAATTTGGCCTTTTTTATGAATGGCCCAATCCAACGATACGAAATTGGAAAACCCTCTTCGAAGAAGGCGTCGAGCAGATCCAGTACTCGGAAGAGATGGGCTTCGACTATTGCCTTATCGCCGAGCACCATTTCTCCAACTACGGCAACTCGCCCGCGCCACTGATGCAGGCGCTATACATAGGCCAACGGACCAAGCGCATCAAGATTGCCACTGGCATCATAGTTGTACCCATCTGGGATCCGTTGCGACTGTCGGAAGAAGTCGCGGTTCTGGACAACCTCATCGATGGCAGGTTCATCTGCGGTGTGGGCCGGGGATACCAGCCCCACGAGTTCGCCCGCTTCGGCATCACGGTGCCCGAATCCCGCCAGAGGTTCAGCGAATCCCTGGACGTGATGATTAAAGCCTGGACCCAGGACGAGTCGTTCACCTACAACGGTGAGTACGTAAAGATTCCCAACGAAGTAACCGTGTGGCCCAAGCCTCTACAGAAACCCCATCCCCCGCTGTGGCTGGCCGGAACAAGCATCGACTCGATGCAACTGGCCGCTAAGTGGGACATGATGCCGGTAACCACCGGTCTTCTGGGCGGAGATGGGATGCAGGCCCACCTGACGTCGCTGATTCATGCCCGTATGGATCTGGGCAAGGACATACATGGCATCGAACTGGGCATGCAAGCAATAACCCACGTGGCGCCAACCGACGAGGAAGCCCGGGAACAGATCGAATACGCCCGCTGGCAGAACCGGGCCGGAAGGGCGCTGGGCAGACTGGAGGTAACCAACGGAAGGGTGGACGTGAAGCCCTACGAAGGGGAGCCGGACGACGATCGCTTCATGGAACGTCTCTATTTCGGCAGTCCTGAAACGGTGATAGCGAAATTCAAAAGGGCTGCGGAACTGGGTGTAACCCACGTAAGTTGCTGGAGCATGTTCGGCGGCCTTGAGCACGAGAAAATCATGCGTTCCATCCGGCTGATGGGTGAGGAAGTGATTCCTGCCCTGAAAGACGTTCATCCCCCGGCCGGTCTGGAAGACGAACTAGCCAAAACTTCTAAGGTCACCCAAGAGGACTTGCAGTCCGCCCGCTCAGGACCCGCGCCGTCGGATGTCCCAACCTAAGCGGCCCTTGGCTTAAACATGCCCTACTTTGTCTTGGGGGTCGGGTTGTTCTCAGGCTTCTTCTCCGGCCTCCTTGGCCTGGGGGGCGGCCTAATCATGACTCCCATATTTCTCTATGGACCTGGCATGGCCGGCATCGCCGGTTTATCCGTTAAGGAAATCACCGGCCTGACCATGGTCCAAGGATTTGCCGGAGCCGTTTCCGGCCTAGCCCGGCACCGCAGCTACGGAATGGTTTCCTGGAGACTGGTCCGGTACGTGGGAATATCCGCGGGTGTCTCGGCCCTGGCTGGCGCCATCGTCTCAGCGTGGGTACCAGATGGGGCGATTCTGGCAATCTTCGCTGCGATGGCCCTCATCGCAGCAGCGTTGATTTTCCTCCCCGGATCCCGCTCATCCCAAGACGAGTCCGATCCAGGACCGTTCGATTTCAATGCTCCGGTGGCTCTGATGTTGGGCGGCTCAGTGGGTTTCTCCGGAGGCCTAGTTGGTCAGGCAGGTTCTTTTATCTTGATTCCCTCGATGCTATACATCCTGAAAGTTCCCACCCGTATCGCCATCGCCAGCAACCTGGGCATAATCTTGTTCTCCGCCGTGGGCGGAATCACCGGGAAACTGACAACCGCTCAAGTGCCGATAGAGCTAGCTCTCATCATGGTGGCCGGGTCGGTGCCATCTGCCCAAGTGGGGGCCATCATTAGCCGCCGCATGCAACCGCGGCTATTGCGCTACGCCCTCGCCTTGGTGGTAGGCGGGGCTGCCGTGCGCATCTGGTTCGATATATTGACCTAGCGGTGGAACCCGCCTAGCATTCCGACTATACTGGCGGGGAAGTCCAACCGAACCGAAAACGAAACTAACCGGAGATAACTGCGCCTGGCTTCAAGATTGGGTCGAGCGGAGTTATCTGGAGGTCAAGCTTGAAGGCATCATATTTTGGGTCGATGGGCTACTCGGAGAGGCATAAATTTCCTGCAGAATGGCCCGTGCCGCCCAGTTTCCTCGACACTGTGACATCCGTCCGGAGTTACCAAGACGGCCTTCGAGAATGTGAATTTGCCGAGGAACTGGGGTTCGACTGGATCAGCGTGTCGGAACACCATTACTCGGGCAACCGGACCACTCCCAACCCCGTCGTCATGGCCGCCGCCGTGGCCGAACGTTGCAAGAAAGCCAAGATTGCCCTCATGGGCCAGTTGCTGCCATTGATGAATCCCATCCGCGCCGCCGAAGAGATTGGCATGCTGGATAACATGACCAATGGCCGGGTGGTCATGGGGTTCATGCGCAGCACCATAAGCGAAGATCAAGCCTACGGGATTAACCCGGAGGAGGGCCGGGGTAGGCTGATGGAGAGCATGGACTTGATCCTAAAAGCCCTGACCGAACCCCAGCCCTTTTCCTGGGAAGGCCGTTATTACCAATACCGAACCGTTTCGGTCTGGCCACCTCCCGTTCAAAAGCCATTGCCTCCGGCAATCATATCCACCCGAAGCGAAGACACGGTGGCCTACGCCGCCAAAAACCGGCTGGGGCTGGGCCTCGCCTATGACCGGCCGGAGAGCGCAGCCAAGGTCACTAGACGGTACAACGACTGGTGCCGGGAAGCCAGCTGGCAGCCTGCGAAAGACGACATCATATTCCGGGGCGCCATATACTTGGCGGAGACGGATGCCCTAGCGCAAAAACGTATGGAAGAACTCACGGCCGGGGGGTTCCAGCGTGGCCTTGGACTGCCTTCCAGCATAAGCCAGGCGGTACAAGCGGCCCGTGCCAGAGGCGAGTCCAAACCCCACGTCGTCGGTGACGGTGGCCGTAACGCCACCAGGGACTCCCGGGGACTGATAACATTCATCGGCAGTCCCGACAGCGTGGTCAAACAACTGAAGGAATACCACGACCAGGCTGGCATCGGCATCGTGGACCTAGGTTTCCAACAGCCCGGCATCAGCCACCAAGAAGTCATGAAAGAGCTAGAACTGTTCGGACGCGAGGTCCTGCCCCAGATGAAGGAGTTCTGAGAGCTACATGACACTCGGATAAAACCCGTGGTTGGGTCTTTCGGGAAGCTCAGGACGAACGGATCAAACATCCACAACCGTTCGTGATGAGCCTGTCGAACCACTGCCCGCTGGGAGTCAGAAACCCTCGACCATAGCGATACTATCCGAAAACCAAAAGGGCCGCCTCGACAGAATCGAGGCGGCCCTTTTCTAGTTGGAATTCTGGAGGGGCAGGCTAGACCGGAGCTGTTGCCGCTTTGGCAATGTCAGCGTCCCAAGGCCCGGACATGCGGCCCTTCTCGGTACCGCCAATCATGTACTTGCTTGGGTCATTGCCCCATTCGCTGGCGGGCATCTCGTAAGAAATCTCGACACCGTTGCCGTCGGGGTCGTGGATGTAGATGCCGATGGCATGACCGTGGTCGGATACCCGTTCGATGTCTATATTCCTCTCTTTGATCCGGTTATAAATCTCCGCCAGATCATCCAAGCTTTCCATGTACCAGGCCATATGGTTCAGGCCAATCTGGCCCCTTTGGACGGCGGGAGCATCTTCCCCCACTTCCGTTAGAGCAATTTCATGGGAGTTCCCAAGGTCGGAACTCATGAAAGCGGATCGGCCGGGAAAGAACCCTTGGGTGTGCAGACCCAGAAGATCCTCATACCAATCTCGGGAACGCTCCGCATTACGCACGAATATGTTGACGTGTCCTAGCTGTCTCGGCCTGTAACCCATGAGCTTCCTCCTATTCTTATCGCAAGTTATGCGAGAGACACTACCACATCGCCGTCCAAAACCACAAGAAGGCGTTATTCAAGGATATGGTTATTGATCGTTATCTGCATTACCATACGTTGGACATTCGTCGATATTCGACGTTTCTAGTCCCCTGGCATGCTGGGGTAACGTTTCCAGGAGCGTAATAAGATCCTGCCAGGCAGCACACAAGGCCACTGTCGCAGATCTCGTTCGATTTATAGTTGAAAGAACCTAGTGCGTTAAGACGCGCCGCATATCCTCTTTCGATATTCCGACACCGTAGCTTCGCCTTAGTTTGGACATCTACCACCCTGCTAGGGATGGGGACCCAGATGGAAGCTCTGGTGATGGGATGGTATGTCCTTACCCTAACCGACAACGCTTTCCTAGTCGGGCTGACGTGGACCGCCCGGATGTCACTGAACATCTTTGCCTTGTTTGCCGGAGCGATAGCCGACCGCCTGCCCCGTAACCGCATCTTGGCCGCCGTAGAATTCATCATCGCAATTTTAGGCGTGGCCATGATTGTTCTGATATTGAGCGGTCATATCCAGGTCTGGCACATATTTGGCATAGCCATGGCGGCGGGGGTTGTTCGGGTGTTCCAGATGCCCACTGCCCAAGCGCTGGTCGCCGACACATTGCCTCAAGAGCGCATCGGCAACGGGGCGGCATTCAACTCAGTGGGCATGAACTTCGCTATGCTTCTGGGGCCGTTGATCGGCGGAATCTTGTTCAAGTCCTACGGTCCTGAAGGGGCCTACGCCATGATTACAGGGCTCTACTGTTTAAGCGGATTCTCCGCCCTTGCCATCAGGCTAGACGAGAAGCCTGCAACAGCAGGACGAGAGCCGGTGCTCCGTTCGATAATATCCGGCCTGAAGTACGCCAAGGGCGAGCAAATCATCTGGGGCACGCTGATGGTAGCAATCATCATCGAGTTCTTTGGATGGACCTTCCATACCAGCTTGATACCCAGTTTTGCCCGCGACGTACTGGGCACCGATTCCGCCAGCCTGGGTGTCTTGATGTTCGCCTTCGGATTCGGTGCGCTTGGCGCGTCTTTGGCCTGGGCGATGGTCCGGAATCTCCGACATGTCGGCAAGCTGATGATCGCCGCCGCGCTCCTTTGGCACATCAGCATACTGGCTATATCTACGACCGAATCTTTTTACGTATCGATGGCGATTCTGGCGTTTATCGGGATGGGGTTCGGGTCGATACAGGTCTTCACACTGACGGCATTGCTGCGGTCCGCCGACGCCAGTTATCGAGGCCGGGTGATAAGCCTGCGTTCCCTGGCCATCTATTCATTCGCCCTAGGAAGCATGTCTACCGGGTGGATAGCGATGGCGTGGGGACCGCCCATGGCCGCCAGGGTGATTGGCATCATGGGAATCATACTGATTCTGATTCTAGCGATGTTCACGCCGAAGTTGCGGCGGTTCTAGGACCAGAGATTTGGCGATGCGTGAGGAAATCGGGGTCCGGGAAACTCGGACGCCCCCACAATGTCATTCTGAGCGCAGCGAAGAATCCCAGCGTCGTGGACAGATGCTGCTCCTTCAGCGGAAGGAGCAGCATGACGGGGAATGTGGGTCCCTCGGCTAGCCCTTAACCTTGTCGTATATCTGCAGCCGGCCCCGCTGGCTATCCGTCACCAAGATGCGGTGCTTCTCGGGGTCGAAAGCAATCCCGGTGGGGAAAGAGAACCGGCCAATGGCTGCCTGGTCGGGCATATCGTGGAGCTGTTGTACCATCTCCGGGTTGGTCTCGATGATTCCCATCGCCGCCTTTGACGGCTCCCTGGCATCTCCCAACAAGCTGGTAATAAACGCGCCATCGGTTCCAAAAATCTGGATCCGGTCGTTTGCCCAATCGCACACGTACACATCGCCGTCCGGATCAACCGCCACATCCGACGGACGGTTGAGTTGACCGTCACCGGTCCCATAGCTCCCGAAAGTGGCTAGCGGTTGACCGTCCGGAGAGAACTTCTGGACTCGGTGGTTCTCATGGTCGGCCACGTACACATTACCGTGTTGGTCGACGGTGACGCCCCAAGGAGCGTTCAGTCCCCCCTTGCCCCATTGCCCTAGAAAATCGCCGTCTTTGGTGTACTTCTGAACACGGTTGTTGCGGCCGTCTACTATGTACAAGACCTCATCCGGTCCGAAAGCTATACCCGAAGGTCCTTCAAACTCCCCTTCGCCGCTACCTGCCTTACCCCATATCTTCAGGAAATTGCCCTCTTTGTCAAAGACAGAAACCCGGTTGAGCCATTCGTCGGTAACATAAGCGTTGCGCTGATTGTCTAGGGCAACAGCAACCGGCCAGGTAAACTCGCCAGCAGCTTCACCTTGACCACCAAACTGACCCACGAATTTCTCATCGTCAGGTACTGTGCCGATAATCACCTTGCTGAGCTTGCTGCCGCGCATCGTTCGCGTCCATGGCACGTTGGGATAGTAATCAGACCCCCGGTGGACCAGAAACACGTCGTCCCCTTCGCCTACCGCCACCGAAACGATGGACCTGCTGCGCCATGCCGGGGTTAGCTTCACTTCACGGTTGAAATTGAAAACTCTTCCGGCTACTTGTTGTGAAATCATTTTCCTTACCTTCAAGAACCTTAACGACGGAGATTATGGAGCCGTTTTCATCTGAGATATCCCTTCCCCCTTAATGGGGGTGATACCCCTCACTTCAATCCTCTCCCACAAGGGGAGAGGAGGCCGTGCCCTAGAGGAATCTCGGCTTTTCGAAAGTACCTTTGACGATGGGCTTGGCATCCAGTCCCAGCCAGTCTTCTAAGACCGTGGAATACAGGCCTCGGAAATCCAGGTTGGGGACCAGATCGCCATGTTGCAGGTCTTCAAACTTGATTGAAGGATACTCCCCGTATTGGCCACCCTTGACCGCATCGCCGATGGCGAAGGCGGCGCCGCCGGAGCCGTGGTCAGTGCCGGAGCCGTTGTCCTTGGCCCGCCGTCCGAACTCGGTGAACAGCAGCATGACCACATTGTCAGCGGCGTTGTGTTCCCGCAGGTCGGAGAAGAAGTCTACTATGCCCTCCGACACATCCTTCCACAGGGTCGCATGGGTGCCCAACTGGTTGGCATGAGTGTCGAATCCCGCTTGGTCGCAGTAGAAGATGCGAGTACCCAAACCGGCCAGATGCACCTTGGCGATACTCTTGAGCTTCTGAGATATGCTGGTTTCGGCGTACTCCACGCTGGATGCGTAATTCTGGTGGGCCACCTTCAGGATATCGGCGCCTGCCATGGCCTCCAGACCCGTCTGGCCCAGGTAGTCCATGACCATGTCGTTGCCAACGGCCGGCGCATACATGCGGGCGAACCGATCTAGTATCTTAGTCCTCTCTTCTTGAACGCCGATATCGGTTAGCAGACCGTAGGAGTCAAGGTTGTCCACGCAGGCGACCGGGACTCCCGGCGATACCAGGGCGCGGAAGAGGCTGTATCCAAAGCTGACAGTGGTGACGATGTTCTCTTTGTTGGGGTCCAGGTCCCGGGCCGCTTGGCCCAGCCAACCTTCCTCCCCGTTCTTGTCCGGCTCACAGGTGTGCCAGATGTCCATGGAGCGGAAATGGGACCGGATGGAATCTGGGTAGCCAACGCCGTGGACGATGGCCATCTTGCCCTGATCGTAAAGACCTTTTAGAGGCCCCATGCTGGGATGTAAGCCGATGTGGTCATCAAGGACCAACACGTCGTTCTCCGGAATGCTTACGTTCTGCCGATAATCCCTGTACAGCGGGTCGGTGTAGGGGACCAGCGTGTTCATGTAGTCGTTGCCACCTGACAATTGAAGAACAACTAGGACCGGGTCTTTCTTCGTGGATGTCATGGCATCCTCCATCAAGCCTAAAATTAGGAGTACTGGAATTCCCTTACCGAAGCTATCAATTTCAGCATCTCCCCCACTCTTGCGGTGGAGGCGTTGGCGGCCTGATTCGAGTTCCAGCTAAGGTCTCCCTTTTCACTGGCATGCTCTATAAGTTCTCGATGGGTGGCGGGCTTGACCTCTAACGGACCTGCCAAATCGAGGCAGGTGTTCACAAAGTCTTCCGGAGCCAAGTCGCCCTCGGCTTGGAGTTTGCCGATAATCGTCTGGATGCCGGGACGTTCGATGTCGCCCAGCACCCCGGCGGTGAAGTTGATTCGCTTCATCAGGGCGCCGCTGTTGACCCATTCAACACCCGTGTGCCAACCCTCCACGCTGGGCGGATTCAGCAGCTCTTGGCCCATGTAGCCCGACTGCCTGGCCAAGTTGCCGATCCCCGGCGCGGGAAACTCGGCTCCGCCGGCGAACCGGACGGCTCCAACCACGGCCTCGATGGGGCTCTTTATCTTCGCGAAACGAGCATTCTTAAAGAATTCCGAGTTGAACAGCACGCTCAATACGGGTTTGAGTTCATATCCAGAATCACCGAAAGCCTTAGCAAGTATCTCTATCGCTTCTGGGTCTTTGGGAGGGGTCACCGACCACGAAGGAACCTGAGGCTCGTCGGCGACGAAGAAGTTGTACAAGTGGCGCGCCACGAACCGGGCCGTAGCTGGTTGCTGGCAGATTATGCCAATAACATCTTCCCCGTCGAAATTTCCCGTGTGGCCCAGGAAGGTCTTTTCGCCGTCGTCGTGGTCCGACTCCAAGAATTCGAATACCCAATCGTAGCGGCCATAGGCCCGCGGCGGAGTCTTGGCGATGGTCCAACCGGTGAACGCGCGGGAGCATTCCCTAACGTCGTCCTCCGTATAGTTGCCGACCCCCATGCTGAATAGCTCCAGCAGTTCCCGTCCCCAGTTCTCGTTGACCGCTTCGGCATGATTCTCGTTGTTGTCCAGCCAGTAAATCATCGCCGGATCTTTCGCCAGAGCCACCAGGAAGTCCCGGTAGTTACCCATGGCATTTTCCCGGAACATGGTCAACTGGGCGTTCATAACGTTGTAGTGGTCGACCTTGGAGATACCGGTGGCGAAAATCTGGTGCCAGAAAAGCACCATTTTTTCCTCGAGCGGACGCTTGGTGGCAATCATGGTATGAAGCCAATTCGCTCCACCCATGCCGGGCAGCGTAACCGTCCTGATGAATTCCGGGTGGTAGCGGACAAACCGGTATTGGTCTATCGGCTCTTCCTTTGGATTCACCAACTCTTCTACCGTTGCCTCGTACCCCTTCGCCGCCCTAGCTTCCAACTCTTCGCGGCCTGCACCAAACCCGGCGCGCCGCATCAGGTGTGCCATCAAAGCGATATTCTGGTCGGCCATTGCATACCTCGTCATGAACGGATTTAGCCAATAACTAGAATAATTAATGCGTTTATACTGGCGGTAATTGTCAAGTCCGGGGCTGTAGATGTCAACGTGTCCCGTATCAAGCTAGCTCTTCGTCCCTGAACCTACTATGTCCAACTATATACAAAATCTCGAACTGTCCTTCCGAAGCCGCCAAATCATAGTAATATATAGGCGCTGTGACCCACCGGGCCATTTGCTCATGCGCCCATTCGGATCACCGGGTGGTCACTGCCAGATCGACTCAACGTTCCAGCCCGCGCTACGGCATGGGCTCAAACAAAATCGGAGGACGGATATATGACTATCAACGTGGCCACTGGAGTTGCGCGAATCCTCAAACAAGAAGGGATAAAGTGGGTCTCCACTTTCCCGGTCTGTCATGTTAATAACGCCCTTGGACAGGAAGGGGTTCCCATGGTGATGATGAGGGACGACCGGTACGCCGTCGCCCTGGCCGACGCCTATTCCCGAATCAATGCAGGCAATCCCATCGGGGTTTGCACCTTCCAAGGTGGAGTCAACGCGGCTGGGCTACAGGTCGCTTACGCCGGCATGGCCCAGGCCTTCGAGGACGGTTCCCCGGTGCTTTGCATCACCGACGGCGTGCCCATCGGGGCCACCGAGAACAGCCAGTTCGATGTCACGTCCAGTATGAAATCCGTCTCCAAATGGTACGGCTACGTGGACAAGCCGGAGCGGCTACCCGAGTTCATGCGCCGCGCCTTCACCATGCTGCGGTCCGGCAGTCCCGGCCCCGTGGTATTGGCCATTCCCGACCCCACCGGCCTCTACGACGAGACCGCCGACCCATATATCCCGGTCAAGGGATGGAAATCGGCCCCCAACCCTGAAGACGTTACCAAGGCCATCGAGCTTTTGCTGAACGCCAAAGACCCGCTGATCTATGCGGGTGAGGGCGTCATTTACGCAGGCGCTTCCGCCGAGTTGAAGTCCTTTGCGGAAATGGCCAACGCACCGGTAATCAGTACGTTGAAAGCCAAGGGAGCGTTCCCGGAGAACCACCCGCTGTTCGTCGGTGTCCGTGGAGACCAAGTCGATCACTACCTGGAAAAGAGCGACCTTATCCTGGCGATAGGGTCCAGTCTCTCGCCGGGCCGGTTCAGCCACGGGATCCCCAATGCGGTCAACAAGACAATCATACACTGCACCGTGGACGAGCTACACGTGAACAAATCCTACCCGACGGCTGCGGCGCTGATCGGCGACGCTCGTTTCTCATTGCAGGCGTTGGAAAAAGAGTTGTCGGACAAAACTTCGGGCAGCGGCAGGGCCCTCGGCAACGTGGCTGCGGAGATAAAGACAGCCCGGGATTCCGCGATGGCCCAATACCGGGAAGTTATGGCCTCCACCGACAAGCCCATCAATCCCTACAGGGTCTATGCGGGTTTGATGGAGGTACTGGACCCTAACAAGTCCTTCGTTACCCACGAATCCGGCAACACCAGGGACCAACTCAGCACGGTATACGAAACCTTGGTGCCGCGAGGGTTCCTGGGATGGGGCAACGTTTCGTCGCTGGGATTCAGCCTGGCCGCGACCATAGCAGCGAAGATTTCCTTCCCTGAGAAGCATTGCATCGCCGTGACCGGCGAGGCGGGCCTGGGCTACATGCTGGGCAACCTGGAAGTGGCGTTGCGCGAGAAGCTGGGCATCACCGTGGTGCACGTCAGCAACGGCGGTTTCGCGGGCTACGGCCCAGGATTCTGGGGCGACGGCCATGACCCATTCACTTACAAGGTAACTGGAAATGATGAGATTGACATGTCCAACGTCATAGGCGCGTTGGGTTACCACACCGAACGGGTCACCGAACCTTCGGAGGTGGGCCCGGCCCTGAAGAGGGCCTTGGCGGCCAACGACTCCGGCCAGCCTGCCTACATCGAGTTCATCTGCAGCCAATATCCGATCTACGGACGATGGGTCGGCAGATAAGTAGCCACGCTGCAACGGGCGTCCGGTTTGGACGCCCGTCTAACCACGATGCCAAGTATCTATTCTCGGAGGAACTGAATGACGTTAGAAAAATCAACTGCCTCTCGAAGAGATTTTCTCAAAGCGTCTGTGGGAGTCGGCGGCGCGCTGGGCATCCTTGCGTCTCCGATCGGGATGACCCAGGCGATAGACGCCGTCTCCGCGGATGTCAGCCGAGTTACCCAGACCTATACCCGGCTGCGGATCGCCGGCGTATCCGATCTGGCCGACGGCCAGCCCATCGACTTCCAATACCCATTGCAGGAGCACAACAATCTCCTGGTCAATCTGGGAACTTCCGCTCTTTTGGGGCGTCGGACCGGACAGTGACATCGTCGTCTTCAGCTATTCTTGCGCCCACATGGGCTGCCCCCTGAATGGCATGTATAAGTCCGAGCACAACGTACTCGGTCCCTGTACCTATCACTTCAGCCAGTTCGACTTAACCAAAAGCGGGATCCTATCCATCGGTCAGGCCACCCAAAGCCTGCCTCAAGTCCTACTGGAAGTTGAAGGTAGCGGCACATTTGCCACCGGGGTAACCGGCCT
>Ga0310123_10003269_pt1 | contig 12622 bp, 13 predicted proteins | sample CB6_AW_1057_MG_FD_203505 | JGI IMG/M metagenome (GOLD analysis project Ga0310123, IMG submission 203505) | Marine microbial communities from Western Arctic Ocean, Canada - CB6_AW_1057 | ecosystem: Environmental > Aquatic > Marine > Oceanic | place: Canada: Western Arctic Ocean | collected... | reverse complement strand
CTAGACGTTCAAATGAATCAATCGATTGCATTCGTCTATGGAGTTCGTCGTAAAACGCAACAATTTCACTAACTAAATGAGGACGCACCTTAAACGGAGGTTGTACTCCTGACTTAACGGCCTCACGACACGCTGTGCTTATAGCTACTTCTCGTTCAACTTCTGTGAGAGCGATCGGTTCAGGTATAAGCCGTGTTCGCATCCAGTCATACCAAGCCGTACGTGTCAACAACGCTGGTAGTGGTTTATTGCACCCCCCTGCTCTAAGTGTTCTACCCAACTCAACCGCTGCTGCATTTGTTGGGACCAACACAGCACAGGACGACACCTCAGAATCATCGCGCGCGCGCACCCTTTCCAAGATTACGCGCTGGAACATAAACAAATTTCTCACGCGAAAAAGGCGAGTCTGTCTCGAACTGATCACGGGACAATTGTGAACCATTTAAGGCTGTCAATTAACTAGAAATTTTACTGTCCGATGGTTGCGGAGATTCAATCACCGTCGACTAATAGATTTACAAATCGAACCATATTGTCTTCAGTGTGTATTCCCTGTGGAAAAACTGTGGATGTTGTGTTGAATCACCTATGAAATATTTTTTTTTCTGATCAATTCGCTGAGCACCTTCAACCTTAACCGCATGTGGATGGAGTCTTCGTGTTTTGCTTCGCTTGACCAATTGTCACACCGCAATAAAATTCCCCTGTCAGCCGTGCTAATCACGTTGGCATCAAAAACTTGTGAACGTCCATCACTTTGAAGAGACAATAAACGGCCGTTGCTACGCTATTGAAGTAACGCCGGCCCAGGGAAACCGGTGGCGGGCCTACCTCGTTCGTGCTTCCGGTGGCCCAACTGCTGTCATGCCCTTCTACGGCGGCACCCCGCAAGAAGCTGCAGCAAGTCTTGTTGCGTGGCTATCGTTGGCTCACCAGATCACCGTAGATTCTGTATAGTACGAACGTTCGGACCGGCTAAAACAGATGCGTCCCTTTTTGTACTTGCTGCTCGCAGCGTTTTTGTGCGTACTCGCACCGCCAGATATTGGCGAAGGAGCTCAGGATCGCCGACGCCCGATAGTTCGGCTAATCGCTACGGGCGGTACGATCGCAAATCACCCTGACGGCCGACTCACGGCATCTGAGCTCGTTGAACTTATCCCGTCCATCAACCGACACGTCGAGGTTGAGACTGAACAATTCGCCAACCTTCCAAGTAGTTCTGTCACTGTAGAACAGTGGCTGGCACTCGCGCAGCGCTTGAATGAACTTTTTCGAGAACGCCAGGACCTGACTGGCGTTGTAGTGACAAGTGGAACCGATACACTCGAGGAAACAGCCTACTTTCTCAACCTGACAGTCAAAACCAACCGCCCGATCGTGGTAGTGGGCGCTATGCGCATGCCAAATTCTCCTGGCTATGACGGTGCATCAAATCTACTCGATAGTTTTCGCGTAGCTTCATCACCGGCATCCATTGACCGAGGTGTTCTTGTTGTAATGAACAACCAAATCCACAGTGCTCGAGATGTCACAAAAAGCCACGCGCAACTTCTTAACGCTTTCAAATCCAGCCCACGTGGGATTCTTGGAACCGTAAACACGGATCGAGTGATTTACCACCGTCGACCCAACAAACTTCACACCCACCGGTCCGAATTCGACTCAGAGGGTATCGGAAGCCTCCCGATAGTCGACGTCGTAATGAGTTACCTCGGTGCATCTGGCGATCTGATTTTGTCAGCAAGGCAGAACGGAATTGAAGGCCTAGTCGTTGCTGGAACTGGTGCAGGCTCGACAACACCGGACCAACGCAATGCAATAAAGCAGCTCATTTCTGAAGGCGTACCTGTGGTCATCACCACCCGTACGGGAAGTGGACGCGTACCGGCCCGCCGACGTCAAAGAAACTCCACGCGTGCTCAATCTGAAAGACTCTACGACCTTAATCGCATCGCAGGCGAGGACTTGTCTCCGGTAAAGGCCCGTGTACTGTTAATGCTTGCCCTAACCCAAACAACCGAACCAACAGAAATACAACGGATGTTCACTAGTTACTAGTAACCGTAGCCACTGTTGAAAAAGGTTCGTCGGAAGTACTGTGGGCCAACGTGTGGTCGAATGGACACAACATCACAACGCAGCGGAAAACTTGCTAAGGGGTCAGGGGCAACACAGCCACAATGGATAGCCCCCACGGACTCGCGTCTTTAAGATAACGAAACGATCCGAAATCATCGCCTGCCTGTGGAATCCCTGTCGCTACGTAATCAAGAGACACCTCCAGCTCAACATCCCTAAGCCAATTTCCAGCCGGCAACCGATGGAACACCAACAGAGCCATATCAAGCTCCAAATTAAGCTTGTGCGTGTAGATACTTAATGCCTCGGGACGCGCACCAGGGCTAAACTTATCGACAATATCAAAGTGTAGCTCCAACCAACCTTTAGTCTGTTCAGGCGAAAAAATTCCCAGATTAAGCTCGAATTCGGCTTCAAGACCATTGTCACGTATGTAGCTACCCAACTGAGTCGACGTCCCACCGGTAAATAGCTGGCTCTCGGTCTCACCGAACGGTGCGAAAATAGTCTCCGCAGTAAAGCTAATGCGTGAAAGGGTAGTTGGAATTACGACTGCAAGAGTCGTTTCAAAAGCATTTTCCCTACCTTCACTAGCCGACATCGACTGACCGCCATCACCAATTTTCTCGATCCTTCCCGGAGAAAAGAGGTTCTCGATCGTTAACTGCGGCTCAAGCTTAACGGTAGGAGCACAAAAAAAGACGCACCGTTCCTCTGCCGCAACAGCCACTGGTAAAATCACCAGAGCGTAAACGGACGCGACCACCATGCTTCGTGACATTCGACACCACTTAGGTCGAGGCGCGCAGGGTATCATGCATTTCATGCCTTTCTCGCGCTGGGACAAATCAACTGGAGGAGATTACTACAAGTGTGTTGCTCTGATCGTTCCATTTCTACTTGCCGCATGTAGCACCAACACCACATCTCCTCCACCAGACACGATGCCGGGTTCGTTCGTCGGATCCGATCAATGCCAAAGTTGCCATCTCGATATATACACGCGCTGGGAACGCACACTGATGGCTAACGTATTACAGGATCCGCGTACCCATCCGGACGCGGTTCTTGGAGATTTCAACACACCCAATGAACTCGTTACGTTCAACCTTGACGACGTTGCTTTCACGTACGGCAGCAAATGGAAACAACGGTACTTCACACGACGTGGAAACGATTTTTTTGTGCTACCCGCGCAGTGGGATGTACAAAACCGCCAGTGGCGCCGTTATTTCCCAAGAGTGGGAGGCGACTGGTGGACCGAGCACTATCCCGAGGATCCTATGCAACGTCCCACCGGACCGCTCTGTGACGGCTGCCATTCAGTTGGCTACAACATTGATACCAAATCTGTGACCGAATGGAATGTTGGATGCGAAGCGTGCCATGGACCTGGCGGTACTCATCTACTTGAACCCATAAACGGTAACATCGTAAACCCCGAGAGGCTCGATACGGTTAGAGCAGATGACATCTGCATCCAGTGCCATTCGCAGGGACAACCAACAAACAACCCAATCAATGGCACCTATTACGATTGGCCAGTCAATTTTCAACCCGGCTCACTCCTAGCAAATGTCTGGGCACTTGACCCGGTACATCTCGGAGAAGAAACGTTTACGCATTGGCCAGAGGGTTCAGCGCACAAGAATCGAATGCAAGGCAATGATTGGATTCAAAGTCAAATGTATCTCAAGGGAGTTCGTTGCTACGCATGTCACGACGTGCACGGGACAGAGTACGAAGCCGATGTTAATGCACCTGGAAACGAGGTGTGCACTCAATGCCACACACCGCAGCTCCAACCGGGCCCCAAAGGTTCCCTTGAATTCCACACCCAACACGAAACCGACAGCGAGGGCAGTTCGTGCGTCGCCTGCCACATGCCAAACATTGCACGAACTGTCGGCGACGTCAGTGTCCGGAGCCACACTTTCCGCTTTGTCTCTCCCGCAGATACGCTACGCTACGGTGTCCCAAACGCCTGCAACAACTGCCATGCCGACAAGAGCCCCGAATGGGCAATTGATGTGATGAAAACTTGGCCACAGGTATCTCCGTGGCGGGTCGCACAATAACTCCATGGCAGTCGAAACGATTACATCTGGACTCCCCAACTACCACCCACTTCTCGTGCATTTTCCAATTGGGCTGCTCGTGTACGCGACGATCATGGATGTCATACAGGTCGTTCTCCGTCAACCAACTAGGCTGAAGAACACCACGCCGCTCTATCTTGTCGGTACAGTGCTACTTGTATTTACCTATTTTTCTGGCCGTTACGCCGTCGCAAGTGTACAGACGACAGGCATGGCTCACGTCACAATCAACGACCACTGGAGCCTGGCGACAGGCTGTCTCATTTATTTCGCCGCAACCAGTCTGGCTCGAATCCTTCTGTGGTCATCGTGGTACAAAAAACAACCATCTGCCATGTATGTATTTGCTGTTACTAGTTTGGTCGGTTTGGTCCTACTCGTAACAACTGCCGACCTCGGTGGTAGGCTAGTTTACCGCTACGGCGTTGGCGTCGCGACTGTATCCGCCTCACCATAAACACGCTTCGTCCAACATTGTCGAGATGCGCTTTTCCCACTTTTGGTTCATGAGCCGCTTGTCTGTCGCTATGGCTCTTCTGGTGCCGTTCTTTGCCGTAACAGCGCAAGAACTTCCGAAGACCACGGACCCACAAACAAACCAACAACGGCTTCGTGTCACGTTGGAACATCGAAGCCGCGCCGAACACCTTACTAATGATTTTAGAATTGGCGAAAAAAGTGCCACGCGAGCACTTGTAGAGAGAACCAGACTCCGGATTAGGTTTGGCAAAAATACAGACTCAGCCCGGGTTCTTGTAGAAATGCAGGATTCCCGGGGATTGCTGCAGGATAAACCATTTTTTTACGAAGACAACCACACCAACACATTTGATTTCTTGCAATTGAAAGCGGACTTCTTGCTGGATAAATTAGTTCAAGATAAACCAGTAGAACTTTACGTCGGACGTTTCACAATAGACCTTGGGAACAGAAGGCTGGTGGCCAGAAACAACATGCGAAACACCACTAACGCCTTTGATGGTATCTATCTAAACATCGGATCTGATAGTTCAAACCAACTGGACGTTTTTGTCACGCGTCCGGTACTCATCAACCCAGCTTCGTTGGACAGTAGCGCACGTAATGGTTATTTCTGGGGAAGCTACTATCAGGAACAGCTGAACCCAAACGCGAACATTGATTTTTATTATTTGGGTCTCCATGATGACGGCCGCTTGGGCTACGAGGCTACGTATACAACCTTAGGAACGCGCCTCAACAAAAGTGCCATGCGTGGCCAATTTGACTACGAGCTCGAATCGGCGTGGCAGTTCGGAAGCACAAATAATCTGTCTCATTTCGCACATTTTCAACATGGGAGTTTCGGTTATACAGCTCCCCTCAGATGGGAACCGAACCTTTCTGTAAATTACGACTACGCAAGCGGTGATAGTGAGCCACGGGATAAACGTTTTGGTACATTCGATACGTTGTTTGGTGCACGAAGCTTCGAACTCAACCCAACGGGCATCTATGGACCATTTCTGAGGAGCAACCTGCACACGCCAGGGCTCAATCTTCAACTACGACCCAAACCGAAACTTCAGATCGCAGTGTCCTATCGGCTGTTCTGGCTCGCACAGCCAACGGACCATTGGGTTGATTCAGGGCTACACGATCCGACCGGCAATTCTGGTAGCTTCCTCGGGCAACAGATTGAAGCCCGATTTCGTATGGATGTACAGCATTATGTTCAGGTTGAATTCGGATACGCTCACCTCTTTAAAGGTGACTACCTAGTACGCGTACCGATGAGCCCGACGACCCCCAACTCAAACTTTGTTTACGCCGCAGTGAATTTCAAAACGCCACTTTGAACGAGAGAACCTGACCGCAACGCGAATTCAACTACGGTAAAGGGTGGTGGACCAGACGGGGGTCGAACCCGTGACCTCGTGAATGCCATTCACGCGCGCTCCCAACTGCGCCACTGGCCCTCCGAACTACTTTATTGTACGACCGTGCGGCTCAAGGAATCAACGCTCTCGATTTTCCCGTGGAAAAGGTCGACCGGTTAGACGCTCATAGTCAGACGGTGTATCAATATCGACAAAAGCGCCATCATCATCTATTGGCACATTGACAACCGCCCGTTCGTAGGCTCGTACTACTGGCTTTGCCCCTTCACTGATCGATGCCTGACGTAGTTCTGTAAAAAGTCCACGATCAAAAATTACCGGGTGCCCATGTTCAGTATTGTTCCGTCTTGTTGGTCTGACGATAGGAGCGCGCGTCGATTTATATGTTTCAAGTAGCTTTCGAACCGTCTCAACCGTTACAAGTGGCACATCAACAAGTGTAACCAACGCTGCATCAACACCAACCTGTTCAAGCGTTTCAAGGCCAGCCAACAACGAAGAGAGTTGCCCCCTCGCAGGATCAGGATTAACAACTACCCGTGGCATCTTTTCCGCACCTTTTAGCGTTAAATAAATGTCATCTGGCCTAACATCTCCAACTACGACGACAACTTCATCCACGCCTGCAGTAGCCAGTACACGCACAATCCTACTGAGAAAGGTCTGGTTTTGATCGATCGGTAGAAGTGCTTTGGGGCGACCCATCCGAGAAGAACGACCGCCAGCGAGAATGATGCCAGGTATTGTCACACTGTAATGCTACAATTTGAGCGATGGTTGAGTTTAACGTTCAGATCCGCTGCCAGCGTTGTGGCGCACAAATGGAGTTGCGTGACCCCGCCCAAGACCAGCCCTGGCCCCCAAACCAGTTCTGGAAATGCCCGACGTGTGGACGTAATTTTTGGACCACGTATCCCCCACCGAAAAAACCAAAGCCAACGGAAACCGCGAAGCCAACGGGTACCGTGACTGCTCCCAAAGCTGAATCTGCGTGACACGCGCCTCGTTCTGCAACTTTAATAGATCGTGAAAACCGTCCTAAACTCCTGAAACAAACGGAGTTTTGGATTTCTTCGTGGCAAGTAATCGCTTGACTTATAACCGTGACCTCAATAGACTGCGAGCTTCCGGTCGAGGCGCTTCGTTCGATTAATGCCCTTAAAAGTGGGGTCATCTTCTGCGTGTGACCGACTAGGGAGGGCGGCGTGTTCTGTCGATCGTGACGAGACCGCGCGCCTGCGGAGGTACGGTATGCCGAACGGCACCATTGCACGTTTACTGATTGATAAGGGGTTCGGTTTCATCCGAGACGAAGCTGGAGTCGAACACTTCTTCCATCGTAGCTCGGTTCGGAGCGCAGTGTTTGAACTGCTTCGGGAAGGCCAGCGGGTCGAGTTTACGGAGGAACAGTCGGACAAGGGCCCGAGAGCTGGCGAGGTCCGCTTGCTCGAAGATTAGTCGCGGATTGGACCGACGGTCTGCCCTTGAGATATTTCTGGTCGACTCGTAAGTTCGACGTTTAGTCCTGGTATAAGGCGGGGGGTTTATGGTGGTTCAACTCTGAACCTGCTCGCTCAGTGGTTGCGCACCGGCTCTCCTATAGTGGGCTCAAAGGTCTTAAGTTTGCTGTTTGGAAGCGAACGGGGCCCGGTGGCCCTCCCGGTCTTCAAAACCGGTCGCTCCCCGCTAGCGCGGGGGGGCTGGGTTCGACTCCCAGGCGCTTCCGCCATTTCGACCTACGGCAGACCTAGTTAATAAATTTTCCACATTCAAGACAGATCTGTTTCTAGAAACGAGCCCGTCGTCACGCCATCAACGCAAGACAAAAATCTTGAACAATCGGATAGATCCGGCACTACCGCGCCAGCTCCCGCGTCACGAAGCACTTGTTCACTAAAGGACCCTGTCGCAACACCGATAGAAGATGCACCAACAACTTGCGCGCATCGCACATCTAGCGGCGTATCCCCGATTACCACAACATCGCTGGGAAGCATCACAGAGACGCCTAATTCACGTGCACGATCAACGGCAATCGGCACGAGACCATCACGCCCTTCAGCATCATCACCGTATGAGCCACACAAAAAGTAGTGCCAAAGACCAAAGTGTCTTAACTTTATCTCCGCGGCACGCGAAAAATTTCCAGTCAGCAAAGCAATCACCAGATTCGAACGGACCTGAATCTCCTCCAACAGATTCTTAACTCCTGGCATCAGCCCTTTCTTCGGTCCTGGTTCGACAATTTCTTCTTCAAGATAGCCAAAATAGCGACGGAAAAAATCGTCTTTAGACTCTTGGTTCGTTTCGAACTTAGCTCGTTCAAGTGCGTGGTCAAATATGAGGGAGTCCGTACGGCCGGCGACCGGAATATCAGCAAAAGCATCACCAACACCGAACAACTCAGAAAACGCACGGTTCAGTGCTCGTTTCCCGGCGCCCCCCGAAAGGAGTAGGGTTCCGTCTATGTCAAAAAGTAATAGGCGACTACCCTCTTGACCGCTAGATAACTTTTCCACTATCAGTCGCTCTTACTTTGGGCAAGTAACTCATTAACTTTATTGACCGTCTCAGAAGCAAGTAGTAGCGCGACCAGTTCAACCCTAAACGCGAAAATGTTTGCACCAATCGTAGCAACAGCAGCAACTGAGTGCACACCCATTGGCAGTACGTTCGTGTCGACGGCGCCGCCGAGAATAGCTGTTAGCATCGTGACTCCCATGGCCATGGTTCCAAAAGAAAAAACTGGACGTCGAGCCCTGGCAACTTCACGATAGATCTCATCCGGAAGCCCCCCATCTGTAACCGCCTCGCGAATAGCCTTCCCTTTCCCGATGAGATAAAACATCGTCATCGAATGAGCGAGTAGCGTGATTAGGGTTGAAAATATAGCCAGCGTCACGTGGGGTCCAATATCAGCGGGAGCAGCGACCATAAAGCCGGTCACTACACTGTAGGCTAAGCCGGTAACACCGAGGAGCGTCGCGGTTATGAGGGCAGCATTCATTGTTCTCTAAGGGATGACCCTATGCCCTTATATGCCGCAGTACGAGCCAAAAGAACCCGCTCTAGTAGCGAGGTGAACCGGTCGCGCGGAAGTCCTATCTTTCCCAAACGCCTCGCCCTATGGTTCCGGTTGGAGTGGAAATCTGAACCCCCACAAACATCCAAACCGTGCCGCTCAGCGAGACGCAGGTAATGCACTTCATCACCTAGGTCGTGATCATTGTGATACACCTCAATCGCACCGAGACCAGCCTCTACAAGTTCAGGCACCAAGTCATCTTTACGTAGGAGTCCTGGATGCGCCAGTGCCGCCAGACCGCCAGCGCGCGACACTAGACGTACAACGTCGACCGGAACTACACCAGTGCGTGGCACATACGCCTCACCGTCATCCCCTAGCCAGCGGTCAAACGCCTCTCCCACCGTCGAGACATGGCCCGCGTCAACCAAGGCTTGAGCCAACATCGGACGACCGATTGACTTATCAGACTCCTCAGCAACAGCTATCGTGTCCTCAACATCGATAGGTATCCCGAGCGAAGACAGCCTGTCTGAAATTTCTCGTGCCCGCCTTAGTCGGTCCGCGCGTTGGCTTTCCAAAAAATCACCAAGACCAGGCGGATTTGGTTCAAGAAAATACCCCAGTATGTGAACATCGCGCCTGTTTTCAACTGCCGTGATTTCAATGCCCGGTAAAAATGCCATTCCATATTCTGCTGCGGCTTGTGCAGCTTCAACAACACCAGCCATCGTATCGTGATCGGTAACGCTAAACGTCCTGATCCCGGCAGCATATACCTGGCCAACAAGCTCCGTTGGATCCAGTTCGCCATCGGATGCCGTTGTATGCATGTGGAGATCGATCACAAGTGTGCCACCTGAATCCGAAAACAAAACCGCTAATTGCTTACGCGAGCTGACCGTTTGGTCTTGCTCTTTGACGGCTTGGATTGTCTCGTCAAGTACTCGCGATATTCACGAATTAATAGCTCAAGGTGCACGCGTTCCTCATCAGCAAACTCGAGAAAAACACGTTTGCCTTCAGAATCCTCAAAACGCTCACCATATCGTTTGAAAAAGCGATGTGAACCTCGCTCACACCGAATACCAATTTTGAAGGCCTCTGCCGCGTCGATGCCTCGTTTTAATTCGTCTGAGCCAGAAGCAAAAATACCGTTCGCTGCACCCTTAAAGAAAAGAAACGTCGGTTGAGACTCAAGCTCTGGGTCTAAGGCCAACAAGTCTGAGTAACGTGACTCAAGGGTTGCAAGATGCTCCCTTTCCTCATCACCGAGCTTCTTAAACACGCGCTTACCACGAGGATCCTTTGTCAGCTTGGCGGCGCGCGTGTAAAAATCCAACCCACTTCGTTCGGTGGCAATCGCAATCCGCAAGGCGTCACGTGCAAACAGTAATTCGGTCGTGGCTGTCCTTTCTGGGCGCCGACGACCTGCCTGACACTCATCGCACGTCCCGTATATTTGGAGCACACTCTGCTTGGCTAAAAACCCACGTGCCTCAGCAATCTCCTCGACAAGAGCTTCAATATCAGAAGAGAGAAATTCTGACGATTGGTTACAAGTTTTACAGATGAGATGGAAGTGTCTCGGGTGACGGTATGAATGTTCGAATCTGAATCGCCCCTCACCGAAATCGACCTTACGAGCAATTCCGGCTTCGACCATCCATTGCAGCGTTCGATAAACCGTCGCCCTACTAATCTGGTGATCGTCACGATGCAGGATGGCAACGAGGTCATCAGCGCTTAGATGTCCCTCTTGACGAAGAAAAACATCAATAATCAGATCACGCTTACTGGACCGCTTACCACCTTCTGGACGGAGGCGCTCTAGATATGCGGACTGTGGTTCCATTATTTAAATTAAGCTGAACCCGTAGCTATCCGCCAAACGGTACACCCTTAATCCTCGATTGGTGCTTTCAACACACTGGCTCGGCTGTCCGGATCAGACCCCAAACGAGGAGCCACAACCACAAGTCGATTTGGCATTCGGATTATTAATCGTGAAACCACCACCTGAGAGGTTGTCAATAAAATCAACCTGGGCACCGTTGAGATAGCGAATACTAATAGGGTCTACAAATAGCCTGACGCCATTCGAGCTGAAAATCTTGTCAGCTCCGGTGTCACCAGGACCATCTTCAATCATCAGCCCGTACTGGAACCCGGAACATCCGCCACCCTGCACAAACACCCGTAAACCAGCCTCTATCCTTTGCTCCTCAGCTAGTAGAGCACTAATTTTCCCAGCCGCTGCTTCGGTCACGGTTACCGGACCACTGCTCACACTTATCGTTTCTGGCACGTGAAAGCCTCCCTTACATAACAAGTATAGCGATGGATTCCAATTTGCTTCAAGAATGCCGGGGTTAAATTTCAGCCAAAAACGCCACGAGGACATTTTCTTCGATTTTCCCAGCCAAACTTCCCACAAACCTGATACTCAGGCGATACTGACCACCTGATGCCACCATCCGACGACTACATATTGAACTGTGCCGACCAGCAATGGCATCGTCTAGTTGAAAAACAGCCTGACCTTGCGGCAGCCACCGATTTACAACGTATCATCCTAACCAGGACTCTCGAACTATCCAACGAAGCTCCAGAGATGTTGAAAGGTTCGGTGACAGCACCTCCAGGGCTCCTAGACCGTTTAGCCAGCCGCGAAGCGCCGGTGTTAAATCTGGCCGTAGAATTTGAAATCGATCGTGTAGTGCCACACCTACTCGGATTTTGTAACGACTTCGCCGCTGGAGGTGCCGGAGAACCCGCGCGTAATGTTCATAACGCGCTCAGACAAGGTGATATCGAGGCGGGTTCCCTTCTTCATGGCTCCCTACTTCGCCAACAGGCATCGATCCGGACGCGCGCAAACCATTTGGGAATCTCTCCCGATCTCGTCTGGTTGTTCGCTGAACTGTCGGTCGCACCTCTTGCTAACCACCTCCAGCACAGCGCCCTGGTTTCACCGCTGACATCTTCACCGGCAGCAATCCATGCTGCCAAAAACTGGCCTCTCGGTCACTGTGCCGCATGTGGGTCGTGGCCCGCGTTTGCGGAAACTCATTCGCAAGAAAGGCACCTCAGATGTTCCTTCTGCGGAGCTGACTGGACCCCAGCGACGAATCGTTGCGTCTATTGCAACAAAAATGGAGAAGCATTTCTAAGAGCCGCTGACCCCAAACAACCATGTCATCAACTTGAGTTCTGCCGAGCATGCGGTGGCTACCTCAAGCACGCAGAGGTCACGCGTGCTACTCCATTTGCTCTATTGCCGGTGCTCGATCTCGAGATGACCTACCTTGACATTCACGCCGTGGAACAAGGCTACGGCCGCCCCTCCATGCCTGAGCGTCTAGCATCCGCAAGTCTCTGCCCACCGGAAGCCTAACTTCAATAAATGTACGCTGCATTAACAATCGCGGGAAGCGACTCGAGTGGCGGCGCTGGTATTCAAGCCGACTTGCGAACGTTCACGACCCTCAATGTTCATGGTTTTAGTGCAGTCACTGCAGTCACGGCGCAAGGAAAAAACGGCGTAACAGCCG
>Ga0310123_10003267_pt1 | contig 12625 bp, 11 predicted proteins | sample CB6_AW_1057_MG_FD_203505 | JGI IMG/M metagenome (GOLD analysis project Ga0310123, IMG submission 203505) | Marine microbial communities from Western Arctic Ocean, Canada - CB6_AW_1057 | ecosystem: Environmental > Aquatic > Marine > Oceanic | place: Canada: Western Arctic Ocean | collected... | reverse complement strand
ATCAGGAGAACGCGGAGGCATTCTTTTCCTTGTAGTCGCCAGAACCGTTGGCGCGGTGATTGTCCTCCTCGTGCATATCCGCTCCGCCAGATCCCGGCGGGTCATCGATGTATTGAGTCTTGAAAGAGTGATGCGGGCGAAGTGGGTTGCGCTGCGAATCGATATACGGGTAGCCTCAATAAAGTTGGCACCGGACCGTGGTGCCGCAGGCAACAACCATCCGAGACCAGTCAAACGGAGACTTCAAATGACTCATCGAACTGCGATCGTGAGAGGAATCTCGACTGCGATCGTGATCGTCGTGCTTGGTTCAGTAGCCCTTGCCGGTCAAGACCGGTCGGCTGTTTCGCTCACCGGTGCAGCACCTGGCGCCGATGAGATTCGCATGCCGTGGGGCGACCCCGATCTCCAGGGGATCTGGACGACTCAGACCCTGACGCCACTAGAGAGACCCTCGGAGTTTGCCGGGAAAGAATTTCTCACGCCAGAGGAGGCAGCTGCCTACGAAACGGAACGAAGTCTCGATCGCAATCAAGATCGCCGTGACGGAGGGGCTGAAGCAGACGTCGCCCGCGCCTACAACGATTTCTGGTGGGATCGAGGAACAAGAATGGTGGATGACGGCCGCACGTCGCTGATCATCGAACCCTCGGATGGAAGGATTCCGTATAACCCGGAGACACGGGCGCGAGCCGCGGGACAGCGCACCTACCGGGTGAGCGGACCTTTTAACTCGTTTCTTGACGTCGATACTGGTGAACGCTGTCTCACGGACGGTTTACCAATTGTCCCAGGGGCTTACAACAACAACTTTCAGATCTTGCAGACGCCAGACTCCGTCGCGATTCTTCATGAGATGTTCCGTGACCGGCGTATCATCCCGCTGGGTGGGCGTTCACCCTCGAACATTCCACAGTGGTTAGGGGATGCTCGAGGCCACTGGGAGGGTGAGACACTGGTCGTCGAAACGACCAAATTTGACGACAAGACGGCCTTCAGGTGGGCTGCATCCTGGAGAATGCCGACGAAGACGATGCGCATTGTCGAGCGTTTTACCCGGGTGTCGGCCGACACCATCGACTACGAATTCACCATCGAGGACCCCAGTAAGTTTACGAGCAACTGGACCGCATCCGTTCCGATGACGACTGATTATCTCGGACGTGGCGTCACTGGGGGGCAGCTGTACGAATACGCCTGTCATGAGGGAAATTACAGTCTTGTTAACGTCCTGGTTGGTGCGCGCACTACAGAGAAGTGAGGTGGCGCTGGCAGGCCGCTGTCTTCCGTGAGGGTGTTCTTGACCATTGATCCCAACCTGTTGGGCCAGTAGCATTGTCTTTGAGGGGTGGTTCAGGCGTCGCCTGCTGACTGCCCGCAAACCATAATTGTGCCGCGGCGTTGGTGGTCACGACGACGTAGACTGATCTGTCCTACCGCATAGCTCCGCTGGCACCACCGGTCTTGAAGAGGGATCTATTACATGTCTAACTTGCTCAAAAACTGGATGATGGCGATCGCGGCGACCGCCCTGATCGCCCTCATTTCGGTCGCCGTGAAACCTGTATCTGGGCAGTCTCCGTCCGCGCAGGTCGCGCGGACAACGGATGGCAAACCTGACTTCAGCGGCATCTGGCAGGCGAATAACACCGCCAACTGGGACCTGCAGACGCATCTGGCGCGTCCGATGGTAGCCCAACCTGGCGTGTATGCCGATGTCCCCGTGCTCGCCGCCCCTGTCGTCGCGCTGGGGACGCTGGGCTGGGTCCCTCCAGGGCTAGGGGTCGTGCAGGATGGCGAGATTCCGTACCAACCTTGGGCGGCGGAGCGAAAGGCCGAAAACGCCGTGAACTGGCTGGACCGGGACCCGGAGCTAAAGTGCTTTATGCCGGGCGTGCCCCGAGCCATGTATCTGCCCTACCCGTTTCAAGTGATTCACAGCAATGACAGGATCATGATGAACTTCGAGTTTGCTGGTGCCCAGCGTTTCATTCACCTGGAGGAGGTCGAAGGGTATCCCGGTGACGCGTTCATGGGGCATTCTGAGGGCCGCTGGGAGGGGGACACGCTCGTCGTCAACGTGAACAGTTTTACGCCGAATACGTGGCTCGATCGGTCTGGTAATTTTCACAGCGACGCACTGGAGGTCACGGAGCGGTATACGCCCATCAGCCGCGATGTCATCCAATACGAAGCGACCATCGAGGACTCGAAAGTGTTCACGCGGCCATGGATGATCAGCATGCCGCTCTATCGCCGCATGGAAGACAATGCTCGACTGTTAGAGTTTAGGTGCTCAGAGATGGTCGAAGAGACGATGTTCGGCCATCTTCGCAAGGAACCGCTGGTCGAGCGCTGGCAGGGTGAGACGATGATAGTTGACATCACCCGCATCGTTCCGGAGGAGGACGTGCTCTACAGACGCCACTTTTCTGGCAATCCGCCCCGATAACGGGTTTAGAAGGTAGTGTGCAGGAGGATATCCAATGAAGAACAAGCGATTTTTCATAAGCGGTGCATGTGTAGGCATCGGTATGCTGTTGGCGTTCGCCCAGGAACCAGCCCACGCCCATCATGCCTTTTCGGCAGAATTTGACGCCGCCCAGCCGGTAACGTTCGAGGGGACCGTCACGCGTATGGAGTGGATCAATCCGCACTGCTGGATCCATATCGAAGTCGAGGCAGAGGACGGCACGATGGAGGAGTGGGCGATTGAAACAGGTACTCCGAATGTGTTGTTCAGACGTGGGCTGACCAAGGACGCGCTCCTGCCGGGAACTGCCGTCATCGTCGATGGCTACAAGGCGAAGGACGGCTCGCGGCGAGCCAACGGACGGGACGTCACCTTTACCGACGGAACCACGGCATTTGTGGGTTCGTCTGGCACCGGCGCGCCCTACGAAGCACCCTAGCGCTGAGGGAAGAGAGCATGAGGCATCAATATTTGGCGTTGTTGGGCACGGTCGCCCTGGTGGTGATGGTCGTGTCGGTGCCGGTCTCGTCTCAAGAGGTGGCTCGGACGCCCTGGGGTGAGCCGAACCTACAGGGCATCTGGAACAATCCAGTCGTGGTGCCATTGGAACGGGCTGAAGAGTTCGGCGTGCGGGGAGAGCTGACGGCCGAGGAGATCGCTGAAATCGAGCAGGAGCTCCTCGACATCGCTCAAGGTGCAGGTCGTGATAGTCAAGAGGGAAGAGGCACCGAAGTGGACGTTGCGCGTGCCTACAACGAGCACTGGTTCGGCGATCCATCGATGACCCGAGGGACGCGCACGTCGATGGTTGTGGATCCACCGAATGGTAGGATTCCCCCCTTGACGCCTGAGGCCGAGGCAGATATCGCGATCAAGCGGGAGTATCGAGCGGCGCTTCTGCAGGGCACCACGCGGGGGCGGCCGGGACCACCTTCGCTTCGGAGGTCAGAGCCATCTCCCGATTACAACCTGGATCGGTTAAACCGTTCTGACGGCCCTGAAGACCGGAGTGGTTCTGAGCGCTGTTTCGGTAACAGCTTGCCGATCCTGCTCCAGTCCGGGACCTTCGGGGGCGTGATGCGAGTCGTGCAGTCTCCTGGTGTCGTGGGGATCTACTATGACATCGGCCAGGGGCAAGGGTTCAGCCGGAGCATCCCGATCACCAACCGGTTGGCCCTCCCGGATCATATTCGCCTCCGCCACGGCGACCCTCGCGGCCACTGGGAAGGCGACACCCTCGTCGTCGAGGTCACCAACTTCACAAACAAGACAAACTATCGGGGGTCCCGCGGGAACCTACATCTCATCGAGCGCTACCGGCGGCTTGATGACTCCACGCTGTCGGTCGAAATCGTGGTCGAGGATCCCACGACGTGGACCGCGCCTTGGACCGCCGTGCAAGAGCTGGCGTTGAACAGCGACCAGGCGAATCAAGTGTACGAGGGTGGGTGTCACGAGGGCAATTACGGCATGACCGGGATGCTCGCGAACACTCGAGCCTCGGAGAAGGCTTTTGCTGAAGGTCGCGGTCCAGACCCGGCCACCCAGGACAACGCCACCGGCGGCGGAGGGCGGCGATTCAGAACGCGATAGAGGCGAATAGATACGTCAGTATTCGATGACTTCGCCCGGGAGGGGCGGGGTAAGCGGCGGCGGACGACGGTGCGTCGTCGCTTGCTCATAGTCATAGGCGTATCCGACTAGCTTGCCTTCGTCATACGGCCGTCCCAAGAAGGAGATGGTCATGGGCAGGCCCTGCATGCCGAACCCCATCGGTACTACGATCCCCGGAAACCCGACAGAGCTATACCCCGCCAGTGTGGATGGGCTTTGGACGTCGGACGGCACGAACGTCGGGTCATCGATGGTTCCATTTGGATTGCTGATCGGCGGGGCAAAACTGGTGTGGTAGGGAAACACCAAGGCATCGAGATTGTGGGTCTCGAACAGCTCGAGTTTCAGCTGGGTATTCTGGGGTAGCACAGTCTCGATCAAGTTGACGTAGTCGGGATGGTCGGTCGAAGTGACGCTGGCTCGGGTCAGCAGATCCACGACCGAGTCCTCAACGGGGAAGGCTGATGCGGCCACCTCCGTGTCGTAGAGCTCGAGAAATTCCTCCACCGTCTTCGGCACCTCCGGTCCAAAGGTTGCCAGATAGCCTTCCCAGTCCGTCTTGAAGCGGTAGTCGGCGATTCTCCTGACATTTGTGACGAACGACGCGTCGAAGGTCACGGGGTCGACAATCTCAGCACCCAGCTCTCTCATCGTTTGGATCGCGGCCTCGGCGAGGGCGTCGATTTCGGGGTCGCCGCCAAAGTAGTCGCGGGCCACACCAAGTCGGGCGCCCTGGAGCGCACCGCGTAACAAGAACTGCGAATAGTCGAACTGCCCGGCCTGAGGACCCACCGGATGATCGGCGTAGACGACCGCACTGAGGTTGTTCGGGTCGGCAGGGTCAGGACCGGCGATGGCGGTGAGCAAGATCGCTAGGTCGCTGACCGTCCGCGCCATCGGCCCAGCGGTGTCGAAGTTAAGATTCTTTGGTGCGATACCATCGCGGCTGATCAGCCCCGTGGTGGGTCTCAGACCGACGATGCCGTTGAATGATGCCGGTTGCCGGACCGACGTGCTGGTATCAGTGCCCACCCCGAGGACCACGAGATTGGCCGCCACCGCTACACCCGAGCCGCTACTCGAGCCACCAGCGCGGCGACTGGCGTGATATGGATTGACAACCTGTCCATCGACCGAGGCGTAGCTGTTTCCTCCCGCGAATTCTCCTAACGCCGCCTTGCCCAGAATCACCGCCCCGGCCTCTCGTAGCGCTCTGGTGATATACGCGTCATCAGGAGGCAGTGCGTCTCTCAAGATAGCTGAGCCGTTGGTTGTCGGCATGTCGTCGGTGTCGATGTTGTCCTTGAGCACGACGGGGATACAGTGCAACGCGCTCCGCGGTCCGGAGGACGCCCGCTCTTCGTCCAGCGCCTGTGCCCTGTCTATGGCGCGCGAGTTGACGGTGATGATGCTGTTCAGCCGGGGACCGTCATCCTCATAGGCGGCAATGCGGTCGAGATACAGCTGCACGAGCGCCTGACATGACACCGCACCGGCATCGAACGCGGCCTGGATGTCAGCGATCGTCGCCTCTTCCAATGTGAACACCGCAGTCGGTGCTTCGGTGGGCAGCGGCGCGCACGCGATCGAGGTGACCAGCAGTGAGAGAAGTAAACAGATCAGCACCACGCCGGCGGTTCGTCTTGTGGGAGCGTACATGGAGCGACCTTTCCGGGAAGTGGCGTGTGTCATGCGCCCGAGAAACAATCTGACACTGGAGTGTAACGCAGAACAGGAGCCGTGGTCGTAACCTTCTGAGCGGACGATATTAATGTCGCGCAGTTGCGGGCGTCTACTCGGAGGCGCGTGCTCCGGCGAGGAGATTCGTCATGCCGTAATTCCACTCGTGACATGCGTACTCGTACAGCAGGGCGTCGCTCCGCTTCATCGGAAGCGACGATGTTCCGAGAATCATAAGCATGGTTTGAGTGTCAATGATCGAACCGGGGTAGCCAGGATCCAGCCACCTGGAACGTGGTTCCGCATTGTCATGTCGAGGCCGAATATGTGAGCGTCTTGACCGCTCTTGGGACCGGGCATAACATGATGGCCACGATCCGCTGAGGCTTAATCACGGCGGTCATCGGTCAGTGTTTGCGGGTCAGCGGTTACCGGTCTTGGTCCACGAGCATTGTATGCCTCGAGATAAAGAACGGAGGTTCTGATGAGGAAGCGATGTCCCGCCCAGCTCTTCGCGATCGTTACAGTTCTGGTGCTCACGTCATTCACCACGACTGGTCAGGCCCAGGCACCCTCGTCAGGCGCTTCTAGGCAGTTTCAGACGCCGTGGGGTGATCCGGATCTGCAGGGCATCTGGACGAACGTCACGATTACACCCCTGCAGCGTCCCTTGGAGCTTGGTGACAAGCAGGTGCTCACCGAGGAAGAAGCCGCCGCCTTGGAACAAGCCACGGCTGCGCGTCGGGTCGATGGTCCTCCCCGGGATGGCGATCCAGGCACCTACAACCAGCACTGGTTCGACCGAGGAAACAGGGTCATCGGGACCAGACAAACCTCGCTGATCGTCGATCCGCCAAACGGGAGGATTCCGTGGACGGCGGAGGCGGAACTGGCGAATGCGACACGCAACCCCGGACGGGGGAGTGACTATTGGGATTCGTATACCGACCTCGACACGGGGGAACGATGTATGACGGACGGCCTGCCATTCGTGCCCTACGCATACAACAATAACTATCAGATCTTCCAGTCGCCTGGCTACGTCGCGATTCTCCACGAGATGTTCCGTGAGCGCCGGATCATCCCCCTCGCTGGCCGTCCACACACAGGAGAGGACATCGGCCAGTGGTTCGGGGACTCTCGTGGCCACTGGGAGGGCGACACGCTCGTCGTCGAAACGATCAACTTTAATGACAAAACGAGCTATCGTTGGGCCGCCTTTTGGCGCGTACCTCGCCCGACACTGCATCTGGTCGAACGCTTCACGCGTATCGATACCATGACGATCAATTATCAGTTCACGGTCATCGATCCGACGATGTTCACACAACCTTGGACCGCGGTCTCTCCGTGGAGTGGCGATCAGGAGGGGATGGGTGCCACGGTTGGTCGGCTCTTCGAGTATGCCTGCCATGAGGGTAACTACGCCATGGACAACGTTTTGGCCGGTGCGCGTGAAAAAGAGAAAGCCGGTGGCAACACAAACACACGTTAGGTTGTCCGAAGAAGAGAAACGAAAAAGGAGTACTGCATGACACTGTGGACCCGGGCTTACTCTCAGCGAGACGGGGCCCCTATCATAATCATGGTCGGCGCAGCGCTTGTTACCACGCTGCTGCTGCTCTCGCCGTCGGCTCTGGCGCAGGAAGAGGGCGGTAGCGAAGCCTGGGTCGGGACCTGGGCCGCGGTGCCAGTGGCCCGCTGTCCAGGTCGTCCGGCAGGCCAGGCGCCGCCCGCTGACACCCGCCAATGCCAGCCGGCAGAGGCTGAGCCGCCATCCGGCGAACCGATCCCATTCTCACGGGCGCCGCTACCGGTGTTGCGCGATCAGACCGTCCGCCAGATTGTCCGGGTCAGTATCGGCGGCGCAAGCGTTCGCGTGGTCCTGACCAATGCCTACGGAACGGTGCCTCTGATGATCGGCGCCGCCCATGTAGCGTTACGAGAAGAAGATGGAGCGGTCGTCAAGGCGTCTGCTCGCCCTCTCACTTTTGGGGGGAGGCCAACGGCGACTATTCCGCCCGGGGCGGTGATGGTGAGTGATCCGGTCGCGCTTGCGGTCCCGGCGTTGGCCGACCTTGCCATCGACGTCTATCTACCAGGTAATACGTCAGCCACGCCGTCGCCGATCACCGTCCACGCCGGGACCGGAGGACTGCAGTCCAACTACATCTCGCCGACCGGAGATCATACCGGGGCCGAGATTCTTCCGGTCATGACCACGACCCAGGCCTGGTTTTTTCTGGCTCGGGTCGAAGTCCGTGCGCCGGCGGACGTGGGGGCGATCGTGACGCTGGGGGATTCGATCACGGACGGCAGCCAGTCGACGCCTGACACCAACAGCCGGTGGCCTGATCAGCTGGCTCGGCGACTTTTAGCGGACGACATCGCGATGGGTGTCCTCAATGCGGGGTTCAGTGGGAACCGGGTGCTGAGTGATGGGAGCAACGTCAACGCGCTCGCACGGTTTGATCGAGATGTCCTCGCACCAGCTGGCGTGACGCACGTGATTGTCCTCGACGGTATCAACGATATCGGGAGTGCAGGTGAGGACCCGATGCCAACCGCCGCCGACATAATTGAAGGTCACCGACAGCTAGTCGAGCGCGCGCATGCGTACGGCCTGAAGATCTACGGTGCAACCTTGACCCCGTTCGAGGGAGCGCGCTACTGGACGGAACAGGGTGAGGCGAAGCGCCAAGCGGTCAACGAGTGGATTCGTAATAGCGGCGCTTATGACGCTGTGCTCGATTTCGACGCCGCCCTGCGGGATCCGAACGATCCGACGCGGGTTCTACCGCAGTACGATCCGGGTGACCATCTGCACGCGAACGACGCGGGCTACCGGGCCATGGCGGATTCGATCGATCTGTCCCTGTTCAAGCACTAGCTTGAATCAGCAAGATTCACCGGCCGGATACCCATTCAAAATCAGGACGTAGGCGACGAGCCCGGCGTACTCCGCCGGACGCAGACTGCCAGGATTTCCCTCCGGCATTTGTGTCGATAGCACGTCGAAGATATCGCCCGCCGTCAGCCCATTCCATCGGAGCATGAAGCGCCCCTGAAAATTCGTTGGGCGCATGGCAGAAGATGCAGGCTTCCTGAAATGTCTCCTCGCCGGCGGACGCCTGATTCGACGTGAAGACGCCGTCCGATACCGAGGTCGCGGATACAGCTGCCGGGAGCGCTGACGGATTGACGACCGGCGGCGTGTTCGATGCGCCTTGCGTGGTCGTCGCGCATCCTGTTCCGGCACCGACACTCACAGCGAGGGCCAGCAAGAACCCCGCAGGACACAACCCATCTGAATGTCGCGCCGCTCGATACACGCTCATGTCACACCTCAGGACGGGATCACCCGCTGCGAAGCCCCTTCGTCGCTGGCAGTTCGGGAGCATACAGGAAGGGAGACGACAGGGATGGGGTTACCTGGCGCCGATGTCTTCTTGGCTGGCGCCGCTTATTACGTTTGCGATGGCGTAGTTCCCCTCGTGACACGCGTACTCGTATAGCCGGTCCGTGTCTGCCACGCCCATGGCTTCGCAGTTCTGGGACATCGGAATCTTGCCGTCCATGGGTCCGTGAACATTGATGGATCTTCGATTGTAAATCGATAATCGATCGTGTCCTTGTTGATGCGTCGATACCGCTCAACTAGGCGCAGCGCAGGCCGAGCCGCCCAACTAGTCCCTTGCCCAGCGATACGCGGTCTTGTCAGCATAGCTCACGGTTTCAGCGACCAATGTATCGCCATTCCAGTGACCACGGGAGTCGCCGAGCCGCTGCCGCACATTTGGCCCAATCATGTGGCCGTTCATCCAGGGGAATCAGGTGTCGATTACCGAACATCGCGTGGATAATCGCCACGTGCCCAGGAGTTTGCAGGATCTGAAAATTCATGTTGTAACCCTGCATTGGAACCAACGGCGACTGACCGAAAATGCCGCTGATTCACTCGGTCCATCCTCAAGAGGCTCAGCGCTGCGCTTCGAGCTCTGCCACGCGTTCGCCGCGGAGAATGTTGGCCAGGCCGTAGTTTCCTTCGTGACAGGCATACTCGAAAACCTGTCCTGACGTCACACCGCGCCCCGACTGATCGCTCGTCAGGGGCATGCTGACCGTCCACGGCTGTGTGAAGCGCTCGGGGTCGGTGATCGTGGCCTCGTACTCGATGGTGATGGCATCGACCCGGGTGAACCGCTCGACCATGTGCAGTGTGCTACTCGGGTGACGCCAGGTGGCGGCCCACCGATACCCTATCCGGTCAGAGAAATTAATCGACTCGACGACCAGCGTGTCGCCTTCCCACCTTCCCCTCGGGTCGCCGTTCCACTGGAGCATGTCCACATGCGAGCTACCGTCGAGAGGGATGATCCGACGCTGGTTGAACATCTCGTGCACGATCGCGACATGCGTTGGCGTCTGGAAAATCTGATGGTTCGGGTTATAGCCAAACCAAATCTGTGGAAGCCCGTCGCTCAGACACCGCTCACCCGTGTCGAGGTCGACGTAGGAGTCATACGGGCCTATTCCGTACGGGCGCTCGTGCTGTCGCGCCGTTGCCGTATAGGGGATTTTCCCATCTTTTGGCTCGACGATCAGCGATGTACGGCGGTTCTGGACCCATGCAGTTCCTCGGTCGAACCAGATAGCATTGTAGGTGCCGGGGTCACCGGCTCTCGCGGCGCTTTCCTGGAATTGGCCGGCGCGTGCTTCCTCTTCACGGTCAGCGACTTCCTCTTCGGACAGGAATTCCTTCCCTTCGAGTTCCGCCGGGCGCTGCATGGGAGTGAGTGTGGACCCAACCCAGATTCCCTGCAGGTCCGGGTCGCCCCAAGCGGTCACGGGTGCGTTCACCGCGGCCCCGGGTGCTGAATTCAGTGCTTCGGCTGCGGTTCCCTGGGCATACGCAGTGCCAAGACCAAGACCCATGATGACAGCCCCGATGCCGCCGACGCGTACGAGCGTATGGAAAAGTTTCATATGATCCTCCATGATGATTACACCACAATCACGGGCCGGGTTGGTCAAGAAAGTGCGCCAGTGTCCAAAGACCGGAAGACCGGTTCAGCCCACAAAGAGACCGTTCCAGCGCTACCAGGATGGTCATGAGCTTGTCTCGGCTGCCCAAAAACAGGGCCGTAAGCGTCTCGGCTCATCGTCGATCCGCTTGGTGACGTAATCATCGAAGCCCGCATTGAGGAACCGTTCGCGGTCACGAAGCGTGGGATCCTGTCTGAGATGGCTGAGCACTTCCTTATCTTGATCTCTTGAATGGCCGTGACATGTTCCGTGGCGTGCTCGATATCGGTGAAAAGATTGAACACGTCTTCAACGGGAGCAGCGATTTCGCTTAAAACTCGTAACTTTGGTATGTGAGCGAACCTCCTTGCTTGCTAGGTGTGCAACGTCCGAGCGGCCTAGATGTTCGGAGATGCTCTTGCCTGCCCAGGAATCTGTGTGATTATCATTGGCCGCGCTGCTCCAGAAGGATGAGGTCCACGCGGGGGTGATGATTATTTCAGGCGACTCTGAAGATTCCCCCAGTAGGTGTCATGGCTGCAGGGCCGTGTCTCGTGCCGGGCAGCCGTCATTGACTCTTGTTGGCATCTAGGTGTATCAAACACGGTATTGATTGGTAGCCAAGTCTGGTGGTCGCCCATTCGGGCGCCAATCCTAGAGAGGCACGTTTCCAGGAGGTAGGTAGATGAGTCGACGAATCCTCAAGTCGCTCGGTGTGGTCACTGTGTCCGCAACCATCATGGCGGTGCTCCAGCTCACCGCGGTGCCCGTCGGTGGCCAATCCCAGAGTGAGACCCCATGGGGTCATCCGAACCTGGAAGGTATCTGGCTCGATGTCTACGACACGCCGTTCGAGCGGGCGCCGGAACTCGGCGATCGCGAGTTTGCCACCGCCGAGGAGCGAGCCGAGCGGGACTTGGCTCGCATGAGCAGTGTGGGGCGCAACCGGCGTGTGAAGCGTGGTAGTCAGCAGGACGTCGCCGGCGCCTACAATGCTGTCTTCACGTCGGCCAAGCCGGCGGGTCCGCGCACGTCGCTCGTGGTTGATCCGCCGACCGGAAGAATCCCAGCCATCACGAAGGACGCCGAGCAGGGGGTCGAGACCCGGCGGGAGTGGGGCCTCATGCTCCTGCGGAATACCGAGACCTGTCAGTATGATGCGCGGGCCTGCAACGGTGGGGAGTACGGGCCGCCTTCGGAGCACCGATATGATGTCGCGCCCTTCTACAACACGAGACGCATGAACCGCCACGACGGACCTGAGGATCAGAGCGCGGGCGATCGGTGCATGTCGGGGACCACACCCGAGTTCAGGGGATTCCGTCGAATCGTGCAGGGCGATGATTCGCTTGCGGTCGCCTATGACACCGGGCAGGGTCAAGGGTACCAACGAGTCGTCAATCTTAGCGGAAATCATCCACCGAGCCAGATCCGTCTTCGCCACGGCGATTCACGCGGCCACTGGGAGGGGCGAACGCTGGTCATCGAGACCACGAATTTCTCGCCAAAGTTCACGTTCCGCGCCGGTCGTGGCGGCCCCGAATCGGGTGCGAACCGGACGATCGTCGAGCGATACACTCGGGTCGACTCCGACACGCTCGAATACGAGGTGACGATCGAAGATCCGACGGTGTGGGCCGCCCCGTGGACGGTCCGGCAGGAACTGAAGCGTCAGAGCGGCCAGGAGAATCGGATCTACTACGAGCCGCGGTGCCACGAGGGGAACTATGGCTTGCCGGCGCTGCTGATTGGTGCGCGTGTAGAAGAACAGGAGTTCAAGGCGGGGCGTGGTCCCGATCCGTTCTCTCTCGACACGGCCACCGACTTCGGCGG